>OLNP01000047.1_pt1 | contig 120459 bp, 123 predicted proteins | sample 1671951 | NCBI WGS metagenome assembly OLNP01 (sample SAMEA3136629, study PRJEB25190) | human gut metagenome | biome: human gut; feature: human-associated habitat; material: faeces | place: Austria | collected 2013
CTGCCAATCCTAATTCAAACATATCGCCAGATAAGCGAGTATCCTTACCAATCAGAATCTTGGCATGTTTTTCTTTTCCATAGTACCATCCTAGATACTGTCCGATCTTGATGGACATTTCTAAAGTCAAGCCTTCATTGGCTCTTCCTCTGACTCCATCGGTCCCAAAATATTTTCCCATGATAATACCTCCTAATCACTGTCACTGTTTGCACGTTTTACACTTGCTTGTATCGTTGCCGGTGAAATATCCACCTGTAAAGGTGTTCCACTTGAATCATATGCCATCACATTGGCTTCAACATTAAAATCACCTGTTTGTCCAGTGGCATCAATAATAGCCTTTACACTGCGTATCGCGTCAATTTGTTCCTGGCTTGCTTTAATTGTAACTGTGGTTTCAGATAAAACTGGTGATTCAAAATCGCTGGAACTCTGTCCAGTTCCTAATAACAGTTCAGATGTTACTGTAAATTGTTTAGAAACTTTCTTGCTGATAGTGGCTTCTGCCGTAGCTGGCTGAATGGTCGCTTCAAGATTGGAAGGAAGCTGTGAAATTTCAATATCAACAACAACATTTCCTTCGGTATATCGTCTAACATCTGCAATAGCACGAATATTTGCTTGTTGTCTATATACTTGTACATCTGATGCACTTCCTGTAATCGTGACGTCCACTGTACTAGGTATACCTTCAATAACATAATTCTCTGTATCCGCTAATGTTTCAACTGAAACATCATTGATCGTAACGGAAACTGTCGTATCATGAAATAAAGATAGAGAGATATCTTCATAATTAACAGAAATTGAAATGATAATTGCTAAAAATAATGAAATAAACAAAGATCCTTTTTTATTAAAGACAACCTTGTCAAATAATTTTGACAATTTTCGAAAGATCATTTGAAATAATTCAATAATCTTAGAAACAAGAGTTTTGTGTTCTGGATTTTCCATCTTACTTACCTCCCTGTTTCTTTTCTAATAAATCAACTACTTCTATCGGTTTAATTCTTTCATCAATACGAACAATCCCATCGCTCTTTTTAGACATTGACAATCCGAAACTTTTTGCAGTTTTGATAACTGGCTGCAAGATAGATGGTGTTTCCTGTTCATCCACTTGAATCAAGCGATTTGTCAAATAACGTTTTAACCCTTCTGGTGGGTATTGTGTTAATTGTCCTCGATAAGCGACAGAAATATTTCCTGTTTCTTCAGACACAATAATGGTAATAGAATCCGTAATTTCACTGATTCCCACAGCGGCTCTATGTCTAGCTCCATATTTACTAGGAAGATCTTTTGTTGTTGGTGGAAAATAGGCAGCTGCGCAAGCAATTTGTGTCCCTTGAATAATAACAGCTCCATCATGCATTGGTGTTCCATATTGGAATATAGTTCCTAGCAATTCTCTGGATACCTGAGAATCCATACGAATTCCAGATTGTATATAATCATTTAAAGAATTGGATTGTTCGATTGTTATCAAAGCACCTGTTTTAGAATTTGACATATCCGTACAAGCATCAACCAATTCATTGATCATATTTGTATATTGACTGATTTGAAATTCATTAGGAAGTATTGCAGTTGTCTTTCCAACTTTTTCTAACATTCCGCGAATCTCTGGTTGGAATAAGATCAATATAGCCACGATTCCCCAGTTCAAGAATAAATCAATCAAATAACTCAAGGTATTTAATCCAATCCATACTGCAAGAACTTTGACGATCATAATAACCAGTAAGCCTTTTAAAATCTGGATCGTTCTTGAATTATTACGAACTAAACGAAATGCGCTATAGATCAATGCCCAGACAACAAGAATATCAAGAATCAGTCTTAAAAAAGTTAATACATCGGATAAAGAAATATCCATTTCTTCGCCCCCTTATTCTATTCGCTCATAATTTTTTTAATCATTTCATGAATAGATGAGTAAACATATAGCGCATGATCTTTTACCTCATCATAAGCTGTTTCTATCGCAGCTCCATGAATTCCATATTCCATCAATGGAATATCATTATAAGAATCCCCTATTGTATATGTATCTTTTTCATCAATACCTGTCCATTCACAAACAAAGTCTAAACCTGTTGCCTTGGAAATTCCCTTTGGTACAACATCCACAACATAGTTATTGGCATAAGCAACAACCGTATCCCCAAAATACTGATTTATTGCATCAGCCATAGAAACAGCTAAATCAACTTCTGCCATGGAAATCACGATTTGAGCATATTTAGCCATGTTCATAACTTCTTCTTCGCTCATATCTGGTTCTAAGCCAACATAACGATGTTCATTCGTATCATCAATCACAATACGGTGACGATTAATTCCATCATTTACCACATAGCTGCAAACACCTTCCATCGTTTTTGCAATATAAATAATATCCAGACTTGTAATATAATCTAAATAATTTGATAATAAGATCTTTCCATCCTTATCAAATACCATTCCTCCATTATTAGTAACTACAAAATCAACAGGTAGACCGTATTCATCAATTTGTTTCTGAATTGAAACCTTCGAACGACCTGTAACAATCACAAATTGATTTCCCGCATCTTTCCATTCTTGAATAGCCTTAAGATCTTCAGGCATAATGTGTTTGGCATACAATAAAGTGCCATCATAATCACTCGCAAATAGTTTCATATACTTATCCAACCTTTTCTAAACTTATTCCACCTTATAATACCATATTTAAGCTGCAAATCACATAATTCAAGATTAAAAAGTCATTAAAACCATAGAAGTTAAAAACATAAAGAAAGCGGATCTTTCAATTCGATCCGCTAGTATATTCGATTCAATTGTAATTATATCATCTATGTCATTATGCGGTTATCTACTTGTTCTGATATAGCACTTTCCATTCTCTATAATATATTAATCTATTTTATCTTGGTATCTATATCTTCCCTTTGTAGTTTAGATGATTCACTCAACTATCCATCTCAGAATTATATCTCTTGTGAAATCCATCACCAGTAGAAATCTGTTACTACCATATTATGTTCCTCAATTTCAAATTAAGTTTTCATGGAATGTTTATTCTGATCTTTTGATCAGCCTAACTTTTGGAGGCTTCTCTCCATAGTTTTGGATTACTAAGATTTTCTTTTTTTTAATCTTAGATTTTTAATGTATTGTCATCTTCCCACCGCTCTCTATTTCATTTTCCAAAAGTAAAGGCTCCTATTCTACGTCCTCTTTTCTCTTTTCTGAAGTCCTTTCTTTTGATTCATCTATATTATATGTCAAAATCTTAAAAAGAAAATACCACTGTCTAAAGTGGTATTTATTCTGGCATTTTTGGTTTTATTTGTGCCATAAGCTTTCTTTTCTGTGCTCGCGACATTGGGATGTTTTCCTGTGTTATGATTTGAACCTCATCTTTATTCCATGCAACTATATGTTTTGCGTTGACTAGATATGAAACATGGACCCTCAAAAACCCATAAGGTGCAAATATAGTCTCTAGTTCAGACATATTCACTCGTTTGTGAAATTCACCTTTCTTCGTATGAAAATAAACCATTTTATCAATTTTTTCTAAATAGTAAATATCTTCATAGGCAAGATTGACATGAACTCCATCATATGAAAAATTATATAGATCAACCTGAGAACATTGTGATAAGATGATTGACTCATATTTCTTTATATCCTCAACAATATGATCTTTTTCAATATAAAGAACACGTGATCTTTGATCCTTATCTTTTGTTGCTAAAGCATTTTTACAAACATAAATGAACAAGGCATTGGGATTATCATGAACAAATACACTTTCTAATCGAGGTGTTTTAAACATTTCATCAAAAACAAAAAGATGAATTTCCTGTTTTTTCATTACTTTTGCTAAATCGCTAGCCTTACGATAATGGCGAAATGTCCAATCTAATTCATTAAATACTTTAGATAATTCAAAAATAATATCTTTAGTTTCTTTTTCATACTCTAAAAATGCGACACGAATCATATAATCATTATAAACTTATCACTAAAAAAAGGCCACTTGAAATGACCTTAATTACACTTTTTCGCGCCATAGTTTAGCACCTAATTTCTTTAGTTTTCCATCTAGATTATCATATCCACGATCAATATGATATACATCATGAATTTCTGTAACTCCCTCAGCCATCAAAGCCGCAACAACAAGCCCAGCTCCACAACGTAAATCCGTTGCCGTAACACTGGTACCATATAGTTTGGTCTTTCCATTAATAAAACAACTTGGAACACGAACATCAATATCTGCACCCATTTTATTTAATTCATAACAATGTTTAAAACGTTCTGTATAAATTGTCTCCGTTACTACCGAATTTCCTTCTGCCTGCGTCAACAATACAGTAAAAGGCTGTTGCACATCGGTAGCAAACCCAGGATATGGCTTTGTTTGAATCTCTGTTGGTCTTAATGTATTAGATCTGCCTGTAACACGAATAAAATCTGAACCGACTTCCATACGAATCCCAACTTCTTTTAATTTTGAAATAATAGATTCCAAATGTTGTGGAATAACATTTTCAATAACCATGTCATCTGCCATTGCAGCGGCCATGATTAAATACGTTGCTGCTTCAATACGATCTGGAATGATTTCATGTAAACATCCACCTAGATTTGAAACACCATCAATTACGATCGTACTTGTTCCCATACCATGGATCTTAGCTCCCATTTTATTCAATAATGTCGCTATATCAATAATCTCTGGCTCTCTGGCAGCATTTTCAATTGTTGTTCTTCCATTAGCGTATACAGCCGCCATCATTATATTAATCGTTGCTCCTACACTGGAAATATCCAAGAAAATATTTGTACCTACCAATTCATCCGCATGCAAGATATAACAACCATTTTCATAATCAACTGTTGCTCCTAAAGCTTCAAGCCCCTTTAGATGCAAGTCAATAGGTCGAGGCCCTAAATAGCAACCTCCAGGCATTTTAATTTGTACATGACCAAATTTACCTAATAAAGCTCCCATAAAATAATAACTAGCACGAAGTTTTGAAACTGCACCAGAAATCATTGGGATATTTTCCATGTTGCTAGGATCTATATATAAAGTCTCATTGTCTTTTTGTTCAACGTAAACACCTAATTCATTCAATAATACCATTAGTGATTTTACATCACTTATATTTGGTACTCCAAAGATAGTGACAGGTTTATTAGCTAAAACACAAGCTGGAATCAACGCTACCGTTGAGTTTTTGGAACCGCTAATACGAACTGTTCCATTCAAACGATGTCCACCTTCGATTTTAATAACTTCTTTCATTAATTACCCTCCTTAAAGGTCTGTTTTAATATACTACACTAGAAACATAAAGATTTCTAGAAAAATTCGCATTCCGCTAATATTGTATAGATACCAACAAAAAAACGCAAGAAAAAAAGGACGAATTCAATTCGCCCAAAATTAATTGTCTGAATAATCGTTGATGAAACGAGAAACATTTTCCTCTTTTCCAATTACAACAACGACATCTCCTTTTTTTAGTTGATAACTTGGTAAAAATTCCAATTCAATACCTTTCTCGTGATGAATCGCAATAACATTCAATGAATAGCGTTTTCTAAGATCTAAATCCAATATTGATTTACCGATCATTTTGTCTGTTAGCTCAACTTCAACAATTTCAACATCTTTACCCATAGATATATAATCTCGAAGATTCTTTTGAAGGATCTTTTTTGCTGTACGAACAGCCATATCGTACTCTGGATACACAACTTTAGCTCCTAGTTTTTCTAAAACTTCTCCCTGCACTTCACTAGTTGCTTTAGAAATGACCGTTGGCACCCCTAGATTAATAATATTCATCGTTGCAAGAATACTTGCCTCGATATTACTTCCAATGCAAACTACAACAAGATCACAGTTTTGAATTCCCATTTCACGCAAGACTTCTTTATGTAATGATTTTGTGACAAAAGCCAAATCACTAAATTCGCGAAATTCTTCAACTTTGTCTTCATTCATATCTACGCCAATTACTTCTTCTCCCGCTAGGGCTAATCTTTGAGCCAATGGCATACCAAAACGTCCTAACCCAATAACTCCATAGATTTTTTTTGATTTCATAGTATATCCTCCAATTATCCAATCGATATATCTTCAACAGAATAAACTGCTGTTCTAGGTTTTTTATTTGCAATCATAGTTGCTACAGTCATAGCTCCTAAACGTCCAATGAACATGATCAAAATCAAAATAAATTTTGAAATTGAATTTAGATATGGTGTAATACCCGTGGACAACCCAACTGTACCAAATGCAGAAGTAACTTCAAACAAAATTTGAATAAATGTACATTCCGGTGCCGTAACGCACAACAATAAAGTACCTATTACAACGACCATTAACGAAAGGAATACGACGTTAAACGCCTGCATAATGACCTTGTTTGAAATCCTTCGTTTAAACGCACCAAAAGGCTGATTTTTCACAATTCCTCTAAACACTGTAATCAATACGAAGAATGTACTTGTTTTGATACCGCCACCAGTAGATCCAGGAGAAGCACCGATAAACATTAAGATTACCAAAACAAATAAACCCGCATTTGTAAATTCACCTAAAGGTGTTGTAGAAAAACCTGCAGTACGAGCAGACACACTATGGAAGAACGCCTGTAACCAGGTTATATTTTCCGTTGATTTTAATAAGATCGTACCCACTAAAATCAAAACAATACTCATGGTAATAACAACCTTGGAATGCAGTGTCAATTTTTTAAACCTTTTCTTTTTTTTGATATCCAAAATAACTAAAAAACCGATACCACCACAGATGATCAAACCTGCTGTCACTAGATTTAATAAAATACTATCGCTATAGGGAATTAAGTTTTGTAAATTTCCTAAAATGTCAAATCCAGAGTTGTTAAATGCGGCAATTGAATGAAAGATACTAATTCCCCATGCATCCCAAAACGAATAATCTTGACTAAATACAAGGAAACTCAAAACTGCGCCAACAACTTCAAAAGCGAAAGTCAACTTTAATACTTGTTTCACCAGTTTTACCAAACCTTGATACGAATCTATATTCCAGGATTCTTTTATCAACTTTCGGGTATGAAAGTCTATCTTTCTTCCCGCTGCCAAGATCAGGGAAACACCAACACATGTAACACCTAAACCACCAATTTGAATCAAAGCAGCTACTACAGCTCGACCAAAGACAGTAAAATGATCCGCTGTATCAATTGCGATCAAGCCAGTTACACATACAGCGCTTGTTGATGTAAATAAAGCATCAATAAAACTTACAGTAGCACCTTCTCGAACAGATATCGGTAACATTAGGATAACAGCTCCTGTCAAAATCACCGACGCAAAGCCCACCATCAACAACTGTGGGGCCGAGAAATAATCTAAGGCTCTTCGAATCTTTTTTTGTGAATTCTCCATACTCCACTTCCTAAAAAAATAAAGATCCTATTTTCGGACCTGTCAATCATATCGAATATTGTGTTGAATAAATAAAGCTTACGCTTTATGACAGACTCCACCACATATTCAACGAATCAATCATATATCATTTACATCTTTACTTCAACCTAATCAGTCAGAATATGTATTAAGATTCTGTTAAGATTTTCCTTAATCTGCGATAAAAATTAAAATAAACTTTTGTAAACGTTTTCATTGAATGATTTAAATCATGGTGTTATGATATAGATGATGAATAAGTGGTGGAGTCTGTCATAGAGTATCAATGCTCTATTTATTCATTTATCATTTTTAGATCAAAAAAAGGCAGATTCCATAACAGGTCTGTCTTTTATTATATTTTATAAACAGAAAGGAAGGATTTTATGGGTTGGATTTATTACATCATTCAAATGCTGTTTGACTCAACAAATGAAGAACATTGAGTTATTCACAACAAATTTACCGAAAAGATCAGCTAAAATCTTTTCGGTGTTTTTTTTATTTAAGAAACAAAAAAGGAGCTTATTCAGCTCCTAAATCAATTTCTTATTCAGCTTTACCTGCAGAACCAAAGAAATCAGTCATCATGTCTTTAACTAAAGCAGTGATCGCATCAGCACCTGGTTTCAATAGTTTACGTGGATCGTAACCTTTACCTTGCTGATCTTTTCCTTCTTCGATATATTTACGAGTTGCTTCAGCAAATACTAACTGACATTCTGTGTTAACGTTAACCTTAGAAACACCTAAATCGATAGCTTTTTTAACTTGTTCACGTGGAATACCTGAACCACCATGTAATACAAGTGGTTTACCATTTGTAACAGCCTGGATTTCAGCCAAACGATCAAAACTCAAGCCAGCCCAGTTTTCAGGATATTTACCATGGATATTACCGATACCAGCAGCTAAGAAGTCAACACCTAATTCAGCAATTGTTTTACATTCCTGAGGATCAGCTAATTCTCCGGCAGAAACGACACCATCTTCTTCTCCACCGATTCCACCAACTTCACATTCAATTGATAAACCTTTTGAATGAGCAAGCTCGATCATTTCTTTTGATTTTTCTAGGTTTTCTTCGAATGGGTAATGAGAACCATCGAACATTACAGAAGTAAATCCAGCCTCGATAGCTGCTTTAGCGCCTTCATAAGAACCATGATCCAAGTGTAAAGCAACTGGAACAGTGATTCCCATAGCATCATGGATTTCTTTTACCATAGCTGCAACCGTTTTGAAACCACACATGTATTTTGCAGCACCTTCAGATACACCCAACATAACTGGAGATTTAACTTCTTCTGCAGCAGCTAAGATAGCTTTTGTCCACTCCAAGTTATTGATGTTGAAAGCTCCGATTGCATAATGCCCTTCATGAGCTTTGTTAATCATTTCAGTAGCAGATACTAACATTATTAATTTCCTCCTTGTGTATTAATCTTTACGCATATATTTTAACGCAATCATACTCGTTTGAAAAGAAAAAAGAGAATTTTATCACGAGTTTTATATTTTATCGTCTTGACTTACCTAACAATGAAACCGGCGTGCTTAAAGCTTTGATTCGTTCCATTAAACGTAAACTGGCAACATACCCATTTTCTTTATCTCTAAGACAATAATGCTGCTCAAGTTCTTCAAGTGTATAATTGGATGTAAAATAAGTCTTTAACTCATGGTTCATACGATAATCAAGGATTGGGAATAGTATTTCATCACGGGTCCAAGGCGTAATAGCTTCTGAGCCAATATCATCTAAGACTAATACTTCACTAAAACGAAGATGTCCAATCATATCCTGGCGATATTCATTATCATACATAGATTGTTTGATATCTTGAATAAAAAGAGGAACTTTTATAAATGAAACTCTTTTTTTACTCTTGGCAAAGAAATTTGCTGCTCCAGCCATCATATAACTTTTCCCTACTCCAGGCTGACCATAGAGATAAATTCCTTTTTTTTGTTCTAAAGACTTTAACAGTTGCATATAAGCCAATAGGTATTCCTGCGATTCATTGCTAACTTCGATCTTATGAAGATCGATCATATAATCGTTATCGGATAAATGAGATAAGCGATAATTTTTTCTATGTGCAATTTCATCCTCAAACTTTTTAAATCTACGGCAGGATTGATATCGTTCTTCAAGAAAACCTGAATCATCTAAATAGATAGTCTTGATCTTTCCAGGAATAGTTTGAACACAAAATTCTATTCCCTGACAACCAGAACATTTTTTTACATTTTCCACCCAATCTTGGAAATAAGAAAAATGCTTGTCAAAAAAATCATGATTCAGATCATTCTTTTTCAGAAACTGTTGAACAAGTGGATCCGTATAAAGTTTTTCGATTTTTTCATTTCGTTCTCGTTTCAAAGATTCATCGATCTCAAAATCAAATCTCATCATTCTTCTCCTTTCCAAGTTGTCTTTGTAAGCTCAAAGCCTGTTGTACTAAATCATCATCTGGAACACTTTGTTCTGTATTCCGATACCAATCCGGTAATTTTGGTGCCGGTTTTTTAACTTGATTTTCCTGTCTGCATACTTCCAATGCTTTTTCTTTTGAATCCACCTGAAGTCGAATCCAGGATGCAGCTACTTTCTCCACATAAGCTTTAGAAAATTTCTGCTGTGTTTGATTTAAACAATATTCAATCAGAACATTCATGACTTCATTCGAGAAGCTATAGTTTTTGATCAATTTTTCTATTACTTTTCGATCTGCATTTGCGACTGGCGCTCCTTGTTGTTTATTCTGTAAAAATTTTACCGGAGACATCTTATATGGATCATCTGTCGGCTTTATGATTTTCTGGTTAGCATATACTTGTTTTTTTAACTTTTCAAAATCAAAGACATGAGTATTGGGATTTATGCTTCGCTGCACATACTTTCGCATATCAACAGCATCTATACCATGAATCGAAGCCAGGCTTGCAATTCTTGACAAATTCTCTTTGGTTCGATAACGCATTGGAAATATCCTGTCAGCCCCTTTCAAGAACGTTTCAAAATCAAAATCATACTTTAATTTCCCCTCTTCAGGTTTGAGATTTAAATACGTTTCTTCTTTTTCTTGTGTCCATGACTCTAAACATGACAGATCCATTTTCTCACTGATGTCTACATAATTTGTCTTATCAACTTCATCATTAAAATGCAATTTGACAAAGTCAAAATGAGAAGATCCGCATTGATTTAAAAACAAACGGGAAAATGTATCGTGATTTAAGAACGATTCAGCATTTAATGGTGGGTAAACTTTGATAATGTTCTTTCTAGAAATTGGATCATAATAAGTTTTAATCAACTCGTAATTTTCTAACTTCTTCTTTGATGCATCAAAACGATTAGCATAACTTCCATATAACATCAACAGTTTTTCTAACGTTATACTTGTTTGATCTAATGATAGAAACAAATCATATAGCATACAAGCATCATTTTCGATTAGTGGTTTATACAACAAAGATATATAAGCATTCCACTTCTCTTGAAAATCGCCTGTTTTATAGATCATATAATACTGCTCTAGTTCCATGATTTCTCCCTTTCTACCATTTGGGCAATCGTTTGTTTAAGTTCTTTTAATGTCCCATTATTATATATGACAACATCACTTAAAGATGCCTTTTTTTCCTCACTCATCTGCTTAGTAATTCTTTTCATAGCTTCTTGCGTATCAATATGACGATATTTTGTCAATCGCTCAAGGGCAATATTTCGTTTTGTGACAACACACCAGATTGAATCAAAGTGATCCTGAGCACCAATTTCAAACAATAAAGGCATTTCTATAAAAACAAGACCATCCTTTTGATTTTCAATCCATGCATTCATTTCTTGAAAAATCAAAGGGTGTAAAATATTTTCCACTTCCTTTTTGATCATTTTGTCTTGAAACATATCAAAAGATAGTTGTTTTTTATCCAAATAACCATCTTCATCTATTTTAATCAGTTTTCTTTCCTTTAATTCTTCAAAACCTTTACGATTAGGCAACAGCAATTCAGCATTGACCCTGTCACAATCTAAGACCGAATATTGCTCCGAAAGAATCTTTCCAACTTGTGATTTTCCAGAACCCATAGTTCCAGTAATTCCAATTATTTTCTTTTTTGGCAATTTGAACATAGATAAGTACCCCTTTGACTGACTACGATCTTTTTGATCTTATTTTTACAAACAGGACAAGGCTCATCTTTTTTTGAATGAACTTTTAATTCCAATTGAAAAAGACCAGTCACCCCTAAACTGGAAGTATACGAACGAATCGTTGTGCCTCCTGCTTTCATAGCCCCACGTATGATGCGTTTTGTATGATAAATGATATTTTCACAATCTTTTTTTGATATCTTTTGGCAACGACTTCTTGGATCTAGTTTACAAGAAAATAAGATTTCATCGGCATAAATATTTCCAACACCAGCTATGATGGATTGATCCAGTAAAGCTGATTTAATATTTCTTTTTAGCGGATGAATTATCTTATAAAATGTCATTCCATCAAGGTTTTCATCCAGACAGTCATATCCCACATTTTTAAAACAATCCAGTCGTTTAACATCCACCGCTTTAGGATACAAAGCCATGCGACCAAATTTTCTTGTATCATGATAACATAACAATCTTCCATCATCCAAATACATGACGCAATGAATGTGTTTAAGATCGCTCGGCAATTCTTTTAAGATATAAAACTTTCCTTCCATGCGAAGATGAACAATCAAATCTAGATCATCCATGACAAAACCTAAATATTTTCCAATGCGAAAGAAGTCACAAAATCTTTGATATTTTAATGAAGACACAAATTCCGTGACATCTAAATTTTGAATTAGTTTTGGATAATACACTTTAACATCTAAGATCTTTGCGCCTTTAATCTGATGTTCAAGTGTTGACAATACTGTCTGTACTTCTGGTGCTTCTGGCATTATTTAGCCTCATACCATGATTGACCAAAGTTGATGCTTGCCTTTAAAGGAACTTTCAATTCCATGGCCTGTTCCATGGCTTCCTTTACTAGTGCTTGCATCATTTCTAATTCATCATCTGGAACTAGAAAAATCAATTCATCGTGTATCTGCAAAAGCATCTTAGATTTAACATTTTTCTCTTTCATCGCTTGATCTACACGAATCATGGCAATTTTGATTAAGTCTGCAGCGCTTCCTTGAATTGGCGCATTCATAGCTGCTCTTTTGCCAAATTCTCTGGTCATGAAATTTTTATCATTAATTTCAGGAATCATACGACGTCTATGGAACATAGTTTCTACATATCCATTTTCTTTACAGAAATCAATCAACTGATTCATAAATTGATGAATGTTAGGATATGATGCAAAATATGTTTCCATAAATTCACCAGCTTCCTTGCGTGAAATCTTTAATTGCTGTGATAAGCCAAATTCTGTTTGTCCATAGACTATTCCAAAATTCACGGTCTTGGCAACACGACGCATATCTGGTGTCACGTCTTCTTGTGAAACATGGAAGATGTGCGAAGCCGTTCGATTATGGATATCCGCTCCCTCTTTGAATGCTTCGATCATATGAGTTTCGTTTGCCATATGAGCTAACATTCTAAGTTCAATTTGGGAATAATCGGCCGATAAAAGTTTATATCCTTTTTGGGCCACAAAAGCTTTACGAATTTCTCTTCCCTGCTCATCTCGAACGCTGATATTTTGTAAGTTTGGATCACTGCTGGATAGACGACCTGTTTGCGTCATGGCCTGATTGAAACATGTATGTATCTTCGAATCTTGCTGAATGTGCTTCTTTAAACCTTCGATATATGTTGATTTAATTTTTGAATATTTACGATAGTCCAGCAACACATCAATAATTGGATGACTTCCTTTTAATTTTTCCAAAACTTCTGCTGAGGTAGAACGCTTCTTCCCTCCGCCTTTTAAATTCAATTCGTCATATAATACACCAGCAAGTTGTTTTGGTGAGTTAATATTAAAGACCATATGAGCCATTTCATAGATTTGTTGCGTTAACGATTCCAGGATAGTATCTGTCTTAGCACCTATCTCATCTAAAACATTTTCATCGATATGAATTCCCTGATTTTCCATTTCAAAAAGAATTCTTACCAATGGCTTTTCAATATTTTCATAAAGGTCGAGTAAATTATCTTTTTTTAATTCATCAAAGATATTATCTTGTCGAATACTCAACTGCCATGTCCAGGCACAGGTAACCGGTAATAAACGATCAATATGACAAGCTTCTACGGTTTTTGCCTTCTTTAATAAATCATGGATCGTTTCAGGTAATTCAATACCTAAAGAAGAAATTAAAGAATCTGTATCCGTTGCTTGTGAATGTAACAAAAATGCTGCAAGATGAAGGTCTTCTTTAAATGATGGAACATAGAATCCATACCTTTGAAGTAAATGCATCATTTCTTTAGCATCCCATGTTCTAAGACTTGTTTCATGTTTTAGCATGTTTTTGAAGTAACTGTCTTCCAAAGCATCTTCAACTTTTAGATATAAAACTTCTTCGTTATTAAAAAACATAAATCCATACAGTTTCTGGTTTAAATACGCTTCTTTCGAATTTACCGGCATCAATAAAAGATCTTTTGAATCATATCCTTTAAAAGAGCAAATTGTTTTAATTTGATAACTTTTTGAAGTCATTGTTGTTTTCGAAATCAAAGAACGCATTTCATATTTTTGATAAAAGTCATTGACCTTTTCATCATATCCATCAAATTTACAATCTTGAATCGTAAAAGGAAAATCCATAGAAGTATATATCGTTGCCAACTCTTTTGACATAAAGGCATTCTCTTTATCGTTTAATAATTTTTCTTTTTGTTTTCCTTTGATTTGATCAATATTCTCATAAACATTTTCTAAAGAACCATATTGAACAAGAAGTTTAGTAGCTCCCTTTTCACCTATTCCAGCAACACCCGGAATATTATCACTGGAATCTCCCATAATGCCTTTTAAATCAATAATCTGTTTAGGCATCAAATTATACTTTTCCTTAAAGTTTTCAACATCCATGAGATCCATGTCACTTAAACCTTTTTTCATTAATAAGACATGTGTCGTATCATCAATCAATTGTAACAAATCTCGATCACTTGTAAGGATGGTTGTCATTCCTTTTGAATTTGTTTTAGCCATAGAACCGATGATATCATCCGCCTCATAACCTTCGATTTCAAAGCGTTTGATTCCAGTGGCATCTAAAAACTCTCTTACGATTGGAAACTGTACGATCAAATCTTCATCCAGAGGTTTTCTTGTTCCTTTATACGCCGCAAATTGTTTATGGCGAAATGTTGGTTTCCCTGCATCCCAGGCAACTAAGATCGAATCTGGTTTAATAATATCAATTGCTTTATTCAACATCATAATAAAACCAAATACAGCATTGGTAGGAATACCATTTGAAGTAGACATTCTATGTGTATACAATGTCGCATAATATGCTCTAAATAACATTGAATTTCCATCTAATAATAATAATTTGCTCATAAATTTCACCTATTTTCTATGTTCTAATTCTATCATATCTTGAAAATGAAATAAAACGTCAGATAAACTGACGTCTATTTTTGTGTTTTCATTTTTACGTATTTTTTTCTTTGATCTAATTGTTTACGATGTTGACGAATCAAAGCAAAACGTTTTAAGACATCTAATATGTACATCATCATCAAAATTAAAACTCCATGCAAAGTTAGCGTAAGAAGTTCATGATGCATGAACCAGGTCATAAAAGATACATTCATGCTTTGAAAAACAAGGTTCACCAAGAATGGTATAAGATCTAATAACAGCACCAGAACAAATAAAGAAAAAAAACGAATACGTGAATCTTCTTCCATTGCTTTATTAAAGATACCGGACAAATAACCTAAACCTGCATATATGATAAAGTAAACAGGTAAAGTTCCACTAAAGAACAAATCCGTTAAAACTCCACAAAAACCCGATATCAGCACTCGATCAAGCCATCCTCTTTCATATATCAGCAACATCAATGTAATAAAACAAAAATGTGGCACAAATGAATATCCTTGAAACTGGAAATTGACAGGAAAACATAAGCTGATCAAGTCATCAATCAATGCCATTACCAACAACAATATGATCATTTGTCTAGGTTTCATTCTCCTACGACCCCACTTCCAATGACCATACAATAGTTAAATGACTGTATGTTGGATACAGGCTGTACATACACTGTTGAAATGATAGCATCATCATTGATCGTAACATCTGTAACCGTTCCAAGATATATGCCACTTGGATAATTTCCTCCTTTTCCACTAGTTGCTACCATCTGACCTGTAGAAATCTGAGCATTGTTGTCGAAAAGTGAAACACGATACGCATTACGATCTGCATCATATGACTGCAATACCCCTTCAACATTAGAACCATCTTCCATTGAAATCATGATTGCGATGTCATTGATCAAGTCTTCACTTGTCAATAAGCGCACTGTGCTGGTTGCCGTTTGCGTACTTTCAATCAATCCAACGGCTCCCTGGCTTGTGACAACCAACATATTGTTTTCAACACCTTGTGAACTTCCTGCAGAAATCGTTACTGTCTGATCCCATGAATTAGCACTTCTTTGCAAAACTGTACAACTGATCTTTGTTGCATTATCCAAACTTCCCTGCATTTCCAAAAGATCCTCTAATTCAGCATTTTTATTACGTTCATCTTCATATAAAGTTTGATAACTTCGTTGTTTGGCAAGTTGTTCGTTCAAATATTGATTATCATCATAAACGTGCCATAGATTTGATAAATCGTTAAAAACATTGGCTATCGAAGTAAGAGGATAGTCAAATAATCCATATTTTATATACGTCCATGCGCTGTATCCTACATTTGAAAGCGAATTTTGACGCAAACCAAACATGACACATCCAAAAGCTAAACATGTACATATCGCTATAATAAGTATTCTTTGTAGACGCGTAAATCTTCGCATTTTCTTCCCCCAAACTACATGTATTATAACGATATTTTGACTTTCTTTCAATGTGAACATTTATGATGATGCTAACATACCAACCTCGCAAAAAGAGTAATAACGACTTTTCGCAACAATAACATGATCTATAAATTGAATTCCATTCATCTTTGCGATACTTACGAGTTGTTTAGTCATATTTATATCTTCTAAACTTGGAGAAGGATCTCCGGAAGGATGATTATGGACACAAATTACTCCCGCTGCATTTTGAAGATAGGCTTCCTTAAAAACATCTCGTGGATGAACACAAGCCTCATTTAAAGTACCAATAGCTAAAACACGATGAGATATGATCCTTGCTTTGGTATCCAAATAAACACAAACAAAATTTTCCTGTGTCAAATAACCATATTCCACCTTAAACCACTGAATAACATCCTGAGAATTTTTTATCTGCATACGATATGCATTTGTCTTCAACACTCTTTTACAAAGTTCCACGCCCGCTAAGAGCTGTAATGCTTTAACCTCCCTTATTCCTTTAATCTTCATGAGTGAGTTCACATGCATGTTAAACAATTGGCTTAATCCTTCTGTTTCAATCAACACATCTTGTGCAATATCAAAGACAGAACGATCTTTACTGCCACTCTGCAAAATCAATGCAATCAATTCTAGATCTGACAAAGAGTTTAATCCTTGTCGCAAAGCTTTTTCTCTTGGTCTTTGATCCAAGCTCATTTCTTTTACCTTCATACTATCTATTACACCGAAAAATAAAGAATGACAAATTTTTCTAAAAAATGCTTGCGTATTTTATAGAGTCATGATAATATACAAAGGCACTGATATTTCAGTGACATATATTCTTGGAGAAGTACTCAAGTGGTTGAAGAGGTGCCCCTGCTAAGGGTATAGGTCGGGAAACTGGCGCGAGAGTTCAAATCTCTCCTTCTCCGCCATTCATTTTTAAAAAATTGGTCCAGTGGTGTAGTGGTTAACATGCCTCCCTGTCACGGAGGAGATCGTGGGTTCGAGTCCCATCTGGACCGCCATCTTAATTTAATATTCTTGGTCCAGTGGTGTAGTGGTTAACATGCCTCCCTGTCACGGAGGAGATCGTGGGTTCGAGTCCCATCTGGACCGCCATTTTTGCAGATGTAGTTCAATGGTAGAACACAGCCTTGCCAAGGCTGATACGGGGGTTCAATTCCCCTCATCTGCTCCATTCTGCTAATAACTCCTTTATATAAGGAGTTTTTTTGTTTTATTAGAAAATTTATTGTAATTGAATTTTATCTGAATTACTTTTCTATGCTTTCTATAATTCTTTCTAAACTTTGGTAGTCCACATAATTAACTTGTTTACCGTAAGTTTCAATAATAGCTTTTGTTTCTGCGTTTCTTTTTTCTTCAGGTATTTTTTTCTCAGCAATATACATTAATTTCATTAATGTTTTGTGTTGAAAACTTAATTTAGAATAATCAATACCTCCTCGAAGATGATATATTTTTACTCGATCATAGATTTCCTGAGAAATCTGTTTTTTTATGTTTCCACGGATATTCTTCTCATTAATTTTATCATTAGGGTCTGCTAAACCAACTGTAATGATCATGATTTTAACATTTCTTGGCTCTTTTATCTTTTTCATAGTTTTAGATAGGCCCAATACTCCACCAGCATACAAAGCCCCAACATATATGATTACTTGATATTGATTAAGATCCTGCACCTGCTGATAGGATATTTCTTTGATATGCGTTCTTTCGGACATTTTATCTGCATATAGCTTTGTTGTTCCATAATGAGAACCATATATAATGATTTTATTCATGCAATGTTTCCCCGCACTTTTTAAAAACCAAAATAGCTTTAGCACTTCCTGTTATGGACACCGTCACCAATTCATATCCAGTTTCCATCATATGATTGGCCTTTTCTTCAATCTTTTTTGCCATGTCCACAGCTTTAGGGGCATACTCGATGATTTCTGTCTTATACATTTTTATCCTCCTGTATTTTTCTTATTGAGATGATCAAAAGAATGATTCCGACAATATTGGAACCAACCGATAAGCCAAGTAATATTCCTTGACTAAACTGCGAAAATGAACTGGATTGTGTTTGTAAAAAATATGTATGTAATAGATAGAAACCATTACCAAACAATATCATGATCAACGCTGTTTTAAGCTTTTTAAGTTCTTTCATATTCCTCACCTTTAAATACACTATATCACTACTTTATATATTAAACTGTTAAGGATGCCGTATTTATTTAAACTTATCTTAACAATAATTAGATAATCTTTTCATTTGCATCCTTTAAGATACTAAGGTATGCTTTTTTTATGATATTAAACATTAGTGGAAGAACAGACATCGTAGCATTTTATACCCCTTGGCTCATGAATCGTTTCGAGGCTGGAGAAATTTTAGTTAGAAACCCTTTCTATCCTTCTCAAGTATCAAAAATCCTTATTGAGAATGTAGATGCGATCGTATTTTGCACTAAAAACCCTTCACCTATCATTAAATATCTTCCTTCGATTCACAAGCCCATGATTTTTCAAGTTACACTGACTCCCTATCATAAAGATATTGAACCTTTTGTTCCAGACAAATCTAAGATCATAGAAGGAATAAAGGAAATATCAAAATTATTAGGACAAGAAAAAGTATATGTTCGATATGATCCCATCTTATTAAATGAAAAATACACAGTGGAATATCACATTCGTGCATTTGAAAGAATGTGTAGTCTTTTAAAAGGATATGTAAATCACATCATCGTTTCTTTTATCGACGATTATAAAAACGTTCGTAATCATTATGATGAATTAAAGCTTAAAAACCCTACGCATGAAGATTTAAAGAAAATTGGAATCCACTTCTTTGATATAGCAAACAAAAATAATATGACTGTACAAACATGTTATGAAAAAGAAGATCTCAGTCAATATGGGTTCATCAAAGATGTCTGCGTATCTAGAAAACTTGCCTTTGAGTTAACACAGAAACATTATAAACTATGGTCTGCACGAGATTGTGGATGTATAGAGATGGTCGATATCGGAGTTTACAATACTTGCCACCATTATTGCAAATATTGTTATGCGAATTATGATGAAAAAAAGATCCATGAAAATATCATGGATCATGATGAGCATTCTCCTTTTTTGATTGGGCATGCAAAACCAGATGATATTGTTAAGGAAAGATTTAAGTAATCAAAGAAATCTTTCCATTTTTACATGCTCAATTCCATCTTCTAAAAAAACATCTGAAATAGCATAAAAACCTAGCTTTTCATAGAATTCAATTGCGTATTTCTGTGCTTCAACATAAACTTTTTCATATTTTTTCTCTTGTTTCAACAACTGAAGAGTTTCATTGATCAAGCTTGTACCAAATCCTTGTCTACGGTTTAAGGAAATGATACGTCCCAATTGACAAGTATTTGTGTCTTTTTCAAACATCCTTAAATACGCAATAATTTTTCCCTTCTCTTGATAATATATGTGAAGACTTTTCTCATCTATAAAATCAATATCTGGATATAGGCATTGCTGCTCCAAGATAAAAATATCTTGTCTTAGCTTTAAGATCTCATAGAGTTCATTAACATTCAATTGATCAAATCGTTTTATGTATAATTTCAACATACTATCACTCCATCAAATATAATAAAAAGCCCTGTATTAGGGCTTGTATTTTCTTATGGGGCGGCTGACGCGATTCGAACGCGCGCATGACGGAGCCACAATCCGCTGTGTTAACCACTTCACCACAACCGCCATATGTATATAGAACACGTAAAATCCGTGTGCTTGTATATTATATACAATGAGCATTCGAAAGTAAAGAAAAAAATTAAAAAACGGCCTTTAAAATTTAAAGGTCGTTTAAATCAACTATTTTAAATACTTTTTAACAACTCCAAAAAGTATACCGGCTAACGATAACATGAATAGCCCTAACAAAGAAAGAACGTTTGTAGAATAAGCTGTATTTACTACTTTATTCTCTGTCTTTGTTTCCTTTACAGTCGATTCATTCTTTGGGTTTTCGGTATCAGACGGTTTGGATGGTTTTACATCTGTATCAGAAATAACAGAATATGTATATATGAAATGTGCCTCATCATCTTTATGTGTTAATTCATACTCTATATTTGAAGACCATTCACCAATTGTATATCCTTCTAAAGGTGCATTTCCAACTTCTGGAAGTCCATGTTTAACAGTACCATCTTGACTTGGATCTCCATTTTCATCAAATAAAGTATACACTTTATAAATCGTATCATTTGTTCCATCATTCCATGTGCCATTGACAACATCATAGGTTACTTTAATCTGATATTGATCTGGAATCTTATCGGCTTGTCCATCTGGTCCAATGTTATCTTCTCGCCACACATATTTGATCGTGATATCTTCATTACCAACTGTACCCTGTGCTCGATAATTATTTGGATTGATATCCACCATTCCAGTTACTGTCTCAGACTCCAGGATCCAGCCTCTGTTATATGTTGCTGTTCCAAAATCTATGGTCGAACCAATTGCTCTTGTATATGTACTTGTTCCACCTTTTACAGTGCTTAAGCTTCCATCTCGATTATAGAATTCTGTAATCACTGTAACATTTTTTGCCGGTGCATATGTATAAACAAAGTTAGAACCATCATCTTCTTTAGATAATGTATATTTCATTCCACTTTGCCAGGAACCTCTTGTAAAACTTTCATTTGGTTTATTTCCAACAGATGGAAGTTGAGCTCTAGCAGTTCCTTGATCACTTGGATTGCCTTCACTGTCTGTTAAAGTATAAACTTTATTGACTGTATTCGTTGTACCATCGTTCCATGTTCCATTCACAACATCATAGGATACTTTAATCTGATATTGATCTGGAATCTTATCGGCTTGCCCATCTGGTCCAATGTTATCTTCTCGCCATACATACTTTATCATGATATCATCATTTCCGATAATTCCTTCAGCTTTATAATTGTTTGGATTGGTATCAACCATTCCAGTTACTGTCTCAGATTCCAAGATCCAGCCTCTTTTATATATAGCTGTAGAAACATTAAATGATGTTCCCGGGGTTCTGGTATATGTACTGATTCCCCCATTTTCTTTGTTTAAACTTCCATCCCGGTTATAAAATTCAGTAACGACCGTAACTGTGACTTTGTTATCCTCTACAACAGGTTCTGAACTTCCACTAAATTGAACTGATTCCTTTTGTATTTCTTTATTTTGGACTTTTTCAGTTAAAGATTGCTCAAATTCATTTATATCTTCTGTTGAAACTGAATCTGAATTTAAAATATCTTTTGTTGCTTCTATAGCTGTTTCATCTAGATTTTCCTGTTTAACAGGTTCCACTTCATTTTCTTCAGCATGTACAGCTACATTCATACCAGGAAGAGCCACAACCGAAAAAATAGCTGCAATTAGGCCCAAACAAGAACCTATTTTTAGCATTTTATTTACTCTTTTGTTGGACATATAACATCCCTCCTCTTATCTATTTTCAATCTATCAATTGCTTGTAAAGACAACAGAAAAGAAATGTTAAATTTTTGGAAATTTACAATTCAAATCAACTAATTATTTAATAAATAAAAAAGAATATGAAAACTTATTTTCCATATTCAAAAATTATAAAATATTCATAATTTCATACAGAGAATTTATCTTGTATGTCGCCAGTGAATCATTTATTCCCTTTTTATTACGATCAAACCAGATCGTTTCAATTTGGCTGTTGATGCCTCCTTGTACATCAGCCGAATATGAATCTCCAATGATCATAATTTCATTTTTATCGGTAATTCCAATATCATTGATACAATAATTAAAAAATCGTTTGTTTGGTTTTGCACACCCAATCTTTTCCGATGCATATATTTTTTTCACGTATTTTAACATATCCGCTATCTTTAAACGATTCCACTGCTGATCATAAGGTGCATTGCTGGTAAGAAAAACTTCATATTTATTTGATAAATATTGCAAAAGATCATAAGCACCATCTACTTCCTTGGCAATATAATTTAAACTATTCACGAAATATCGTTCAAATACATGCCCTTCAAAATCAATCTTTAATGTTCTAAAAATTGTATTCCAACGAATTTCGTACAACTTTGTTTTTGTGAGTTTTCCTTCTTCGATTTGCTCCCATAAAGAATCATTTATTTTGACAAATGTATCAAATACATCTTCATGATACGTGATTCCATATTTTTTAAAACCTTCCTGTATTGAAATCTTGGAGCATTTATTGAAATCTAACAAAGTGTTATCAATATCCAAAAATATATATTTTTTCATAGTGAATATTCTATATGAAAAAACGATGGTTATCAACTAACCACCGTATACATTAATTCTATTTACAGCTCTTTCCAAAGCCAATTGAGCTCGTTTTAAATTCGTCACTTCATCTTTTTTCTCAATTCTAGCTCTGGCACGTTCATAAGCTCTTTTTGCTCTTTCCAAATCGATTTCCGTTTTTCCTTCAATCGCATCGGTTAAGATCATCGCTTTATTATCTTCTAAGTGGCAAAACCCACCTGATAAAGCATATTCATGCCTTTGATCATTATTGTCAACCAAAGCTAGTTTACAAGGTACCAAAGATGCAAAAATAGGTAAATGATCGGTAAGTAAAGTCATTTGCCCTTCAACACTTCTTAAAGATATGCTCTTTACGTCAACTTCGCTATATGTTCCATGTGGAGTTACAATTTTCAAAGAAATCATATTACTCACCAGCCATCTGACGTGCTTTTTCTTGTGCTTCTTCAACAGTACCTACAAACATAAATGCCTGTTCCGGTAAATCGTCAAATTCTCCTGCTAGAATACGTTCAAAAGAACGAATCGTATCTTCCAAAGGAACATATTTTCCTGGAATTCCTGAGAATACTTCAGCTACGTTAAAAGGCTGTGATAAGAAATTTCGTACACGACGAGCACGGTTTACGACCTTTTTGTCTTCTTCACTCAATTCATCCATACCCAAAATAGCAATGATATCTTGAAGTTCCTTATATCGTTGAAGAATACTTTGTACGCCTCTGGCAACATTGTAATGTCTTTCTCCAACAACCAATGGATCCAGGATACGAGAACTTGATTCAAGTGGATCCACAGCTGGATAAATACCTAAAGCTGCAATATCACGATCAAGTACGGTTTTCGCATCCAAATGTGTAAAGGCTGTAGCTGGAGCTGGGTCTGTCAAGTCATCGGCAGGTACATAGATTGCCTGAACAGAAGTAATAGACCCATCATTGGTACTCGTTATTCGTTCCTGCAACTGTCCCATTTCTGTCGCCAAAGTTGGCTGATACCCTACTGCACTAGGAACACGTCCTAACAAGGCACTAACTTCAGAACCTGCTTGAGTAAAACGGAAGATATTATCAATAAATAACAATACATCTTGATGTTCTTTATCACGGAAGTGTTCAGCCATGGTAAGACCTGTTAAACCTACACGCATTCTGGCTCCAGGACTTTCATTCATCTGTCCATAAACCAAAACAGTCTTATCTAAAACTCCACTTTCTTTCATTTCGTGGTACATGTCATTACCTTCACGAGTACGTTCTCCAACACCAACTACAACAGATTTTCCTCCGTGTTCTTTGGCAATGTTATGAATCAATTCCTGAATTAATACGGTTTTTCCAACACCGGCACCACCGAACAAACCAATTTTACCACCTTTAGCATATGGACATAGCAAGTCGATTACTTTAATACCTGTTTCCAATGGAACACTAACTGTACTTTGTTCATCAAATGCTGGTGCCGGTCTATGGATTGGTTCGTATTCAACATCTTTTACTTCTCCAAGTCCATCGATTGGTCGACCTAATACATTAAACATACGTCCCAAAATAGCATCGCCTACAGGAGCTTGAATTGGTTTTCCTGTATCAATCGCGTCCATACCGCGAACAAGGCCATCAGTGCTTCCCATCGCAATGCAGCGAACTCGATCTGCACCTATTCCCTGTGCTACTTCCACGATCAAGCTTTCCTCGTCTGGACGTTTTATTTCTATGGCAGTCAAAAGGTCAGGCAGATGATCTTCGTCAAAAGAAATATCTACAACTGGCCCAATGATCTGGACAACTTTTCCTATATTTTTTGACATTTTCTTCCTCCTATGTCAGCGCATTGGCACCACCGACAATTTCGGTGATTTCCTGCGTAATTGCAGCCTGACGAGCCTGGTTAAAGGCCAATTCAAGAGCTTCCTGCAACTCGTTGGCATTATCCGTAGCACTTTCCATTGCCATACGTCTTGATGCCTGTTCACTGGTCTTGCTCTCAAGATATTTTGAATAAACAACCGATTTTGTAACCATTGGAATTACATTGCTAAGCATCTGTTCTCTAGATGGTTCAAATATCATCTCTTTATGAGATTCTTTTTTTTCTTCCGATTGTTTTTTTACTGGTAAAAGAGTTTCCAATGTTGGTATAAAGGTCAATGTATTTTTATAGTGAGTATATAAGATCTGTATCTTAGAAATTTCCTTCCTTTCAAACAGATCCAAGGCTTCAACTACTTTTGAAGATAATTTGTCATATGCATCATCTTCATTCATATCAATTAGTTGATCACATACATTATAGTCTCTAGACTTGATCCAATTTACCCCGCGTGAACCAATCATGATGATCTTATCTTCGTTAGAAATTTCACTTTGTACAGTTCTTTGAATATTGGCATTGTAACCACCACAAAGCCCCATATCACTGGTAATCACAAATACATATGCTGGTTTACCCATATTTTCGTTTAAAAATATAGATTTATCGTCTGTAGAACGTAAAACTAATGTAAGTAGATGCTGCAGAGCATCGGCATACTCACGATTTTCTTCCATTGCAAGTTTTTGTTTTGTTAACTTGCTGGAAGCGACAAGTTGCATAGCCTTTGTAATCTTTTTCGTTGAATCAACTGATTTTATACGAGCCTGGATAGCTTGTCTACTTTGTGCCATCTTGTGCACCTTCCATCAGTAAAAACTCTTTGGTAAAGGCATCTAAGGCTGCTTTGATCTGAGATTCAAGATCTTCATCTAATTCTTTTTTAGATTCAATCTGATCTAAAATATAAGGATATTCACGATTTACATATGATATCAAGCCAGTTTCATATGCCTGTACTTTTTCGACAGGAATATCCTTCAAATATTTATTTTTTGCGGCAAATAAACTAACAACCTGTTCACTTACTCGCATTGGAGAATATTGTTTCTGGATCAAAAGTTGTGTCAAACGAGCTCCGTGATTTAAAACTTCCATCGTAGCTGCATCAAGATCAGAACCAAATTTTGCGAATGACTCCATTTCACGATATTGTGCTAATTCGAGTTTTAAAGAGCCAGAAACTTGCTTCATAGCTTTAATTTGAGCAGCTGAACCAACGCGGCTTACTGAGAATCCTGAATCAACACTTGGACGGATACCTTCATTGAACATATCAGTCTTCAAGAAAATTTGTCCATCCGTAATGGAAATAACATTTGTAGGAATATACGCTGAGATGTCTCCTGCCTGTGTTTCAATAATAGGAAGAGCCGTCAAAGAACCATTTCCATAATCCTCATTTAGACGTGCTGCTCTTTCTAGTAATCTTGAATGTAGATAGAACACATCCCCAGGATATGCTTCACGTCCTGGTGGTCTTCTTAATAACAAAGACATTGTACGATATGCCACCGCATGTTTAGATAAATCATCATAGACAATCAATACATCTTCACCATTTTCCATCCACTCTTCACCAATAGCACATCCTGCATATGGTGCAAGATATTGTAGAGGTGCTGGTTCACTTGCAGTTGAAACAACAATCGTTGTATATTCCATTGCTCCATATTGTTTAAATTTTTCTACAATCTGGGCAACCGTACTGGCTTTTTGTCCAATCGCAACATAAATGCATTTTACATTTTGTCCCTTTTGATTGATGATCGTATCTGTTGCGATTGCCGTTTTACCGGTCTGACGATCACCGATGATCAGCTCACGCTGACCGCGACCAATTGGAATCATAGAATCAATGATCTTCAATCCTGTTTGTAATGGTACCGAAACACTTTTTCTTGTCATAACACCTGGTGCTACTCTTTCAACTGGACGTGTTTTTGTTGTATGGATCTCTCCATTTCCATCAATTGGTTGTCCTAAAGCATTAACAACGCGTCCTACCATAGCATCACCAACAGGAACCTCAACGATATGTCCTGTTCTCTTAACAAGATCGCCTTCCTTGATATCGTTGTTTTCACCCATCAAAACGACACCAACTTGTTCGTCTTCAAGGTTCATGACCATACCATATACATCATGAGGGAACAATAACAATTCACTCATCATTGCATTGCGAAGACCATATACTGTTGCAATACCATCCCCAATACTAAGAACAGTACCACTTTCATTCATTTCTAGATCCTGGTCGATATTTTGAATTTGCGCTTTGATCAATTGTGAGATCTGTGCTGGATTTAAACTCATAGTATCACCTTTCTAGCCACTTATTTTTTCTTTGATCGCTTCAAGGCGCGATAAGACCGTATTGTCTAAAACCATATCTCTTGTACATACCTTCATCCCGGCAATCAATTCCGGTTTAATGGCAATATCCAACTCTACAGTTTTATTCAATTTTGTTTCTAACATCTGTTTTAATGAAGATTTCTGTTTTGCATCTAATTCAGAAGCACTTTCCACCTTGATGATTTCAATATCGTGAGCATCACGATAACACATTAAGTATGCCTGATAAATCTGCGGCAAATTTGCGATCACATCATGTTCATTAAACACGAGTAATGTTTGCATCATCGTTGCATCAAGCCGATCTTCAAACAGATTCAAAAGCCATGTTTTTTTTGTCGCTTTTGCAATCTTTGGATGAGATAAGGCAAGCACAAAATCTTTTTCCTGCTGCCAAATTGAAGATAAGCTTTCTAGATCAGACATATACTTTTCTTCTTTACCTGTATCTCTTGCAATTTCAAAAATAGCTTGAGCATAAGGCGTCCAAGTTTCTACCATTTAGAATTTCCTGCCTTGTCGATAAAATCATCAATATATTTCTGTTGTGTTTCTTCATCCATTTCTTTAGAAACAAGCTTCTTGGCTGCTTCCAAAGCAACTGAAGAAATGGCGTCCTTCATTTCTTTTTCCGCATTACGTTTATCACGCTCTATGTCTTCTTTAGCTCGTTCCTTGATGCGTGAAACTTCATTCTGGGTTTGTTGCAATATCTGCTGTTTTTCTTCCGATGCTTCAGCACGTGCAGATTCGATGATTGAATGTGCTTCTTTCCCAGCATTCTTCATCTTTTCTACATACTGCTCTTTGATATCTTCCGCTTCTTTTTTTAATTGTACAGAAGAATCAATATTCTCTTGGATCAATGCTTGTCTTTTTGAAATTAAAGTTAACAATTTATCCCAAAAAAACTTCTTTGCGATCATAACAATCAAAAAAGTTGAGATACAAACTAAAACAACATCCGTTAAAGAAATTCGCAGATAGTTATCAATATTGAAACCATCCATATCTATACCCAATCGTTACCCTTTTATAAAAATTAATAGAATGGCAATTACTAATGAATAAATACCTGTTGTTTCGGCTAAGGCAATACCAAGAACCATGATTGACTGAATCTTGCTGGCAGCTTCTGGATTTCGAGCAACACTCTCAGCACCTTTACCTGCAGCAAATCCCTGTCCAATACCTTGACCAAGACCCGCTACCATGGCAATACCAGCACCTAAAAGTGCCATACCCTGTACGAAAAATTCATTAAATTCCATTTTGTTTTTCCTCCTTGTTTATTCTTCTTCTGCCACTTGCTGTCCTAAATTGAACGAAGCTAATGTAAAGAAGATATATGTTTGAATCACGCCAGAAAATATATCAAAATAAATGTGTAAAAATGGTGTTACTGAAAGTCCCAACACCCCCCAAGGCATTAATACCTTGATTAATGTATATACAAGCATCGTAATGATACTTCCGGCCAAAATATTTCCAAATAAACGCATCGTTAAAGAAATTGGCAAAGCCATTTCTCCAATGATATTCAGTGGTGTTAATATCACCATAGGTTCTGTGAGCTCTTTTAATCGAGCAATAAGTCCACCTTTTTTGATGGCATTACCTTGAATCATCAACCACATCGTAATAGCCAATGTCGCATTAAAGCTTACATTGCTGGTCGGATTTTGTAATCCAATCAATCCGATCAAGTTTGATGCAATCATCATCAAGATCAATGTTCCAAAAAGTGGGATATATTTTTTTGTGGTTTCTCTTAAATTTCCTTTAATCACAAAAAGCACCAGATTCAATGCTTCTTCACTAATATAAACAATTCCCTTACTGGCTTTCGATGGATCTTGTCTCTCGATTTTTTTGCCAGCAACGATAAAGAAAGTTGCAAAAACGACACATAAAATCAACCATACTAAAATCGACTGCTGAATTTCCAAAGTGAATGAACCAACATGAATCTCTAAAGCACTAATGCTAGGCATTCTTATCCATCCTTCCCTCTAATAAAGCATAAACAAATATTGAAAGCTTGTGACATAAAAATCCCACAAGCAAGGCAATGATTGAAATATTTAGATAGACGAAAAATCCAAATATTACAGCGTATATAATATAACGAACTATATAATTAGCTGCACCTTGACGTTTTGATAGTTTCTCATCCGGTTTTAATGAAAGTGCCATCTGCACAATCATAGCATATCCTATAAGCCCTGTACCCAATCCAACCAGGACTCCTACCAAAACATAGATATCATTAAACAACAATCCAGCTATAATCGCAACACTTATTCCAATTAAAAGAGAATAAATTACGATTTTTTTGTTCATTGATGTAACTTCATTCATGTTTATTTGCCTTATGTAACAATATGTAGATTGAACCTACTACACTATATATCAAACCAACAATGATAAAAATTGGTGTCGTATTTAGCCATTCATCCAATTTATATCCTAGAAATAAACTTAATAAAATATTTACTAACAGTACACCAGAAAACGTAAACGGCTTCATTTACTTTGTACCAAAAATACGATCTCCGGCATCTCCTAAACCAGGAACAATGTACCCTTTTTCATTTAGATGATCATCTAAACTTGCTAGATAAATATCTACATCCGGATGTGCTTCTTCAACAACTTTGACTCCTTCTGGTGCGCCGACAAGGCATACAAGCTTGATCGAAGTTGCTCCTTGTTTTTTAACCATATCAATTGCCGCAACACTAGATCCACCTGTTGCAAGCATTGGATCGACTATAATAACGGCTGCCTCATCCATATTTGAAGGATATTTTTCAAAATAAGGATGTGGTTCTAACGTTTCTTCATCACGATACATTCCAATATGAGCAATCCTTGCAGTAGGAATCAAATTTTGTATTCCGTTTACAACGCCAAGACCCGCTCTTAGAATCGGAACGATCACAACATCCTTTGCCATTTCATAACCAATTGTCTGACATAAAGGTGTTTCAATTGGAATTTCGTTCAAAGGAAGATCTCGTGTAACTTCATAAACCATTAGGCCACCAATTTCATCTAAATTTTGACGAAAATCTTTTGTACCCGTTTCTTTTTTACGCATAATTGTAAGCTTATGCTTGATCAATGGATGATCAAATACTGTTAACATATTTTTACCTCGCAATCTCTACCCATTATAACAAATCCATTTTTAAAATAAAATTAAAACGACTTGATTGTAAGTATCTCATGCTGTTTTGCAGCACGAATATTCACACCACGATATGGAAGATCCTTTTTTAAGAAATGATCATGAATGCATTTTAATGCAATAGATGGATCATTTGCTTCTTCTGAAATATGAGCTAAAACAATTTCTTTTGTTTTAGAATTGATCAATGAAGCTAGATTAGAGCTGGCATCCAAATTATTCAGGTGACCACTATCTCCCAAAATACGCTGTTTCAAAAACATTGGACGATTCGTATTCATAAGCGTTTCAATATCATGATTACTTTCAAATATATAATAATCAGCATTTTCTAAATATGTTTTAACTTCATTGGAAACGTATCCTGTATCCGTTACATATACCAATTTTTTGCCATCTGCATAGATTACATACCCAACGGTATTTGGGCTGTCATGCGATAAAGAAATGACTTGAATATGAAATTCATTGACATCAAATTCCTGAAGCGGTCTAACAATACGATGATTGTCTAGATCTTTTAGATCGCAATATGAATAAACAGGAAGATGCCTAAAATGCTTTAGTTGTGATACATGATCGGTGTGTGCATGAGTGACCAACAATGCATTTAAATCGTCAACTCTTTGATTTACACTACCTAATGCATTCATTAAATATTTTTTTGTCGATCCACAATCAATTAATAAAGAACTGTTTTTCGTTCGAATTAGACAACTGTTCCCCTTTGAACCGCTACACAATAGATCAACCTGCATAAATATCTTCCTCTGTACTGGCATAATTCGTAAATCGAGAAATTCCTTTTTCAAAGGCTAAATGAATCTTACCAATGCTACCATTACGATGTTTAGCCAAAGAAAGATCAACGACTTCAGTTTCGTCCTGACCTTCTTTATCTTTGTCATAATAATTAGCTCGATATAAAAACATAACGATATCGGCATCCTGTTCAATAGATCCAGATTCTCGCAAATCGGATAACTGCGGTTCATGATCTGTTCTTTCTTCAACCTTACGTGATAACTGAGATAAGGCAATAACTGGACATTCCATTTCTTTTGCCAATATCTTTAAATTTCGTGATATATCGGATACTTCCTGTTGTCTTGAATCAGCTCTTGAACCTGTGATTAACTGCAAATAATCAATCACAACAAGCGAAATTGACCCGTATTCACTTTTTAGTTTACGTACCTTGGAAAAAATTTGAGATACTTTAATACTACTCGTATCATCAATAAAAATCTTTCTTTCACTTAAACGAGTTCCTGCTTCATAAAGTCTTGACATCTCATCTGCATTTAAACGTCCATCTCTCAACTTATTAGAAAGAACCTGACTTTCACTGGACATTAGACGCTTCATTAAAGAATCACTAGGCATTTCCAGTGAGAATATTGCTACGCAACCCTCATTTCGTTTTGCCACTTGACTTGCAAAATTTAGTGCCAGTGCTGATTTTCCCATTGCTGGACGTGCCGCCAAAATGATCAAATCACCTCTTTGAAATCCATTGGTCATCTTATCTAGATCAGTGTATCCTGTCTGGATCCCAGTAATACCCTGTTTTGACTTTAAAGCTTTTAATTCCTCAATAACACGATTGACGATCTCCTGGCTGGATTCAAACTCTGCTCCTCGACGCTGTCTTGTCACATCCATGATCGAACGTTCTGCATCATCCAAGATCGTATCTATGTCTTCAGGAGATTCATATCCTTCCTGGGCAATTTTATCGGCCGCATAGATCAAAGCTCTCAGTTGCGCCTTGTTTTTGATTGTTTCGATATAATGTCTTGCGTTTGCACTTGAAATTGCAGAGTCCGCCAGTCTAACGATATAATCGGCTCCTCCTGCTGCTTCAAGTTCATCTTTATCCTGCAAACGCGTAACGATCGTATTGATATCAAGAGGCTGACCATTATCCTTGATTTCTTTCATGCACTGAAAAATACGTTGATGACTTGGCGTAAAAAACTCATCAGGACTTAAATCTAAGTCCTGACAATCGTTCATTACATTTGGATAAATCATCAACGATCCTAAAAGTGACTGTTCAATTTTTAAAGAGTTTGGAAGTTCTCTAGTCATAATTTACCCCTTCGGACGTACTTGAACAACAATTTCCCCAATTACCTGTCCTTTATATAAGTCTACTTTTACACGTGTTGTTCCAATGCTGGAAACAGGAATATCCATATGAATCTTTCGTTTATCTACGATAATTCCTTTTTTATTTAATGCTTCGGCAATCTGCTTGCTGGAAACAGAACCAAAAGCCTGTCCATCTTTTCCTGTATTTAACATAAATTCAACTGGCGTAGTTTTTAGTTCTTCTGCAATTTTTTCAGCCTGTTTTTTTAAATCTTCTTCATGCAGTTTCTTTTCTTCCAACTGATGATCTAAAACCTTAACAGATCCTTTGGTATAAGCAACCGCCATTTTATTTTTGATCAAGAAGTTTCTCGCATATCCGTCACTTACTTCTTTGACCTCATCTTTCTTACCTACATTTTTAACATCCTTAAGCAAGATTACTTTCATGTTCTTCCTCCTCTAGTATCTGTAACAATTCCTTTTTTAATTCTTCCGGTTCTGTAGATTTTTTCTCTACAGCAGCCGCACTGAAATGACCTCCACCATCTAATGCTTCCATGATTTTCTGCACATTATAAGTGCCATCACTTCGAGCACTGATTGCAGCCGTTGTTGGCTCATTGATTACTTTACCAATCGTAAATGATGCCACACAACCTCGAACCAGTAACAAACTTTCACTAACTTGAGCAAGTATTGTCTTGTCTACAGGTTCATTCACACATACAACTAGATATTTACCAAAATAAGTTGAAGCCATTTGAATCAAATGATGTTTCAAGGTAAATCTAGAAAAATCTTCACAAAGAGCTTTTTCAGCAAGTGCAGCATTTGCGCCCCAGGAGCGAAGTGCCGCTGCCGCTTCAAATGTCCTTGCATCGGTATGCATTTTGAAACGGTTTGTATCAACCAAGATGCCTAAATACATGATCGTTGCCTCTGCTTCATAAATTGGAATATGATTTGGAATATTCTGCAAAAGTTCAACAATCAATTCACATGTGGATGATGCTGTACTTTCAACATACGTTAACATTGGATGTTTGACAAATGACTCATTACGACGATGATGATCTAATACAATAATTCTTTGTGCATGAGAAACAAAGTCTTTGGCACTTGAAATAGCCGGTATTCCATGATCAACCATGATTAAAAGATCTTCTTCATAATCCATCATGCTCATCGCCTCGCTGATCGTGATAAAATTATGTCTTTCATGCAAAACATCTTGATATTTATCCATCAAATCTTGAAGTTGCGAATCTCTAGGTACATCTTTTAATACAATATACGCTGTTTTATTTAGACCCGTTACCCAATTGGACATACTAAGAGCTGCACCCATACAGTCAAAATCTGACATGATATGCCCGCTAATAAACACTTTACTAGAATCATTGATTGCTTCCTGGATTGATTGTGCCATAATGCGAACACGAACTTTTGAACGAGTGGAGCTCGTTTCCGAATTTCCTCCAACAAATTGCACAGTTCCACTAGAAGCGCGAATAGCAACCTGGTCTCCACCACGTGATTGAGCCAATTCGATCAATTCATTAACCATGCCGTCTAAGATCTTAAAATCATTGGTTCCATAAGCAAAAGCCATGCTCAAAGTAATTGATACATCAAGTTGATTGGCTTCATCTTTAATCACCTGTAAAATAGTAAAATTTTGGGAACGTACTTTTTTTAAGATTTCCTGATTGCATACAACAAAGAAACGATCTGATCTCAATCGTCTAATCAACATATTGTTCTCTTTGGCCCAAGAAATGATCGGAGAGCGCAAATGTGTATTGATCTTGGCAATCAACTCTTCATCTTCATACGATTGATATTCCATGTAGTTATCAAGCTGCATCAACCCTACAACTATTCCGTTATTCAAATAGTCTTGGCGCAAATTATAATAATCAGTTATTTCTCGTACATATAGTATTTGTGCATCGCTCTTACGTGTGATCTCATAAATCTTATCTTCATATTTCCCAATCACAACATCCACATCTTCATCAAAAATTGTACGAATATTTTCAATCCATGATGTAAGTTTGTGATTCACAATATCGATATTATTTTCTTTAAAATATGGTGAAGCCCAAGTTACAACATATTCATTATCATAAGTCAAGATCCCAATATGGCCAAAACTTAAAGCATCTTTAGCATCTTTCCCCAATACTCTGGAGATATCAACCTCGGTTTTGACTCCATGGATCCTTAATGATCTCCAAAGACCGATAAACGCTAGTGAAAATAATATAATCAATAAAACTCCAATTAGCGTAAACCAGTATTCTGTGCGAGTAATCGCATAGATCACAAAACAAATTGATAAGATAATAGATGCGATATACAGACTTCGCCACTTTTCAAACTGTTTCATATAAACCTCTACCCTAAACTTTTTTTCTTAGTTGAAATAAACAATCCAACTCTCCCATCAGCATCCACAATAAATTAATACCAGGAACAAATGCCAGAAAAATTGCAAAAAAAGAGAATTGTCTATTATTCCGCTTAATACTGTGATACATAAAATAGATCACACCATAATACAACAATAAAGCACAATCAAAGAGCCATATCAACATAATGATATCCAAGACCCCTTTTGAACATTCTATCACATTTTGAGATAAAAAGAATATACCCCAGATGAATAGTGATACGATTCCGACTACTTTTGAGCTTTTTTGTTGGGAAATTGGTGTCAAAGGACGATATGGTAAATGCATTCGTATACAGATCATCAAAGAAACAAGATGAATGCACAATGCCTGCAGCAAAGATAAAAATGCCACAAACAAGATTATAAATACTCCCATATCAATGAATGGTATAATAGCTCTAAAAGACTCAAACTCACTAACAAGATCATAGCCAAATAGATACGACCAAACAACAACCGTACATACATTAGATAATACCGAGAACACCAGACAAATCAAAAAGTTCGTCATATTTCGCCATTGATAAAAGAGTCCCAATCCGTAAACATATCCAGTAATCAAAGAAGTCCAACTATAAAACCAAGTTGTAAATCCACCTAACAAAAAAGTCATCAAAGCCATTGCAATACCGACAATTGCTCCTGATTTAGGTCCACTCATGGCAGTATAGATCAATACAGGAAATGCAAAAAGCCATGAAGCACTGGCTTCAATCATTAAACCTGTCTGTTGATTCAAAAATAAAAGAACGCCATAAATAGCGCAAACCATGGCTCCACGCGTTATTTGATTTGTTTTCATAGCAATATTTTAACATATAAATTTATCAAAAAAAGCTATTTAACGTATTCAAACGTAAATAGCATCATAATAAAGAGCGAAAAATTGTTTTTCCTAACATTTTTCTCCAATTCACTTTATAACAAATCACACTAAACAACAATGTAACTAAGCATCCCGCAAAAACATCAATGATCGAATGCTGTTTTAAAAATACTGTTGAAGCACAGATCAAGATCTGCCAAACAATAATCAGAATCCGCCAAACCGGATGATTTTTTTTCAATTTTTTTGAATTCCACACTGCAACCATGACAGCTGTTGAAATGGAAACATGCAAAGATGGACAAACATTGGTAGGTGTATCAATGACCCACAAAAGATTAACGATCTGATCAAAAATATTTCTAGGTACTAGATCAAAACGCAAATCTGTGTAATTAGGAAATAGAAAATAGATGATAAATATCAGAGTTGTACCATTCATCATTATAAAACTTAGATCCTGGTAATCATTTTTATCATAGAACATAAAAAAGATTAGAGATCCGACAAAAGCAATATACCAGCTAACATAAAAAATCAAAAAGTAACTGTTAAAAGGTATCTTGTCATCTAAATTACTGTGAATCAGATACTGTGGTTCACTGATTTGTTCCATGAGAAAAAAAGCCAAAAGATAAAGAATCAAATACAACAAAGAGTAGCAGTATTTATGTTCCTTGACCCATTCCATTATTCTTTTCATGCATCCTCCTATCCTCTAATTATCATCACGAAGGAGATTATACCACACTCGATTTTGGCTTCAATGACAATATTCATCTTTTCACAAAGATCTTTAACAATTGCCATTCCTAAACCACTTCCATTATTACCTCTTGAATGATCCGCTTGATAAAATCGATCAAATATATGTTCTACCTCAATATGTTCCCCTTTGATCGCATTGGAAAACACACAAGCTAGATCTTTTTCTTTTCTATAGAGTTCGATTTGAAAAGGCATACTACCATAACGAATAACATTCATGAGTAGATTTTGAAAAACTCTTTTCATTTGATCTGCATTGATATAGCCTTCTAAGTTTTCATCTTCACAAACAATCTTCGGCTCCAATCCTATTTTCGATAATTGAGGGTAATATGATAAAAGGACATCGCACAACAAAGGATAAACTGGTTGTTTTTCCAAAATAAATGGTTTATTTTGCGTTTGAAGCTTTGTATATAAGAAAAATGAATCTAACATGATTTCCATATCGTTTAATCGCTTTGTGATAATATCAATATACTGAACCTGCTCATCTCGATTTGCACTTTCAAGCATTTCTACATATCCTTGAATACTAGTCAATGGTGTTCGTATATCATGAGAGATGTTCGAAATCAATTCTTTGATTGTTTCTTCCTGGTGCAAATGTTTAACATATAAAGATTTATTATCCTCCCTTTGCGTCTCAAAAAGCTTTATGATTTTCAACAAAGGTTTATAACGTACACTAGAAGAAATTCGCATAGAGCTATTATTTTCTTGAATATACTCTATCTGATCTTGGCAAGACATAATTTCCTTTTTTAAGCCCATGTATTTAAAAATCAAATAAACACAAAGAATTGCTAAAACCAAAACAATCAATTCTACCATAAACAATCTCTCCTTTTATAGAAAAGAGGGCCATTCAATGACCCTTAACTTTATTCTATTTTTAGCACTTCATAAAAACAAGTTTATTCTAAGTCTTTTTTCTTCAAAATAACCATGTTTAATAAAACACCAATACCTAGAGCAAAGATACCTACAACCATAGTGTTTAAATAAACATCCGAGATACGATAAGGTAATGTTCCAGATAAATAATAAATAGCATTTTCATACACTGACAAATTAAACCATTCTTGAAAGAATATATATACCATCCCAAACAAAATTCCAAATGTATATAAAAATATTAGAATGGTAGAGACTATATTCTTTTTGCTTAAATGAATGAACAATTCCAGAAATGATCCAACAGCCGTCGCTAATAAAAGTTGAATCACATAATAAATAATATAATCAATAATAGAAATTGTTCCAAATCGACCTTGTATGAAACCGACTGTAATCAAAGAAAAAATGATATTTATAAATGAAAATACAATATAATAAATTACAAAGATCAATAATCTGGATATCGATAGTTTTAATTTGTCTGTTTGGTACGGATACACATTTTTTATAAATCCAGAAGTATATTCTTCATTTAGATAGATAACATACATCAACATAACAATAATCATAAAAATAGCACTCTTTGGAAAATAATATAAATATTCGGCAAAATTACCAATCTGCGCATCGTAGTTCGCAAAAGCAGTATTTGACATAACATTCACGGAAGGCATTGTTAAACAAATCGTCATGATCGACATGATAAAAACACCTATCTTGAAAGAACGAATATGCAATATACGATACAAATCACTTCTTAACATATTCAACATTATTCAATTCCCCCATTTCTACTTAGAAAATATTCCTCTAAAGACTGAGAATTTAACATGCATGAATAAACAGCTATATCATTCATTACAAGCATTTTTATGATTTTATCCGAGCTAACCTCATCAAAAATATGTAATGTATTCTTATCTATAACCGCGTAAGAATAAATGCTTAACATTTGCTCCAAAAGCATGCTTGCTTTTGAAGAAGAGTCAACCTTTATTTGCAAATACTGTCGGCATCGTTGGTTTAATTCTTCGTTTGTAACACATTCGATCAACTTACCTTTTTTCATGATTCCATAGCTGGTTGCTACTTTATTCAATTCTTCCAAAATATGAGAACTAATTAGAATCGTTTTACGTTCTTCTTTATTAAGACGAATCAAGAGCTTTCGTATACTTTCAAAACCTTTTGGATCAATACCATTGGTAGGTTCATCAAGAATCAGTAAATCTGGATCTTGAATCAGTGTCATTGCAATCGCTAGTCTTTGTTTCATCCCCATAGAAAACGTTTTAACTTTTTTCTTTCCTGTGTGTGCAATATCACAAAGTTCTAACAGCTCACAAAGTCTTTTGTCATCATTGCATCCTAGTGCTAAAGCTTTGGTTTTCATATTGTCAAAAGCTGTCATTGAACCTAATAATCCGGCTTCTTCAATCAATACCCCCATTCGACGATATAAGTATTTGTCTTCTGAAGGTTTATGACCAAAGATCTTAAAATCACCACTGGTACTATTGACCATTCCTGAAAGCATCTTCATCAATGTAGATTTTCCAGCTCCATTTTCACCAATAAGACCAAATATCTCTCCCTGCACAATTTGTAATGATATTTGATCTACAGCGGTCGTATGGCGATACTTCTTGGTCAAAAGATTCGTTTCAATCGCATATTTGTCCATTTTGGATTCCTCCTTCATGACTTAAGTATAAAAAAGAATATTTTAAAAACATCAAAGAAAAAGGAAAGAAAGTTTAAAGATTTACTCTCTTTCCAATTTTAATTTAAACCCTATTCCCCAAACCGTTTCGATAATATCACGTCCTTTACATTTATTACGGATATTACTAATATGAACAGACACAGTCTTGTCATCCGCTGCATAAATATCATCCCATGCATATTCATAGATATCTTTTTTAGAAAATGCTCTTTTAGGATACTGCATCAAGAGTTCCATGATACGATATTCATGTTTTGTTAAAGAAACTTTTGTATCATCTACCTGAAACGTTCTTTGATCTGGGTATAAGATAAGATTTTGTACGATGATTCCATCATCCTTATCGGTGTGATGTTTTCTTAGTTGAACATTTATTCTTGCCTCTAATTCTTCCAGGGCAAATGGTTTGGTAATATAATCGTCTGCTCCTATAGCTAATAAAGAAACTTTATCTTCAATCGTATTTTTAGCACTGACAATAATGACTGGGACATCATATTCTTTCTTGATTTTTGTTAAAGCTTGTTTCCCATCAAGACCCGGAAGCATCAAATCCATCAAGATCAAATCGCAGTTTTCTTGTTTTTGTACCAACAGAGCCTCTGTACCAGAATATGCGTGTTCACACTGAAATCCTCTTTTATTTAAATATTCTTTCACCATATCGTGGATCGTATTATCATCTTCAACGATTAATATTTTGTTCATAATCAAAACCTCACTTAAAACTAAACTCTTTCAATCAGAACCACACATTCTAAACCAGTCGTTTGACAAAACATATCAACTGGTTGAATAAACTTACAAGAATAGCCTTGTTCTTTAAACAAGATCAAATCTCGAATCAATGTCTCTGGATTGCAGGAAATATAAACAATTTTTCCCGGCTGTATCGTTGATATATCTTCAATGCCTTGAGGAGTCATACCTTTTCTTGGAGGATCCACAAATACAACATCGATCTGCTCTTCTTTTTGTGCGCACTTTCTGGCAAATTCAGTGGCATCTTGACAAATATAACGACACTTTTCTATCTGGTTTATTCGACAATTCTCTTTAGCATTCTTTACTGCTTCCTGAACAATTTCAACACCGATCACTTCTTTTACATATTTTGAAACAGCCATACCTATCGTACCAACACCAGAATATAGCTCAATACAGCGCATATCTTTATTAAGGTCTGCTGCCTTTATAGCTTGTTCATACAGAACTTCCATCTGTACAGGATTGACTTGATAGAATGATTTAAAATGAAGCTTAACCTTATTCGATAAACAAGATTCATAAATGAACTCTCGGCCATATAATACTTCATAGTCTTTTCCTAATATTACATTGTCTTTTCTTGTATTCAAATTAAAGACAACGCTTTGAATATCTGGAAATTTCTGAATCAATTTTTGAATCAAATCATCAAAATTATTTCGCTTAGATCCTATAAATACAATTTGACATTCGTTTGTTTTATACGCATGGCGCATTAAAATGTGGCGTAAACCTTGTGCCATATCCAAAGTTATATGTTCTTGAATAAACTTATAGAGTTCATTGATTTTTTTAGATTGGATCATACAGTGATCACAACAGACAATATCATTCGAATGTAAACGATAAAATCCCATCAAGATCTTCCCATCTTTGATTTGAACTGGAAATTGGGCTTTGTTTCGATAATAAAAAGGATGTTCCATTCCCAACACATCTCTTACTTCAACATCTTCAAGTCTTTTTAAAACGCGATTCTCTAAATGATCACGTTTTCTTTTTAATTGAGCTTTATAGTCTATGTGTTGATATTGGCAGCCACCACATTTATTGAAAACTTTACAGGCTGGTTCTATGCGATCTTGACTTGTTTCTAAAAACTGCATTATTTTTCCAAAAGCATAGCTTTTTTGTACTTTTAATATTCGGATATTTGCCTTTTCCCCTTTTAAAAGACCAGGAACAAAAACGACCATATTATCAATTTTTACAATTCCTGCGGCTTGATTTGTTTCATCTATACAAGTAACGACATATTCTTCATTCTTCTTCATAACAAAAGTATAATAACTGAGTTTTATAAAAAGTGCAATTCGTATTGACAATTATAATATGTTCACTATAATAAATAGCGTGCTATGAATTATAGATAGCGTGCTATGAAAAAAAAGGAGGGCAAGATGAATAACCGTAAATATGGGTATGGATTTTATTTCAGGTGCATCCAATCGCAATTGGAAAAAGCCATGAATGAACAATTAAAAGAATTTGATCTTACCAAAAGCCAACTCGATATTTTACGCTTTTTAAAATACGTAAAGAAAGATCATGTAAATCAAAAAGATATTGAAGAGTTTTTTCATATTTCTAATCCCACTGTCACCGGTTTATTAAATCGTATGGAACAAAAAGGATATGTAGTAAGGGTCCATAGCCCAGATGACAAACGGATTCGCTATATTCAAATCACAGATAAAGTAGAAGATATCGACAAAAAGATCAAAAAACATATCGATTATTCAGAAGGCGTTATTGCCAAGGGCCTTTCGCAAGAAGAAAGAAATTTGTTGTTTAAACTCCTTGCGAAAGTGAAAGATAATTTAATAAAGGAGGAAGAGAACCATGTTAAAGACATTGATTAGTCAGATCAAACAATATAAATCTAATACGATCAAGACCCCAATCTATGTTGCTATTGAGGTTATCATGGAAGTTTTAATTCCTTATTTAATGGCTATTTTAGTCGACCAGGGAATTGAAAACGGTGATATGAAGGTCATATGGATTTATGGTTTCATTATGCTAATTTCAGCTATTATTTCATTAATTGCTGGTGCCTTAAGCGGAAAACATGCCGCCATTGCTTCAAGTGGGTTTGCTAAAAATCTACGCGAAGCTGAGTATAAAAACATTCAAAACTTCGCTTTTGCTGATATTGATAAATATTCAACAGGCGGGTTGATTACTCGTATGATGACGGACGTCACAAACGTTCAAAACGCATTTCAAATGTTGATTCGCGTTTGTGTTCGTTCCCCGTTGATGTTGATTTCCTCATTGTTCATGGCATTTATGATCAATCATGAACTAGCTTTAGTCTTTGTTGGAGTTATAATTTTTCTAGGTATCGTTTTATTTGGCATTTCTATGGTTGTTCACCCAATTTTCCGTCGTTTATTTAAGCGATATGATTATTTAAATGCCAGCGTTCAAGAAAATGTATCAGGAATTCGTGTCGTGAAAGCTTATGTTCGTGAAGATCATGAAATCGAAAAATTCCATAAAGAAAGTGACTTGATTTTCAAAATCCAACAAAAAGCTGAAAAAATCTTAATCTTTAACTCTCCTGTAATGCAGCTTAGCGTATATGGATGTATCCTGCTGATTTCATGGTTAGGAGCACATATGATTGTTGGTGGTTCTATGACCACAGGAGAATTAATGAGCTTGTTTACATATACCACAAGCATTCTCATGTCATTAATGATGTTATCCATGGTATTTGTTATGGTCATCATGTCTGTAGCTAGTGCACAACGTATTGCCGAAGTTATCAATCAGAAGAGTTCTTTAACTTCACCTGAAAATGGTTTAAAAGAGGTAAAGAACGGTGATATCGTTTTTGATCATGTCTATTTTAATTATGGGACTGGTAAACATGATGATGGATCCTTTGTTTTGGATGATGTTTCTCTACATGTCCCAAGTGGTTCCACGCTTGGAATTTTAGGAGCTACAGGTAGTGCCAAAACAAGCTTTGTACAATTGATTCCTCGCTTATATGATGTTACATCCGGTTCAGTCAAAGTAGCTGGCAAAGATGTCAAAAATTATGATTTAAAAACATTGCGTGACAATGTTGCTATGGTATTACAAAAAAACGTGCTTTTCTCGGGTACGATCAAAGAAAACATGCGTTGGGGTAATGATGATGCCACAGATGAAGAAATCATTGAAGCTTGCAAATTAGCACAAGCCGATGAATTCATCCAAAAAATGCCTGATAAATATAACACATATATTGAACAAGGAGGTACAAACGTATCCGGTGGACAAAGACAACGTTTATGTATTGCCCGTGCTTTATTGAAAAAACCAAAAATCTTAATTTTAGATGATTCAACAAGCGCAGTCGATACTAAGACAGATGCCTTGATTCGCCAGGCATTCTTAGAAAAAATTCCGGATACAACAAGAATTATTATTTCTCAGCGTATTTCATCTATTCAAGATGCTGATCAAATCCTAGTTTTAGATGATGGAATCATCTCTGGTCTAGGGACACATGAAGAGTTATTAAAAACAAACAAACAGTATCGTGAAACTTTCGAAGCTCAGCAGAAAGGAGGTAGTTTAAGTGAATAGTACTATCTATGGATTAAAACGCGTTCTGCAGGAAACGTTTAATCGATATAAATTAGCATGTATTTCAGTATTAATCTTAATTATCGTTTCTGCTTTTGCCAATGTTTATGGCAGCATGTTTTTAAAAACTTTGATTGATGATTATATTACACCGATGTTATCTCAGGAAACACCTGACTTTAATCCATTGATCCAAGCAATTATGACATTAATATGTATCTATATTGTAGGCATTCTTTCTACTTATGCATTCAATCGTATCATGGTTACAGTTTCTTTAGGAACTTTAAAATCAATTCGTGATGAATTATTTGAACATATGGAAACTCTACCAATTAAATTCTTTGATACACATGCTCATGGTGACATCATGTCGATTTATACAAATGATACGGATACATTGCGTCAATTGCTGTCACAAAGCTTACCACAGATGATTAACTCATTGATAACGATGATTTCTGTATTTATATCAATGTTGATTTTAAATATTCCTCTTGCAATTGTAACTTTGATTATGGGGGGAATCATGGTTATTACCAGTCGTGTGATCACTAAAAAATCAAGTTTCTACTTCCGTCGCCAACAAAAAGATTTAGGTATTGTTAATGGGTTTATTGAAGAAATGATGGAAGGATGTAAAGTTATTAAGGTCTTTACACATGAACAAGACAGTATTAAAGATTTTGATAAACTTAATGAGCAGCTTTTTGAAGCTAGCACAAATGCCAATATGTTTGCCAACATCTTAATGCCTATCGTAATGAATATCGGCTATGCGTCTTATGTATTAACTGCTGTTGTAGGTTCCATTCTTGCGATCAATAACATGGCGGGATTAACATTAGGAACTATTGCTGCTTTCTTACAATTAAATCGTTCATTTAACGCACCTATCGGACAGATTTCTCAACAATTAAATGCTGTTGTTATGGCTGGAGCTGGTGCACAACGTATATACTCTGTACTGGATGAAAAACCAGAAATCGACGATGGTAAAGTTACGCTTGTAAGTGTATATTACGATGATGATGGTAATGTTCATGAAACAGATAAGAATACCGGCAAGTGGTGTTGGAGACATCCAAGAGCTAATGGAGCTATTGAATATGTCCCTTTAAAAGGCGATGTTCGTTTCAATGATGTTGTATTCGGATACACGCCTAAGAAAACGATTTTACATGATATCAATCTTTATGCTAAACCAGGTCAAAAAGTTGCTTTTGTTGGGGCAACTGGTGCTGGTAAAACAACAATAACGAACTTGATCAACCGTTTTTATGATATTCAAAACGGATCAATCACATATGATGGAATCGATGTTAAATTGATCAAAAAAGATGATCTTCGCCATAGTCTTGGTATCGTTTTACAAGATACAAACTTATTTACCGGCACGATCATGGATAATATTCGCTATGGTAAACTGGATGCAACCGATGAAGAATGTATCGCTGCTGCCAAGCTTGCTAATGCTCATGATTTTATCAAACATCTAGAACATGGTTATCAAACACAGTTAACAGCGGGTGGCCAAAGTCTTTCTCAAGGACAAAGACAATTATTATCAATTGCCAGAGCAGCTGTAGCCAATCCTCCTGTATTGATTTTAGATGAGGCAACAAGCTCCATCGATACACGAACAGAAAAGATCGTTCAGGATGGTATGGATAAACTGATGGAAGGTAGAACCGTATTTGTAATTGCGCATAGGCTTTCGACAATCCAAAACTCAGATGCAATCATGGTACTTGAAAATGGTCGAATCATTGAACGTGGAAATCATGATGAGTTATTGAAACAAAAAGGTACATACTACCAGTTATACACAGGAGCCTTTGAACTTGAATAGTTCAAGGCTTTTTTATTTGTTTAGAAAAATTTAAGAATTTATACCATTTTATCCTAAGTTTTATTTTATATCCTAATAATGGTGATAGATATGACAGATACAAAAAGAATTTTTCAAGTGACAACCATCTTAGGAACGCTCTTCTTGATTGGTTTGATTCTTTATTTCTTAAGTCAAGGATATTTTACTGATTCAACAAAATTACAGGCATTATTAAACCAAACCGGTATATTTGCTCCTTTACTATTTATCCTGCTTCAAATATTTCAGGTAATCATTCCAATCATTCCAGGTGGAGCAAGTTCAGCTTTAGGAATTGTTGCATTTGGACCTATTGGGGGATTTGTCTATAATTATGCCGGACTAGTCATAGGTTCTATTCTGGCTTTCTTATTAGTCAAAAGATATGGCAAAACCTTTATTCTTAAAGTATGTGATCAAAAAACCTATGACAAATATATCGGATGGTTAGATAAAGGTAAGAAATTCGATAGATTTTTTGCAGCTGCTATCTTTTTTCCATGTGCTCCAGATGACATACTGTGCATGATTGCCGGCCTTACCAGCATGACCTTAAAAAAATTCAGTATGATTATTATCTTAGGAAAACCTTTAGCTTTGATTGCCTACTCATTTGGGTTAAGTGAAATATTGAAAATTATCGACCATTTTATTTAGGAGGATTTATGATAGAGATCTTAATTTATACAATTGGAATAGTATGTGCTGGATTTGGCTTTTATATTCATTATCAGAAATGATAAAATAAATAGCGAGGTATATGAAGTATGGAACACACAGTATTAGTTGTTGAAGACGAAAAAGGAATTCGAGAAGCAATCGGAATTTATATGAAAAACCAAGGCTATCATGTAATTTTAGCTAAAAACGGTAAAGAAGGTCTTGAAAAAATCCATGAAAATGATGTACATCTTGCAATCGTTGACATTATGATGCCTGTCATGGATGGAATCACCATGGTCATGGAAGTTCGTAAAAAATATGACTTCCCTATCCTTTTCTTAAGTGCCAAAAGTGAAGACATGGATAAGATATTTGGTTTAAATATTGGAGCGGATGATTATATTACTAAACCTTTTGAATCTATGGAATTGATTGCAAGGGTTCGTTCCCAATTAAGAAGATATGAACAAATTCTAGAACTTAAAAATCAAAATACAAGTACCAAGAATACTGGAAAATACATCGTTGGAGATTTAGAGTTAGATACTTTGACCAAACAGGCAAAGATTCAAGATAAACCAATTCATTTAACCCCCAAGGAATACCAGATCTTAGAACTCTTGATCAAACATCCTGGACAGGTCTTTTCAGCCAGCCAAATCTATGAAACCATTTGGAAGGAAGAAGCTATCAATACAGAAACAATCATGGTACACATACGAAAGCTTCGCGAAAAAATTGAAGTCAATCCTAAAAAACCTGTCTATCTAAAAGTTGTATGGGGCATTGGATATAAAATAGAGAAGGTATAACATGAAGCACATATATTCTTTTATCACCAGCTTTTTTATCTTGATCACAGTTTGTACAATGGTCATTCTTGGACTTTTCAAAAATGTTCAGGAAAATGCTACCTACGATGAATTCGCTCTAGGAGATCAAACAGTAGAAGCTATTTCTTATCTTATGCTGGAAAAAGCCGCTGAATTAGATCCTAATTATGAGATGATCCAATTTGATGAAAGTAATGGTGCAATCTCTGATGAACAAAAAGCTAGTGTCAATAGCAGTCTTCGTTCTATGTTTTCTCAATATACTACGCTATTAGATAACGATGAAAACTTTGGGTATGAAATTCATTACAATGATCAAACGATATCACACAATATGCCAGAAAAGTTAGATAAATCTCAGGCGCTTTATTATAATGAAATCTATTTTGACAATGAATCCGTTCAAGCTTCACAAAATTCCTCCTATTATTACTATGACTTTTTAAATGAGGATGACCTATATTATGTCTATGAGCAAGCCAATGTTGTTTTAAATGGAAATGCGTATAATCAGGTATATATTAACTTACCTAAAAATATATCTTTTACCTTTTATATTCCTAAAGATCTTGAATCCAATCAAAAAATCATAGTAAATTCACTCAATATACCCGATGCTTTTGCACAATTTTTAATTTTTGCGCTCATTATCGTTGCATTGATAATTCTGGTGTTTGTCTTAATATTTCCAATTGAAATTGAAACAAAAGCACAGCCATTTTGTTCAGCTGTACGCATGAAATTAGAAATTGCGGTTATTTTCTATACAAGTGCTTTAACACTCTTATTAGCAGGAAGTATTTATCTTTCTGGAAAAACAATGAATGGAGCTATTTTAAGATGGCTAGAACAATATAAGATCTTTCAACCTCAATTAATTTGTTATTTACTTAATTTTATTGTTTACATCATTACATTTACAACGATTGCCTGTGTTTATGTCTATATTAAAAATATGATCAAGAAAAAGCCTCTGCACTTTTTAAAGACAAACAGTCTGACTGGCATGCTTATTTCTTATATCAAGCTCTTTTTGGACAAGACCGCTTCTTTTGATTTAGCAAACGATTTAAATAAGAAGTTATTGATCTTTGTTGGAATCAATACCCTTGCATGCATCATTTTATGCTTATTTACTCCTTTTGGTATTCTTCTAGCGATAGGTTATGGAATCCTTTGTTTCTTCTATCTAAAAAAACAATTAAACAAAGTTCAGGAAGATTATCTGTCAACACTTGAACATGCGATGTCTTTGGCAAAAGGTGATTTTGAAATCACGCAAAACCAGGATGCTGGCATCTTCAATTCCTTAGAATATGAATTATCTTCAATTCAAGTCGGATTTGAAACAAGTTTAAAAGAAAAGATCAAATCACAGAATTTAAAAACTGAACTGATCACAAATGTTTCTCACGATCTAAAAACACCTCTAACAGGTATCAAAAATTATCTTGAATTATTAAATGATCCAGATTTGGATTCAAAAACACGAAATGAATATCTAACGACATTGACCAACTATACAGACCGTTTAAATAATTTGATACAAGATTTATTTGAAATTTCCAAAGCAAACAGTGGAAATATCGATTTAGAACCACAAAAAATCAATTTGATCGAATTTATGGAACAAGTTCATGCAGAAAATATGTCTTTATTGGAAGAAAAAAATTTGATCCTTGTCTTTGAACACGATGACGAAGATATTTACTGCACATTTGATCCAGACAAAACAGTTCGTATCTTTGAAAATCTAATTTCAAATATTTCAAAATACACATTGGAAAATACGCGTGTGTTCGTAAAATGTAAAAAAGAAAAAAACTATGCGGCCATCACATATAAAAACATCTCCAAGACATTCTTAGACTTTGATCCAGAACAGATCACAGAAAGATTTGTACGAGGAGATGCTTCCAGACATGAAAGTGGCAGTGGCCTAGGCCTTGCGATCATTAAAAGCTTTGCGGAAATTCAAGATGGTCAGTTTAAAATTGAAATTGACGGTGATGTATTTAAAGCCATCTTAAAGCTTCCATTATTCAAATAAATCTACATGACCAAAAGATTCAATCTGATCATCATGGACAATCAATCCTCCATCCTCATAGATGGCATAGACTGGTTGTCCTTTTTCTTTTAGAACTCGTTCTATACTTTGTTTTTGAATATTGGAAGCGTGATAATGTACTTCTATCTTAAAACCTTCTATACATCCGAAACCTGGTAAATATTGAAAAGTAGGATAATCTTCATCTGGTGTTATATGGTATTCTTTTAACTGTATCATGGCACCTGCACTATATCCAATCATCAATCCTTGATAGCTTTTTAAAATCTTCTTTAGCTTAAACTCCTTGATTCTTTTCATCATAAGATCTGGTGCTCCACCTGTCAAAAGTAAAATAGAACTGCCAAGCACTTTTTTTAACACATCTTCTTTAGAGTCTTTAAAATAATTTACCCAATGTATTTGATTTTCCTTCAATCCATATTTAAAAAAGACATCCGTATTTGAACGATACCAGATTCCCTGTCCTTTGGCATATTGTTTGTCCCAGTCATTACTGTTTTTGGTATCATTAAAAAAGCTGAAAGCTAATACACAGACTTCATCATCTGGCTTGATCAACTTTCTTAATATTGGATAACACCACTTTTCATCAATCATACTGGTGTTCATCAAACAATGCTTAATTCCCTTAAATTGATAAGGCATAAAATCCTTATACGCTTCTTCATCCAGTTTTAAACAGCGATATAATAAACGCTTCTTTTGATCAAAAAACGTCTCAATATTCAATTTTTTGGAATCTAAGATCAACATCCCACCCTGCCATTCATTTATATATAACTTTAATGTATTCCATGAATAAAGGATATATTCTTTCTTTTTCTTCACTATATGTGTTTCAAATTCATTTTTATCAAGTAAATATATTAATTCCATAGATAGATTAAAATATATAATTAAGTCAAAATCAATAAAAGATTAAAACAAAAACGCTGTGCTTTCACACAGCGAAATATTAACGTTTAATTTGAGCTACAAGTTCTGGATCTTTAGCCGTTGTCATGACATCTGTTACACGATCCGTTGCAGCACCGGTTTTGGTTGTCTTAATGTATATCTGACCTTCTGCGGGATGACTGTCATCTACTATGTAATTGTACACATCAATTTCTAGATCATACATCTTGGCATCTTCACGATTTGTAAAGTACTGATCGATAGGAAGCGTTGCCGCTACAATTTCATAAGCTTGATCACTGGCTGCCTGAATTTGATCTTGTGTATAAGAATCATCCATATTTAAATGAACTCTTAATGTAGCACTCTTTAAATTGATCGTAACTTCTTCGACACCACCAATGCCGGAAGCTTGTTCCTGAATTGAGTTCATCGCTTCTTCTGTAATGCTTGGATTTAGATCTTCACCGTTAAAACGATTTCCAACGACAGGCTCACCCTGTCCACCCATACTAGTTAATAATACATACGCTACTATCACTACAGGAATAGCGATTATGATCAGAGTAAACCAAACAAGCTTATGCCCTTGTATAGATTCTGTATTTTTCTTTTGTGTTTTTTTAGGTTTTGTCTTATTTAAAGCCATAAAACTACCCTCCTAGTGATTAGTATACCATAAAATTAACGTTTGTTTAATTCTTCCTTGATCAATTCATTTGTTCGTTTTGGATTTGCCTGTCCTTTGCTGGCTTTCATTACTTGACCAACTAAGAATCCAACAGCTCTATCCTTACCATTCTTGTAATCTTCGATACTTTGTGGGTTGGCATCTAAAACGCTTGTTACCAAGGCAAGAATAGCTCCGTCATCACTGACTTGTTTCATACCCTTTTCTTCAATGACTTTCTTTGGATCTTTATTCAACATAACTTCTTCAAAAACAACCTTACCTTGTTTTCCACTAATATCTCCAGCTTCAATCGAATCAACTAGACTGGCAATATATTCTGGTTTTACTTCAATCGAATCAAAATTTGTATTCTTTTTATTTAGATAAGCACTAACATCTCCTGTAATCCAGTTACATACCTTCTTCGCATTTTTGGTATGCTTACAAACTTCTTCATAATAATCTGCCATAGCTCTATCATTAACCAACACATTAGCATCGTATTCACTTAAGCCATACTCTTTCATGAAGCGTTCGATCTTTTGTTCTGGTAATTCTTCAAGAGAATCCTGAATTTCTTTTACCCAGTTTGGATCTAATTGAATTGGAAAGATATTTGGTTCTGGAAAATACTTATAGTCAACATTTCCTTCTTTTTTACGCATAAGAACCGTTGTCTTTAAAGATTCATCATATCGTCTTGTTTCCTGCTCAACACTCTTTCCTTCATCTAATAAAGCAGACTGCCTTTCAATTTCTGCCTGAACAGCTTTTTGAACATTGGCAATAGAGTTTAAGTTCTTGATTTCTGTTTTTGTTCCTAAAGTATCTTTATCCTTACTTAAAGAAATATTGACATCACAGCGCATGCTGCCTTCTTCCATTTTAACATCGCTGACATTCAGATATAGAAGATTTTTACGTAAAGTTTCTACATAGGCAGCTGCTTCTTTTGCCGAATGCATATCCGGACAAGAGACGATCTCAATCAATGGAGTTCCTGCACGGTTAAAGTCAATATATGTTCCTGTATCTTTATGAAACTGTTTAGCAGTATCTTCTTCCATATGAATTCTTTCAATGCGAATGTTTTTCTTTTCACCATCTACTTCAATTTCTACATATCCATTCTTTCCGATTGGATGAAATTGTTGTGTGATTTGGAATCCTTTTGGAAGATCTGAATAATAATAGTTTTTACGATCAAATTTTAATAACGTATCCAATTCACAATGCATAGCCGTACAAGCTTTAATGGCAAGTCTTACTGCTTCTTTATTTACACATGGCAAGATTCCTGGATGTCCAAGGTCTACTACGGACGTACAAGTATTAGCCACCTTTCCAAAACGGACTGGTGCTCCAGAAAACATTTTGGTATTTGTCTTTAGTTCACAATGGATTTCAATACCAATCGTTACATAATAATCCATGTTCTTAGACTCCTTTCTTAACCTGGTCTTTTAAACCTGTTATATCTTCCATACCTTGTGCCAAATCAAACATCATTTGTTCTTCAAATGGACGGCATGTTAAATTGATTCCAAGTGGCATTCCATCTTTTTGGGCAAATGGCAAAGTTATGCTTGGATATCCAGAGAAGTTGGCAAGCTGCATATGCTCATCCGCAAAAGAGGTTTCTTTAAAGCGAACATCCTGACTGTCTTCAATCATTGGGGCAATATCTAAAGCTGCCATGCACAAAATACCATCAACACCTTCAAAACACTTCTTATAAGCATCTACGATCAAACGACGAATCTTCTGTGCTTTTCTAAATAAACGATCTTGATTTTCATTAAACAATGAATAAGAACCAATCACAAATCGAGCACGAACATAGCTTGAGAAGCCTTTTGTACGTGAGTTTGTCATTACCTCTTCTACACTCTCACCATCTTCACGCATACCAAAACGAAGGCCGTCAAGATTAGAATGGTTTGCGGTTGCTTCTGCATTGGCAATGGTCTTATAAACCGGTGGAATCAGTTCCATATATTCTCTTGGCATTTCCACTTCTTTGATGTTAGCACCGGCTTCTTTTAACTTCTCAACAAATTCATAGAATGTGTTTTTTACATATTCATCTTCTATTTCATCGATGACTGTCTTTAAAACACCGATCGTTTTGCCTTTTAGATCTCCATTTAAATTTTTAGAGTATTCTTCAACTGGTTTAAAGCTTGAAGTCATATCTTTATCATCACGTCCAGCTAAAACTTCTAAAGCTAAAGCTGCATCTTTGATATTTGTCGTAAAGTAACCGACATGATCCAAACTTGATGCATATGGAATAATACCATAACGAGAAATACGCCCATAAGTTGGTTTTACTCCAACAACACCTGTATAAGCAGCTGGCTTACGAATACTATCACCCGTATCTGTTCCAATAGCTAAAGGAGCTGCATCACTAGCTACTAAAACAGCACATCCTCCTGAACTACCACCAGAAATACGATCAAGATCGTAAGGGTTATGTACAGCGCCTGTATAAGCATTTTTATTTGTTCCACCCATACCAAGTTCATCCATGCTGGCCTTGCAGACAAAGATAGCTCCTGCTTCATTCAACTTTTTAACAATCGTTGCATCATAAACAGGAACATAGTTATCTAAAATTCTTGAACTTGCTGTTGTACGAATTCCTTTTGTATTGATGTTATCTTTTAAGATGACAGGAACACCAAAAAGTTTACCTTGATTAGGATTGTCTTTAGGTTCGATCATCGTTACAGCTGCATTTAATTTTGGCTGCAATTCTTCAATTCTTTTATAAGATTCAACTGCACTGACACTTGACTTTATTTCCATTTTACTTCACCACCTTTGGTACATGAACATGTCCCATTCTTACATCTTTAACATTCTTTAATGCATCTTCCTGTGACAACACATCTTCTTCTATATCTTCTCTTAAAAATGTTGTTGCCTCTTCAAAAGGATAAACCATAGGTTCTACTCCCGTTGTGTCGATTTTTTCAAACAATTCAACTTGTTTTTCGACTTCAATAAAATCTTTTTTCAGTTCGTTGATCTCATCATCACTTAAATCGAATTTAAGATCATTTGCCAACTTATGAAAATATTCATTACTAAACTTTTCCATTCTATTCTCCTCTATTAAAAGCGTGTATTAACATTTGTTTCAGTTGAATCGATATCACGATTGATCATCGCATAAACTGTATCATCATTGGTAATTGTAATCTGATATTCACAATCCGTACTTGTAAACACTGATAAACTTGAGTTTGCCGTCTGACATACTGCCAAAATTTCACCCGCTGTTTTACCATGGGAAGTAATATCCAACTGCAGTTTAACTAAATTTCCATTTTCATATTTTGCCTTTCCTGTCACATATGTGTAATCAGGCAAAACATTTTGAATATCTTCTTTAAAAGTATTGAATTGCTCAGCTGTTGTTGGATCATCTGTAGTTAACTGTGTACTTGGCACCAGGATCCACTCTTCATCTAAAGAATTATAACTTCCACTACTTCCTTCAAACATTCCTTCATAAAAATATCCACCTAAAGATTCCTGCGAAGAATCTAAAGAATAAGCGGCAATATAAATAGGAATTCTAGCTGAGATATCATTAAAGCGCTCACGCATATAATTAACCAATTTCCCTGCGGTTACCTCAATATAATTTTGTAACTTTTCTTTGGTAATCTCATATGTATTTCCTGCATCATCTTCGACTTCATCATTTACGACCAAAGCTAAGGAAATTCCTCGTAAGTTATCATTAGTGTTATACCAGTCTAGTTCATAGATATCCACAAGAATGGTGGCTCCAGTTACTTCTCCATTCCCGGTATCGAAAGCTTCATCACGAGTTGGATTTAAACCATTAGGATTATCATCTCTTAATGTTCCCAAAAGTCCTCTAGAACCATCGGTTGCATCCAATTCATCAAAATCAAGAAATGTATGTGTACGATATCCAACAGACGATGGATCAAAATATTGTTTTGACAGATCCATCAAACCAGATTCAATCTCAATTCGTATATCTTGATCCGAAATCAAACCAACATGTTTGACACGTGTATCGCTCGATTCAAAAGGCAACATTGCGACATAATCTCCTGCCTGTAAAGCTAAAGTATCATTTGTAGATGTCCCCATACAACCACTCAGACATAAAGAAATCACCAAAACGCTTGTCAATAACTTAACTGTTCTGTGCATTTTCTACCTCCTCTACAAATTCCTCCTCACTCATCGTCGCAACACCAAGATTTTGTGCTTTGGCAAGCTTGCTTCCTGCAGCTGTACCATAAATCACATAGTCTGTCTTTTTTGAAACAGAACCTGAAACATTAGCCCCAAGATTTTCTAATATCTCCTTGGCTTCATTTCGCGTATAGTGTTCTAAAGTTCCTGTTAAAACAACCGTTTTATTCGTAAATCGGCTTGCCTTGATTTCTTGTTTTTCCTGAATCATGTTCAAGCCCTGTTCCTTTAAAGTCTGAATCAGTTTTTGATTTGATTCATCTTTAAAGAACTCAACAATGCTTTGAGCTGTGATCGGGCCGATATCATTGATGGAAACAAGTGTATCAACATCAGACTTCATCAATGCATCCATAGAGACAAAGTAGTTTGCCAAGATAGCTGCAGCTTTTTTACCAACCTGGCGAATTCCTAAACCATACAATAACAGCGCTAAAGGCTGTTTTTTACTGGTTTCAATTGTCTCCAACATTTTATCGACCGATTTTTTTTGATATCCTCTTTTTTCAAGAAGCTCTTCACGATGTTCATGTAAGAAATAAATATCTTCGATAGAATTTAAAAAACCAAATTCATGAAGCTGTTCAATTTTCTTATCACCCAAAGTATCGATATCCATTGCATCTCTAGAGGCAAAATGTATCATAGACTCCACAACACGAGCCGGACAATCTTGATTGATACAATAATGGGCTGCTTCCCCTTCTAGTCGTACCAATCTAGAGCCGCAAACCGGACAATGAGTTGGATATACATATGGAACCTGTGATCCATCACGTCTTTCTTTCACACTTGAGACAACTTCCGGTATGATCTCTCCAGCTTTTTGTACTACAACAATATCATTGATCCTTAGATCTTTCGATAAAATCATATCTTCATTATGCAACTGCGCCGCACTAACCGTTGTTCCGGCAATGCGAACCGGCTCAAGAACCGCATTGGGTGTGATCTTTCCTGTTCTTCCTACCGTAATTACGATATCCAGCAATCTTGTCTGTACACGTTCGGCAGGAAATTTATATGCCGTGGCATATCGTGGCACTTTGGCAGTTGAACCTAACGTCCTTTGATCGGATAAAGAATTGAGCTTAATAACCATACCATCAATTTCATATGGTAGATCATTTCGTTTTTCCTGAATGGACTGGATAAACTCCCAAATCTCTTTTGTATTCTTACAAACTTTATATAAAGGGTTGACTTTAAAATTTAAAGAACGCATTCGATCCAACGCTTCCTGCTGAGTTAAGATTCCAAAATCCTGTGCATTTTGAAAATAATACCAGTAAGCATCAAGCTTTCTAGAAGCGCACACACCTGAATCAAGTTGGCGAATTGAACCTGCTGCCGCATTTCTTGGATTGGCAAACAAGGCTTGATTGTTCTTTTTTTGACGTTCATTCAGTTCTTCGAAGCTTTTTTTAGGCATATACACTTCACCACGTACTTCTACATGACGTCTTTCCGGAATATGCATAGGAATGGATTGAATCGTTTTGATATTTGCGGATACATCCTCGCCAACCAATCCATCCCCTCTTGTCACAGCACGAACAAAGGAACCATTCTCATAAATCAAAGACATTGCTAAACCATCATATTTACATTCCACGACAAATTCGGCATCTTTGACACTTCCTTGAATACGCGTGACAAATTCTTCAATTTCTTCATAATTGAAGACATTTCCTAACGAAAGCATTTGGCTGTCATGCCTAACTTTTTCAAAACCTTCCAAGACTTGACCAATGATTCTTTGTGAAGGCGAATTGGCATCATACATTTCAGGGTGTTTTTCTTCTAATGCCATCAACTCCTGCATCAAACGATCGTATTCTTGATCCGAAACACTTGGATTGTCATATACATAATATTCAATAGAATACTTTTCTAGCTCTCTTCTTAGAAATAAAATACGATTTTCTTCATTCATATTTAATCACCTGTTTAGATATTATATCATGCTTTTTTCAAAGACGGATGACTAGCATTCAATTTCTTTACTCCAAATTTATGGCTAAAAGCAACTGTTGCTACATTTCCTTCAATTTTCAATACAACACCCTGCCCATAAACACTATGATCGACCAAATCTCCTTTACGAAATTTTTGATTCTTTTTCATAGTTTGTTTAGATGGACTCATAGAACTTTGCATCATATTGGATGTATATTCAACTTTTGGTTTTGGCTTATCATCATAAGTATACTCTTTGGGTATCTCCATTAAGAACCTCGATGAGGTCTTATATGTATCCAGCATGTATGAATAGCCTGTATTCCATGTAATGATCAAATTTCGTTTTGCACGAGTCATCGCAACATAACACAAGCGTCTTTCTTCTTCAAGTGACTTTCTTCCCCCTTCTTGAACGGACCTTGCACTTGGAAAGATTCCATCATTAAAATTCACAAGGAATACTGTATCAAATTCAAGTCCTTTAGCCGCATGAACTGTCATCAATGAAACAGAATTCAATGCCAAATCCGAAGTTTTATCGGTAAATAAAGACACATCCTGCAAGTATGTTTCTAAAGTCATATCCGGATCTTCTTTTAAAGACTGGGCAATATCGGATTTAAGTTCCTTTAAGTTCTCAATTCGTTCTGTTTCATTTTCATCTTCTAACATTTTTAAATATCCAGTCTTATCCAATACATAATCCAAAAAATCTTCTAATGAATAATCTTTACGATGACTTCTTAAATCCAAAATAAGTGAAACAAAACCTTCACATTTTCGTTTGATTGCATTCGAAATATCTAAAGGATCTCTCATCTCTTCAAAAAGATTGATATGTCGACTTGCAGCTTCTTCGCGTAGCGCATCTATAGATTTTTGACCAATGCCTCGTCTAGGCTGATTAATGACACGCAAGATCGCAAGATCTAAAGAGAACTGTTCAGGATCATTTTCATCAGGATATGTACAAAGCTTTAAATACGCCAAAGCATCTTTAATCTCCTGTCTTTCATAAAAACGAATTCCACCATAGATAATATAAGGAATCCCCACTGTTCGAAATACACGTTCAAAAGATCTGGAACTATAGTTTGAACGATATAGAATGGCTATATCTTTATAGTCTATTCCATTTTTATGTCGTTTCGATATTTCTCTTGCGACAAATAAAGGTTCATCCCCTTCTTCACTTGATGCATGCAGCAAGATCTTATCATCGCCTGGAATCTGTGTATATAAATCTTTTTTGATACGATCTTGATTATACGAAATAACTTTATTGCTGGCTTCAAGAATTGGTTTTGTAGAACGATAATTTTGATCCAAGATCACGGTTTCACAATTTTCAAAATCTTTATTAAAGCGAAGAATGATATCTACGCTTGCACCACGCCAAGTATAAATGGTTTGATCTGGATCTCCTACAACACATAAAAAAGCATGTTTTCCTGTAATCAAACGAATAATGCCATATTGAACAGGATCGACATCCTGAAATTCATCAACATGAATATAATCTAAACGATTTTGCCATTTTGTTCTTACATCCGCATTATGATTTAAAAGTTTATGTGCTTCGATCAATAGATCATCAAAATCCATAGCTTTCATCTCTAAGCGAGCATCTTCATAAAATTTATAGATATTGGCAATCTGCTCAGAATTATCCGTTTCAGCCATGGCTATAGCCATATCTGGATCGATATGTTCTGATTTATAACCAGAAATATATCCTAAAACTTTAGCCATCGAAAGTTGTTTTAAATCAATATCCATCTTTTTATAAATAGGACGTAATATTTGTTTTTGATCATCCGAATCCAAGATCGTAAAAGATCGAGGATATCCAATCTGATCAGCATCTTCTCGTAAGATCCTTACACAAAGAGCATGTATCGTAGAGATACGTACAACACTGGCCTCATCTTTTAATTGTGCATGAAGTCGCTCTTTCATTTCCTGTGTTGCCTTATTTGTAAAAGTAATCGCCAAAATTCGATTTGGCATGATACCCACTTCTTTTACCAAATACACGATTCTTGCCATTAAAACACGTGTTTTTCCACTGCCGGCACCGGCAATGATGCGAACATGCGTATCAATTGTACTGGCTGCTTTTCTTTGATTTATATTTAATGTATCTAATACTGATTCACCCATAATATCACCGTTGAATATTTTACCATATTATCACATGCAAAAAAATCCAGACATCGCTGGATTTAAATTATTCATCTTCTTTATATTCTAATATATCGCCTGGTTGACATTCTAAAACTTTACAGATCGCATCCAAAGTCGAAAAACGGATTGCCTTTACTTTTCCTGTCTTTAAATTCGATAAATTTACATTCGATATTCCCACTTTAGCACTTAATTCATTTAAAGAAATCTTACGGTCTGCCATCACTCGATCTAAACGCAGAATAATTGCCATATTATCACCTACAACATTTCATCTTCCAATTGAGTTTGATAATCAAATCCTGCTTTCATTAAAACACTAAATATGATCAAAACCAAGCCAATAATGAAATAAAAGCCTTCAAAAATGATAACATCATTAATTCCCACCAGAATAAATGTCTGTAATTCAAAGTCTGGAAGTCTTGGAACAATGATAGCTGTAACGATATATAAGATACCTAAACCTGTAGAACATCTTAATAAAATCTTAGAGAATGGTTTTTGCGTACATAAGATAACAAGAACAACCAAAAATAAAATAACAAATGTAAGTTCAAGCACCACATCTTTCAAAAATAAAGAAACTGAATATTTCCATGTCATATATGAAAATTCAGCAATCAAAAAAACAAAGCTTCTTATCGCAAATGGCAGCAGCAACAAAAGACAAACCAAAAATAATATGATCAAATTTCTTGAAAATCCCTTTTTTTCCTTTTTTGGCACGATCTTAAAATCATTTTTCTGCATAATATTTCCTCCCGATATGTATACTTATATTATACAGAAACAAATATGTTTTTCAATAATTATTTAATGTTTATCATTAATTAATTATTGTTTAATAAAATAGGATAGCTTTTTAGTTATCCTAAATCTTGAAAACAACTCTCTTTGATGCATTGTTTTAAATAATTCTCATCTTTTTTATCGGCATATGTAATATGAAAATATAGAGCACGTTCATCCTGCATTAATTTTGCTTCTATTTTATAGATTCCATCCTCTTCTTTATCCAGTATTTGAATTGTCTTACCATGATATACAATTGGCTTGACTTCTTCCAGTTCATTTAGATATGAACAAATATGTGGTTCTTTTGAAGCCTGAATCAACCATGCCCAATGTGCATCATCTTCATAAGGAGACATCAAACAAAGTGCATTATTTACAGGATCAAAACTTCTTTCACTTGCTCCATCGGCTACTACTTTCGCATCCTGGAATAAATGATAGACTTCTTTTGTTTTATATTGAATGACTTCTTCCTCCATAGGTACCGCATCGTTTAAAAGTTTTTCCCTTTGTAACATATCACATAAGTAGTTATATTCGTTAACTGGAAGAGGAATACTGTCATCTTGTTTATACGCTAATTCAATATAGTCACAAATCGTATTCGCATGTTTTTGTGTTTGATCATTCATCATTGTATATCGACCAACACCTTCTTTAGAAAGAAGAACCAAAGCACAGTTTTTAAAGAATTGTGCATCACGATCAAAATTATTCCAGATATAGAAGTTATCCATCAAATCATGTAAATGCATCTCTCTAAATTCTTTCGTATCGATATCTCCAATACTGGTAAATATACGATCTTTCTTTTCAATAGGTAAGAAGAATGTTTCTTCATACAAATAATTCTGCGTTTTCAACAAATCATTTGTCAATAAAGCATTTCTTAAATACTCAAGCTCATCTTCATACACATGGTGAAGACGATGAAAATCTTCATCTTCACTAAATTCAAGATCGTCTACCAATTCATATTCTCCTGGCACTTCTTCTTGAATATCCTTACAAATATCTACGACAAAGGCGTGGAAACCAGCTCCTGCATGTCTTGTATTGGCATGTATGATCATATCCTCTCCATCTTCAGAAATAACGATCTTACCTTGTGGGCATACGATCATCTCAACCACATCACCACGATCTTCAATCTGAACCTGTTCTCTTTGCGCCAATAAGCCTAGAACTTGATACAATTCATTTTTTTCTTTTTCATTACGATCTTTACAAATCATAGAAACATACATGTAAAAGACCCCCTTTTCATTTGCGAAAATATTTTAACACAATTTTTCTATAATAATGTATAATACAGTCATGAATCAAATTAGTAAAGACTGGAAAGATTATGAAGTCATAGATACAGGAAATAAAGAAAAACTCGAAAGATGGAACAAGACAATTTTAAGAAGACCAGATCCTGTTTGTATCTGGCCTATTGAAGACGAATCAAAATGGAACAATGTTGATGCGATTTATCATCGTTCAAAATCCGGAGGAGGCCACTGGGAAACAAAACACCCAATCAAAGAATTTTGGACAATCGGTTATAAAGAATTGCGCTTTAAAATTAGTCCAACTGGTTTTAAACATACTGGATTATTCCCTGAACAAGCTGCGAACTGGGATTTTGTAATGAATAAAATTCGCAATTCAAAACGTGATGATATACGTGTTTTGAATCTATTTGCCTATACAGGCGGTGCTACGATTGCCTGTTCTAAAGCCGGGGCAAAAGAAGTTGTCCACGTCGATGCTGCTAAAGGTATGATTCAATGGGCTAAAGAAAACATGGAATTAAATCATCTAGAAAATAACACAATTCGTTTCATCGTTGAAGACTGCTTAAAATTTGTCAAAAGAGAACAAAGACGACAAAGAACATATCATGGAATCATTATGGATCCACCTAGTTATGGTCGAGGACCTAAACAAGAATTATGGAAACTAGAAGATCAACTATATGAACTTGTTGATGAGTGCCAAAAAATCCTTGATAAAGATGCCTTATTCTTCTTAGTAAACTGTTATACCACTGGTTTTAGTTGTAAAACATTAGAAGAAGTATTATCTCGTTCTTTATTGCCATCACATCCAGGAAACATTGAAACTGGAGAAAACCTTCTTCCTGTTACCTACAACAATAGCATTCTTCCTTGTGGAATCTTTGGAAGATGGACAAAAGACTAACTGATAAAAAAGACCTTTCACTCCCTTCATGATCGTGATTGGTCTTTTTTCTTAGATTATTACATCACATGTAGATTTTATATCATATTTTTTAAAATATGCATTTTCTTTAGGAATCCATTCCTTGATAAAACGTTCAAGTAAATTCTTTGAACGTTTTTCAAGTCTGTTTATTTGTTCTTCTGAATCTAGATCGATCCAAATCTTCCTGGTATCAAACTCTTTAAAATAGGGATGACAACTATAACTTCCTTCAATCACCATAATATCTTTGTAAGGAACATGAATCGGTTCTTCTAATTTTAATGTTTGACAGTTATATCTTTGATAGACAATGTTCTCTTGTTTAGACCATGGATCAAAAATTTCTTTTTTCACTCTTTCATAATCCACATTCCCGCCAATTTCTTCCAGGCGTTCTGGCACACGTTGAAATGGTTGGAGAAAATAATCATCCATATGAAAAATAGTTAATGAAAACAATTCATGAAGAATGTTTGAAAATGTTGTTTTTCCACTTGCGCAAGGTCCTTCAATACAAATTAGAGTTCTTTCATTATTTTGAATTTGTTTATATACAAATTCTATCCCTTTCATATAATCTATATATTCTTTTTTAATGATGCGATAATGCGGATCGTAAGTATCAACATATACTTTTGAATGATGTAGATTATTAGAAGGCTGAAGATCATATTTCATTAATAAACTTTGATAAAGCTTAGTATCTGGATCTTGTTTTGAGCTATGCACAAACAATAGATTATATAATTCTTCCTTTTTTTTCATAGAACTACAGCTAACTCTTACATATCCATTCCCTATATTTTGTATTGATGGCTTAGAGTTATCCTGGACTACTTCCTGCTTCAATTGATCTAGACAATCTTTAACAGAAGTAGTCATATGACCATTACCAAAACATGCTTGATATATTAATTTTGATATATCTTGACTAGTTGCCTGGGGATGTAGCTCTTTTTCTAAGTTGATTGCATCTATGATAGATTTCATTTAAACCCTCCAAAATAAAAAGGCCTTTCGACCTTTTTATTATACTATAAACTATTTAACTTCGAATACTGGAACAACTACGCCACCATAGTTTTCTTCAATGAAATCTACTGTTTTCTGTGTTTCTAATACAGATAATAGATCTTGAATTTTCTGAGAATCTTCATCACCTTTACGTACGGCGATAACATTTGCGTATTGATCTGCTGCTTCAGAATCAGTTGATTCAGTTACCAACAAATAATCTGTGATATCTGCATTTAAAGCGTTATTACCATTTGCGATTGCGAAATCAACTTCATTTAGTTTTGTAGGAACAACTTCAGCTGCAAGTTCAATGATTTCTACATTATATGGATTTTCAACGATATCAGCCTTTGTAGCTTCCAATCCTTTGCCTTCTGCCAAAGTAATAATTCCTTGTGCTTGTAAAAGCTGCAATGCTCTTGCCTCATTAGTCGTATCGTTTGGAACGGCAATTTGTGCTCCATCTGGTACATCACTTACATCTGTGTGTTTTGAAGAATAAATTCCTAGTGGTTCAAAGTGAATCTTTGCAGCGCTCACTAAATCATCTTCATTTTCACAATTGTTTGCTACCCAGTCTTCTAGATATGGTGTATGTTGGAAATAGTTACAATCAAGTTCACCTTCATACAATGCTTGATTTGGTTTTACATAATCAGAGAATTCAACCACTTCTACTGTATACCCTAATTCTTCAAGATCTGGAACGATGTTGTTGATGATTTCTGCATGTGGTGTAACACTTGCTCCAATTGTAATTGTTTTGTCTTCTGCTGCATCGTCTCCTGATCCTGATGAGCATCCTGTTAATGGTGCTGCAACCAATGCACATGCTAATAATCCTTTTACAAATTTAGTATTCATTTTTCTTTTCCTCCTATTTAATATTTATTTCTTACTTATAATTATAATAAGTATCGAAACCTAATGTGTTGTTTTCCTTGCCAAGAAATTTCCAATTCCTTGAACCAAGATTGTTAATAAAACTAGAATGGCTAAGCTAACCCATAAAATGTCATAATTATATTGATTATATCCATAATTGATACAGAAAACACCTAAGCCACCACTACCTGTAACACCTAGAATTGCCGTCAAACCAATCATAGAAATTAATGTAATCGTAAACCCTCGAATAATGCTTGGAATACTTTCTCTTAGATACACTTTCCAAATAATTTCAAATGGGCCAAATCCCATAGATTGACTTGCTTCTACTAAACCTCTATCAATCTCCGATAAGGCCTGTTCCATTTGTCTAGCACAGAATGGAGCAGTTCCTATGATCAAAGGTATATACGCACCTTTTAAACCAATAGAAGTACCCATGATCAATTGAGATAAGGGTGTTAATATCATCGCTAAGATAATAAATGGAGCTGCACGGAATAAATCTACAATTTTTCCTAAAACTGTATAAACCGCTTTATTTTCCAAAATATCACCCGGTCGAGTAACAACTAAGATTGTTCCAAAAATCAAACCCAAGATCAGTGCTATAGAACCACTGATCAAGATCATCAATAATGTTTCATAAATTGATTCTACAAATACATCAAAACGATCTACGACATTAGGCATGATCTGAATGATAAAATCCATCATTTCTTCATCACCTCCACAACAACATCATTATCTCTACACATCTGTAAAGCTTTCTTGATGTTTTCATGATCTCCTGTAAAGATCGTTATCAAAGTTCCAATTGGACTGTCTTTTACAACTTCGACATTTCCAAATATGATGGAACAGTCAACATTGAAATCTCTTGAAATCTTAGAAATCAAAGCTTCTGAAGTATTTCCACTTTGATATTGAAGCTTGATAATTTGTTGATTCTCATTGATTTGAACCAATGGATTGTTTGCCTCGATCAATTCATCGATCTTTCCTAAGTTATTCGTCGTATTGATAAAATTCTTTGTGACTGGCATCTGTGGATGTGCAAATACAGTAACAATGTCACCTTCCTCAACAACACGTCCATTTTCCATTACCGCAACACGATCACAAATTTCTTTGACTACAGCCATTTCATGTGTGATCATAACAACCGTTAGCTTTAATTCCTTATTGATCTTTTTGATCAATTGAAGAATGCTTTGTGTTGTGTGTGGATCTAAAGCACTTGTTGCTTCATCACATAACAAGACCTTAGGCTTTGTAGCTAAAGCTCTGGCAATCGCAACACGTTGTTTCTGCCCTCCTGATAATTGACTTGGATATGAGTCTTTTCTTTCTACTAAATCAATCAATTCAAGAAGTTCCATGACTCTTTTATCAATCTGTTCTTTATCCATTTTTAGATGTCTTAGTGGAAATGCGATATTTTCATAAACCGTTCTTGATTTCATCAAATTAAAATGCTGGAAGATCATTCCCATTTTTTGACGTTCTATACGAAGTTCTTTTTCTGTGATCTTTAATAAATCTTTACCATCAAAAATCACTTCGCCATGTTCCGGTTTTTCCAATAAATTGATGCATCGAACCAGTGTCGATTTTCCAGCTCCGGAAAAACCGATGATTCCATAAATCTGTCCTTCATCAATCTGTAAGCTTACATCTTTAACCGCATGTACATCACCATCTTTAGTATTGAATGTCTTGGTGATATGTTTAAGATTTATCAAGCAAACCATCCCTTTCTATAAATAAAAAAACTTTCATCCTGCTATAGGACGAAAGTTGAACTTACGTGTTACCACCTATTTTCACAAAACAATCACTTGTTTTGCCTCATCGAGTACCATCATACTCTATCGCTATAACGGGCGACCCCGTCATGACCTACACTCTCGATCATGCGACTCCAAGACCATGTTCCAATAAGCTGTTTTTATCCTCTTTCAGCATACAAGGACTCTCTTCTAAAAAACTTCTTAAAGTACTCTTCTTTTCTTCATCATTTTGTATTTATGGTAAGATTTTACCAACAAAAAAAATATATGTCAAACGTTTTCTGAAAATTTTTCATAAAATTTTCAACAAACGATCCAATTTGGATAAAAAGGAATTCCATTTTTGATCATCCTATGAATCAAAGGACGTCCCAATGTTTGATAATAATGTTCCATTGTGGGAACCTGTAAAATTAAAATATCTGCTAGTTTACCCTTCTCCAAGCTTCCTCTATCACTTAAGCCAAATGTCTTAGCGGGTAAACTTGTCATAGATTCCAACAAAGTTCTTAAGTCCACTTTATACATATTAAATAGAATATATGCCAAATGTTGAAAACTATATACATATGAATTTGGCTTACCAAAACCACACGACACGATAAACTTTTGTGGTTTTAATTCATGAAAATCCTGCTCTCTTTCAATAATAGGATACTTACTTTCTTGTTTTCGAACAAAGACATCCTGTGTAAGTTCCTTTTTTTGAATTCTTTTTTTATCTGATAAAATTGTTAAGATTCCATTTGTTTTCATGGCATACAATGCTGAATTATTCTCTCGTAATTGATCCCCTAAACGCACCTTAGAAAACCCCTCAAAATTACAATCGATAAATGCCGGTATTACCGTTTCACCACAGGCATCTAAAACACGGGTTGCGCTGTCAATCCATTTTTTATAGTCATGCACACCTAGATCAATGATCTTATCATGATGACATGCGATAAATGCATGCTTATATACCGTAAAATCTTTATCACAGGTATATAAACTTTCAATATTTTTTATTATAAGTGTCGCTTTCATGATTTCCCCTTTTCTTCTATAATTATATCATAATGAGGTGGTAATACATGTTATTCTTTAAAAAGAAACAGAAAGTAATCATAACGATCCATGGCTTTGGAAAAAATGTCCAACATGAATTTGATCCTTTGGCAAAACACATTGACAAGAAAAAGTATCAAATCATTCAATTTGATATGTATGACCCCTATGATCCTCACGACGATAATTACGAAACATGGATCAAAAAAGCAGAAGAAAAAATTCATGAATATAAAGACCAGGAAATTATCCTTCTTGGCTTTTCCATGGGAGGCGTCATTGCCAGTTATCTAGCAAGCATCTATCATGTAAGATCCTTGATCCTTGTTGCACCTGCTTTTCAATATCTTGATTTAGCCAATATCACAAACCATGGCATCAAGATAGTTAAGAATCTAGCTAAAAAGAGTGTCAGTGTTCCATCTGCATCACAAACCAAAGCCTTTCAAACGATCATAAATCAATACAAAGAATCTATTTATCATATCGACTGTCCCGTTACAATTTTTCATGGAACAAAAGATGAAGTGATTCCGGTTGAAAGCTCAAAAAATATTTATTCAAATATTCCCGGTAAAAAACGTTTGATTTATATTGAAGGTGGCAAGCATAGAATGCTGTATGACGGAATCATGGAAGAATGTATTTTTACCTTAATTGATGATGCTTTAGAAGATAAGCTAATTTAAAAAGAGCCATCGGCTCTTTTTACTTATATTCATTTAACATTTCTAATTTCAATGTTAATAGTTTTTCTGTTAGATCTACATAATACTCCTGAGGATATTCAAAACGTTTGATTTCCTCCCAAATATACTCTAACTGTTCTGCACAATAAGCACGAATCTCATCAAGAGTAGGTTCTTCATACACTTGTTCACCTCTAATAAAGATTGGAACTAATAATTCTTTTAAGATATAAGATCCTGCTGGAATAACTTTATATTTCCATCGAGACATAGGGTGGTAAATCGTAAGATCTTTTGATTCATCCAGCTCCTCATCCCATAAAGCCATTAAATCAGCTTGTGCCATATTTGTTTCTTTATCAATGATGCGATACAACTTCTTAAGTCCTGGATTTGTAACTTTTTCAACATTATCGCTGATCTTGATCTTAGGAATGATCTTACCATCTTTTTCGATCGCAACTAATTTATAAACACCACCAAAAACAGGTGAATTTTTTGAACAGATTAAGTTTTCTCCTACACCAAAAGAATCGATTTTAGCACCCTGCTGGTGAATCAAAGAAGTAATGACATATTCATCTAAAGAGTTGCTGACAACGATTTGACAATCCTCAAGTCCTGCCGCATCTAATTCTTTACGTACCTTTTTTGAAAGATAAGCCATATCTCCAGAGTCAATACGAACACCTTTTAAACGATAACCATTTGGCTCTAGATAATCTTTGGCAACTTTGATTGCATTTTTGATACCTGATTTTAATGTACTGTATGTATCAATTAACAAAGTACAACTTTCCGGATAAGTTTTCGCATAATATAAGAAAGCATCATATTCACTATCAAAGCTCTGAATAAAAGAATGTGCCATGGTTCCCAATACAGGAAGACCATATTCTTTTCCGGCATATGTCGTTGCACTTCCAGCACAACCTACGATATATGCAGCTCTGGCTCCATAAATTGCCGCATCAAAGTTATGTGCTCTTCTTGCCCCAAATTCCATAACAGCTCTTCCATCACTGGCCTGTACGATACGACGCGCCTTGGTCGCAATCAAAGTTTGATGATTTAATGCCAGTAATAAAGCCGTTTCTACAAGCTGTGCTTCAATGATCGGTGCTTTTACACGCACCAATGGTTCATAAGGGAAAACCGGAGTCCCTTCTGGAATCGCATAAATATCTCCTGTAAAACGAACAGTCGATAAATATTCTAAAAATTCATCTGTGAACTGGTTCAAGGAACGCAAATATTCAATTTCTTCTTTTTCAAAATGCAAATTTTTTACATATTCAATAACTTGCTCTAACCCTGCAAAGATACACAAGCCTCCATCTTCTGGGTTATGTCTATAAAATAAATCAAACACAACTTCACGATTTTTATCTAAATTAAAATAACACTGACTCATGGTCAGTTCATAAAAATCCATTACAAGTGATAAATTTCTAGTTTCCTTCATAATTTCATCCTCTAATTTCTGAGACGATCAGAATTCCATTTGTCGCCATATTTTTTAAGCTTACATCATTCCAAAAATAAGCATCATGTATATCTTCAACATGATATGTTTCAACCAGATTAGCTGGAACAATGACTCTTTGTTCACAATGATTATGCTCATTCAAATAACTTTGCAAAGAGAGCGCAAACTGTAAAATGCAAAGATCCGTGCAACAGCCTACAATAATCAAATCTTTATAACGAGAACACTCATCCTGCAAGAATTCCTGAAATTCAGGAGCTACAAATGTGTTCGTACTATTTTTGTGAATGATCCTTTTGATGTGATCTTTTAATTCATCAATTACTTCAGCTTCTTTTGTTCCAATCATACAATGTTGTGGATACGATAAAAATTCTCTTGTCTTTGGAGGATGGGTATCGCATACAAATACATTGCGACATTCTAATTGATCCATTAATTTCTTTTGACCTTCTGCAATAGACATAATTTCAGGATCAGCCAAAGCTCCCTCTTTAACAAAGCCGTTGACCATATCAACAACAAAAACGATCGGGTCTTTTAATTCATCTACATTCATTGGTTTATATAGGTTATTTTTTAATCTTGCCATAAAAATTCCTCATTTTTTTTATTATATCATGCAATAAAGAAATAAAAAAAGAGAAAACCTTGACGATTTTCTCGCGTATTAGCTTATTCTTCTTTCTCACTGTTTTGATAAGCTTTTAATTTTTCTTCCAGCATGCTCATAAAATCTGGATTGTTCTTGATGTATTGTTTAGCTGCTTCTTTCCCTTGTCCAATCTTTTCGCCTTCATAGCTAAACCACGCACCAGCTTTTTTGATGATATTGGCATCAACGCAAAGATCGATCAATTCAGAAACATATGAGATTCCCTCTCCATACATAATTTCCAAAACCGCGCTCTTGAATGGAGGAGCCACCTTATTTTTGACAACTTTTACTTTCACTTTATTTCCGACAATATCGGTTCCATTCTTGATCGCATCGGCTTTACGTATATCAATACGTACCGAAGAATAGAATTTTAAGGCACGTCCGCCTGGTGTTGTTTCCGGATTACCATATACAACGCCAACTTTTTCACGCAGCTGGTTGATGAAGATTGCCGTACATTCATTATGATTCATCAAACCGGCAAGCTTACGCATAGCTTTGGACATCATACGAGCCTGGCTTCCAACTTGAAGATCTCCCATTTCTCCATCCAATTCTGCTTGAGGAACCAATGCTGCAACACTATCCACGACAACTAGATCTACAGCACCACTGTCAATTAACATCAACATGATGTTAAGTCCCTGCTCACCTGAATCGGGTTGCGATAAGATCAATTCATCAATATCTACACCCAGATTACGTGCATACACTGGGTCGATAGCATTTTCTGCATCGATAAAAGCTGCACGTCCACCTTTCTTTTGAACTTGCGCGATCGCATGAAGAGCCAGAGTTGTCTTACCACTGGATTCAGGACCAAAAATTTCAATGATCCTTCCTTTAGGGTATCCACCAATTCCTAAAGCCTGGTCTAATAAAAGACTTCCAGAAGGAATCGGTTCTACATCCACTGCAGCTCGATCTCCAAGTTTCATAATAGAACCTTTACCATATTCACGTTCAATTTCTGTTAAGACATCTTCTAATAATTTATCTTTTGATTCTGCTTTTGCCATAATTACTCCTTCATTATGATTTCTGCAAGATTGTTGATCATATCTTGGACAACCTGCATTCTTAATTCATTTCGTTCTAAACCTTGATATTGGAAATGATAAACTTTTACTGCATCTTTTGATGCGATAGCACAAAAAACACAACCTGCCGGTTTATCTTCCATTGCATCTGGACCTGCATTTCCTGTAAAAGAAACACAATAGTCACTCTGTGTGATCTCTCTAGTATTTTGTGCCATTTGTTTTGCACATTCTCCAGAAACAACACCAAATGTATCAATCAAATCTTTCTCTACATGTGCCATCACTTGTTTCATTTCTGTAAAATACGTTACAAAGCCACCTTTTAATACAGCACTAGCTCCCGGTATAGAAGCAAGCGTACTGGTAAAAAGGCCTGCTGTCAAACTTTCACAGCTGGAAACTGTTACATGTTTGTCTTTACAAAGTTCGATAAGATCTTTAGCTGTTTGCATTACATAGACTCCAAAATATACTTCTTTAATTTCATAAAATAAATATATCCACTATATAAAGAAGCTAAAGTTGCAGCCCACAATAGAATCTGGTCTACAGGTAATCCGAGATATGAGAAAGGCCAGTTCTTCAACAACAAGAATACGATTGCAACCATCTGCAACACTGTTTTAAGCTTTCCATAGAATCCTGCACTTACAACTTTTCCCTGACTAGCGGCTGTCATTCGAAGTCCATCCACAAACAAATCACGTGCAATCATCAATAGAACCGCTATAATATTCGCTTGATGTGTGTAAGCCAACATGATCAAAACAGTATTTACTAACAATTTATCCGCAATAGGATCTACAAACTTTCCAAATGAAGTAATCAAACGGTATTTTCGTGCAATCATCCCATCCAGCATATCTGTTATAGATGCTGTCGCAAAAATAATAAAAACTAGAACATCACGAAAGGCTAATCCACTTGTTTCATCCATCACCCAAAAATTATCACCTATACAAAGATATACGATTACTACGAGCGGTACTAAGGCTATCCTTACCATCGTAAGCTTATTTGGCAAATTCATTCTCGTCACTCTCCTGTTTGTTCATTTGCTTTGATAATTATATCTAGATATGCGGGTTCTCCCGGATACCAGTAGTTTTCATCAAAGGCAAGATTATTGCCATTGACATAAAACTGATTAGCTGAATAAGAACCTATTTCAATTTCCAATGTACATTCTTTATCCACGGTGATTTCTTTCTTGAAAGTATCACTATAAATCGTACTTGTATCCCCTGTGATTACTTCGCCATCGTTATAAATAACAACTGTACTGTCCAAAGGTAGGGTAATTTCTAATTCCAGTGGTGTCGAATTTTCCAAAACATTTGTTATCGTATATGTATTTGTATCTGTATTTTCTATTACGATATCTTCTTTTTGTGCCTCCTGTTGTCTTTGTTGGGCTAATCTTTCTGTCTCCGCTTCTTTTTCAGCTAATTCAGCTTTACGATTTGCTTCTTCCTGCAAAGCCTGCTGCGAAGAATAATAGTCTAATCCAAGATTTACCACAAACAACAAACCAAAAATTAAAACACCTGCGATAATTCCTACTCGGATCAAACGTTTTCGCGACCATTTCAAATTTCGTGACAAACGAGTAATCCTTTTTTGAAAATTGCTCTGTTTACTTCTCTTTATCTTTCTTCCCTGCCCTGAAGGCATAGAAGCTACCATACGTTTTTGAGCCTGCGTTAAAGCCATGTTCCGTTGATGTGCATATGCATTGATATTAGCATCAACTTCAGCTTGAACAGCTTGCCAGTTAACTCCGATCGCATCACAATATGCTCGGACAAAATAACGAACAAAGGAGAAATCATCCGAAAAAACTTCCAGGTTATTCATTTCAATTGCCTGAATGTACTCAGGAGCCAAACGAGTTTGCGAGCTCACATCCTGGATGGAAAGTTTAAGGTCTAGTCTGCGTTGTCTTAAGATTTGATAATAAGTCACCTAAAAACTCCCCCTTTGCCCGTACATTATAACAAGAAATCTTCTATTTTTAAAATCAATATTCACAAAAAAACACGTAGCATCGAAGCTACGTGTATGATTTATTCGACTGTTACAGATTTAGCTAAATTTCTAGGCTTATCAACATCACATTCATTCTGTAAAGCTGCATAATAAGCAATTAACTGTAACACGATCGTAACAGGTATCAAAGACAAATAAGGATGAATATTATCAATCTTAAATACATGGTCATAATCAGAAGATACTTTTTGCATGGAAGTGATCAAGATCACATGCGCTCCACGAGCCATCGTTTCTTCAATATTGGAAAGCGTTTTTTCGGCAACATTTTCCTGCATTGCTAACGCGATAACTACGCTGCCTTTTTCAATTAAGGCAATAGGTCCATGTTTTAATTCTCCAGCATAGTAGGCATCTGCATGTATATAGGATATTTCTTTTAATTTAAGGGCTCCTTCCAAAACGCTCACATAATCCAACTGTCTACCTATGAAATATGCATCTTTTTTATTTTTTAACAAACTTGAAAAATCTTTGATCAATTCTTTTTGTGAAAGGATCTTTTCGACATGCATATCCATGTTCTGTAGATCTTGCAACAAAGAATCAACATCCAAGATAGAACAATTCATTTTTTGAGCCAATTGGATCATCAATACACATAACAAAACAAGCTGTGTCGTATAAGCCTTGGTGCTTGCAACTGCAATTTCGGGTCCTGCACATGTATAAAGCGTAACATCAGCCAATCTTGAAATCGTAGATCCAAGCACATTTGTGATCGCAATTGATTTCGAGCCTTTCTCTTTAGCCATTTTTAAAGCAGCCAAAGTATCTGCTGTTTCCCCTGATTGACTTACTAAGATACATAATGATTTTTTGTCCAGTTTAGGATCTCCATAGCGAAACTCACTGGCTGGCATGCAAAAAGATGGAATATTCAGCCATTTGTCAAATAAGTATTGAGCATACAAACAAGCATGATACGCTGTTCCGCAGCCAATAAAATAAACACGATTAAAATCTTCAAAATGCCAATCCATCTTGTCAAGTTCATCGATCTTGATCTGTGTATGATCCATGTACATTCTCAGTGTTTCATGTATTACATAAGGTTGTTCATGGATTTCCTTTTCCATAAATGTATCATAGCCACCTTTTTGGGCCGCCGCTATATCATAAGGAACATGTTGTTTTTTTAGCTCAACCAAAGTTCCATCAAAATCCATGATTTCAATAGAACCTGGTTTTAAAACAGCCAACTGATCATCACCTAATACGATCACATCTTTTGTGTATTCCAGAATGGCAGGAATATCACTGGCACAAAAACTTGCCTGATCATTCTGTCCTAAGATCATTGGACTTTCTTTTTTGGCAACGATGACCTGATCTGGATGATCAAGTGATACTACACATAAGGCAAAACTACCTTGAAGATATTTTAAGGCATGCCTGGTTGCTTCTAGCAAATCCCCTTCATAATAATAATCAATCAAATGCACGATACATTCGCTGTCTGTCTGTGAAACAAAGGGATAGCCTACTTCTTTTAAATAATTACGAATTGCCTGATGATTTTCGATGATCCCATTATGAACGATTGAGATCGTATTAGAACGATTGGTATGAGGATGCGAATTCAGTTGACTGGGAATCCCATGCGTCGCCCAGCGCGTATGTCCGATCCCTGTACTTTGATGATGCTCTTGATGTTTGAGCTCCTCTTTAAGATCACTTAAACGACCTTTAACTTTATACGTATTAAGGCCTTGACTATCCACCAAGGTAACACCCGCAGAGTCATATCCTCTATACTCTAGTTTTTCAAGACCCTGCAACAAAAATGGCAAAGCACTCGTTTGCCCAGTAAAAGCTGTGATTCCACACATAATAAAAAAACCTCCATTTACTTTTATTCATGGAGGATACCTATATGAATTTGTTCAACCTTCACAGATTGTTTTTGTCATACTTTTAAGGTCGTATCAAACCTCCAGATCACCCGCCGAATCTTTCGATAAATCTGGTCCTCGTCAACTGCAAGCAGTCCTGGCGCTATTCTCTTCAATTTTCTCCATGATGTTTTTATTATACAGAAATCTTTAAAAAAATAAAGGGTGTTTGATCTAATTTCGTTATAACAATTCGAAAAGAAAACTGGTATTTCTACCAGTTGTATTTCTATCGTAATACTTTTTCTTTAAGTTTTTCCACTTCTTTTTTTCCATCTCTAATTAAATTGTCTTTGGCAGCTTCAGCCTTATCTTGAAACTTTTCAAGATTGTATTCTGCCTCTTCTTTTGCGAGTTCTGCCTTCAATTTCATTTCGTCCTTGGTCGTAAGTGAATCTTGTTTTAATGTCTCCAGTTTATCAATGATTGTCTGATTACATGTCTCAAGATCTTTTTTTAAATTATTCATGTTTTCTCCTTTAGAACATTTGTTCTATATTCTTATTATACCTGTATCTTTAAATAATAGCTTGTGATATGCCCAGAATATATTGAATAGTAAAGAAAAATGAATTAATATGCAGGTAAGGAGCAATATCATGATTTTTTTTAGAAAGAAGAAAAAAGAATCTCAACCTGTCATAATGACAGATAACAGCATTATACGAAGACACTATCGCTTTACCGGTATCGTTCAAGGTGTTGGTTTTCGTGTGGAGGTATGGAAACGTGCCGTTGATCTAGGCTTAGTTGGATGGGTAAAAAACAACTATGATGGAAGTGTCGAATGCGAATTGCAGGGATCACAAGAAAAAATGGATCACTTGGTTGCATCTATGAAGAAGATACCAAGGATCCATATTGAAAGCATCTCAGTCCACCAGATTCCCTTAAAACAGGAGAGTGGTTTTGAAATGATGGGTTATTAATTTTTAGATAAAGATTGGATGGCTTTTAATCTTTGTAAAGTTAAATCACTTTTATCTTCCGGCATTTGTTGATAGATCATAGACCATTTCTTTTGTTCTTTTTCCATAAAATCATAGAACACTTGATCTTTCTGCATATTTTTACCATAAAATATTTCTGCCTGATTCAAACTTTGAGTAGATTTTGGATCATGAGAAACTTTCATGAGCGGATAATAATGATTTCCATCGTGGATCATCCGCTCTTTTTCTATACGCAGATGATGGCATGCACAATATTTTCGCAAAGAATCTTCATCTTTATGCGGCATCAAAAGAAAAGTTCGATTTGTACAATCCCCATTATCAAGGATCATTTCAATGGTCTTACTCCCCATACCCGCAATTACCACAAAATCAACTTCTGAAGAAAGTCCGGAAATTCCATCCATCAAGACACATTCAATCTCATCCTGCAAGCCAAGCTCTTCAATTGTTTTTTTCGCATTGTTCAATGGTCCTTGAGCAATATCACATGCATAAGCCTTTATGACCTTCTTTTGGCGAATTGCTTCAATGGCCACATAAGCATGATCGCATCCAATATCAGCTAGAATCGTCCCATCGATCCAATCAACGATTGCCTGTAATCTCTTTGATACAGATATCATGATTTAACAAAGTCTTTTAATCGTTTAGAACGATTTGGGTGTTTTAATTTACGTAATGCCTTTGCCTCAATCTGACGAATTCGTTCGCGTGTAACATTGAACTCTTTACCAACTTCTTCAAGTGTACGTGTTCTTCCATCCATCAAACCAAAACGTAACCGCAATACTTTTTCTTCACGTTCTGTAAGGCCTTGTAATACGTTATTGATTTCGTCTTTTAAAAGCTGGTTATTAGTATAATCGTCTGGAGACAAAGTTTCCTTATCTTCGATGAAATCACCCAGATGAGAATCATCTTCTTCGCCAATCGGTGTTTCAAGGCTCACTGGATCTAGAGCAATCTTCTGGATCTCACGCACTTTATCCGCTGTGATATTTTCCATTTTTTCCGCAATTTCTTCCGGTAATGGATCTCTTCCTAGATCCTGTACCAATTGACGTTGAATTCTTGTAAGCTTATTGATTGTTTCTACCATATGCACTGGAATACGAATTGTTCTTGCCTGATCGGCGATTGCACGCGTGATAGACTGACGAATCCACCAAGTTGCATATGTAGAGAATTTAAAACCTTTTGTATAATCAAATTTTTCAACCGCTTTGATCAAACCACAGTTTCCTTCCTGAATCAAATCTAGGAACAACATACCACGTCCAACATATTTTTTGGCAATGGAAACAACAAGTCTTAAGTTACTTGAGATCAACACTTGTTTTGCCTCTTCTCCATCGGCAACAACACTGGCAAGTTTTTTTCTTTCTTCTATATCAAGATCTGGTTCTTCCAACTTTTTCTTTGCAGCTTCTCCATCTTGAATTCTCTTGGCAATGATTGGCTCTTCTTTTGGATCCAACAATGGAATTTGTCCAATTTCTTTTAAATACATCTTTACTGGATCATTGATCTTAGTATGCGATGCATTGGCAAATGTCTGCTCTAACTGAGAAATCTCATCTTCGATGGAATTTTCATCGACTGCATCATCAATTCTAGAATCTAGATCTTCATCCACATCATCAATGACTTCTTCATCCATATCAAACTCGTGTTGATCCATGAAAGAGATCTCATTTTCATCACACCAGTCAAACAACTTATCCATGTCATCATCTGATAAATTTAACTGGGAAATAGATTCTATAAACTGATTTTGTGATACTTCAACATCAGCATCGCGGCACGCAAGAATATATTCTTTGGCATCTTCTAAAGTGGCGAACTTTTTGTTTTTTAAAGCATCAGTTAAGGAATTTGTCATAACATCAACCATCCTTTCTTCTAAGTGCATTTTTTTGCACGATAAGTTCATTTTTCTTAGAAGCTAATTTCAGCTTTTCCATAGCCGAAGGCATGCTCTCTATTTTTTGATTGATTAAGTCAATCTGCTCTTTAAGCGTACATTCCTTGATCTTGATAAGACAATCTTGGAAGTATTCTTCATCATATTTTCCGGGTAGAGAGCTATTTCCTATCAAACTGATAAAAAAGTTTCTAACTTCTTCTTCATCGATCGAAGCTATCAGACCATCCATATCCAGACGATCTTTACTTCGATACATATCGTAACAGTAAAGCGACAATTTTGAGCATAGATCATCTTTAAAGAAACCTATCTCATCTTTAAATCGCATTGCTGCTTCTTTTGACAATAACATCATGGCAAGGCATGATTGCTCTGCTTTCAATCTTCCCTGCAAAGGCGCTTCTAAATACGTATATGATCTAGGCGCACTTGTATGTTTTCGCTCCGATGGCTTTTGATCGTGCGTTAAAGCACTAAAATCAAATCCTGTCTGCGTTTTTATGCGTGAAAGATATGTTGCGCTTTCGACTTCATCACAAGTTTTCTTGATCGCATCATAAATCTCTTCAGCATACTTTTTCTTATCTTCATAGTTATCCAGATTGTACTTAGTCAACAAATAACCAAACAAAAATTCTACATATGAAACAGTCTTGGAAATCAATGCTTCCAGACCATCTTTCCCTTGTTCTTCAAATATTTCATCCGGGTCTTTCTTTGTACGGTTGTTTACGATTACAAAGTGAAGTCCATGTTCACAAGCCATCTTGGAGAATTTATACGTAGCATCCATACCCGCTCTATCCCCATCATAACAAACCACGATACCAACTTGTAATCGTTTCAATAAATTGATCTGATTTGTCGTACAGGCTGTTCCCAGACAAGCAACACCTTCATGGATATCGGCTTTTTCCAAGGCAATGACATCCATGGCTCCCTCAACCAGGATACAACGATGTTTTTTACGAGCAAAATCTTTCGCTCGATGATAGTTGAATACAAGATTTGATTTTTCATAAATCTTTGTTTGTGAAGTATTGATATATTTAGGAGCCCCCTCTTTATTTGTAATGATACGCGCTGTAAATCCAACTGGATTTCCATTTTCATCATGAATCGGTATCATCAAACGATCAAAGAAGGTTGAAGTGTATCCATCATTTCCTTCACGAATCAAACCTGTATCCAACAAAATTTCATCACTGTATTTTTTAGCTTTTAAATAATGGTAGGACTTTTCCTGTGCTGGAGCATACCCGATTTGGAATCGCTTAATGATATCTTCGTTGATATTTCGTCTATGACAATATTCAAGGCATGCCATACCAGTAGCAGCATTCAACTCATATTGAGTATAAGCGATATAATCATTCATAACATCATAATAAGGTTGATTTACATTTGGCTTTGCTTCAAATCCATTCGTACTGATTTCCAATGGATACCCTATCATCTGCGCTACCTTGGCAACAGCTTCCGGAAAAGAAATTTCTTCTATCTTTTGTACAAAAGTAAATACATTTCCTCCTGTTCCACATACAAAACACTTAAAGATCTGTTTATCTGTAGAAATAGATAAACTTGGATCGTGATCATCGTGAAACGGACAGATTGCTCTGTAATTCTTTCCTTTTTTTTCCAATGTTAGATAATTAGACATGATATCAACGATATCCGCCTGTTGGCGTATCGCTCGCATATCCTCTTCTTTTATCCAGCTCAAATCATACCACCTGCTTAAAATTTGATTCTTTGTTCAATATAATCTTTTAACTCACTTAAGGCTACGCGTTCTTGTTCCATCGTATCGCGATCGCGTACTGTTACACAGTTATCTTTTTCGGTTTCAAAATCAACCGTAACGCAGAATGGCGTTCCGATAGAATCCTGACGACGATAACGTTTTCCAATACTTTGAGCATCATCATAAGTACATGTAAATTCAGAAGCAAGATCACTGAAGACCTTGGAAGCCTGATCATTTAATTTTTTAGATAATGGAAGCACAGCTACTTTATAAGGTGCCAGATAAGGATGTAAATGAAGAACCAAACGTTCATCATTTTCAAGTTGCTGCATCTCATAAGCTTCACACATAACCGCCAAGATCAAACGTTCAACACCAACACTAGGTTCAATAACATATGGAATATATTTAGAATTTGTTTCCTGATCAAAATACTCCAATGACTGCTTGCTGGTAGTCTGGTGAGCTTTTAAGTCAAAATCCGTACGATCGGCAATGCCCCATAACTCACCCCAGCCAATTGGTTCTGAGAAATTGTATTCAATATCACTCGTACCATTTGAATAATGTGCCAGCTCCTCTGGATCATGAGCACGTAAACGAATGTTTTCTTCGCTTAAACCTAGATCTTTTAAGAATTGCACACACGCATTGCAGTAATACTCAAACCATTCAAGATCGGTTCCTGGTTTACAGAAAAATTCAAGTTCCATCTGTTCGAATTCACGAGTACGGAAAATAAAGTTTCCTGGTGTAATTTCATTACGGAAACTCTTACCAATCTGACCAATACCAAATGGAAGTTTCTTACGCATCGTTCTCTGTACATTTTTAAAATTTACAAAGATACCCTGTGCTGTTTCAGGACGCAGATAAATCGTGCTCTTAGCATCTTCTAAAACGCCCTGGAATGTTTTAAACATCAAGTTAAATTGACGGATACCGGTAAAATTCTTTGCCCCACATTTTGGACATACAATATCATGGTTGGCAATGTAATCCTCCATCTCTTCATTTGTCATTTTTGAACAGTTCACTTCATGATTCGTTGCCTCTTCAATTAACTGATCTGCTCTAAAACGTGATTTACATTCTTTACAATCCATCAATGGATCACTAAATCCACCAACATGTCCGCTGGCTACCCAAACATTTGGATTCATTAAAATAGCACTTTGAAGTCCAACATTGTTTGGATCTTCCTGGATGAATCGTTTCCACCAGGCATTTTTTATATTATTCTTCAGTTCGATTCCCAAAGGGCCAAAATCCCAAGTGTTCGCAAGACCACCATAGATCTCAGAACCCTGATAGACAAATCCTGTGCTCTTCATATGAGCAACAACATCATTAAATGTTTTTTCGTTCACTGTTTTTTCTCCTTTACATATCCCTCAAATTTAGATAAAAGGGTACACGATAATATTATACACTAATTTTGATTTTTTTTAAGTGTATAACCATAAAAAAGCCCAATACAAATCTATGGCAATTCATGGTACAATGATTTCATGAAATATATTGAATCAACACAGAACAAACAAATCAAAGAGCACGCTAAACTGTTACAAAAAAAAGAAAGAGATAGAAGCGGATTATTCCTTGTAGAAGGTCATCATATGATCGAAGAAGCCATGTCTGCAAACTGCCTAAAAGAAATCTATCTGCTGGAAGGCGAAGATAATTTCACTGATCTTGAACCTATTTTTTGTTCCCAGCAGGTCATCAACAAGCTTTCATCGCAGAATTCCAATGCCAAAATAATTGGAGTTTGTACAAAACCTGATATTCAACCCGAGAAATTTGATGTTGTTTTATTATTGGATGGCATTCAAGATCCCGGCAATGTTGGAACAATCTTAAGAAGTGCTTATGCATTTGGAGTAGACTATGTATATCTATCCAAAGATTGTGCAGACATCTATAACCCTAAAACTCTACAATCAAGTCAAGGCGCTATATTCCATATTGGAACCATGAACACAGATCTATACGATACCATCCGTTTTTTGCAGATCGAAAACACGACCATTTATGCTACAAGCCTTCATGAACCATACAAAAATTTACAGGACGTAAAGCCTAAATTGCCTTATGGTCTGGTTTTGGGAAATGAAGGAAAAGGAATTCGACAAGATATCTTGAACATTTGCGATATGAGCATCAAGATCGAAATGGACACTTTTGAATCTTTAAATGTTGCAACAGCCTGCTCGATATGCCTATATACACTTAAGCATGCTTCATGAAACCTCTATCATTTGACGTCAAATCGTACAGTTTTCAGTCCAATTTGACCTAATTTTCAAAAATTTATTTTCAACCATATATAATGAATAAGGGGATATTTATGAAATTGAAAAGGATAAGAGACCTTAGAGAAGACAACGATTTGACTCAAGCCGATATCGCTAAGTATCTAAATGTTACTCAAAGAACCTATTCAAGGTATGAAAACGATGATAGAGCGATTCCCCTTGAACAATTAGTAAAACTTGCTGAATACTATAATACAAGCGTTGATTATCTACTCAACAGGACAGATAAAAAAGAGCCATATTAAAAAAAGATGTACAAGTCATTCGTCTTGCACATCTTTAAACCAGCCAAATTTCTGGCAGGCTTTATAAATTCCGTCCTCTACATTGGCATCCGTCACATAGGATGCCTTTTCTTTTAATTCTTTGCAGGCATTTCCCATAGCGATGCTTGTCCATCGTGGATCAAACATGACCATGTCATTGTAGTCATCTCCAAACACGACAACATCTTCTAGATTGCCTTTTAAGATCTTCATCATATCGAGGATTCCCTGCTTCTTTTCATCGTATTGAAACATCAAATACTCTTCAACAAAGCGAAGGTGACCTAATGTATCTTTTAACGTTAGTTCATCTTCTTTTTCTTTTGAGATCGAAATATATATTTTATAGATTGCTTGTAAGGCATCATAATCCAAAGCTGGATCAATGATATAATTGGTTGGTTCTTTTCGTGGACCACACTGTTCTCTAAACAAATCATTCTTGGAGTATACATCAATGGAATCATCAAGCATCAACAATACGCCATAGCCAAGTTCTTCTGCCTGTTTGATCACACCCTTTGCCTTATCTAGATCAAGAGGAATATTGTGAATGAGCTGATCATCAATAACCAGAGCACCACCACCAGCACACACCATATCACTTAATTCGACATCATGCATAAAACCAACAGCCTTATAATGCGCCCTTCCTGTGGCAATAGCCACAAAATGACCTGCCTCTTTTAATTTTTTCAAAGCCGCTCTAGCTGAAGGAACAACTTCTTTGGTTTCACGATTTGTCAATGTTCCATCAATATCAAAAAAGAAATATTTTTTATGCACTATATACCTCCTGTCTTTACATTAATGTATTTAAATCTTCCCGTGTATCAATATCTACGATTTCCAAGGCATCACAAGGTACAGAAACAATTGATTTTCCTTTGATCAGCTGTTTTGCACCTCTGTGATTTTGTAAATGCTTTAGATCATCCAAATATTTGGTTGGAAAGATCATCGGATTATAGAAAATATGATCGTATTCTAAGGCTATGATATCTTCATGATTGGCAAGCTCAACCATCTTTTTGATCGTATCTTCCTTTAGAAAAGGCTGATCCGATACCACAAACATGATCGCATCACTTTGACATTGCATACTCGCTAACTTTATTGAGTAACCAATCCCAAGATCAGGTGCATCATTCATAATGATCTCAAAGCCATATTCTCTTGCGATATCTGCAATTTGATCATACTGTGTCACCACATATACATGCGAAAATAAAATTGGATCAATTTTATCTAAAAGATGTCGGATCAATGGTTTACCTTTAAACTCACAAAGAAGCTTATTTCCGCTAAACCGTCTGGCATTCCCTGCAGCCAATACACAAAGATCAATCTTCATCTTTTTTGAATAAAACTTTTTCAGGTGTAATTGGAAGTGTTCTCACCTGGAAACCTGTAGCATGTCTTACGGCAGAGGCAATGGCTGGAGATGGTGTATTGATGACAACTTCCCCAATGGATTTTGCACCAAATGGGCCATTATCCTCATAGCTAGGAATAAAATCTACACGAATCGTCCCTACATCCAAACGCGTAGGAATCTTATATTGAAAGAAAGAATTATTGATCATCTTTCCTTTATCTGAATACTTGATATCTTCAAAAAGTGCCATTCCGATTCCCTGGGCAATTCCACCCTCAGCCTGAACTCTTACTAAGTTGGAATTTATGATTGTTCCACAATCCACTACGCTGACATAATCATGTACAGAAACAGCTCCTGTTTCTTTATCTACATCCACTTCCGCAATTCCGACCATGAATGGAGGTGGTGAAGTTTTAGAAACATGTGAACCTGTCGCAATCAAATTACGTCCCTTTCCACCGGCAAAACAAGTGTGCGCAAAATCTTTAAGTTCCATCTCTTTGCCATCTTGAACAGAAACAATTTTCGATCCATCAAAAGTAATATGATCTGCTTCTATCTGCATAAGTTCTGCCGCCATTTGCACGATCTTGCCTTTTAATTCTTCACAGGCTTTTACAACCGCAGTACCTGTTAAATATGTCGTGCTGGAAGCGTATGAACCTGAATCATAAGGCGAAGTATCTGTATCTACACCATTGGTAATGATTTGATCAATATCACAATCCATACATTCAGCCATGATTTGTGCCAGGATCGTATCACAACCAGTACCCATGTCCGTCGCACCTATAGATAGAGTATAGAAACCATCATCCTGCAGCTTAACTTCTACACTGGCTAGATCGACATTTGAGATACTTGATCCCTGCATAGAACATGCAATTCCTAGACCACGTGTAAAATCACCCATATCTCTAACTAGAGGTTTATTTTTCCAGTCGATCATTTCCATTGCCTTTTCAATACATTGATCAAGAGTACAGCTGTTAAGATATTCATTGTAATATTGAGGAAGTGTTTCTCCTTCATGGACAACATTTTTTAAACGCAACTCAGCTGGATCCATATGCAATTCATCAGCTAATTCATTCACGATCGATTCAACCGCAAACAAACCCTGCGTTGCACCATATCCACGATACGCGCCTGCCTGCATCGTATTGGTATACACAACATCATATACAAAACGACTTGCTAAACAATGATTATAAATCGGTAAAGACTTATGTCCGGAAAGCCCAACCGTCGTAGGACCATGTTCTCCATAAGCTCCTGTATTGGATAATGTATAAAGATCGATTGCCTGAATGATACCATCTTTGGTTGCTCCCAAACGAACCTTCATCTGCATCTCATGACGAGAATTAGAGGCCATAAATGTCTCATTACGTGTATAAATCACTTTAGCCGGTCTTTTTAATTTCCAGGTTACAAAGGCATTAAAAATTTCACAGCATGCTGTTTGCTTGGCACCAAAACCGCCACCAATTCTTGGCTTGATCACACGAATCTTAGATTTAGGAATATCTAAGGCATTTGAAAGAATGCGTCGAACATGGAATGGAATCTGTGTTGAACTTACGACATTCAAACGACCATATGTATCGATATAGGAGAATGCTCTAAAAGTTTCCATCATCGCCTGGGCATTGGCTTTTGTATGATATGTTCTTTCCAAAACTACTGCGCTATTCTTCAAGACATCTTCAACATCTCCATATACACTTTCACCATGGGCACAAAGATTACGTTTTTGATCCGTTCCCACATCACAAAGTGTTCTAAAGTTGTCTTCTTCATGAACTTTGATTGGGTTATCCAAAGCTTTTCTAAAGTCTAAAACAGGCTCTTTGATCTCATAATCCACTTTGATTAGTTTTAGAGCTTTATCCACACAATCTTCATTCTCACCGGCAACAATAGCTACTTCATCTCCTACATATCGAACCACTTCATCTAAGATTTTTCGATCATAAGGACTTGGTTCTGGATATGATTGACCAGCCAGGGTAAAACGAATATCCGGAACATCTTTATATGTATAGATAGCTGCAATGCCGGGAACTTTTTTCGCAATATCGGTATTAATGTTCTTGATCCTTGCATACGCATGAGGGGAACGTAAAAGCTTTACGATCAAACAGTCTTTTGTCGCAAGATCATCGGTATAAACCGGTTGCCCGCTCAACAAGGCATAGGCATCCTTTTTCACAATAGGTTTTCCAATTGATTTCATCCTAGACACCTCGATTCAAATACTTGGTAATCGCACGCATCTGTGCCATATAACCAGTACAACGGCATAAATTTCCTGCCAAATAATTCTTAATTTCTTCCTCACTTGGATTCTTTAACTCTTTTTCCATTGCCAATACATTCATAATCAAGCCTGGTGAACAAAAGCCACACTGCTCAGCTCCTTCATTTGCCATAAAATCTGCGAATACTTTGGCCTCTTCCTGCAAACCTTCCAAAGTCATAATTGAATGATTATTAGCTCGTGCAGCCAAGATACTACAAGATAAAACCGTTTTTTCATCCATCCAAACGGTGCATAAACCGCAGTTGCTGGTTTCACACCCTCTTTTAACGCTGTAACATCCGTGATTTCTTAAAAAATCAATCAATAATAGATCACAAGAAACATCATCTTTGATCAATTTCCCATTTACCTTAATTTGTACCTGCATCCTGTGATTCCACCTTTCTTAATGCACGCGCTGTCAATACTTTGACCAGATGACTGCGATACTCTTTAGATCCGCGCATATTGGATCCACAAATAACCTTATCCTGGATCATAGAAGCTACTTTATCAATATCATCAATTTCAACATCATAGCGAGTCGCTACACCCGGTCTTGCTCCTACACAAATATGATATTGATTTGATTTAGACACCGACACATTCAACACAGAAATATCTGTTGCGGATCGTCTTAAACACACAAAAGCACTCTTCCAATCATTCTTCTTGATCGTTATATGTGTAATGATATCCCTTTGAATATTTGATTTAGAAAACTCCTGAATGCTCATTTCACCTGCATGATATAGATGTACACTCGCATCAAGACACATCAAAGCACAAAGGACATCGGAAAAGCCAAAGCGAGAAAAAACACTTCCGCCAATCGTTGCCAAGTTTCGCAACTGCACACCTACAATATCTTTTAGGGCATCATGAATTACATTCCCCGTTGCCTTATTTAATTGTTCATGTAACTCTAATTCTCTTAAAGTAACCATAGCTCCAATCTTGAAACAATCTTCTTTTTCTTCGATTTGATCAAGACCTAAACTTGAAAGATCAATAGCCTCAGGCACGACTTTATCTTCCATTTTCAACCAAATCATTCCACCAATGATACAGTTTTTAGGATTCTTCATCAAAGCAGCATATGCTTCATCAAGAGATTGAGCACATGTATATTTTTGAATTTTTAACATATTATCCTCCTATGTCGATCATACCATATTTTAATGATATCATTTATACCTGTATAATTGAATAAAATCATATGAAAAAAACATGCAGTCACAAGACTACATGTTGATTAACACTAATCTATCCCAAATTTCCAATAAATTAAATTTGAATTTTTATCATACGCAAAATGATTTGAGAAGAGTTGATTATAAATTTCACAGAATTTTTCAATGAACTCGGAATCTTTTTTTTCAAGTGTATCAAAGATCTTTCCATCTTTCATAAACACGATTTCATCGGCATATCGAATGGCTAAATTGGGATCATGTATACTGATAAGAATCATCTTATCATCTGATCTTAATGTTTTGATTCGTTCCATAAACCGATATTGTTTTTCATAATCCAAGAACGTGCAAGGTTCATCCATGACCAGGATATTTGCCTCTTGAACGATCGATCTGGCAACATAGCATAACTGGAGTTCTCCACCACTGATTTCAAACATAGAACGCTCCTTTAAATGTTCCAATCCAAATTCTTTCAAAGCGTTTAAAGCTATATCATAATCCTTATCGGATGGTGTTTGATAACTGGGTAAAAACCGTGTCCTTCCGGCAACCACAAACTCTAAGACCGAAATATGATCGACCAGAGTTTTGATTTGTGGTACGTAGCTAAAAATTTCTGCCAAAGATCTTTTATCTAGATCATTGATCAAACGATCTTGAAAATAAACTTTTCCATCATAAGGTATCAGCTGCAACAAACATTTGATCAACGTTGTCTTTCCACAACCATTTTCTCCTAGTAACATCACGATCTTACCTTTTTCAAGATGTAGATCAATATTAGACAAGATTGAATGATAACGTATATTCTCTAATCGAATCATATGACCTTTTTCCCTCTTCTGAAAATGATTGCAAGATAAAGTGCTCCAAAAAAACTTGTAACGATGCTGATAGGAAGTTCGATCGTAAATAAACATCGAGCAATATTATCACACCATAGCACAAAAACAGCTCCAACCAATAATGTCAGTACATAATTTTTTGAAATGGGCTGATTGGTCCACAAGCGAATCATATGTGGCACTAACAAGCCTACCCAGCTAACTGGTCCAGCAACGGAAACAACACTGGAAACTAATAAGATTGAAAAAATCAAAGCTCTATTTCTTATCTTCTTTACATCGACCCCCAGTGTATTTGCCTCTTGTCCAAAGCCTATGATCTGTATTGACCAACGCAACCGATACAAAATAAATACACTGATTAAGATAAGTACAAAACATATCAATAAATTTGACCAGCTGGCGTCGGCAAATCCTCCCATTAGCCAATATTCAATACTAGGAAGTTGTTGATAAGGATCGGCTACGATTTTAAAAGCCATGATCAGTGATGTAAAAATAGCCTGTACGATAATACCCGAAATTAATAAATTCACAATTTCATTGCCTTTTGAACGTCGTGTTAAAAAATATACCAGAAACAAACTTAACAACCCTCCTATAAAGCTAGAGAGTTCAATCATTAACACATCATTCAAAAATAGAATTCCTAAGATCGCACCAAGCGAACAACCACTGGTTGTTCCAATGATGTCAGGACTAGCTAGACTGTTTTTAAATATCGTCTGAAAAACCATTCCTGCTATTGATAAGGCTCCACCACAAAGACAAACTAAGAGAATACGTGGTAAACGTATATTGTATAATAGGCTGTTCGCAATTTTATCTCCTTGAAAACAAAGTGCTGAAAATGTCTCGTTGATACTAAGACCATAACGTCCTAGAAACAAAGATACGAATATGCTTATACATAAGATCAGCAACCACGTCTTCGCATTTTTCATTATAATGCCAGATCCTGTGCCTCAGGCGTAAAGCCATAGAATTGTTCATAGAAGGCAACAGCTTCTGCTTCAACATCATCCATAGAAACCAGCTCAGGATGTAAAATTGATGCAGCCCATAATTTACCTAAACAACTTGAAAGTGATGGTGTATCCCATGTTTCAAGCGTACTAGGGAATACATAAACATGATCATTTTGTACGGCTTGAAGTTCCTGTACTCTTGCATCATTTTTAAAATCATCTGCACTTAAAGAACCTGCTTCAATAAATACATAATCTGGATTTGCTGCCAACAATGTTTCGATATCGATATTTACCCAGCTGCTTCCTTCAGCATCAATCGCATTATCTGCTTGTGCATAAGATAAGATTTCTCCTTGATACATATCATCTGTTGCACAAGTTAATAGATCAGATCCTGCAAAATAAACAGTTGGTTCTTCCTCAACTTCATCAAGTTCATATTTTTCTAATAAATCTTCTTCATACTGTTTATATTCATCGACTTTATCTTCGCATCCCATTACTTTACCAATAATTTCAACAGCTTCTTCAAAATCATCCGCTGTTTCCGGTTCTAAAAGTACAACTGGAATATCTAAAGCTTCTAATTCTTCAACATAACTTTCAAGACTGACTGGTAAGAAAACAACATCTGGATCTGCCTTGGCACATTCTTCAACATTGAACATCTTTTTATTTCCTAATTGAGGTAAATCTAAAATCTCTTCTGCAGCCTTGGCATAAATTGGACGAGTCTCTGGTTTCATTTCAATTCCAGTCAACTTATCCTGCTGCTGCAAGCCAATCATGATCGTTGTTGTGATGTAATAGCCGCTAGCTGCTGTTTGACAAGGTTCTTCAAATGTAACTTCACGACCTGCCTGATCTGTAATGGTCAATGTCGTATCCTGTGGTTGTCCCTGGCAGCCAGCCAATAAAAACATACTTAAACATAGACCAGCACTTAGTAATTTTTTCATAAACTGTCCCTTCCTATTCTGTAAAATATTTTTGAAACGATATTTCAGCTTGCCTTTCTATTTCCAACATCATGGATCGATATTTTCGCATTAGTTCTTTGCCTTGAGCCGTAATAATAGTATGCCCTCCATCAGCACCTCCGCTTTTACTTTCAAATAAGACAATTCCAAGATCTTGTTGGGCCCTTTGGATAATTTTCCAAGCTTTTGAACTCGACATGTTCATAGCTTTGTAAGCGGCCGAAAGCGAACCGGTTCTCTCGACGCCTTCCATCAACTCAATTACACCTTTTCCAAAGCTGGCTTCCTTTTGTCCAATGCGCACCTTAATATCATATTTCAAAAACATCACCTCGTTACTCTCACTTGAGATAAACGCTATAATCAGTATATATAATTATAGTAAAAAAGAAAAGAAGTATTTCTACTTCTTCATTGACCATAATGCTTCGATTGATTTCTTTACTTCTTCAAAATCACAATGGTCCAAATCATATACGATCACTTCAGGAAGGTGCTTGATTTCTTCGATATAAGATATATCGATTTTTCTACATACCCCCAGCACATTAGGATATTCTTTGATTTTCTTTATCAATACATCTAGATATTTTCTTTCATCTCTTTCCAGGAATCCAATTTCATCTAGTATCAATAAACCTGAATTAGAATGTTCTAAGATTTCAACGCCAAAATCATCAAACACACCTTTAACAACCTGTTTACCATGTGAAAATAGAATATCATTGCGTTCTAGACTGACTAAAGAATGAAGATAAAATCCTATTCTTTCACCGTTTTCAAAATATGGTAACGTAATATATCCACTGCAGGGCACTTGATTTTCCTGAATGAATTTTTGGATCAATGTACTTTTTCCAATCTGTTTAGATCCTGTTAAAAAGACCTTCATATAACGTTCCTTTCTATCTCTAAAATCAAAAAGGAGCTTTACGCTCCTAAATGAATTATTTTATATCATGAACATAAATATTATTCACACGATCCGGTCCCACAGAAATCATAGAAACTCGAACATTTGTGAATTCTTCAATAAATTTAATGTAATCCAGACATTCTTTTGGAAGTTCGTCAACACTAGACATCTTAGAAATGTCTTCCTTCCAACCTTTAAATTCTTTATAAACAGGTTTTGCTTTCGCAACATCTGCCTGATCACTTGGAATATAATCATAGACTTTTCCATCAATTTCATATCCAGTGCAAACTTTCAGCGTATCCAAACCCGAAAGAACATCAATTTTTGTCAATACGATATCTGTTAAACCATTTAACATGGCAGCATGTTTTACAACCAATAGATCTAACCATCCACAGCGACGAGGACGTCCTGTTGTTGCCCCAAATTCAAAACCATGTTCACGGATCCAATCTCCCTGTTCATCTAATAATTCAGTTACAAATGGACCTTCTCCAACACGTGTTGAATAAGCTTTAACAACACCGACAATCGTTTGTAAACGACTTGGTGCTACACCTGCTCCGGTCGTTACACCTGCACTGGTTGGTGAACTGGAAGTTACAAATGGATATGTTCCATAATTGATATCCAACATACAAGCCTGTGCTCCCTCGAATAAAACTGTTTTATCTTCATCAAGAGCTTTATTGACCATGCTTGTCGTTTCTTTGATCATTGGTACGATGCGATCATGAATTTTTTCAAAGTCAGCAACCATTGAATCATAATCCATAGGCTCTGCACCATATACCGCAGTAAATAACTTATTTTTAAAATCTAAACACTCTTTTAAACGCACTTTAAATGTTTCAAAATTAATAAATTCATGGAAACGAATTCCACGACGTGCATACTTATCTGCATAACAAGGACCAATTCCTCGTTTAGTCGTTCCAATCTTATTGTTGGCAGCCTCTTCTTCAAGTTGATCTTGATAACGATGATATGGCATTAACATTTGTGCTCTATCGCTGATTACGATATGATCACACTTTAATCCACCTTCTTCAAGCTGCTGCATCTCTTCTAATAGAACAAATGGGTTACAAACAACACCTGGTCCAATTACACAAGTTGCTTCTTCATGAAGAACGCCACTTGGCAATAGATGCAACACATACTTCTTGCCGTTTACGATAACCGTATGACCTGCGTTATCTCCACCTTGGAAACGGACAATCATATCTGCTTTTTCTGCTAATACATCGACGATTTTTCCTTTACCCTCATCGCCCCATTGGGTTCCAACTACTACTTGGCTAGACATATGAGCCTCCTTTAAATGTGTCTAGAAACACAACACCTAGATTATAAATAATAAGTTTTTATAAGTCAATTTATAGACCAATTTTCTCTCATGTATTTACAATTTGTTCCATTTTGTTACAAAAGCATTAATTCATTCGAAATAAAAAAGACGAAATGTTACAAGATAACACTTCGTCATAATTACTACTGGCAGGGGCAGTAGGAGTCGAACCCACATCAACGGTTTTGGAGACCGCTATCTTAACCATTGGACGATGCCCCTAAGTGCTTGTTTATTCTAGCATAGAATAGATTATGTTTCAATCCTAAATTTGAAAAAGTCATAAACAAGCCTCCTTAGTTTAATACGTGATAACATTTTTATCGTATACATTCCCTAGCATATCCTGTTTATTAGCTGGAATCACAATTGTATTAGGATCACCATCAGATATATACTTCGTTGTTTCCAATGTAGTAAAATTCATTTCTATATCAAAATCTTGACCATTATTATCATAAGCTCGGATACGTTTAATAAAAGCTGGATTAAATTGATTACTATAAGGAGAATAATCCGCCTCCCAAGCTACCTGTAACATCGATTGAGTTGTATATTGTTTGCCTTTATATAGTCCACTTTGAATATATGGTATCATTTCGTGATCATAACTATATGGTGAACCAAAAGGTAAAGCAACGATATTCACATATTGTCCAGGAATGATTTCGTCCAACATAGCATAAACACTTCCAACTTCCTGCTGTGCTATCTGCCCATCTGTCGTAGTAAAATCAACATGTGAATAAGTATGATTGCCCACATCATATCCATTTTCAACTAACCATTTTATAATCTGTTCATTATATTCAGGTTGTCTAAATAGACCTCCATTTACAAAAAATGTAGCGGTTACATTAAAGTCAGGATATTTCTTTTTGAAACTTTCTAAGATTCCGACCGCACAATTGGGATCTATATTAATATTTCCTTCTTTATCCGTTCCTGTGACCAAAATATTGCTTTCTAATCCATCATCAAAAGTAAGACAGATAGGACTTTTACCTGCTTCTACATCTATATTTCCATTTATATAGTCATTGAGTCGTATCATACGATAGCCATTATCATAATAGAATTGTAAATCTTGACGAAAAGCTTCGGCTGTTCTTTGATATCCGTCTACATCTACATTTCCGCCAACATAACCTGTTTCATTACTCGGTATATTATGGATGCCATGATACATCATAACTGGAACATTCCCTAATTCATCGACTACATATTTTGTGTAATCTTCTTTGGATAATTTATTTTCCTTTTTTGATTCCTGCTTCTCCCCAACTTTTTGTTCACTTACAAATAAAGTATCCACAATCATAAATACTACCTTTACAAACACACCTAAGATCAATAGAAAAGCACATAATAATATTAATAGATTTCTTCTTTGTTTCTTTCTGTTTATTTTTGCCATATAAGTATTTTATCACAACAAGTAAAAAAAAGTAGGCATAATTACATACCTACTAATCTTAAAATATCATTGTATGTTGCAAAAATCATCAATCCTAGTAAAAGAACAAAACTAATCATAATAACATTCTCAACCAAAGCTGTATTGATTTTTCGTCTAAGTATCTTTTCAATCAACAAGACTAATACTCGACCACCATCCAGTGCTGGTATAGGAATCAAGTTAAAGATACCAACATTCACTGAAATCAAGCCGACCAAAGAAAGATATGCATTCAATCCCAGCTCAGCTGTTCTAGCAGTAACATTCAAAATTCCCACTGGCCCAGATAATTGATCTAAAGCTTGTCCAGATAACAGAAGCCCAAGAGATTGATAAATTTCAACAGTTGAATCCCATAGATCCTTCGTACCTTCCACAAAAGACATATACCAAGGAATTGGTTCTAAATAGGCTGCAACAATATAGCCCAAAGTATACCCTTGCGATTCTTTATCATATTCCGGTGTAATCGTCGTCTCAAATTCCTGCCCATCACGTGAAACGGTTATTTCCAATGTATCGTGATGCAACTGTATGAATTTTAACAAGTCATACTGTGTTTCTGGTTTGATTTCTTCACCATCGGCTCTAGCGCTTATAATTTCATCATCTTTTTGCAAGCCTGCCTCACTTGCTGGCGAATTCTCGATTACTTCATATACAACTGGTAACGGATCCGATTGTCGATATCCATTTGCCAATGAGATGCCAATAAAAATGACCCAGGCCAATAAAAAGTTCATTATAACACCTGCCAACATAACCAAAACTTTCTGATATGTTGGTTTAGAAGTTAATTTGCGATTTTCAGGAACTTCTTTTAACCATTCTGTTTCATCATCTTGTGATCCGTCTTCTTCTCCTGCCATTAACACATAGCCTCCAAAAGGGATAGCACGAATGGAATACGTAGTCTCTTTTCCTTTCTTCTGATAAAGTACAGGACCCATCCCCAGAGAAAACTCATGACAGTAAACACCAAAATGTTTTGCGACAAGCATATGTCCCAGTTCATGCACTACTATAATTACACTCAATAATACGATAAATGCAATGATACCGAGTATACTCATTTCATCAACTCCTTATACGATCAACAATACATGTAAGATTCCAAACAATAAAATATTCATCATCAAAGAATCGACTCGATCCAATACACCTCCATGACCTGGAAGTAGATTTGAAAAGTCTTTTACTTTATTGCTTCGCTTAATTGCGCTAAAACACAAGTCTCCTAATTCCGCTACAACTGGACATAGACAGCATAACAATGTATTTAAATAACCATTCAATGAATCCGCATATAGGAAACTTACTATTAAGCTTAACAGAAATCCAAAAACAATTCCACCAAAAAAGCCTTCCCAGCTCTTCTTTGGAGAAATTCTTGGGTTCATCTTATGCTTGCCAAAATAGCTTCCAACAAACCAAGCACCTGTATCAGAACCATATGTTGCAAATACAATGGTCCAAAGATACATATGCTCAGCCACCAAGTATCCAATAGCATGATAGATCAAAGAAAATAAGATAAAATACGTTAAGCAGTAATAGCTATCCGATAATGCGAAATTCTCAACAAATACCGGAAGGGCAAAGAAGAAACAAACCCCTAAAGCATAAATAATATATGTGTAATGCTCAGGGATAAAACGCGTCAAGATCACTAAGACAACCGTAAGTGGGTATACATATACCGGCCATGAATTAAAATCACGTCGAACATGCATCCATTCAAAAGCCGTTGACAACAAGATGAATAGAGCCAATAGCTCAAGCAACCAGCCTCCAAAGGCAACTGGCAAGGCGACAACCAAGATGATGGCTAATGCAGTCATTACTCGAGTCTTCATTTTGTCAACCCTCCAAATCTACGATCCCTGTGCTTAAATTCTTCAATGCACTTGACCAACTCTTCTTTATTGAAGTCTGGCCAGGCAACAGGTGTAAAGATCAATTCCGAATATGCAAGTTGCCATAATAAGAAATTTGAGATCCTAACTTCACCACTTGTACGAATCATTAAATCTATATCTTCTGGAACGAATAAATATTGACTAAAATCTTCCTCTGTTAGATCATTTTTTCTTCCATTTTTTACTTCATCCGCATATTTTTGTATGCCTAACAATATTTCTCTTCTTGAACCATAGTTGATTGAAAGACAAAGTTCTAATCCAGTATTATGTGATGTATCATTCACTGCACGATTTATCACTTTTTGTGTATCTGAAGGGAATCTTTCTAACTCACCGGCAAAAGTAACGCGAATATTTTTTTCCATTAGTTCCCTGATATATTTATTAAAGAACAGGCCTGGTAATTTACATAAATATCCGACTTCATCTTCCGGACGTTTCCAGTTTTCCGTCGAAAAAGCATATAGGATCAGTTTTTTTACACCTAATTCATTTGCCGCCAAAGCCACGGTTCGAATCGTATCCGCACCTTGTTTATGACCTGCTGTTCTTGGCAATCCTCTTTGTTTTGCCCATCTTCCATTGCCATCCATAATGATTGCAATAGTTTGAGGAATATTGTCGTTCATCTAAAAAGCTCCCTTCTTAAAAAAACCCAATCAAGATTGGGTTTAGACATTCAAGATTTCTTTTTTCTTTTCATTTACGATTTGTTCAACTTGTTTGATGTAATCGTCAGTTAATTTCTGTGAATCTTCCAATTCAGCCTTACGATCATCTTCCGTTAATTCTTTATTTTTCTTTGTAGCGTCGTTAGCATCACGGCGAATGTTACGAATCGCAACTTTAGCTTCTTCACCATATTTCTGTGCATCTTTTGCCAACTGTTCACGACGCTCTTGTGTTAATTGAGGAACTAGAATACGAATAACATCCGCTTCTACCTGTGGATTTAATCCAAGATTTGCCGCCTGAATCGCATGCCCTACAGATTTGATAATACTGCGATCATAAGGTTTTACGACCAATTGTGTTCCTTCTACAACTTGAATAGAAGATAACTGATTAATTGGCATCATAGATCCATAATAGTCAACTTGAACACGTTCTAAGATTTGTGAACTTGCACGTCCTGTACGAATCGTTTTTAAATTACTTTCTAGGTTTTCAATAGCCTTTAACATTCTTTCTTCAGCTTTAATTAAATTATCACTCATTTTAAATCTCCTGTTCTAAAATTATTTTGAAATCAATGTTCCTGTAACTTCCTGCTTAACAGCTTTTAAGATGTTGCCTTTTTCGTTCATGTTGAAGACAACAAGGTCGATATCATTATCCATACACATGCTAATAGCTGTAGAGTCCATTACTTGAAGTCCTTTGTTTAAAACATCCATATAATGTAAAGAGTTGAACTTTTTAGCTTCTGGATTTTTCTTAGGGTCACTGTCATATACACCATCGACACCATTCTTTGCCATTAAGATCACATCGGCATCAATTTCACTTGCTCGTAATGCAGCCGTTGTGTCTGTGCTGAAATATGGTGAACCAGTTCCGGCACCAAAAATAACAATACGTCCTTTTTCCAAATGACGAATAGCACGACGTAAGATAAATGGTTCTGCAACCTTTTGCATTTCAACAGCTGTTTGCACACGAGTAGGAACACCAGCCTGCTCTAAAGCATTTTGAACAGCTAAAGCGTTGATTACTGTTCCTAGCATACCCATGTAATCTGCCTGAGCTCGATTCATACCCATTTCAGCCATCATCTTGCCACGAATGAAGTTACCTCCACCAACAACGATTGCAAGATCGACACCAAGCTCATGAACATCTTTTAATTCTGCCGCCAAAGATTTTAAAACCTCTGGATCAAAAGGCTGTCCATTGCCAGATAAAGCCTCACCACTCAATTTTAATAACACTCTCTTATACATATTATTTTGTACTCCTTTGAAGATTTCATCATTAAGATTATACACTATCTTTTATCTGAAAAAAAGATTGACTCAATAAAAAAAGGGTTATGATTAACCCTTGATTTGTGACATTACTTCTTCAGCAAAGTTTTCTTCGCGTTTTTCAATACCTTCACCAGTTTGGAAACGTACGAAAGATACTAGTTCAACTTTGTTGTCTTTTAAGAAATTAGCAACTTTCATCTTAGGATCCAAGAAGAATTCCTGATCTAATAAGCACTGATCTTTGAAGTGTTTGTCAACCTTTCCTTTTAAGATACCCTGAAGAACTTTTTCTGGTTTTCCAGCCATCTTAGGATCAGCTTTCATCATCTGCAACTGTAGTTCACGTTCATGTTCAACTACATCACTTGGAATATCACTCTGAGATACATAAGTAGGAGCCATAGAAGCAACCTGCATTGCGATATTTTTAGCAACAGTTTCGTTTGTTTCACCTTTTAATACAGCAAGTGCAGAAATTTTTCCACCCATGTGCATATAGCTTCCGAAGAATTCATCATCTGCTTTTTCAACTACAGAAACACGACGGAAAGTGATTTTTTCTCCGATTGTCGCTGTAGCATTTGTGATCAAATCAGCGATTGTTCCTTCTGGAGTAGATGTTGTAAGAACTGCATCTACGTCAGCAGCCTTAGTATCCAAAATAGCATTCTGGATTACATCTAATAAATGTAAAAATTGTTCGTTTTTCGCAACAAAGTCTGTTTCAGAGTTAACTTCAAACAAGATACCTGTATTTCCTTTTGTTGCAACACGAGTTAAACCTTCAGCAGCGATACGACCTTCTTTTTTAGCAGCCTTGCTGATACCTTTTTCACGAAGCCAGTCAACAGCTTTTGCCATGTCTCCGTCACATTCAGTCAAAGCTTTTTTACAGTCCATCATCCCCGCACCAGTTTTTTCACGTAATTCTTTAACTTGAGATGCAGTAATCATTTTCTTTTCCTCCTATGATTTTTTATTCAGCTGGTTTTTCAGCTGGTTTTTCTTCTTCTTTTGCAGGTTTGTTGAAACGACGGTTTTTACGTTCGAAGTTACGTTTACGACGTTCTTCATTACGCTGACGACGACGTCTTTCATTTTCAGCAATCTGCTGTTCAACATTTTTGATAACGTCTTCCATTGTTACGTCATCTTCTGTTTCATCCAAATAAGCAAGTTCTAACAATCCACTCTTAGCATCAACGATAGCATCAGCCAACAATGTGATAACTAATTTAACTGAACGATTTGCATCATCGTTAGAAGCGATTGGATAATCTGCATCATCTGGGTCACAGTTCGTATCCAACATTGCGAATACTGGGATACCAAGTTTTTTAGCTTCCGCGATTGCGTTGTGTTCTTCTTTAGGGTCAACTACAACGATAGCATCTGGAAGTTTCTTCATTTCTTTGATACCACCTAAACTTGATTCAAGTTTAGCTTTTTCTTTACGCAAGTTAGCTTGTTCTTTTTTAGTATATACTTCGATTTTTCCGCTAGCTTCCATTTCTTCAATTTCAACTAGACGTTTAACACGTTTCTGGATCGTACGGAAGTTTGTTAATAAACCACCTAACCAACGTTTGTTAACGTAGAATGATCCTGAACGTAAAGCCTGTTCTTCGATAGTGTCTGCAGCCTGTTTTTTAGTTCCGACGAATAATACTTTTCCGCCTTCTTCGCTAATACGTTTTAATTCCTGGTAAGCTGCTTCGATCTGAGCCTGAGTTTTGTTCAGATCCACGATGTAAACCCCGTTACGGCTTGTGTAGATGTATGGTTTCATCTTAGGGTTCCAACGGCGAGTCTGATGTCCGAAATGTACACCATTCTCTAACATTTTTCTCATTGATACAATTGACATAATAGTCCTTCCTTTCCGTTACTCCTCCACCATTTCAAACGAATGCAACATCTTTGATGCACGGGCAAACGAATCCATGATGTGTGTATTCGCGCATTTTCGCGCTATTAGATTATAACAAGTCAATATCGACTATTCAAGTAAAAATATCATTGTTTTGCCAAAGGATGTGCCTTCTGATACACATCTTTGAGCTGTTTGGTCGAGACATGCGTATAAATCTGGGTCGTTGATAAAGAAGCATGCCCTAAAAGTTCCTGAACAACACGGATATCGGCACCATTATCCAACAAATGCGTCGCAAAGCTATGACGAAACATATGCGGATGCACATCCATGTCCATTCCTATATTTAATGCATGTTTTTTCATTAAAAACTGAACGCCTCTTGAAGTCAGCCCTTTTCCTTTTTGTGAAATGAATACATGATTATCGCCTTTTTCATATTTTTCATAATATACAAGACGATATTTCTTCAATTCTTTTTCAAAGCCCTTGAAAAAAGGTACGATTCTTTCTTTATTTCCTTTTCCCAGGATGCGTACACACCTTTGATTCAGATCAACATCCTGCCATTTCAAATTAACCAGTTCGCTAACACGAAGACCACAGGCATACATCATAGTAAACATGGTCTTATCCCGAAACTCAATCGGGTCATTTTCATCATATGTGTCTAAAAAATTTTCTATCTCTGAAAGAAATAAGAAATCTGGAATTTTTCTTTTATTTTTAGGCGTCTTGATTGAAGAAAGCGGGTTGGCATTGATTCCAATATATTCATTCAAGTAACGATAGAATGATCGATATGTAGAAATCTTACGAGCAATCGTTGAATTTTTCGCCGATGTTCCATCCGGTAAAACTCTTAGCTCCATCAAAAAATTCATAAAAGTCAGACGATCTACATCTTCAAAATTTGTGATCCCCTGACTTTCAAGATATTTTTTAAATTGAGTTAAATCCCTTTTATAGGCATCAACGGTTTTTTCAGACTGGGAATTTCTACGATATGTATATTGTAGAAATCGTTCAATCAACTCATTCATCTAAAAGCCCCTGTATCGTTTTGATGCGTTCGAGTGCCTGATTGCATAATTTCTCTTTACGTTCATGTTTTCTACATTTTTCATTCAAATGCATGATGCCAAAATTGGCGTTCATTGGCTGGAAATGTTTTGGATCACAATGAGTCACATAATATGCCTGAGAACCCATCACACATGTATTTCCAAAGATAATTGGTTCTTTATCATTTAAATAACGAGCCATGTTGATCCCGGCAATCATCCCACTTGCACAAGATTCCACATATCCTTCAACACCTGTGATCTGCCCGGCAAAGAACAGATCCCCACGAATTTGCGTTTGGTATGTTTCTTTTAAACAAGTTGGACTCGATAAATAAGAATTTCGATGCATGACACCATAACGAGTAATCTTTAAATTTTCCAAACCAGGAATCAAGGAGAATACTCTTCTTTGTTCCGGCCATGTTAGATGGGTTTGAAAGCCAACAATATTGTACATAGAAGCTGCAACATTATCCTGACGTAACTGTACGACCGCAACAGGATGATGATTTTCATCTTTTTGTAAACCGACTGGTTTCAAAGGCCCAAACAATAATGTTTTCTTGCCTCGTTTTGCCATTTCTTCAATTGGCATACATCCTTCAAAATACTTCTCATCTTCAAAATCATGTAAATGTGCACATTGGGCATGGATCAAGGCATCATAAAACTGTTCAAACTCTTGGGCATCCATCGGACAATTGATATAACTAGCCTCTCCTTTATCATAACGAGACTTATAATAAGCTTTATTAAAATCGATACTGTCTTTTTCAACAATTGGAGCAGCTGCATCATAAAAATGAAGCGTACCAGTATGAAGATACTCACAAATGGCCTTAGCTAAATCATCACTTGTCAAAGGGCCGGTTGCAATGATGCATGGCCCTTCAGGGATCTCTGTGATTTCTTCATTGATGACAGTAATATTTTCATGATTTCGAATCGTATCCGTAATATAGTGCGAAAAACTTTCTCTATCTACAGCCAAAGCACTTCCTGCAGGAACGCTGGTCGCATCCGCAGCTTTTATGATCAGTGAATCCAATAATCGCAACTCTTCTTTTAAGATTCCCACTGCATTGTTCAAAGAATTGGAACGCAATGAATTCGAACATACTAGTTCTCCAAATAAATCTGTATGAAATGCTGGCGGATATTTTTTAGGTCGCATCTCAATCAAATTAACTTTTATTCCTCGTTTTGCACATTGATAAGCCGCCTCACATCCAGCAAGACCGGCTCCAATGATCGTAACTTGTTTTTCCATTATTTCTTTTCCTTCGGTTCTTTTTTAATATAACGACATTTTGGATAATTTGAACAACCTATAAAAGTTGTACCATAGCGCGATTTACGTTTAACCAGTTCATGACCACATTCTGGACACATCTCTCCTGTTGGTTCTGGTTTTGCCTTTTCTTTTAAAGGCTGTATCGTCTTACATTCTGGATAGTTTGAACAAGCCCAGAAAGGTCCATAACGACCTTTTTTTATGATCATCTTGCTGCCACAATTTGGACAGATCTTTTCTTCTTGATTTGGATCTGCATTCTCCTGCTCTGCTTCATCATTTTCAGTATAACGACAGGAAGGAAAATTGATGCACGAAATAAACTTGCCATAACGTCCATTTCTATAAACTAGATCGCCTCCACAAGAAGGGCAGGTTCTTCCAACTTTTTCTAATTCCATCTTTGGCATTTTTGAATACGCATCTTCAACGATAGGAGCAAATTTATCATAGAATTGATGCATATATGCGATTGAATCTTGTTTCCCTTCCGCAATTTCATCCAAGGTCTTTTCCATATCCGCCGTATATTCAACATTGATCACATCGGAAAAATACTGCCCCAGTTTTTCATCTGTTAACATTCCCTGCTTTGTTGGAACAAACACCTTGGTCTTGCTGGTTTCAGAAGTTTTCTCAAGTGTTGCATATCCTCGTTTTTGCAAAGTATCTATGATCGTTGCATATGTACTAGGTCGACCGATTGATTTTTCTTCTAATTCTTTGATCAATCTAGCTTCTGTATAACGAGCCGGTGGTTCTGTGAAGTGCTGCTTTGGTTCTACAACCACATCATGGAACACTTCATTCTCTTCAATTTCCGGCAAGAGTTCATCTGTTTGCTTTTCATATTTCTTATAAACTTTTGTATATCCATCAAAAGCCATTGTCTGTCCACTTGCGCTATACTGCAAACCATCCACTTCAAATGTAATTGTAGTAACATTAAAGCTTGCCTCTTTCATTAAGGATGCCAATGTTCTGGCATAAATCAAAGAGTATAAACGATATTGATCATTGGTCAAATATTGTTTGATACTTTCAGGCGTATTTTTGATATCCGTAGGACGAATGGCTTCATGGGCATCCTGCGTATTGGCTTTATTCTTGGTATGTGCCTTACCAACATATTCTTTTCCATATTCGTCTTGGATATAAGCTAACGTATCTTTGACAAACAAATCAGAAAGACGCGTAGAATCTGAACGCATATATGTGATAAGACCTTGCATCTGTCCTCCTAAATCAATACCTTCATACATCTTCTGGGCAATGCTCATGGTCTTTCTAGCTCCAAATCCTAATTTGGTACTTGCTTCCTGCTGCATTGTTGATGTTGTAAAAGGAAGCTTAGGCTGTTTTTTCTTTGAGCGTTTTGTGATCGAAGTCGCAATAAAATCGCCTTTTGATCGTTCGACAATTTCACTAGCCTGTTGCTCATTCTTTAGTTTTGGTTTTTTACCATCTACTTTAGACAAAGTTGCTTCAAAACTCTGTGTCCCTTTTTTCAGATTGGCATGAACGCTCCAATACTCTTCCGATTTGAACGCCTTGATTTCATTTTCTCTTTCTACGATCAACTTAAGTGCTACAGACTGTACACGTCCAGCTGATTTTGAACGAATCTTGTTTTGTAATAACTTGCTCAATTTAAATCCAATGATACGGTCTAACATTCGTCTTGTTTCCTGACTTCTTACCAAATCCATATCAATATGCTTTGGATGTTCCATGGCTTCAAGGATAGCTGGTTTGGTTACTTCATGAAACACGATACGCTTTGTCGTGTCGATATCTAAATCAAGAACTCTAGCTAAATGCCATGCGATTGCCTCCCCTTCACGGTCCGGGTCACTGGCCAGATATACATCTTTGGCTTTCTTTGTCAGTTCTTTTAACTCTTTTACTACGTCTTTTTTCTCTTTACTTATTTTATATGTAGGTTCAAAATCGTGATCTACATCAATTCCTAACCCTTCTTTTCCACTTGTGGCCAAATCACAAATATGACCTTTGCTGGAAACGACCTTGTAATCTTTTCCAAGATATTTTTCAATCGTTTTAGATTTTGATGGAGACTCAACGATAACTAAATTCTTTTTCATCTTCGTAAAACTCCCTCCAATGTTCACGCTCTATAAAACAATAAAAAAATTGATTTGTCAATTCCTAAAGATATTCTAATTCCTTTTCACTTGACAAAATATTTGCTCCCTGACTAATTAAATAATTACATCCTTGATACCTTACATCATTAAAAGCTGTTGGTAAACAATAGACCGGTTTCGAAAGTTCCAACATTTCATTTACCGTTAACATCGTTCCACTTTTGATCGTAGCTTCGATCACGATCAAAGACTCGCTTAAAGCCGCAATCAAACGATTTCTCCAAGGAAAATTTCTGGCATATGGAGCAACCCCAGGTGGATATTCACTGATCACAAGTTGTGTGGCATACATCTTTAAAAACAGCTCTTTATTCACATACGGATAAATTCGATCAATACCACAGCCAATGATCCCTATCGTATCCTTGTCTAAACTTGCCCAATGACTTGCCGCATCAATTCCTTTTGCCAAACCCGATACGATGCAGTAACGTTGTTTTAAGCGCTGACTGACAAGAGTCGCATTTTCTATAGCCTTTTGACTGCAGTTTCTTGCTCCAATGATTCCCACACATCTTTTTTTCAATAGATCATAATTACCTCGATAAAAGATGATCCATGGTGGAAAGCGAAGTTGTCGAAACGATAAAGGATAGGCTTCATCTACGATCGTGACATATGACTCAGAAATCTTAATTTCCTGAAAATTTTCTTTTGATCGTATCGCTTGTCCGATCTTATTCCAATCACCTTGATATTTTATGGCATAATACAAAATAGCTTTTCTCATTTCATTCATACTTTCTATTACACCGCAAAAAGAAAAAGGAACAAAAAGTTCCTAAAAAAGTTTAATTTCCAACATTTTTTGCACAGGCCCATAACTTCTTCTATGGCAGTCTAAGACACCATATGTATTTAATGCCTCTATATGTGCCTTAGTTGGATATCCTTTATGTTTACTAAATCCATACATAGGATACAGCTCATCCAGCTTTTTCATATATCGATCTCGTGTAACTTTGGCTAAGATGCTGGCAGCTGCAATCGATAAAGACTTTTGATCTCCTTTTATAACCGATTCCCATTCCTTGTCCAGCGATGGTAAAGGCATGGCATCACTTAAAACGATATCAACAGGTGCATTATGCGCTATTTCCAACATTGCCTCCTGCGTTGTGCGATAGATATTCTTTTTATCGATGATCTTTTCTTCAATGACCAGTATTTGATACCACAAAGCCTCATTGGTGATCAAAGAGAATAAAGCTTCTCTTTTTTTCTCCGTCAACTTTTTGGAATCATCGATCATTTCATTTGTAAATCCTTTTTCAAAACAGACACCAGCTACGACCAATGGACCGGCAATCGGACCGCGTCCGGCTTCATCAATGCCTAAAACCTCTTGATGCAGATCCCAATGATTAAAATCAATTGGCCTATCCAACATTTGGTTTCTCCCAGGTAATCAGCCCACATTTATTTTCACGCATATCTTTGACAAACGAATTCATCAATCGATTCTCATCAATCTGTCCTTTTTGAAGATATCCTCGCTTGATCGCAACTTGTTCTAATGTATGCCATGGTGTGTCTTGAATTTCGATCCCATAGGTTTCAATCAAAGAAGAAGGATTATTTTCCATCAACCATTCAACCGCAAACATTGCTAACTCATCCATGGTTACGACCTCATCACGAATCGATCCCAACAATGCAAGCTTTAAACCAATCTGCTGGTCATCAAATTTAGGCCATAATACCCCTGGTGTATCCAAAAGCTCAAGATCTTTATCCAATTTGATCCATTGTAGACTTTTTGTAACTCCTGGCTTATCTGCTGTTTTGGCCGCTTTTCTCTTAGCCAAAGCATTGATCATAGTTGACTTACCAACATTAGGGATCCCGCACACCATGGCACGTAAAGCCCTGGGCTTGATTCCGCGGCGTTTTTGTTTTTCGATAAAAGAAGCACACAAAGTTTTAGAAGCCTGTACAATAGCTGCTTTATAATTCTCATGTACTAAATCCAAGGCAATGACACGCACATTGTCTTTTTCTAAATACGTGATCCACTCTTTGGTTAATTTAGGATCTGCTTTGTCTTTTTTTGACAAGATGATCAATCTAGGTTTTGTATGAATGATGCCATCCAGCATAGGATTTCGACTCGAATCTGGTATCCTGGCATCACGGATCTCGATGACAAAATCGACTTTCTTCAAGTTTTCTTCCATCTGCCTGGCAGCCTTTGTCATATGTCCTGGAAACCATTGTATTTTTTTTGAATTCTGCATAGTCTCTCCTACTTAACACCCATTTCGCTTAATGGAAAGATAACGATCACATTTTTGCCAAAAATCTGATCTTTATGAACAGGACCTACTGAAGTATCGCGAGAATCTTTTGAATATGGGCGGTTGTCTCCCATCACAAAATACTCATCTTCTCCTAAAGTAATCGGACCAAAATCCATATTAAAATATCCAAATTGATCGATCATGCTTTGTTTATAATCTTCATCAATATATTCACTTTCATCCAAGACTTCGCCATTGATATAGATTTGTTCATTGATACATTCAATTGTTTCGTTTGGCATACCAATGATACGTTTTACCCAATGACTTGTTTCCTGTGTATCGGGATCTGTCATTCTTACCACGACAACCTCCCCACGTTCTGGTTCAGTCAATAATGTTCCAATAATATTCGTAAATCCAATCTCTCCATCCTTCAGTGTTGGATCCATGCTCTTACCATAAACCGTTACTGGATGTGCGATAAAATTAATAAACAACAAAATCAGGACCGTTCCGATCACAAAAATCTTCAAAAAATCCAGTATATCCTCTAACAGTGTTCTTTCATCTTCTTCATTGTAACGAAATGAAGAACTTTTCTTTAGTTTTTTCATCAACATCTACCCCTTTAATTAAATACACCCTTATTATACACAATTTTAAAAAAAGCTGGATATATAATCCAGCCTAATTAACGAACTTCTTTTAAACGAGCAGCTTTACCAGAACGTCCGCGTAAGTAATGTAACTTGTTACGACGAACTTTACCGTGACGAACTACTTCAATTTTTTCAATGATTGGTGAGTGTAATGGGAATTTACGTTCTACACCGATCTGGTTAGAAATCTTACGAACTGTGAATGATTCTGCGATTCCTCCACCTGTACGTTCGATTACAACACCTTCGAAAACCTGGATACGAGATTTTCCACCTTCGATAATTTTAACGTGAACTCGTACGGTACTTCCTGAACGGAATTCAGGAATATCTGTTTTTAACTGAGATTTTGTAATTTCGTTAACTAGATTTAAATTCATCTTTCTTTCCTCCTGTATCTCGTTCGATCATATTGTTCATTCGCAAAAATAACTGCCAGCGGAACAGATCGTGCATAAATGCTAAAATATGATATCACATCTTTATTCTTTAGGCAATAAAGAATCTAAGAAATCTTTGTCTTCTTTTGTCAATGGATATTCGTTTAATAAATCTTTACGATGATAGTATGTATTCTCTAAAGCTTTTTGGTGGCGCCATTTTGCGATATTGGCATGATGTCCACTCAACAATACATCCGGTACTCTTTTTCCATCATATTCCACTGGTTTTGTATATTGAGGATATTCCAGTAAACCATTAGAGAATGAATCATCCTGCCAACTATCCTGACGAATGACTCCTGGCAATAAACGAAGAATGGCATCACACATAACTACACAGGCCGATTCGCCACCAGTCAAGACAAAATCTCCCAAAGACATTTGAATATCAACATAATCACGAATTCTTTCATCAAAACCTTCATAATGACCACAGATAAAGATCAAATGGTCCTTTAAGGAAAGCTCTTTTGCCCTGGATTGATTAAAAGTCTGACCCTGTGGAGTCAATAAAATCACAGTGCTATCCTCCGTACGTATGCTTTTTAAAGCATCAAGTATCGGTTGACACATCAAAACCATGCCGGCACCCCCACCATAAGGTGTATCATCAACATGGCCATGCTTTTCCTGTGTAAATTTTCGAAAATCGATCACTTCGTATTCAAAAAGATCTTTTTCTTTAGCTCTTTTGATGATGCTGGTATTCCATAAAGGTTCAAAATATTCTGGAAATAATGTTAGAATACTGATTTTCATCGCAAGCCTTCCATTTCTTTGATCGTGATCTTTTTTTGTTCGATATCTACATCAATCAAAAAAGCATCTACAAAAGGAAGTAAAAAGCTCTTTTTTCCATCTTGAATACGCAGAACCAGATTCGCTCCTGTTTCCAAGATATCGCTGACTTTGCCAAGATAATCCTCTTGTTCATTAAACACTTTACAATCAACCAGTTCATAGTAATAATACTCATCTTCACTCTTTAAAAGATCTGATTTTTTGATGAACACTTCTTTGGTTTTTAAAGCTTCAGCTTTTTCTATTGTATCAACACCAACAAACTTACAATAGCCAAACCCTTTCTGCTCACGATAGCTGATTACTTCTAATTCCGTACCATCCTGCAGATAGAGAATATTTCCTTTTTTAAAGCGCTCCTGGGGTTGATCTGTATGAATGTATAATTTGCATTCGCCTTTAAGACCATGCGTATTAATGATCGTTGCTACCCTAAGCATGTTCTACCTCCCTTAAAAAAATTAGGATGCGCGATCACACATCCTAATAAGCTTCAAACTTCACAGAAACTCGCTTATGAGTTTCTCTTGCAGCAATTGACATCATCTGACGTATACTGCTTGCCATTGAACCTTTACGTCCAATTAGACGAGCTACATCTTCACTGTTCGCATACACGTATAATAAGACTTCGTTTTCATTTGTTGATGACATTGTCTTTACCGATAAAGAGTTCTTATCATCAACAAGTGGTGTACAAAGATCTAAAAGCGTTTTTTCTAAATCTACCATTATTTTGACATTTTAGCTTCATGAAATTCTTTCATGATGCCTTCTTTTGACAAGATAGCACGAACAGTATCAGTTGGTTTAGCTCCATTGTTCAACCATTTCATAGCAACTTCTTTATTCAAAGTTACCTGATTTTCAGTAGCAATTGGATTATATGTACCAACTTCTTCAATGATACGTCCATCACGAGGACTACGTGAATCAGCTGCTACGATACGGTAGAAAGGACGTCCCTTTTTACCCATTCTTTTTAAACGTAATTTTACCATTTTCTTAACCTTCCTTTTCTTTAAGCTCGTATAGAATACCATGCCTTATTTAAAGTGTCAAGTATTTTTGCTTGACAGTATCACAGTTTCAAAAGAAACTTCATGACCATCTTCTATTAAGATCAATTTTGAATCTTCAGAACGTTTAAAATTCAGTTCATATACAAGAGTATCTATTTTATCACCCGTATTAAAAGAAATTGAATATTCTTTATCTTTGATTCCCATATTAACACTCTCTGGATCTACATTCATTTTATAAAAAACCACATAACTATTATTAGCTCCTGAAATCAAATAGATTGAATCTTCTTTCTTTTCAACCATAGAGTATTGATCTAGAATGTTCGAATCAACTTGTTTCAAAGATTCTTGTGGTTTAGCACATCCGCTAAAAAGAAATAAGCAACAAAGAATAGTTAAAAATATTTTCATCTTGATCACCTGCTGCATATCTCAATATGATTTGAACTATTAAACTTTTCCATAAACTCTTCTTTTTCTAAATTGTTTTTAAAAAGCATTTGTACTTCACCTAATAAAAAATCAATTTCATCTGAAACATTCACATTTTCTATACAAATCGGAATAATGATCTTATTTCTTCTATCTGCAAATCTCAATTCCTTTAAGCAATATTTTGAATTAATTGAATGTCTAGAAAGAAAGAATATAAAATGTGATGCATTTTTTATATGATTCATTAAATTTTCAGTCCATGATGATTCTGCCCTGATCCCTTCATCAAACCAAATGCGATACCCTTGATTTATTAGCATTTGTAAAACTTCTTTTACTACCTTGCTATCGGTATGAGAATAACTCACAAAGATATACGGTTTATCTCCTTCATACGCCTTAATTGGTTTATTTGAATTGGCTTTTGTCTCTACTTTAGTCTTATCAATCGATTTATTCTCTGGTTTCTTATTTAAAAGATTGTTTATACGTTCAATATCTGCTTTGCAATCTTTTCCTGATTCATTCGCCTTTTTATACCAATTCAAAGCTTCTGTTAAGTTTTTCTTGACATCTTGTCCACTTTCATAGATTCGTCCAATTTGACTTTGCGTATATCCATAAAGATTTCCTTTTAGATAAAGTTGAAGTGCTTTTTGATAATCTTTTTTTGTGCCATTGCCGTAATAATAACATTCAGCTAACCAAGCATACGCTGTCTTATTTTCTAGATCCGATGCTTTTTCAAACAATTCAAAGGCTTTATAATAATCTTTTTGAATGCCTTTTCCTTCGTAATATAGAATCCCTAAATTTATCATTGATTTAGTATTTCCAAAATCAATACCTTTTTGAAAGTGTTCAGCCGCCTTAGGATAATCAGAACCAGTGCTTAAACAACGTGCATAGATATATCCAATTTTGTATTCAATAACCCCTCTAGGCTTTACTTTTAAATAAAACTGGAGTGCTTTTTCATAATTGATCTTTGTACCTTGTCCGTAAAAATAACAATCTGCTAAATACTCGTAAGCTAGACTTTCTCTTAAGTCACAAGCTTTTTTAAATAAACCAAAAGCCTTATTGTAATCTTGTTGAACTCCTTTCCCATCATAATATAATCTTCCTAAATGATAAATTGCATTTGCAATATTTGCATTTGCTGCTTTTTCATACCATCCAAAAGCAGAATCTAGATTCTTTTTGGTTCCTTCACCATATTCATAACAATATCCAAGCCAATTCATAGCGGGTGCATGTCCATCTATTGAAGAGGATAAAAAGCATTCAAATGCTTTTACATAATCAATTTTTGTATTATTTCTGCCTCGATAATAATCAACACCTTTTTCAAACAATTCTTTTGATTCTGTGTTCGAACTCAAAGTTTGTTTTGATTGTACATTTTTGTACTTTCCTTCAAGTATCAATTTTTCCAATGCCGCAATAGCTGGCTTATAATTCATTTTTGCAGCATTTTGAAAATAAGCTCCAGCCATTCTATAATCGCAATCATTTAGAGCTTCTACACCCATTTGATAAATTTCTTTAGCTTCTGTTTGTTCCATTTTCACACCTCCTTATTTAAATTCTAATAATAATTTAACTGTATCGCGATCTTTATCTTTTTCCACTTTCGAGAGTTTTTCATATGGAATCAAATCAATATGTATTTTTTGTTTAGAATCTTTATTTTTGTCATTTGCCGGAATTCCATACTTCCAATTTGATAGGTAATGATATCGACTCCAACGTATATGTTCCAAGTGTGCCAAGTAATCAATCCGTTCATCAGTCAGATTATTTAAATCCCAATCTTGGATAAGCTTTAAACGCGTAACGTGATAATCTGTACTGCTGATATTCGAGTATTTTGTGAATGTATCTAATTTATTCCATTCAAGCTCTTTATTCACTTCATTTTCTTCAACATTGTTATAAAGATGTGCATATCTTAAATTCAATCTTTTTGCTACATCAAGAGTTCTCTCATTAAAGATATTCTCTTTTGTTAGAGCTAATTGTTTAAAATCAAAAATATTGAGTCGGTTTTGTTCTGATAATAAATCATAGATTGAAGGGTTATCGGCAAAGACTTCGATTTCATTTATCGTTGTCTGCATCAATAAAGTTTGAATAATAGATAACTGATTATTTTGTTCGCAGACAATAACCACGTCAGCTTTGTTGATAAGATCTAAATGTGACTCCCAATGATCATAAAATACAACAGTATCAGAAATATTAGCTAAGCTCGAATAAATGGAAGTAAAATGTTCTTCTTCTCCAAACACATCATATGTAATATGCTGGCCAGGGTCAAAGATGTTATTCTGTAAAGCTTGCAGAATTATTTCTTTTCCTAAATTCCCAAATCCAATCAATACAATATGTGCATCTTTAATATTCGCTAAAATTTTTTTAATATCAAATTTATTCCAATATAGTCTAGCACTAATTTCATTCATATTAAATAATTTAACATTATCATTCGATATGAGTTGAGAGCGTAGTGTTTCACATTGAATATAAACTTTCTTATCCCTTAATTTTTCTTTATGGTTTTCATAAAACAAAAGATTCTCTTCTTCAGCTCCACATAAGATATATCGATGTGCTTTTACAAATTCAAAATCTTCTGTTTCAATAATTGGGTTATTTAGTGATTGTTTTATAATACTGCATAATTCAGCGTTTCCATATAGTACAACACTATCATTTCTTTGATATTTTATATAATTATAAATACGTTGACGATAATATGAAAAGAACATCAAAACACTGCTAAATGTCATAATTGGTGCTAACCATCTTGCCGCTTCAACATAATAGTTATAGGCAGGTCCTTCATAGGCAACAAAGTACATGCTAAAAGAATAGAAAAGTGCATCCGACATTGGAATTTGTGCTTCTGTTAACCCAATGATTCCAAGGATCAAAGGAAGAATGAGGAATATGTAACTGATTTTAAGCGTTTTCATAATTAAATGATAGCACAAATTACTCTGTTTCTTAAAAAAAAGAAAAAGAATGTTCGCATAGAACATTCTGTAGGTTATTTCTTCTTTTTCTTTTTTGATTTCTTTTGTTTTTTGCTTCCTGTATGTTTGGACATGCCTGGCATTCCAGCACCTCTTTGCATATTGCTTAAAGCATTCATATTTGGCATCTTTCCGCCGTTCATGACTTTTGTAAGCATCTGCATTTGTTCCAATTGATTGATCAATTTATTAACATCCATCACCTTGACACCGGCACCTTTGGCAATACGATTTTTTCTTGATGCCTTTAAGCAGGAAGGATTTTCTCGTTCAAAAGGTGTCATAGACAAGATAATGGCTTTATTTTTCTTCATAGAGTCATTAACCTGGTCATCATCGATCTTGTTGACCATCTTGCCCATTCCCGGGATCATCTTTAACATATTCTGCATCGATCCCATTTTCTGAATCTGACCAAACTGATCCAAAAGATCGTTAAATGTAAAGACACCCTGCTGCATACGCTTAGCCGTCTTTTGTTGAACTTCCATATCCAATTTTTCCTGTGCCTGTTCAACAAGGGTAACGATATCTCCCATACCCAGAATTCGATCCGCCATACGATCTGGATGGAATTCCTCAAGGTCTTCTACCTTTTCACCACTGGAAACAAATAATACAGGAACATTAGTAATGCTACGAACAGATAGCAGTCCACCACCACGAGCATCGCCATCCATCTTTGTTACAACCAAGCCTGTAATGGATAAACGTTCATTGAATTCTTTGGCAACCGTAACAATATCCTGACCTGTCATTGCATCCACTGTCAATAAGATATCATCCGGTTTAACGAGTTCTTTCATCTCAGACAACTCGTTCATCAATTCATCATCAATGTGTAAACGACCTGCCGTATCAAAGATCACAAGATCTTTTTGTCGATCCGCTGCATAGCGCATTGCCTGACAAGCTGTTTCAACCGCTGGCGTTTGGGCACCTAGTGTAAATACTTCAATATCAATACTCTTACCTAATGTCTGTAACTGTTCAATAGCTGCCGGTCTGACTACGTCACATGCAACTAACAAAACTCTTTTTGCCAGCTTCTGCTTGCAGTAGCGTGCGATCTTGGCAGATGCTGTTGTCTTACCTGTACCTTGAAGACCAACCATCATCAACGTTGTAATACCTTGTTTTTTAAAGTTGATCTTTGCATCTTCTTCACCTAATAACGTTTGAATTTCATCGCGAACGATCTTAACGACCATCTGTCCAGGATTTAATGAATCCATGACTTCCTGGCCTAAGGCTTTTTCTTTTACATTCTCAACAAACTCTTTAACAACATTATAGTTAACATCCGCTTCCAAAAGTGACAAGCGCACTTCCTTCAGCATTTCATTCATATTTTTTTCAGTCAGTTTTCCCTGCCCGGAAATATTCTTTATCGCTTTATTCAAGCGTTCACTTAACGATTCAAATGCCATATATATTCTCCTTCAAACGCTACTAGTTTACCTAAAATTATGAAAAATTACAATCCTTGCACCAATGATATGCCCATCTTGGTTCACCATTTTTTAAAATGATCGTGCCAACGTGTTTAAAACCATGTCGAGTCAATAAATTCTGCATAGGAATATTGTCCTCATGCGTATCTATACGCACATTTTTATTGTGTTTAAATGCATAATTTAAGATTTCTTCTCCCATGTGTCTTTTTAAGCCTCTAGTAGCAACCTTATGTAAAACTGCATATGGCTCATCATTTAGCCATTCACCATCATAAATAATCTTGTAACATGGATCAATTCCTTGATAATATACAAAACTTGCCTGAATGATACCTTCACTTTCAAGCACATAAAAACGATCTTGTCGCATTTCCTCTAAAAGCTCATCTTTTGATGGATGGCCTTCTGGCCATTGGTTTGGATTGCCTGCCTGCATCATGAAAGCCCGTGCTCTTTGATAAATTTCTAGTAGCACAGGCATATCTTCTATCGTAGCTAATCGCACTTTCATTGTTTATTCTCCAATTGTCTATCATAAGACCATCCTAATTTGAAGCGTGCAATTGATAACCAGATATGATAAGCGACACACAATATCGGATTGATCTTTTTCCAGTCAATATTGGCAGGAATATAAACCGGATTATCTTTTTTAGAATAGAAGAAAATCAACGTATAGAGTATTACCATATCAGAATTATAATAATTTGAATCAAAAGAGAACTTTTCATCTGGATATAATTTATGCAAATAAGCTTCCTGATATTCATACGCTTTACGCATATCATATACAGTATCAAGATCCATATGGTTGGTCAAAGACCCCCTTCTTTGGACATAGTGGTAATATCGATTTGGAATCGTACACACTTTTTTCGCATTATGGAATGCCTTAAAAATCGTGCGTGTATCCTCAAATCCTCTAGTTCCTGATGGAAAGCGAACATTGTCAAAACATTTCCTAGAAAACAATTTTGCCCAGGGATAATTATTGACACCTTTATTAGACACCATATTATGTAAAGCTTCTAAACTTGTCATGGTCTTTTTAGGTGCAACTTTTCTAAATAATGGAAACAAGCCAAAATCCATCACATATCCACAAGCAACGATATCACAGTGTTCCCTTTGAACGACATCCATCATTTTTTCAATAGCTCTACGTGCTAGAAAATCATCACTGTCAACAAACATCACATAGTCACCATGAGCTTTATCTAAAGCGCGATTTCGGGTTGTGGAAATCCCGGCATTTTCATAATCATATACATATATATTGTTAAAACGTTTTGAATACAACAACGCTATATCTCTAGAATTGTCCGTCGATCCATCATTGATGATAATGATTTCAATATCTTTATAAGTCTGCGCAACTAGTGAATCTAAACAACGTGATAGATAACGCTCAACATTATATACAGGTACCAAAATACTGACTAAAGGCATTATATCCCCCTTATCTAGTGATCAAATGTAACAATTTCTTTATTAACGCATCAAATACAAATACGATGAGAATCAACCAAATCGTCCATGCCATAACACTGGCTAGATCTATATCCAATCTTGCCAACTGAATCTGCCGACCAATACCCGTTTGAACTTGTCCAAGTATTTCTGCCATAACGCCTACTTTAAAAGCTAAAGAGCTTGCACTGATCAAGCTGGATACTACAGCTGATTTCATTAATGGAATATAAATTCGTGTAACCGTCACATACATACTTTGCGGATAGATCATCAAAACATCATGCCACAGATTTTCCTGTTCTTTTAAAGACTCAAAGATATTTTGATAAATAATCGGAAACAACAATAAAAAGGAAACTATAAATACCATAGTTTCTCTAGAAACCCAAAACAACAATAAGATCACATAAGTCACATTCGGAATCGAACGTAAGATCAATATTGTTTTTTCCAATAAACTAGATATGAAATGATTCCTTAAAGAAATGATCGCAATAAGTACTGCGACTATAAACGAAACAATAACAGAAAGCACAGCACGAAATACGCTCATGAATACAGAACTATAAAAGCTGGTCACAAATAAAAGCTTGATCATGATTTCTATCACCATAAATGGTGAAGGAAGTATATAAATATTGTTGATCAGACACGATAATATCAACCAGAAAACCAAAAATCCTGCGATAAAATAGATCCAATGACGAACTTTCATGTCAGCCCCCTGTTATTGATTTTAGCATTTTTCCTACATAATACAAAATTTATTCGAGATTAAAGCTAGAATCCACATGATCTACTACATATTCCCAGAATATTTTTTTGCCTTCTACTTTTTCAGGATCGACCTGTAACATATCATTAAATAAACGATTGGAAACAGAATATCTTTCAAGTTTTAAACAAGCCTTTAAGATGATGATCGCATTATAGCCATCCGGCATCACATCATCATACATCCCAATAACACCTTCATAATCTTCCAATTGATATAAAGCTTTTAGCTTATGCGTAAGAAAATAAGTTTGATACTCTTTAGGAATATGATCAAATATATCAACAACCATCTCATATCTTTTATGTTCCAAATGTATATCTAATAAGATCATCATATAAAAGATATATTCTGAATCACTCTCCGGTTCAGCATGATTTACATCGTTTAGCAAATAATCTTGGTAATCGTATAAATCATGATCCAAGGCAAATTTTAATAGTAGAGTAAAAGCCCCACAGTTATCTTGCACATAAGGTTCCAAACAGCGCAAATACTGAACATTTGAAATATTTAAATGCTTTAGTGCTTCCGTATGTGCCAAAACAAAATCAAAAGGTTCATCATCCTTTAATTCATAATTCTCTATGATTTCATGAAATAAGATATTTGCGTTATCAAAATCATTGTTTTTTTCATAAATAGAGGCAAGATTGTATTTAAGTGCATCGCTATTGATTTCTTTTAGTGCCTCTAAGATATATGGTAAAGCCTCGTCTAGTCGGTTATTGGTAAATAAATAATCTGCTTTAATACGACTTAAAGAAGCACTAGAAATTATGTTTGTCTTCTGTGCAATCTGATCAGCCTCGTCAAAACAATTCGTAAAAATTAATTCCTGGCAGATAGGCTCGATCAAATAATCATTATCTAAAAGCTTTTCAAAATAATCCATAGCACGCGATACTTTACCGATACATAAATAAGAAACTGCACAGTTATACAAGACTTCCGGAGTTTCATTTTCTAATAGTACATCTTCAAAATAAGAAATCGCATGAGCATAATCCTGTAAATGGAAATAAGAAAGACCAATCATATAAATTGTATGCATTAAATTCGGATCATCCAGTTCTAAATGACATTGTTTAAAATTCTGGATTGCGCTTTCAAAATCCTGTAAACCAAAATACGCATCTCCCAAACGTTCATATACAATGTCATTTTCTATACCATCTTCAAGAGCATCGTTCATTAACTCAATAACATAGTCATACTCTTCATTAGCCAATAAAACGTCACTTGAAGCCATATAGTAAAACTCATCCTTACCATATTCAAAACAATATTCTTGAATGCTGTGTTCAGCATTTTCTAAGTCATCATTTTCTATTTGTTCAATAATCAGATCTTGCATTTTTTCCTGCATCATTGATTCTCCATTCTATTTAAATCTGTCTTTCTAAAAAATAGTATATCAAACGAAAGATACAAAAAAAAGGCAAAAAAAAGGGACCCGGCGGCAAGCTATCTTCGCAGGGGCAGGCCCAACTATTTTCGCCGATGAAGTGCTTAACTTCTGAGTTCGGTATGTATCAGGTGTTTCCACTTCTCCATCGCCACCGGATCCGTCTTGAAGGATCGCTCCCTCAAAACCAAACAACATCCTTTCCAAAAAGACGTCCTGATTAAGTCCTCGACCGATTAGTACCAGTCAACTCCATGCATCGCTGCACTTCCATCCCTGGCCTATCTACCTCGTCGTCTTCAAGGGGTCTTACTTCTTGCGAATGGGAGATCTCATCTTGGAGTAGGCTTCGTGCTTAGATGCTTTCAGCGCTTATCCCTTCCCTACTTAGCTACCCAGCTATGCATCTGGCGATACAACTGGTGCACCAGCGGTAGGTCCACCCCGGTCCTCTCGTACTAAGGGCAGCTCTCCTCAAATCTCCTTCGCCCACAACAGATAGGGACCGAACTGTCTCACGACGTTCTGAACCCAGCTCGCGTACCGCTTTAATGGGCGAACAGCCCAACCCTTGGGACCTACTTCAGCCCCAGGATGCGATGAGCCGACATCGAGGTGCCAAACCTCCCCGTCGATGTGGACTCTTGGGGGAGATCAGCCTGTTATCCCCAGGGTAGCTTTTATCCGTTGAGCGACGGCCCTTCCATTCGGCACCGCCGGATCACTAATCCCGACTTTCGTCCCTGTTCGAGTTGTTGCTCTCACAGTCAAGCACGCTTCTGCATTTGCACTCGGCGATTGGTTTCCATCCAATCTGAGCGTACCTTTGGGCGCCTCCGTTACTCTTTGGGAGGCGACCGCCCCAGTCAAACTGCCCACCTGACACGGTCCCTCGTCCGGCTCACGGACGCAGGTTAGAACTTCAATCACACAAGAGTGGTATCCCAACAGCGGCTCCTCGTACACTGGCGTGCACGTCTCTTCGCCTCCCACCTATCCTGTACATGTCTGATCAAAATCCAATATCAGGCTGCAGTAAAGCTCCATGGGGTCTTTCCGTCTAGTTGCGGGTAACCTGCATTTTCACAGGTACTAAGATTTCACCGAGCCTGCTGCCGAGACAGCGCCCAAATCGTTACACCTTTCGTGCGGGTCAGAACTTACCTGACAAGGAATTTCGCTACCTTAGGACCGTTATAGTTACGGCCGCCGTTCACTGGGGCTTCAATTCACTGCTTCACCACTAAGGCTGACAGATCCTCTTAACCTTCCAGCACCGGGCAGGCGTCACCCCCTATACTTCGTCTTGCGACTTCGCAGAGAGCTGTGTTTTAGTTAAACAGTCGCTTGGGCCTATTCACTGCGGCTTATTTTCATAAGCGCTCCTTCTTGCGAACGTACGGAGCCATTTTGCCGAGTTCCTTGGCAACAGTTCTCTCGCTCACCTTGGTATCCTCTACCTGCCCACCTGTGTCGGTTTTGGTACGGGCCGCATGTGCATTGCTAGAAGCTTTTCTTGGAAGCCGGCCTCATGTGCTTCGCTACTTGCCAAAGCGTTCGCTTCCCTGTCACGTCTTCGCGTTTTGCCGACCGGATTTGCCTGGTCGACCGCTACCCCGCTTCGCCCTCAATCCGTTAAGAGGGTCACATTAGCCGTCTCCGTCACTCCATCGCTCCACATACGGGTGCAGGAATCTCCGCCTGCTTTCCATCCACTACGCCTTTCGGCCTCGCGTTAGGTCCCGACTTACCCAGGGCGGACGAACCTTCCCCTGGAATCCTTGGGCTTTCGGTGTGTAGGATTCTCACCTACATCTCGCTACTCACACCGGCATTCTCACTTCTATACAGTCCACCGCTCCTCACGGTACGGCTTCCACCCGTATACAACGCTCCCCTACCAATCATTCGATTCCGCAGTTTCGGTATCAGGCTTAGCCCCGGTACATTTTCGGCGCAGGGTCACTCGACTAGTGAGCTGTTACGCACTCTTTAAAGGGTGGCTGCTTCTGAGCCAACCTCCTAGTTGTCTGGGCATCCCCACATCCTTTTCCACTTAGCCTGCATTTTGGGACCTTAACTGGCGGTCTGGGCTGTTTCCCTCTCGACCATGGACCTTATCACTCACAGTCTGACTGCCGGACATCCCACATGACATTCGGAGTTTGATTGTATTCAGTACCCCGGGATGGGGCCATCACACATTCAGTGCTCTACCTTCACATGGGTTCATTCCGACGCTAGCCCTAAAGCTATTTCGGGGAGAACCAGCTATCTCCGGGTTCGATTGGAATTTCTCCGCTAGCCACAAGTCATCCGCCAACTTTTCAACGGTGGTCGGTTCGGTCCTCCATTGAGTTTCACCTCAACTTCAACCTGCTCATGGCTAGATCACCCGGTTTCGGGTCTACGGAAGTCTACTCTCGCCCTCTTCAGACTCGCTTTCGCTGCGGCTCCGTCCTTTCCGACTTAACCTCGCATCTTTCCGTAACTCGCCGGTTCATTCTACAAAAGGCACGCCATCACCCTTTAACGGGCTCTGACTTCTTGTAGGCATACGGTTTCAGGTTCTCTTTCACTCCGCTCCCGCGGTTCTTTTCACCTTTCCCTCACGGTACTGGTTCACTATCGCTCACTCGTTTATATTTAGCCTTGGCGGATGGTCCCGCCTGCTTCCGACAAGATTCCTCGTGTCTCGCCGTACTCAGGATCCCGCTAGACTTCCGGACCATTTCGACTACAGGACTTGCACCTTCTTCGGTCGCGCTTTCAATCGCGTTCGTCTATGCTCCTTCTTGTCATCCCGCGGTCCTTCAACCCCGGTCCTCAGACCGGTTTGGGCTTCTCCCCTTTCGCTCGCCGCTACTTGGGGAATCACTGTTGTTTTCTTTTCCTCCGGTTACTTAGATGTTTCAGTTCACCGGGTACCTCCCTGCACGGCTATGTGTTCACCGTGCGGTGACCGGCTGTGTGGCCGGCCGGGTTCCCCCATTCGGAGATCGGCGGGTCTTCGCTTCCTTACAGCTCACCGCCGCATTTCGCAGTTTGGCACGTCCTTCTTCAGTTTCGAGTGGCAAGGCATCCTCCGTACGCCCTTCCTTACTTAATCAGTGGTTCTCTACTTTCTCGTGTTTTTTTCGAGATGTTTCAAAGAAAACTGTTATAACTGTTTCGGTTTCATCTTACAACTTTTACGTTATAGACCTTTTCTGTTATGTCTTTTCTTTTGATGTTGTTCAGTTTTCAAAGATCGATCCTGAGGTATCCAAACAGATCCCTCAAAACCAAACAGAATATCTCCAAGTCCAAAACCTTTTTTTACTTATACACTCTTTCTCCTTAGAAAGGAGGTGATCCATCCCCACGTTCCCGTAGGGATACCTTGT
>OLNP01000049.1_pt1 | contig 119261 bp, 124 predicted proteins | sample 1671951 | NCBI WGS metagenome assembly OLNP01 (sample SAMEA3136629, study PRJEB25190) | human gut metagenome | biome: human gut; feature: human-associated habitat; material: faeces | place: Austria | collected 2013
GACATATTATATTCTATGAACATGCAGTCACTGGAGATGGCTTGTTGACAGCTTTGAAACTGCTGGAGATCATGAAGAATACAGGCAAGTCAGTCAAGGAATTAAGCGAAGGCTTGTTCATCTATCCGCAGTTGTTGAAAAATGTAAAGGTAAATGATAAGACTAGGGCCTTGAATGACAAGGCATTAAAAGAAGTGGTTGATGATGTTGCCAAAGAACTGGGCGATGAAGGTAGGATCTTAGTAAGGCCTAGTGGAACGGAGCCGTTGATCCGAGTAATGGTGGAAGCCAAGACGGATGATCTATGTGCCCAGTATGTTGATCGAGTTGTTGAGTTTGTTGAAAAGAATAATTACTAGGAGGAGGTTATTATGAAACGAGTAATCTGTGTTGTAGAAGATGAAAAAGATCTTAATAATCTTGTTGCCCAATATTTACGCAAAGAAGGTTATGAAGTTAGATCGTACTATACATATGAAGAAGCCAGCGCTCATGTTCAAGATGATGATGTTCATTTATGGATCTTGGATATCATGTTGGATGACAAATCAGGTTTTGATCTAATTGAAGAAATTCGCTTGCAGGGTCCAGAGATTCCGGTAATTTTCATGTCAGCGCGTGATAAGGAATTTGATCGTATAATTGGTCTTGAAAAAGGTAGTGATGATTATATTACGAAACCTTTCTCGCCAAAAGAAATGGTATTACGTGTAAACAATATTATTAAACGTGCGTATAAAGACGATAATAACCGTATCAGCATCGATGGCTATGAATTAGATGAAGAACAAAGAAAGATTTATTATGACAATAATGAAATTGAATTGACGACAAAAGAATTTGATTTATTAATGATGTTTATCAAGAACAAAGGAATTGCTTTCTCTCGTGATAAGATTTTGGAAAATGTATGGGATGAAAACTATTTTGGAAGTGATCGTGTTGTTGATGATACATTGCGTCGTTTGCGTAAAAAGCTGCCTAATCTTAACATCCATACGATTTATGGCTATGGATATCGTTTAGGATAGGACAATGAAAAGACCAGTAAATCTTTTTCGCCGATTATCTTTAACGCAGCAGGTTTTCGCACTCATTCTTTTGTTTTTAGCATTTTTCGCCGCATTCTTCTTTGTGTTTCTTTCTAAGAATATTGATACAACTTTAGCTGAACAGATGTATGATCTAATGGCAGCTAGGCAACAACCAATCGTCAACATCATTCAAAGAAACGCTGAGATCCTTGATGAAGATTTTTATGAATTCATGTCATCTGACACGATTCAGACAAATTGTTTGATTCAAAGGAATCAAGTTTTAGCTTTTGGAGATAATAATACACAGGAACATCAGGCTGTTTATAATTTTTTAGGCAGTGAATGTAAAGATATGGAAAAAACAGGTGTTGATATTAAAACCGGGACCGTTATAATTGACCATATAGGATATTATTATCGTATTCAAAATGCGGGAACACTTAATTTCTATATGGCTAGTTTCATGGATGAGACTTATTCGACCAGTCTGAGAGATTCAGTAATTGATTCGACTGTGTATGTTACCGTGTTGGCGTTTTCCTTGATCTTGTTGATAATGATTGTATGGGTATTCTCTATTATTCATCCGTTGAATCAGATCAAATCATATATTGAGCAAATTAAACAGGGTAAACAAGTTGAATTGTATCTAAATCGAGAAGATGAGATTGGAGAAGTGGCTAATGCTTTAGTAACAATGAAAGATGAGTTGACTCGACAGGAAAAGGCTAAGGAAGAAATGATTCATAACATTTCTCATGATTTAAAGACACCAATTGCTACAATCAAGTCGTATTCCGAATCTATCAAAGATGGTATTTATCCATATGGAACACTGGAAGGCAGCGTCGATGTTATTTTAGACAATGCCCAGCGTTTAGAGGATAAGGTGCATAACTTGTTGTATTTAAACCGTGTTGAATATCTTGTTACGAGTGATTCCGAAGGTGTTGTAACGAACATGAAAGAGGTTGTCGAAGAAGTTGTACTAAATTCTGCAGTGATTCGCTCAGAAATTCGTGTTATTACAGAAGTTGAGGAAGTTTTCTTTGATGGATTATTAGAATCTTGGCGTGTTGCCATTGAAAACATCATGGACAATGCTTTTAGGTATGCAAAATCATATATTAAGATAACCGTGACAGAAGATGATCTAAAGATTTCAAATGATGGTCCAAAGATGCCAGAAGATAGGATCGAATCTTTGTTTAGACCTTATGAAAAAGGTGAAGGTGGTCGTTTTGGTTTAGGTCTTTCTATCGTATCGAAAGTTGCCAAGGCAAATAAATACAAGGTAAAAGGATATAATACGGAAGATGGTGTATGTTTCAGAATTTACCGAGATAAACCAAAATCCCGCAAAAATGATTCCAAGAAAAAAGATAATCGAAAAGAAAGTCATAAAAAAGGAGAAAGAGATGAAGATAGGAACAATTGGCACAGGAGTAATAGTTGACAGAATGATCCAAGCCGTCAATATGACTGATCATATGTCAATTGAAGCGGTATATTCAAGAAGTGAACAAAAGGCTTGTGAATATGCACAAAAACATGGTGTAAAGAAGTATTATTGGAATCTTGATGAAATGTTAAATGATCCAGAAATTGATACGATTTATGTCGCAAGCCCAAATTCTTTACATTATTCACAGTCTAAAAAAGCAATTCTTGCTAAGAAGAATGTGATTAATGAAAAGCCATTTACACCAACTTTAAAAGAGTGTAATGAATTGTTTGAACTTGCCAAAGAAAATGGTGTATTCATTTTTGAAGCTATTACAACAATTCATTTACCAAACTATGCTTTGGTCAAAGAACATTTAAAAGATTGTGGTGAACTTAAATTTGTTCAATGTAATTTCTCTCAGTATTCATCTCGTTATGGAAAGTATAAAAACCATGAACAGACAAATGCCTTTGATCCTGCATTCAATGGTGGTGCCTTGATGGATATCAATGTATATTGTATTCACTTTGTAACAGGTATCTTTGGAAAACCGGAATCCGTGTCATATATTGCGAATAGAGGATATAATGACATTGATACCAGTGGAATCTTGATCATGCGATATCCAGGATTTATCGCAACGTGCGTAGGTGCTAAAGACAGTTCAAGTGAAAATCATGTATATATTCAAGGGGATCAGGGAACGATTCGTGTATTTGGATCAAGTTGTGGAGTTTGTTCTCATGTTGAATTTATTCCACCTAAAAAAGATATGATTGGTAAAAAAGATGTATCGAACACTCTGAATATAGGTATCGAACAGATCATGCATATGACCTATGAATGTGCTGAATTTGAAAGAATTACGCGTTTAAATGATATAAAAGCTTATGAAAAACTCTGCGATCAGACTCGACTTGTAGTATCTATCCTAGAGCAATGTTCTAAAGGAGAGTAATCTCTTGTCCAAGGATATATTGATAAAGGCGCTTAGCATTGTTGTTTGTCTTTGTTTAGGACTTGTTATTGGATCTTTTATCTTTGATGGAAAATTTGAGGCAGAGGTAGCTGAGGATACAACAGAAAAAACAAGCAAACAAGAAGAAGTGGTCGTGAACACTAGAGAACCCAGTACACAATTGATTGATTCGATCAACGCTTATTTAACTGAGAATGGCATTTCGCAGGAACAAATAGGCATATCAATTCGATCTCTAGATGGTATTGAAGCGTATGAAATCAATGGAGATGTTGAATTTACGGCTGCAAGTGTATATAAATTACCGCTGGCAATGATATGGTATGAAAAAGTGAATAATGGAGAAATCACTTTACAGGATACACTGTATTATGATCCAGCATATTATGAAAGTGGAGCCGGAGTTGCCGATGAATATGCGGCAGGTTCTAACATTACCCTAGAAACGTTATTGAATTCTTTGATCATAAAATCAGACAATACGGCAGGACATATCTTATTTGAGAATCTTGGCGGATGGACGAATTTTAAACAAGAGGCAACTAAATATACATCGCGCAAAATGGATGATGAATTTTATTCTTATGAGAATGTTTTAACACCGAATTATACGGGCGATGTATTACAATATCTTTATGATCATAAAGATTCCTTTTCAACTTTGATTGAGAATATGAAAAATGCCATGCCTAATAATTATCTTGATTTGCGAATCAATACGCATGCAGCCCAGAAATATGGATCTTATGATTATGCAGAAAATGTGGCTGGAATTGTAGAAGAAGTAAATATTCCTTATAGTATTGCCATATTTACTACATTAGGTACGAATGGTGTTAATGTGATCGGAGATATCAATCAGATATGTTTTGAATATTTTGCCAATGAGCACGCTTAAATCAAGCGTGTTTTTTTTAATAAAAAGATCCAGGATCATTCCTGGATAAATGTTAATAATGAATCGGTGCTGTCTTCAGGTGAAAAAACATAGTTTTGATAATTAAAAGTTTTTACCTGATCAATGGTTTCAATTTGATTTTGTGCTAGATATCGAACCATGTCGCCTCGTGCCATTTTGGCATAAACACCTTTTTCTTTAAGTTTACCTTGAACCCTTTGACAGAAGCGAACGTCAATGAGTTTTTTATATTTACGAATACATTTTGCGTATTCTTCGCTGGCAAGATTTAAGATCGTATCATCCTGGATCGCATCTGCTAGATCTTGATTCCAATATTCATAAAGGGAGAAAGGGCATTTGGCCTGCATCTCCAGACGATAAGAAACGATTCCATCAAAAGGCCTTAAGATTCCATACAGTCCGGATAGAATGAATAGGTGATCTTGAATATACGCAAATTCTTCATCAGTAAAAACAGATGGAGCCATATATTGATATTGAATTCCATTATAACTTAATATTGCCATTGATGGATTGTGATCAAAGTCGATGGTCTGATAGTTTTCAAAAGCTTTTTTGGCAAGGGAGTCAGAACAATTTAAGACAGTTTTTAGTTGTTGATAAGATAGTTTCGATAAATGTCCGACAAGCTTTTTGGCTTTTTCCAAATATAATGGAGAAGTTAGAGGAAAATAAGTATCTTCATTTGACTTCATTTGTTTTGCAGGAGATATAATAATTTTCATGACTTGAGTATAACACACTTTTAATAACTATTTATCAAGTATTTGACAAATGTTTTGGACGGTCTTAAACTTACTAAAGTATCTAGGAGGAAGTATGAATTTAAGTGAAGGAAATATTAATGGAAAATATTGTGTTATTTCGATGGACTTAGCTTTTCAAACCCAGAGAAGATTACAGGCTTTAGGAATGACTTTGGATACAGAAATAGAAATTTTGCATAAAAAGCACAACGGAACTCTTGCAATTAATCTAAGAGGTACACGTTTTGCTTTAGGGAAAGATATTAGTGAACATATCGAGGTGGTTCCATGTCAAAAGAAATAACTGTAGGATTTATAGGTAACCCAAACTGTGGAAAAACGACTTTATTTAATGCATATACAGGAGCTAATTTAAAGGTAGCTAATTGGCCAGGCGTAACCGTCGAAAGGATGGAAGGCGCTATTAAGGAACATAATATGACGATTCATGTCGTAGATCTTCCAGGGACATACTCTTTAACGTCTTATACGATGGAAGAACAAGTGTCCAGGCAGTTTATTGTCAGTGATCAGGTGGACGTCATCATTGATGTTGTAGATGCTTCGAGCTTAGAAAGAAGTCTATATTTAACTCTTCAATTATTAGAGTTAGATAAACCAATGGTTATGGCATTAAACATGATGGACATTGTCGAAAAAAGGGGAATGGAAATCGACTTACATCGTTTGGCGGAGATATTAGGAATCCCTGTCGTTCCGGTTGTGGCAAGAAAGAAAAAGGGCATCCAGACTCTAATTCATGCAGCTGTTCATCAAAAACAAGCGATTGGGCCAACAACAGCTGGTATCAACCATAAACCTTTATCGATCCATGATGAACGTGTTAAAGAACATGCGATGGTGTATTCTAAAGAAATTGAAAAGACTATTTCTAAAGTAGAGAAAGAACTTCAAAAAGAATATGGTTTAAAAGATACCAGATGGCATGCGATAAAATGGTTGGAAAATGATAATGAGATCAAGGAAAAATATTCTTTGAATGTTGATTTTGATTCGGATGGGTATGAAACTGAAATCATTAATGAAAAATATGATTTTATCCAGGCTTTGTTGCATGAAGTATTATTAGGAAAAAAACAAAAAGAAGAATTGACGGACAAAATTGATTCTTATATCATGCATCCAATAGGCGGAATCTTAATTTTTTTATTGATCATGCTGGTAGTATTTGGATTGACTTTCCTATTAGGAGATGCGATCAAAGGATATGTTGAAATTTTTATTGATTGGTTTATTGGAATTTCGACAGTTGGATTGGAAAGGCTTCACGTATCAGCTTGGTTGATTGATTTGATCACAGAAGGTGTAATAGGTGGTGTTGGTGGAATCATTACTTTTTTACCAAATATCATTATCTTATTCTTGGCACTGGCTTTTTTGGAAGACAGTGGATATATGGCACGTGTCGCGTATGTGATGAATGATATCATGGATAAATTGGGGTTGTCCGGAAGAGCTTTTATTCCTATGGTATTAGGATTTGGATGTACAGTTCCAGCTATCATGGCAAGTCGTACCCTTGAATCTAAAAAAGATCGAGAGCGCGTAATGTTGATTACGCCGTTTATGTCCTGTAGTGCAAAATTGCCTGTATATATCTTATTTAGTGGAATGTTCTTTGGTAAGTATGCGATGTTTGCAGCATATTCAATGTACATAATCGGTATTTTGATTGCACTTTTGGTAGCATGGATCTTACATAAAATTGATAAAGAAGAAAATACCAATCCTTTGTTGATCGAGTTGCCTATGTATAAGATGCCTAGTGCATATACTGTTTATATTTATGTATGGGAAAAAGTCAAAGATTTTTTAACGAAAGCAGGAACGACGATTTTCATTGCTTCAATTGTTATCTGGATCTTGATGCATATTGGAACGAGTGGATATACAGTTGATGTTTCTGAAAGTTTAGCTGCTATGCTGGGAAATATATTGGTACCAATCATGGCACCTGTTGGCCTTGGCTTTTGGCAGATATGTGTTGCCTTGGTTGCGGGAATATCAGCTAAAGAAGTTGTTGTTTCAAGTACGGCCGTCTTGTTTGGAGTGGCCAATATTAATTCGGCTCATGGAATGTCCAGTTTGATGACAAGTTTATCTGCGCTAGGCTTTACTAGCTTGAATGCGTTTTGCTTGATGTTATTTTGTCTTTTGTACATACCTTGTATTGGGTCACTTGCAACGATCAAGAAAGAATCTTCATTGCGTTTTACGATTAAAATGATTGTTTTTGAACTTGTAGTTGCATGGCTTGTAGCATTTGTCGTATATCAACTTGGAAGCTTAATTTTATAGTGATTTAATTCTGCATTTTCGATGCAGAATTTTTTTGCATTTTACATTCTTTTAACAAAACTATGCAAGTTCTTTTAACATTTCTCTTTTATTATAATCGTGTAAATGAAAGAAAAGAGGAAATGAAATGAACAAATTAGTGAAGGGTATGTTTGCCTTAGGAATGGGAGCCTTAATGGTTGGTTGCTCATCAGGAACATCTGATTCAGGAAGTCAGCAAATCAATGTAGTAAGCCGTGAAGAAGGTTCAGGTACACGTGGAGCATTCGTTGAATTGTTTGGCGTTCAGGAAGGTGATGTAGATAACACTACAAGTGCTGCAGAAGTTACAAACTCAACAAGTGTTATGATTTCTACTGTACAAGGAAATGAAAATGCAATCGGATATATTTCTTTAGGATCATTAAGTGATGATGTTAAAGCAGTTAAGATTGATGGTGTAGAAGCTACTACTGAAAATGTAAAATCAGGGGACTATAAAGTTTCTCGTCCATTTATCGTATGTACAAACGGAACTGATTTAAGTGAAATTGCTTCTGATTTTATGTCTTATATCATGTCAACAGATGGACAGGCAATCGTTTCAGAAGAAGGATATATCGCTCAGGATACAACAACTACATATACAGCTAGCAATTTAAGTGGAAGCTTAACAGTTGGTGGTTCAAGTTCAGTAACTCCATTGATGGAAAAACTTGCTGAAGAATATCAGAAATTAAACCCTGAAGTTGAAATTTCTGTTCAACAGTCTGATTCAACAACGGGAGCAACAAATACAATCGATGGTGTATATGAAATCGGTATGTGTTCTCGTGAATTGAAACAAGAAGAAACAGATGCTGGTTTAGTACCAACAGTAATTGCTACAGACGGTATTGCGGTAATCGTAAATACAAACAATGCAGTTGATGATTTAACAGTAGATCAAGTAAAACAAATCTACACTGGTGAAATCACTGACTGGTCTGAAATTAGCGCTTAATTTTAGCGAAAACAGTTAAAGATTGTTCAAGAAAAGGGGTTTTCCCCTTTTCTTATGTATATCTAGAAAGGAATTAAATCCATGCAATTAAGAGAAAACGTAATGAGATATGTCTTTATGCTAGCTGCATGTTTTAGTATTTTGGCAGTCTTCTTCATTTGTTTTTATTTATTTATGAACGGTCTTCCTGCGATGGCAAAGATTGGAGTTGCTGACTTTATCTTTGGTATGGATTGGAAACCGTTAAATGAAATATTTGGTATTTTTCCAATGATCATTGGCAGTTTATATGTTACAGCTGGGGCCATCATTGTTGGTGTTCCTATTGGAATCTTATGTGCTATATTTTTAGTGTTTTTCTGTCCCAAAAAACTATATTCAATCATAAAACCTGCAGTCGAACTATTGGCAGGTATTCCAAGTATCGTATATGGTTTCTTTGGATTGATCGTAATCGTTCCCCTTTTCCAGGATATGTTTGGAGGTAATGGAAAGGGTGTTTTAACAGCTTCTGTATTGCTGGGGATCATGATTCTTCCTACTATTATATCTGTATCAGAATCAAGTCTTCAGGCAATTCCAGATTCTTACTATGAAGGGGCACTTGCATTAGGCGCGTCACATGAAAGAAGTGTATTTTTTGTTTGTGTTAAGGCTGCAACATCAGGTGTCTTGGCTGGTGTGATCTTGGGTGTTGGTCGTGCTATTGGTGAAACAATGGCAGTTATAATGGTTGCGGGAAATAATGCAATCATGCCGGATTCCTTATTATCCGGTGTTCGAACGATGACAGCCAATATCGTATTGGAAATGTCATATGCATCTGGTCTTCATAGAGAAGCTTTGATTGCGACAGCGTGCGTATTGTTTGTGTTTATTCTGATCATAAACTTGTCCTTTAGCGCTTTAAAACGAAAGGGGGCAAAATAATATGAAACGTCATTTAGATCCAGTTAGTTTATTTTTGAATATCATTACAAAAGTTGCTGCCTTTATCACTATTTTGGTTCTATTTTTCATCATAGCTTATATTTTGATTCGTGGTATTCCAAACTTGACTCCATCTTTATTTGAATGGGAATATACAACTGAGAATGTATCTATGATGCCAGCCATCATAAATACGATTTATGTAGTATTATTGTCTTTGTTGATTTCGGCACCTATTGGCATCTGTTCAGCAATCTATCTTGTAGAATATGCTAAAAGAGGAAGTAAGCTTGTAAAGATTGTATTATTAACAACAGAAACTCTTGCAGGTATCCCAAGTATTGTTTATGGTTTATTTGGTAGTTTGATGTTTGTTATTAGTTTGAATATGGGTTTAAGCCTTTTAGCAGGTTCCTTGACTCTTGCAATTATGGTTCTTCCTACGATCATGCGTACAACTCAGGAAGCTTTAGTAGCTGTGCCAGATTCTTATCGTGAAGGTAGTTATGGATTAGGTGCAGGAAAGATTCGTACGATTTTTCGCATTATCCTACCTAGTGCAGTACCGGGAATCATGTCAGGTATTGTCTTAAGTATGGGACGTATTGTTGGAGAAACGGCTGCTCTGATCTATACGTCAGGTACTGTAGGTAAGATTAGTACAAGCGTATTTGAACCAGGTAGTACATTAGCTGTACACATGTATAAATTAATGTCTGAGGGTCTTTATACAGAACAAGCATGTGCTGTCGCAGTCGTATTATTGGTATTTGTAATTATTATGAATAGTTTATCTTCTGTTTTAGGAAAAAAGCTTGCGAAAGGATAGAATATGAGTACACCAAAGTTATCAATTAAAGATGTAAATTTATTTTATGGAGATTTTCATGCGCTACATGGGATTTCTATGGATATAGATGAAAATAAAATTACAAGTTTTATCGGACCAAGTGGTTGTGGTAAATCAACATTATTGAAATCAATCAACCGAATGAATGATCTTGTTGAAGGATGTAAGATCACGGGGGAATTCTTATTAGACAACAAAAATATCTATAAAGATATTGAAATCAATACACTTAGAAAAAGAGTTGGTATGGTTTTCCAGAAAGCCAATCCATTCCCAATGAGCGTGTATGACAATATTGCGTTTGGACCTAGAACACATGGTATCAAGAAAAAAGCAGAGTTGGATGTTATTGTTCGACAAGCGTTGGAAGATGCAGCACTTTGGGATGAAGTTAAAGATCGTTTAAACAAATCAGCTTTAGGGTTGTCTGGTGGTCAGCAGCAGCGTTTATGTATCGCTCGTGCTTTAGCTGTTCAACCAGAAGTATTATTGATGGATGAACCAACCAGTGCCCTTGACCCAATCAGTACTAGTAAAATCGAAGAATTGACTTTAAAATTAAAGAAAGATTATACGATTGTTATCGTTACTCACAATATGCAGCAAGCTATGCGTATTAGTGATAAAACGGCTTTCTTCTTGTTAGGTGATTTGATCGAATATGGTGATACTGAAATGATGTTCTCTACACCTAAAGAAAAGAAAACAGAAGACTATATTACAGGGAGGTTCGGATAATGGTTTCTACAAAATTTATCAAACAAACAAAACAATTAGAGCTGACTATGACACAAATGGGTCAGGATTGTTTAAAAGGTTTGTCTTTTTGCAGACATGCTTTGTATGATCGTGATAAAACATTGATTCAGGAAATCAATGAGTTACATGAAGATGTTAGTGCTAATGGTAGAGAATGCGAACAAATCTGTATGCGTATCTTGCTTTTACAGCATCCAGTCGCAAAGGATTTAAGAAAAATCACAGTCGCTACAAATACGATTCGTGATATGACTCGTATTATGGATCAGGAAAAAGAAGTTGCTGATTTAGTATGTAGAATTCAAGATACTGATGTTGAAATTGACGGTACGATTCATGATTTGTTCTCAATAGCTAAAGAAATGATTTCAGGTGCAATTTCAGCTTATATGCAAAAAGATGAAGATATAGCTCATGAAGTCATTAAATTGGATGATAAAGCGGATTCACTTTATATTGATACAAAAGAGTTATATATCGAGAAATTAGCAGCTAAAACGGGTAATGCAGAAACTTTAGTTGACTTGTTGCTAGTTGGAAAATATTTAGAACGTATCTGTGACCATGCAGTAAATATTGCAAAATGGGTATTGTTCCAGAAAAAAGGCGTATACGAAGAATAGTAATTTTTGTGTTGATTCCTTAAATGAATCAACACTTTTTCTTGTTTAAATGATTTTCTTATGGTATAAAAGAGACAAAACTGGTTTTATTGTTCCTCCCAGTATAATAATAGGCAACGCTCAAACAATCTTTTTTTGTGTGGTTTTGTCTAGGGAGGCAAGACCTTTTTTATATAAAGGAGTGTTTGAATGAAACGTAAAGTAATTATAGATTGCGATCCAGGGATTGATGATAGTTTAGCAATTATGTTGGCCTTATCAAGTCCAGAGTTAGATATATTGGGAATTACGATCACATCGGGCAATGCCCCTTTAAAACAAGGATTTGAGAATGCGAAAAAAGTATTGAATCATATGGATCGTTTGGATGTTCCAGTTTTTTTAGGGGCTGATAAACCACTGGTAAAAGAATATGTGGATGCTTTGGAAACGCATGGGGAAGATGGATTAGGAGAAAGCTTCTTACCTGAAATAGAAGGATATACACAAAATATCAATGCGCTTGAATTTTATGAAAACACATTGACTACTACAAAATGTTCTGTTATTGCCCTAGGTCCTTTGACAAACTTAGCTCAGCTTGCTCAAAAGAATGCCAAGGCATTTGATCAGATAGAAGGAATCGTATCTATGGGTGGATCTTATAAGTCGCATGGAAATTGTTCACCAGTGGCAGAATATAACTATTGGGAAGATCCAGAAGCCGCTAAGATCGTATATGAAAGATTTGCGAAAACAAATAAAAAGATCCATATGGTTGGTTTGGATGTAACAAGAAAAATTGTCTTAACACCAACGCTTTTAGAATTTATGGAACGCTTAGATCAAAAACAAGGATCTTTTATTCGCAAAATTACCAAGTTCTATTTTGATTTTCATTGGCATTGGGAACATATCATAGGTTGCGTAATTAATGATCCACTTGCAGTTGCCTATTTTATAGATCGTACTCTTTGTTCTGGATTTGATGCTTATACAGATATTGAGACGGATGGAATTACAAGAGGGCAGAGTGTTGTGGATGCCTATGGATATTATCAAAAAGAAGCCAATGCACGCATTTTAACACAAGTTGAAACTAAGGATTTTTTTATGTTTTTCTTAGAACGAATTCTAGATTGTAAAAAAGAAGATCTAGATTATTTGGATAAAATTTTAGGTGAAGAAAATGTCTGGTAAAATAAGTGTTCATAAAATCACTTTGATTGCCTTGGCTATCGTGATCAATATCGTAGGGTCTTACATTGCCTTAGGATTGCATTTACCTATTTATTTGGATAGTATGGGAACCATCATGACTGCGATACTCTTAGGGCCTTTTTATGGTTTATTTCCAGGTGTTTTAAGCGCTTTGATCACGGGAATGACTTCAGATATCTATGCGCTTTATTATATGCCTGTAGGCATTGTATTAGGAATTGTGACAGGACTTGTTTTTCAAAGAAGAAACATATCTAACAAATTATTTATAAAGGCATTCTGTATCAGTATTCCTGCATCTTTGATAAGTGCCTGTATTACAGCTAATGTATTTGGCGGAATTACGTCTTCTGGTTCTACTATGCTTGTTCAACTATTGGCAAAAACTCCTTTGGGATTAACGTTAAGTTGTTTGATCGTACAGTTTTTTACAGATTATTTTGATCGTTTGTTAAGTTTATGGCTGGTATTTTCAGTTATAAAAAAACTACCGGATTCGTTAACAAATAAACTAAAGAATTAAAAAGATTCCTGCTGAATTAACGGGAATCTTTTGATGCATTATGGAGTATGAAACAATTGAGGATATCGTATATTAATCCACTTCCAATTGAATCAAACCCTAAAGTTTGGATATCGAACTAAGGAGGTTCGCTTCAAAACGAGTGTATTTTAATTAAGATGAAAGAGCTTGTAGTCACAATAGCATGATTATAGGCTCTTTATTAGGTAAGATAAAGTGAATAAAAAAAACTCCTTATAAAAGGAGTTATTGGATATTGGTGGAGCGTAGGAGGATCGAACTCCTGACCCCCTGCGTGCAAGGCAGGTGCTCTCCCAGCTGAGCTAACACCCCAAGTGCTTAATTATTTTATCAAATTTACAGAAAATTTCAAGAGTATATGTTAAAATAATTACACAAAATTAATTGGAGGTATTATGTCCACACAAAAAACAATAGCTGATAACAGAAAGGCTCGACACGATTATGAATTATATGACCGTTATGAAGCTGGTTTAGAGCTTAAAGGAACTGAAATAAAAAGTATACGTCGAGGAAAAGTTCAACTAAAAGATAGTTATATTAGTTTTTACAATAATGAAGCATATATTAAAGGCATGCATATATCGCCTTATGAATTTGGGAATATTTTTAATCATGACGAAACAAGAGACCGAAAATTACTTTTACATAAAAAAGAAATTCGAAAACTTTATCAAGATACCCGTATCAAAGGATATACAGTTGTACCTGTAAGGTTATATTTATCCAAAGGTTTAGCTAAACTTGAAATTGCTTTGGCCAAAGGTAAAAATCTTCACGATAAACGTGAAAGTCAAAAAGCGAAAGACGCAAAGAGAGAAATCGAAAAAGCCTTGAAAAATCAATATTAGTATGATATTTTAAGGTCCATGGGGATGTTCAGGCATTCGATGAGTAATCGTTTGGATTCAACCACAGCCGCAAAGGACATGCGTAATAACCAACTTAAATTTAAACGCTAAATCAAAAATTGCTAATGTATTTGGTGCAAACCAGAGCATGGCTTTCGCTGCTTAATTAGTCTACGTTTGACTTGCAGCCTGCCTTATTATAAGTTTGCTTCTCTTTAATAAGGAATGTGTAAAGACAAAGAAGATAGTAGAAGATATTGGCTTGATATCTTTTATGAAACTCTAAAGCCGCCCCATTTGTGATCATGTCCATCTGATGCAAATGGTTCATTCGATGGAATAAGCTGTAAACGTTGTCTCGTGGGACATTACTTAGACAGGGGTTCAATTCCCCTCATCTCCACCAATAGAAAATGATCCCTTTAAATATAAAGATAAAGATGTCAACCAATGAAGTTCGGTTGACATCTTTTTTTAGGAAAAGTAGTTTGGTTAAAACCAATGTTTTTTCTTAAAGTAAATAACTAGAGATATACAAACAAGAATGCTTATAAGGATAAAGATGGGATAGCTGTAAGGGCTATTAAGTTCATACATATGTTTAAAATTCATTCCATACCAGCCAACCATTAAGGTTAATGGTAGGAAGATTGCGGTGATTAATGTAAATACTTTCATGATATGATTTTGCTCAATATCAATTTGCGATTGATATGCTTCGCGCATTTGTGTTACATAATCACGTAAACTGGATACACTTAGCTGTAAATGATCAATTCGATTGTGTATGATCGTTAATTTTCGTAAAGATTCCGAATCAAATAATTTATTTTCATTTTCCAAAAATCCATCGAAAATGACTTGTAACTGATTATAATAATGTTTTAAATGCAAAAGCTGTTTTCTGAATTTAATAATTTGATCCAAGTAATCATTTGTTTTGTTTTGGAGAGCATGATCTTCTGTATTTGTAATTGATTCTTCAAATTTATCAATGTATTCCATATCGTTTGCAATAAGATTTATAAAAAATAAACGAAGTAGTTCAATATTGTCTTTTTTTGGATTATCGTCGAAAAGTTGTGTAAATTGTTTATATAGATGTGAATTTTCGATAAATATGAGCAAATTGTCATTATCTAAAAAAATAAATATTTTTTTTAATTGATTTCCTTTAGGTTTTAGACTATAGCTTTGAAAATTTATCAAAATGAACGAATCATAGGATTCGAAAACGAAAGCAGAGTGTTTTGTTAAATGTTTGCTTAAAATAGATCGAATATAAGCGGGTAGAGAAGAGTCTTGGATTTTTTCGTATTTAAATATTTTTTTCATGATTTATGTATCCTCTGTTATAAATATAGCATATATTTTAGTTCATGGAATCTTATACTTAATATAAAATGTTGTTATTTCTCAAACATAATATAAAATGGAAGAGGACAAAACGGAAAGGAAGTTGATTATGAAGTTTAGTGACATTGATTTTTCGGCTATTTCTAGAATGATGGATTCAATGAGTGATGAAGAAAAAGATCGTTTGAACAATATGGCTCAGGAAATGATGGATAATATGAAGAATGAACAGGAGCCTGAGCAGGAAGAAGACATGTATGCATTTTATGGAATCAATGAAGAAGACTACAAAGATGTGCCAGGTATCGTTTTAGATCAAATGGAAGAAGCAAGTGATCTGGAAGTTTATTATGAAGATGTAAAAGATGAAGACTTTAGTGCTTCGGTATTATTCTTATCTAAAGCTGTATTAAATATGCTTAGGCATTATCATTTTTCTATATATAAAAATGTTTTGGAAATTTCAAAATTTTCAAATCCAAACATGACTACAATTTATGATTTCTTGTATCCGTTGATGAATGATGAAACGATACAAAAATTGTGTGATGAAGGATTTGGGGAATCAAGTATGTGGATAGAACATCGATCCATGTTACAACAAATTTACACGGCTTTAAACCGTGCAGAGTATGATTTCATTAATTATGAAACACTTCAGGAAATTAAATCAATTTTGTTTGACAAGAATGGTTTATTAAATATCACAAAACTCATTTAACACAAAAATAGTGCTCTGGCCAGCACTATTTTTGTAATAATAATTAAATTAGGAGAGAGATATATGAAAAGGAATATGTTTATTAATGAGCTTTCCTTGAGCTCACTTATAGTCTATGAAAATCTAGTGTTTTTAATATCAATTTTCTATGGTAAAAAATGTGAGTTTTGATTAAAATATGGAAAATATTCGAAGTTTTTATCTTCAAAATATGGTATTTCTTAAAAATAAATTATATGGGAATCCCTTTCAATTTGTTGGTTTATTAAATTCTTTAAACATCAAATATTTTTTACATGGTTTAAGCGTTTTCATCGCATTTTTTTGTTTTCTAGCTCATTTATGTGTGTTATATTTATAGTGAATTAAAATGTTTGTTAAAGTTCTACGGAGGACAAAATTATGGTTAGAAGAATTGGGATTTTAACATCTGGTGGGGACTCACCAGGAATGAATGCTGCTATTCGCGCTGTAACAAGAGTTGGTTTAAATAGTGGCTTGGAAGTATTTGGTATTTATAACGGTTATAAAGGAATGGTAGAAGGATATATTGAACCATTAACTCGTGAAACCGTTGGTGAAATTGTGAATCGTGGCGGAACCGTTTTAGGGTCTGCAAGATTGCCAGAATTCAAAGATATTGAAGTTCGTAAAAAAGCAATTCATCAGTTGAAGAAACGTGGAATTGAAGCTGTCGTTGTTATCGGCGGGGACGGTTCTTATCGTGGAGCCTTATCTTTGACTGAAATGGGAATCAATTGTATCGGGCTACCTGGTACGATTGATAATGATATTACTTGTACGGATTATACGATTGGATTCCAGACAGCTCTAGAAACAGTTGTAGAAGCAATCGATAAATTGCGTGATACTTCAAACTCTCATCATCGTTGCTCTATTGTAGAGGTTATGGGTAACCGCTGTGGAGATTTGGCGTTATGGTCTGGTATAGCTTGTGGAGCCGAAATTATTGTAACAAGCGAAACTGGATTCGATGAAGAAGATGTTTTAGACAGATTACGCGATTTAGATTTGATTCGTAAGAAAAAACATGCTATTGTCGTTATCAGTGAAAAAATCACTGATGTCGACCAGTTTGCGAAAAAAGTCAGTTTAAATACAGGTTTTTCAGGAAGGGCAACTGTATTAGGACATATTCAGCGAGGAGGATCACCTTGTCCATTTGACCGTCTATTAGCTTCTCAGATGGGAGAAAAAGCTGTAGATCTATTGATGCAGGGGATTGGTGGACAGTGCATCTGTATTCGCAACAATGAAATCGTAGCGATTCCAATTGAAAAGGCTTTGAGCATGCCTCAGGAATCACGAAAACCATTGATGAATTTGTTCGAAAGACTGGTATAGTTATAGGAAAGGAAAAAGGAAGAAGATATGATGGATAAGAAAACTAAGATTGTATGTACAATTGGGCCTGCTAGTGAAAGCAAGGAAGTTCTAACAAAACTTGTAAATGAGGGTATGAATATTGCCCGTTTGAACTTCTCACACGGAAGCTATGAAGAACATGGCAACCGTATCAAATTGATCCGTGAGGTATCAAAAGAAACAGGAAAACCTATTGGTATCCTGTTAGATACAAAAGGTCCTGAAATTCGTTTAGGTGATTTTGAAAACGGTGGATGTGAATTTAAGGAAGGCGACATCGTTAGAATCGTTAAAGAAGAAGTTTTAGGAAACCATGAACGTTTTACAATTCGTTGTCCAGAAGTGTTTAACGATGTTAAAGCGGGAGACTACATCTTAATGGATGATGGTAAAATGAAAGTTACGATCCAGGAAGTTAGCGAAGGAGAAATGACAGTTCGTGTTGAAAACCCTCATTTCCTAAAGAGTCGTAAAGGATGTAACTTACCAGGCATTATTTTGAGTATGCCATTCATTTCTGAAAAAGATGAAGCAGATATTCGTTTTGGATGTCGTCAGGATATTGATTATATTGCAGCTAGCTTTACTCGTCGTAAAGAAGATGTCTTGAATTTAAGAAAGATTCTGATCGATGAGAAAAAAGATGCAATTCAAATCATTCCAAAAATCGAAAACCAGGAAGGATTTGATAACCTTCGTGAGATCCTTGATGTAAGTGATGGTGTCATGGTAGCTCGTGGTGACTTAGGTGTTGATGTTTCTTTGGAATTGGTTCCAATTTATCAAAAACGCATCATTCGTGTTGCAAATGAATTAGGTAAACCAGTCATTACTGCAACACATATGTTAGAGAGTATGCAGACGAACCCTAGACCAACACGTGCTGAAGCTAGTGACGTTGCCAATGCAATTATGGATGGTACAGACGGTATCATGTTGTCTGGGGAATCTGCTGCAGGTAACTACCCAGTAGAAGCGGTACAAACTATGCATAAGATTGCCGTTGCAATTGAACCGATGATTGATTATAAACAACGTTTAAAAGATGCAGTTAGTTCTAGTGAAAGATCTTTAAATGATGCTATTGGTATTAGTGCTGCTGATACAGCTTTGGCAATCGATATCAAATGTATCATTGCCTTTACACAGAGTGGTACAACCGCAAGAAGAATTTCTCGCTTTAGACCAGTTGCACCAATCATTGGTGTATGTTTCGATGAAGTTACACAAAGAGCAATGTTGCCAATCTTTGGTGTAGATCCATATGTTTCTGATATTCAGAATACGAAAGAAAACGATATTGATCTAGCTCGTAATATCGCTTTGATGAAAGGATATAAACATGGTGATTATGCAATCGTAGTTGCCGGATATCCAGTAGGACAAGGTTCTACAAACATGATGCGTATCATCCAGCTGTAATAGAATGCAATTATGCCGTAGGTGATTTACCTACGGTTTTTTAGTAGATTTACGAAAAAAAGCTGTCTTATTCGACAGCTTTTAACGATTCGACCATTTGAATCTGTTTTAATTTTCTTTGCATAACAAGATTTATAATGATGGCAAATACTATGGTTAACGCAAAACTTATGACAAAGGATATTGGTTTAATGGTTCGACCAAACATAACATCATCCATTTCTGCAAGGTTCATGATCAAGTTATGTAAGAAGATTCCAACTATCAAACCGACTGCAGCACCTATCATAGTCAATAGAATGCTTTCACGATTAACATATTGGCTTGTTTCTCGGCTTGTAAATCCTAATACTTTGATCGTTGCAATTTCTCTAGTTCGCTCTGAGATGTTGACGTTACTTAAATTGTATAAGACAACGAAGGCAAGTGCGGCTGCTGAGATAACTAGAACTACAACGACCATGGATATACTGGCAATCATGTCAGTGAAGTTTTCTTGTAGTGAAGAATAGAATGTTACACTATCAACCCCATTAATATCCATCAATTTTTGACCTAACTGATGTTCGAAATCGTCCGATGTATCATTGGTCTTTAATAGATAAGTTTTAGTAAGTTCGGCATTTGAATTCCATGTATCATACAAATCTCTTGTAACATAAATATTATGTCCAACATAGTTTTCGTAGATGTCAGTGATCTTCACTTCAATTTCGTTATCATTTGCATCTTTAAAGGTGATTGTGTCACCAATGCCTTTTTCCATTTTCTCTGCCATCTTTTGCGAGATAACAGCGCCTTTTGAATTGAGGCTTACTTCTTGATCATCGTTGATTGATTTAAGTGTTGTGAAGTCTTTAAGCAGGTTTTTATCATCTACGATATGTACGGTTACAGAGGCATCTTTATCAGCAATGTTTGCTGTTACTGGAAGTGTATCTTCTTCCATGATATCTGTAACACCTTTTTGCTTTTTCAATGTCTGTTCAAAATTATCGTCAATATTTGAGACATTGATTGATGCTTCAAAATGATTGATAACTTCGTATTGTTGGTGAACAATATCAGAAATACTATCGTTGATGCCAAATCCTGCAACCAATAAGGCACTGCATCCTGCGATTCCGATTACGGTCATGAAGAAGCGTTTCTTATATCTAAATATATTACGAGCTGTAACTTTTCTTAAGAAAGAAAGATGGTTCCATATAAATGGAATACGCTCCAAAATAATTTTCTTGCCAATTTTGGCTGCTTTTGGGCGCATTAATTGGCTTGGAACCTCTATCAATTCGCTGTAAATTGAATATAGAGTCGCAAGTAATGTAATACCTATTACAGATCCGGATGCGACTAACATTAATTCTGGTTGGAAAGCGAATTTAATCGTTTCTAGATTATATAAAGTATTCCAAGCAGTAAAGATGACGTACGGGAAGAGAATCATTCCAACTAAACATCCTAAAATGCTTCCAAGAATACTTGCGATTAATGCATATAGAAGATATTTTGAAGAAATCTGCACCTTTGAATATCCTAGAGCTTTTAAGGTGCCAATTTCATTACGTTGTTCATCTACCATTCGTGTCATGGTTGTCATACATACCAAGGCGGCGACTAAGAAGAAGAATACAGGGAACACTTGTGCAATACCATCCATTCGATCAGCGCAGGCACCATAATCACGATATGAATAATGAGAATTACGGTCTAATGTGATCCATTCTGCTTCAAGTTTATCAATTTCACTTTGAGCATCATCAATCTTTTGCTGGTTTTCTGTTTTTTCGGTATTCAATTGATTCTGACTTTGTTCCAGTTCACTTAATGATGAAGACAATGTATTTTTCGCATCATTTAATTGAGCTAAACCACTCTCATATTCAGCTTGCCCGGAAATGAGTTCGTTATAGGCAGCATTTAATTGATCTCTTGCGACATATAATTGATCTCTTTGGGCGATTAATGTTGGTTTTTGTGCAATACCACTATTGATTTGGTTTATTGCATTTTGGAGTTGAGTTTGTGAGTTAATTAAATAATCATGTTCTTCAAATAATTGATTTGCCTGTGCTATTAGATTATTTGCCTGTTCAAGTTGAGCTTTAAGCTCTTCAGTTTCTCCAGTTTCATCTATGATTCTTTGAATGTTATCTCTATAAGCTACGAGCTGGTCATAGTATTGAATTGCAAGATTGTAATAGTCTTCCATTTGAGCTAGTCCGTTATTTATAGATTCTAGATTAGCTTGAAGACCAGGCAGGCTAGCCTCACCTTGTTCAATTTGTGCTATAGCTTGTTCAAGTGTTGGGATGTTATCCAATACGGTTATATTTTGGTAATATTCAGCCCATCCGCTATCTAACTGTGCTTTAGCACTTATAAGTTGTTGCTCGTTAGATTGAATCTGAGCATAACCGTCTTGAATTTGTGCATATCCATCATCAATCTGTGCTTGTGCATCATTAATTTGTTCATCAAGTTCTTTTTGTGCATCGTCAATTTCTTTTTGGTTTTCGGCGATTCTAGCATCGATTCGATCATCGGCAATAGCTTCAATTTTATCGACAACAGGTTCAACTGAATCGAAGTAGGCATCATCATATGTGTTGATATCTTTAGCCCCTTTAACTGTTACATCAATTTCAGTAAAATAATCAACTTTGATGTTTGAATCTTTTACATACATGAAGTTGCCAACTTCACCATTACCAATGGATGAAGAGCCTTTTTCATAACTCAAATAATTTGGGTTGTAACAAGTTCCAACGACTGTATACTCTGTGTTCTTTAATGTATCTGATAGATCATCTTCTGTTCCGCTGGTAAGGGTGATCGTATCTCCAATTTCAAAATTGCCAAAGAGCTGGTTTGAGACAGATCCAGCTTCAATAATACATTCGTTTTCTTTTTTTGGCATTCTGCCGTCTACTAGACGAACTTTGTTGATGGATTGATCATCGGCCAGAGAAATGACTTTCATGACAAGTTGTGTTGAATCTTTTTGCGTTAGTGTATCAATAGAGAATACAGGTTCTGCATCTTCAACACCATCTATTTTTTTGATTTCTTTTAGATCATCTTGAGTAAGTCCTAGAGTGGAATAGACTTGAATATCTTGAACATTGTATTTGTCAAAGTATTGATCAGCACTATACTTCATATCGGGTGCACTGGCTTTGACACCTGCAAAGAAGGCTACACCAATCATAACGATACATAATATTGAGAAGAATCGTCCAAATGAATGGCGTATTTCCTGCAGAATGTTCTTAAAAAATACTTTAGGCATTAATACTCGATCCTGTCTACATCCATTGGGTTGTCATTGATTTCAATGCTTTCAATCTTTCCACTTTTTACTTTAATGATCTTATCGCCAATAGGTGTTAAGGCTAAATTGTGTGTGATAACAATAACTGTTTTTTTCTGCTTCCTGCATGTATCCTGCAAGACTTTCAAAACTTGTTTACCAGTCTGATAATCAAGAGCTCCGGTTGGTTCATCACACAGGAGTAATTTTGGGTTTTTCGCTAGAGCTCTTGCGATGGCAACACGCTGTTGTTCACCACCAGAAAGCTGGCTAGGGAAGTTGTTGATTCTTTCTTGCAGACCTACAGATTTAATGGTTTCTACGATATCAAGAGGATTTTTACAAATCTGAGTTGCAAGTTCTACATTTTCTTTAAGTGTTAGATTTTGAATCAAATTATAGAACTGGAAGACAAAACCAACATCATATCTTCTATAAAATGTCATTTCTTTGTCTGAATAGCTAGAAATCTCTTTGCCATCTACAACGATTGTTCCTTCACTGACCGTATCCATGCCACCTAATAAATTTAATATAGTACTTTTTCCTGCTCCAGAAGCACCGGCAATAATGACAAATTCTCCTTCATTGATCGTAAAAGAAACTCCGTCTAAGGCGTGAATCTTTATTTCACCCATTGTATATGTTTTTTTAACATTTTCAAACGTAATAAAACTGTTCATATGAGTACCTCTATTGTTTATTGCTATAACAATTATAACACAGATACATACTGGATAATTTGTGAAAATATCAAATTGTCTTGTATTCAAAATCGTGGTAGTATGGAACTATTAAAGAGGTGGATTATGAAAGTAAAAGTAATAACAGATAGCGGATCTGGTCTTACTAAAGAACAGGCTGCAGAATATGGATTAGATTTTTTACCTTTACAGGTTATTATTGAAGACAAAGCATATTTGGATGGTATTGATCTAACTGTTGAAGAACTTTATGATTTTATAGATAGAGGGTTTCTTCCTCAAACGAGCATGCCTCCATTAGGGATGATCGAAGAAAAATTTGATCAATATAAAGAAGAAGGCGTAACCGATGTTGTATTGATTACATTATCCAGTGGTCTTTCTGGAACCAATCAGGCAATTCAGGCTTCAGCGAAATGGCGTGGTATCAAGATGCATACTTTAGATATCTATACAACGTTAGCTGTTGAAAGATATCTCGCGATTTCTGCAGCTAAACTTGCCCAGGATAACGTACATCCAGATGAAATCGTTGCACGATTAAAGGATAGTGTTGATAATTCGCAAGGATTTTTGATTTGCCAGGATTTAGACCATCTATCTAGAGGTGGACGATTAACTCCTATGGCGGCAAAACTAGGTGGAATGTTGAAAATTCGCCCAATTCTAGAGGTATCTAAGAATACAGAAGGAAAAGTAGACGTATGTGATAAGGTTCGTACTACTTCTAAAGCAGTAAAAAAAGCTTGTTCTTTAGCGATTAAAGCGGTTAAAGATATCAAAGATTATGAGTTGTTTGTCATGGACTCAAGAGATGAACAAGAAGCATTGAACATGCTAGAAGAACTGCATGCAGAGTATGGTGATATAACGATTCAAAGACAGCCTATTTGTGCGGTTATCACTGCTCATACGGGATTACATGCAGTTGCTGTACAGTACGTTAAGAAAGTTAAAGGTGTTTAAAAATGAAAGTGGCATTTGTAACAGATTCAGGGACAGGCATTGCTCCAAGCAAGATGATGGAGAAAGGAATTTATTCTCTTCCTTTGCAGATAGAGTGCGAAGGCGTTTCATATGATGAATATGAAACGATTGCATATTCTACCGTCATTGAAAATCTTCATGCCCAGAAATTGATGAAGACGTCTTTGCCAAAACTTGGAAAGATTCAAGACATGTTTGAAGAAATCAAGAATCAAGGGTACGATGCTGTTTTCTGTGTTCCAATTTGTAAAGGGTTATCTGGCACGATGGATGCAATGGAGATGATAGCGAATCAAGTTGGTTTAAAATTCTATGGTGTCGATTGTTATGTAACAGCTGTTCTGCAAGAAAGAATGATCGAAATTGCTAAAGAAATGTATGAAGCCAATGTTACTGTTGAAAAAATAATGGAAAGATTAGAACGTATGGCTGAAACTTGCGAGACAGTTCTTCTTTGTGATGATCTTCAACATATGAAACGCGGAGGGCGATTAACTCCAATGGCAGCTACACTTGGCGGATTACTGAAAATCAAACCGGTCTTACATATTAATAAGGACACTGTTGGTAAAGTAGATGTTATGGATAAAGTTAGAACAATGTCCAAAGCTCAAGATAAGGTTATTGAACACTTACGGAATATAGGTGTTAACAAAGATTATACGATGGTTGTTGCACATGTTGATGTAGCTAAGGCAGCCAAAGAATATGCCGCAAAGATTGAGTCAAGAATTGAAGGCAGCAAAGTAAAGATCATTGATCTTGTATCTGCAGTTGGGATTCATACTGGACTTGGTTGTCTTGCGGTGCAGGTGTTTAATGAAAATGTTTAATAAGTAAGAAAACGTATCCAGAAGGGTGCGTTTTTTTTGTGGCACTAAAAAAGCGTTATTGGTTGATTTCAATAACGCTAATCTAACTTTGTAACTTTATTAAAGAAGTAATAACCAATCAGGAACATGACTGAAATCACCGCAACACCAAGATTTTGATGCCCGGTTAATTGAGTGACAAACCCTATAAGGAATGTTCCTAAAAAGCTTGCGCCTTTTCCACAGATATCAAACAATCCAAAATATTCTCCACTGGAATTTTCTGGAATGATCTTAGCATAATAACTTCTTGATAGTGCTTGTATTCCACCTTGGAAACAACCGACAGCTACCGCAAGCAACCAGAATTCCCATTGTTTATCAAGCTGAACCGCAAAGACAGCAATAAAGAAGTAAGCCAGAATACAGATTTTGATCAATTTGGCCGAGTCAACTTTTTTGGATAGTACGGCAAATGTAAGGCTTGCTGGGAAGGCAACAATTTGAGTTACTAATAGCGCCAACAATAATCCGGTTGTATCAAGCCCAAGGCTGGTTCCATAGGCAGTAGCCATATCAATGATCGTATATACACCATCAATAAAGAAGAAGAATGCCAACAGGAATAAGAAGATTTTCTTTTGCTCTTTTGCTTTTTTCAAGGTTTGACCTAGTCTTGAAAAAGTGGAACGTACGACATGAGATTGATGTTCAATATAATATTTTTGATGATAGCTAAATGCTAATGGAAGAGTAAATAAGATCCACCATGCAGCATTGATGATAAAGGCAATCATCATAGCTGTTGTAATGCTGATACCAATAGACTCATACATTAATACAAAAACTAAACTAATCAAGAAGGGAATACAGCTTCCAATATAACCCCATGCATATCCTTTTGAAGAAACACTATCCATTCTCTCTTCTGTCGTAATATCAACAACCATAGAATCATAGAAGATTAAAGATAATGAATACGCTACTTTGGCTACAACATATAATATAAGGAATGTAAGCCAAGATCCTGGAATCCAAAAACATGCAAGTGATAAAGCCCCTAATAATGCACTTAATAAGAATACTTTTTTCTTATTTCCTTTATAATCAGCAAAAGTTCCAAGAATTGGTCCAGTTAAGGCGACAATTAAAGTGGAAATACTTGTTGCATAGCTCCAATAACTGAGATAATCACTTTCGGCAATGCCAGCTGCACTAGATAAAGAGTTAAAGTAAATTGGTAAGATAGTAGATACCAATAGGATAAATGCAGAATTTCCAATATCATACATTATCCATTTTATTTCTAATTTTGTTAGTTTATCTTTCATAATTTTAATTCCTTTCAGGAAGTATTCTATCATATTTTGTAAAATTGAAACGTAAAATGTAAGTAAAAGGAACAGTATGTAAAGAAAAACTTTCCGGCTTAATTAATTCCATGTATAATAGCACCATTAAGTTAGGAGAAAGAATATGAAAAAATTTATTGAAGAATTTAAGGCTTTTGCCTTACGGGGAAATGTCATGGATATGGCCGTCGGTGTTTTAATTGGTAGTGCATTTACGGGAATCGTTACTGCTCTGACAACAAATTGTATTCAACCAATCTTAGATGTGATTACAGGAGCCAAGGCTTATACGATTCAAGAAGTTGCAGGATTTGCCAATGCGTTTGTTACCGCAGTTATCAATTTCTTTATCACAGCACTTGTCTTGTTTGTTTTATTAAAAGCAATCAATAAGTTAATGAGCATCAATTTGATCAAGAAAAAAGAAGAAGAGGCAGAAACGCCAACAGTTAAAGTGTGCCCATTTTGTAAAAGTGAAATTGATATTGAAGCGACACGATGTCCACATTGTACTTCTCATTTAGAAGAAGTAATGGAATAAATGATTGATTTTTCGAGAATTATTCTTGTCAAGTATCTTCTTGCGTGTTAATATATTTAAGCAAGTTTGCGCTTGCTCTCTGTTTCTTGAGAATAAAGAAACCAAAAGACCAAAGGGAGGTGTACATCATGAAGAAATATGAAATCATGTACATTATCAACGCATCTTTAGATGAAGCTCAGTTTACGGCTGTTCAGGATCGTCTACATCAGACAATCACTAACAACCAGGGAACAATCGACAATGTTGATGACTGGGGAATCAAAGAATTTGCGTATGAAATTGATCACATGAAAAAGGGACACTATGTAGTTATCAATGTAACTGCAAACAACGAAGGTATTGCAGAATTCCAGCGTTTGTCTCGTATTTCTAACAACGTAGTTCGTATTATGGTTGTTAAAACTGAAGACGAAAAATAACAAGAGGTTAAAACATGATTAATCGTGTAATATTGGTAGGACGTTTGACAAGAGATCCTGAATTAAGGAAAACACAAAGTGGTGCCAGTGTTGTTTCCTACACAATTGCGGTAAATCGTCGTGTTCAGACTCCAGGACAGCCTGATGCAGATTTTATCAATTGCGTAGCATGGAACAAGACAGCTGATTTAATGGCACAGTATTTACATAAAGGTTCATTGATTGGTGTTGAAGGACGTATTCAAACACGTTCTTACGACAACCAGCAGGGACAACGTGTATATGTTACGGAAGTTATCACCGATAGCGTGCAATTCCTTGAACCAAAAAATGCCGGATCTCAGAATACAGGATATCAACAAAACAGTGGATATGGATACCAGGCTCCACAGCAGCCAAGCTATTCTCAACCTGTAGATGATTCATTCAGTTCTACATTTGATTCGAGTGATACACTGGATATTGCCAGTGATGATTTACCATTCTAGAAAGGACAAAATTATGGCATTCAAAAAACAACGTATGGGTCGTAAAAAAGTTTGTTATTTCACAAAGAACAAAATCAAAGAAATCGACTATAAAGATGTAGAATTATTAAAACGTTTCATTAACGCTAACGGAAAAATCATTCCTAGACGTGTTACTGGAACTCGTGCAAAATACCAGAGAATGTTGGCTAAAGCTATTAAACGTGCTCGTCAGATGGCTTTATTGCCTTACGTGGTAGACTAATTAAAGAAGACTTAAGTCTTCTTTTTCAATAGCCGACGTAGCACAGGGGTAGTGCAACTCATTCGTAATGAGTAGGTCGGGGGTTCAAATCCCTCCGTCGGCACCAGTGCTTTATATAAAGGACTTTTAAGGGTCCGGCATAAATATGCACCCTTTACAAGTCTTTTTTTTGTTTTCTGATTAATGAAGAAGATGTATGATGAAAAGGTGATTGATAATAAAAAGGAGTTTGTTTAAATGATTATTGAAAACAATCCAAAAGAGTTGGAAGCAATGAAAGAATTTCATCAAGGAAATCGTCAAGAAGGATTAAGATTACAGGAAGAGTTTGTTGCAGAATTTCGCAAAGCGTATAGAGAAAAAGATCATTGCCCTTGTCAAAAAGCGTGTCGTTATCATGGCAACTGTAAAGAGTGTGTGGCAATTCACAGAGCTCATCAGGAACATGTTCCCAATTGTATGAGACCTATTCTTAATTCAAAGATAAAAGTATTATCTGAATTAACAGAACATACTATAGCCAATGAGATAGAACCACCTCATGAAATATTAAGAAAAGAATTTCAAAATGATTAATATTGCAAAGAAATTTTAGGCGTTATTTATGTCGGATATATGTCCGACATTTTTTTTAGGTAACTTTATGGTAAAATAAGTGCATAGAAGGAGAGTTTATGGTTCATTTACATACTAGGAGTGCATATTCATTATTAGAATCACCGTTTAGAATAGAACAGATAGTTGATATGGCTATTAAGTATGGTTTTAATCATGCTTGTTTAACGGACAAACGTTCTATGTATGGAACTATGAAGTTTATCAAACTTTGCCAGGAGAAAGGAATTCATCCAATTGTAGGGTTAGAAGTAGATTCTGTTTATCAAGATCAACCCTTTGATTTTATTCTGCTTGCTAAAAATGATAGGGGTCTGCAAGATCTTTATGCTTTAAGTACGATCTTAATGAATGATCCATCAAAGATCTCGCTGGAAATATTATTTAAGTATGTTTTGGATTGCATAGTATTAACTGCAGGAGATGATGATTCTCTTGAACAATATATTGATAATGATGAATTAGAAAAATTAGAACAAATTTTAAAATATTGTCATGAGCATATACCGGATTTCTATGTTTCTATTGCGATGAATGATTCAAAATATCGGGCAAATAAAAATGTCATTTTGAAAAGAGTTGCTCATGACTGTGGCTGCAGGACGGTTGCTCTATCTAGAATTTTTTATGCATATAAAGAAGATGTAGAAAAGCAGAGAATCTTAAAAGCAATCGATAAACAGACTACGATTCATGATCAAACATTGAATGTTTTGTATGATCGTTATTATCGTAGTCAAGAGGAAATGAACGCTTTATATGATAAAGATGATTTGAATGCGACAGAAGAAATTGCTGAAAGATGTAATATCCAATTGGCTATGAGAAAGAGTCATCTTCCTCACTTTGAAAATAAATTAGGTATTGACTCTCAAACATATTTGATCAAACTTTGTAAGAAAGGTCTTTTAAAGCGCTTGAATAATCATTTAACAGAAGAATATGTTAGAAGATTGGAATATGAATTATCCGTAATCAATTCCATGGGCTTTACGGATTATTTCTTGATTGTTTGGGATTTTATTCGTTATGCCAGAAGTCAAGATATTTATGTAGGTCCTGGACGTGGTTCTGCGGCTGGCTCATTAGTTGCATATTGCTTAGGAATTACACATATTGATCCTATTAAGAATCATTTATTGTTTGAAAGGTTTTTGAATCCGGATAGAGTGTCTATGCCTGATATCGATACAGATTTTCCAGATGATAGACGAGATGAAGTGATTCAATATGTAAAGGAAAAATATGGAGATGGACATGTGTCTCATATCGTTACGTTTAATACCTTGAAGGCAAAGCAGGTGCTTCGTGATGTCGCAAGGGTCATTGCGATGCCAATACGAAAAGTAGATGAATTATGTAAATTAATTGGAAATGCCCCAAATATGACGTTGCAGATGGCATATCAACAAATACCGGCTTTTAAAAGAATGATCGATACCGACAAAAAGGATCAAGAACTGTTTGAATTATGTCTTCCACTGGAAGGTCTTCCTCGACACATTTCCGTACATGCGGCTGGTGTTGTTTTAAGTGATCAGGATATTGAAAAAGTTTGCCCTTTAGTTCAAATTGATGAAGAAAATACAGCAACGCAATTCACACAGGAATATCTTGAAGACCTTGGTCTGATCAAGATGGATTTTTTAGGATTGCGTAATTTAACGACGATTTATCAAATTATTAATACTTTAAAACAGCACCATATAGATATTGATATCATGAAACTTCCTTTAAATGATGCCAAGACATATCAGTTGTTATCAAAAGGCGACACGATTGGAGTTTTCCAGTTGGAAAGTGAAGGAATCAAGAATTTATTACGTAAGATGAAACCTTCTAAGTTTGAAGATATCAGCGCTGTTTTGGCTTTGTACCGACCAGGTGCTATGCAAAATATCGATGAATATATCAAACGAAAGAATGATGCAAGTTTGATTGAGTATCCACATGAAAAACTTATACCTTATTTAAAAGAAACTTATGGCTTAATGATTTATCAGGAACAAGTTATGCAATGTGCTCAGGTTATTGGCGGTTTTACATTGGCACAGGCCGATAATCTAAGAAAAGCTATGTCTAAAAAGAAAGTTGAAATCATGCAATCTTATAAAGAGCAGTTTATTCAAGGTGCTCTAAATAATAAAGTGTCTTATAAGCAAGCAGGAGAACTCTTTGATTCCATGGAACGATTTGGAGGCTATGGGTTTAACAAATCCCACAGTTATGCGTATGGGTTGATTTCCTATCAGATGGCTTATCTTAAGGCAAACTATCCACTGTTCTTTTATCAAAGGTTATTAGATAGTGTTATAGGCTCAGAAGTTAAGACAGCTCAATATATATATGAGTGTCAACATAGAGGAATTAAGATATTGCCTTGTGATGTGAATCATTCTCAGGCTTCTTATACGATTGAAAATGATGCTTTACGCATGCCACTTCAAGTCATGAAAGGAATTGGAAGATCAATCTATCCGATTATCTTAAAAGAAAGAACTAAAGGAGAGTTTAAAGATGGTATTGATTTTGTGGTTCGTGTTTCGGCAGCAGGCTTGGGTGAATCATCTTTGCGAATCTTAATCGATGGTGGAGCTCTAGATGGGTTTGAATATAATCGAGCAACATGGAATGAAAATTTATCTAAGATTTTAGATTATGCAAGGCTTGTTCGTGTTGAAGAAAAAAATCAGGTTCTTTTTGATTTTACAGTCGTTTCAAGACCTTCGATTTTAAAGATCAAAGAGAATACGCTTTTAAAAGCGCAACGAGAACATCATATTTTAGGTTTTTATTTAAGTGAGCATCCAGTACAAACTTTACGTAAAAAATATCCAAAATGTATTCCAATTTCTCAATTACAGGAAAAGATGGATTATGTGCAGGTGATAGGAAGGGTTGCAAGTTTTCGAACACACAAAACCAAACGACAGGATATGATGTGTTTTATGAATATTGAAGATGAATGCGGCAAGATTGATGTGGCAGTCATGCCGAGTCTTTATGATCAAAATAAGTTAAAAATCGAACGTAATCAGATTGTCATTGTTCAAGGGAAAAAAGATCGCGATATGTCTATCTTGGCAAGACGATTGGAGTGGGTAGATTCAGATAACTAATATTTTGTTTACAAGTATATGTGTAGTTGTTTATACTTTAGTTGCAGGTGGCAAAAAAGAAAGTTGAGGAAACATATTATGAATTTTAAAATATTAGGTGATTCAGATTGTCCATTGGTACATATTGAATTAAGAACTGATGAGACAATCAAACTAGAACGAGGAGCAATGGCTTATATTTCAAATACCCATTTAGAAGGTAAGATGAACAGCTCTAAAAAAGGGTTTGGCGGAGTTTTGAGCGCTATTGGTCGAAGCATAACCAGTGGAGAAAGTATGTTTATTACGCATGCTACTGGAGAAAGTGAAGATGCATATGTAGGAGCAGCTCCTGCTATCCCAGGTAAAATTCACTGTCTTCATGTAGATGCTAATAAACAGTATCGATTGAATACAGGTGCCTTCTTAGCTTGTGATGACAGTGTAGAGTATGTTATGAAATCACAAGATTTAGGAAAAGCAGTATTTGGAGGTACAGGTGGATTGTTTGTGATGGAAACACAAGGTGAAGGCGATTTACTGGTTTCAGCTTTTGGTGATATTTTAGCTCTTCAAGTGACAAGAGATAATCCAATTCGTATCGATAATGAACATGTTGTCGCATGGGATGCTACACTCAATTATGATATTTCAATCGCATCAGGTACATTTGGCTTTACAACAGGCGAAGGGTTGGTCAATGAATTCCATGGGGAAGGTACAGTTCTAATTCAAACTCGTAATATTCATAGTTTAGCAGATGCGGTTCGACCATTCTTACCATCTTCTACAAGTAACTAGATATTATTTAACGAATAATGAAAAAAGTATTAAAATAACTTGACGTTATATGTTCTATTAAGTAAAATAAATGCGTTGCAGACTCCGATTCGGTCTAGCAACCGCACAGAAAAGGTTTAAGTTGCGATGCACACCTTTATGGCGAGTATCAGAATCATTTGAATAGGAGGTGCACATATGTACGCAATTATCGAGACAGGTGGAAAACAGATCCGTGTTGAAAAAGATGCAGTTATCTTTGTTGAAAAATTAGAAGCTAACGAAGGTGATACTGTAGTATTCGACAAAGTGTTGTTCGCCGATGGAAAAATTGGTAAACCATTTGTAGAAGGTGCAAAAGTTACTGGTGTAGTTGAAAAACAGGGTAAAGGTAAGAAAATCACTATCGTGAAATACAAACCTAAAAAATCTTCAACTCGTCGTAAACAAGGACACCGTCAGCCATATACTCGTGTAAAAATTGAAACAATCGAGGCTTAATAATGGTTACAGTTAAAGTAGTCTGTGCCAAGGATCTCATTTCTTCAATTGAAATTGAAGGTCATGCAGGATTTGATGATTCTGGAAAAGATCTAGTATGCGCAGGTGCTTCTTCAATCTCTATTGGAGCATTGAATGCTTTGGATCAATTGTTTAAAAACGATTGTATCCTTGAAATGAAAGAAAATAGAATTTCTATCAAAGTAAAAGAATCAAAGGAAGGCCTTGAACAAGTCTTAAGATGTATTGTAATACAGCTTGAGACAATGGTTGAGAGCTATCCTGAATATATCAGAATCATAAGGAAAGAGGTGTAATCATGCGTTTTACATTAGATATTCAATTTTTTGCTTCTAAAAAAGGAGTAGGTTCTACTAAGAACGGTCGTGATTCTCATTCAAAACGTTTAGGTGCAAAATTAGCTGATGGACAGTCTTGTCATGCAGGAAGCATCATTTACCGCCAGCGCGGAACTAAAATTCACCCAGGTACAAACGTAAAACGTGGAGCTGACGATACTTTATTTGCATTGGTAAGCGGTGTTGTCAAATACGAACGTCTTGGTAAGGATAAAAAGAAAGTTTCTGTTTATCCACAGGCTTAAGGAATTATTTAGATCCCTGGTGATGGGATCTATTTTTTTGGTTATTAGAAAGGAGCTGCTAGAATGTTTGTAGATCAGGTAAAAGTACATATCAAGGCCGGTCGTGGTGGAGATGGAATCGTAAGTTTTAGACATGAAAAATATGTAGCCTACGGTGGCCCTTTTGGTGGCGATGGTGGTGATGGTGGAAATGTTATTTTTGAAGCAGATCCAGGAATGACAACACTTTTAGATCTGAGATATCATCGCAAGGTATTCGCAACTCCAGGAGAAAAAGGTAAAAATAAAAAGATGCATGGGGCAAACGGAGAGGATAAGATCGTAAAAGTACCACTTGGCACGATCGTAAAAGTTGCCGAAACGGGTCAAATCGTTGCCGATCTCACTAAGCCTCATCAACAACAGATCGTTGCCCATGGAGGAAAAGGCGGAAGAGGAAATTTCCATTTTAAATCCAGTCGTAATACAGCTCCAAAATATGCAGAAGATGGTAAACCAGGTGATGAGTTTGATGCAATTGTCGAGTTAAGAGTCTTGGCGGATGTAGGACTTGTCGGTTTTCCAAGTGTTGGGAAATCAACATTCCTGGACGCGGTTTCACGTGCCCGTCCTGAAATTGGAGACTATCCTTTTACGACCATTCATCCAAACGTTGGTGTCGTTCAAACAAAAGATGGAAGAAGCTTTATTTTAGCTGATCTTCCAGGTCTTATTGAAGGAGCTAGTACCGGTAAAGGATTAGGACATCAATTTTTAAAACATATTGAACGTTGCCGCGTCATTCTTCATGTTATAGATATGGGGTCTTCGGAGGGAAGAGATCCACTGGAAGACTATGAAATTATTAATAATGAATTAAAAGATTATCAGATGCGTTTATTGGAAAGACCGCAAATTGTTGTGGCGAATAAAATGGATCTAGATAATGCCAAAGAAAATCTAGAACGATTTAAGAAGAAATATCCGGATGTAGAAGTGTTTGAAACAACTACAATTATTCACGAAGGATTAGATCCAGTATTAAGAAAGGCAGCGGATCTGTTAGCGACTACGCCTACATTCCCAATCATGGATGATGAAGGAACCGAATCAAGTGTTCTATACACATTCGAAGAGAAAAGACCGGAAATTGAAGTTACGCAAGTTGAAGATCATGTATGGCAAGTTACTGGAACAAAAATTGAACGTGCCTTTAATATCAACAAGCTGAATACAGAAGAAGATTTCTATTTATTTGCGGATCGAATGCGCTATATGGGAATTGATGCAGCTTTAAGAGAAGCAGGTTGTATGGATGGAGATACTGTACAGCTATGTGGATTTGAGTTTGAATTTATTGAGAATTAAAAAAACGCCATTGTGCGTTTTTATTTGTTTATAAGATCAAGTATTTTTTCTGTGTTTTTAAAGTGAATCTTGGCAACTTCATTTAATTTATCCATACCATATTTAAGGACAAATTTTTTTCCACATTGATCGACTTTTTTTCCTGCTCCTTTTTCAAAAGTAAAATCAAATGTTTCCTCAAGCATATCCCAGTATTCTAAGAAAGCATTTCTGGCCAATACGCTGGCACAGGCAACTGCCAGATATTTGTTTTCGGCTTTGGTCTCAAAATGAATGTTTCTGACAACTTCTTTTTCATTGGATAAATAGCGATAATAGCTCTTTTCTTGAACAAATTGATCGATGATAATGTGTTCAGGTAAAGTGTATCCTTTTTTGATCAAGTTCAAATAAGCTTGATTGTGTAGTTTACATTTGATATCAACCATGTTGTGCTGCTTGTGCACACTGTTGTATTTAGAGCTGGATACGATCAAGATCGTATGTGGGCAAAGCGATTTAATTTCTTTTGCGAGCACTCGTATTTTTTCATCGTTTATTTGTTTTGAATCCTGAATCTTTAAGTTTCGTAATACGTCCTCATTTTCTTTGGATACGATGACGGCACTGACAACAACAGGTCCAAAATAATCACCAGTTCCTACTTCATCACTTCCAGCTTGAGGAAACATATTTTTTGATTCTGAAGAGCTTTCTTGAGATAGCCAGTTAAGATCTTTTCCTTGGAAGACGACTTTCCCACTTGTATATGCAGTGATCGTACAAGATTCGAGTTTAGCTTGATAATATGTATAAGCAGGTTGGCTAACTTTTAATACATATGGATCGATTTGTTTTTTGAGTTGTTCAATCTGCTTTTTTGACATTATTTTCGTTATTGTGTTCATGCAAGCATTGTAACATATTTTTAAAATGGAAGGGATTATTTCTTGGAAGTATGTAAATGTGTTTTGTGATTTTTCAAATCGTGATAAAATACACACATGATAATAAATGTAGAAGATTTTATGATCTATAATATGATCATCATTGTTGTGAGTGCCTTATTTTTATTTTTGGCATACCGTAAAGGGTTTATGCGACAATTATTCGATGTCGTTTCTTTAATTGCCTCATATATCGTTTCAGGTATGTTATGTGGTGCTGTAGCCGATATATTTCCTATATATCAAATCAGTACGCCTGTATCGATCATTAATGATATCAGTACTTCTTTGATCAATTCGATCATTTGGTTTGTTATTTTGATCGTTGTGTTTCGTATTGTATATTGGATCTTGTGTTTTTTGATGCGAGGAACCTCCAAGATCAAAACCTTATCGTTTATCAATCACATGCTTGGACTTGTGCTTGGTGCTGTTAAGGTATTATTGATACTTGGTCTCATTACGATCCTTTTAAGATTGCCTTTTATTGAAAATGGCAGTTTATTTGTGCAGAGTGGTGTTCTATCTTTTGTGGACGAACTAATTTCATATATTTGGTAGGTGATGTTTGTGGAAAATTATCGAGAAGAATTAAATAAAGCTATTGATTTTGATCGCGTCTTGGAGCAAGTTGCATCGTTTGCTTCTTTTTCATGCTCGAAAAATGAGATTAAAGATTCACTTCCTCTCCATGACCGTATGGAAATTATGGAGCATTTAGATCTTGTAAAAGAAGGTCTGGAATTTGTAAGAAGTGGATCGATCTTAAACATGGCAGGGTGTCATGACGTATCTGGATATGTCGCCAATGCATCAAAGCGCATGATCTTAAATGGAAAAGAATTATTGGATATCATGACTTTCTTAGTCGCTTGTCGTAGTGTTTATAATGCATTTGATGAAACATATCCATTGTTGAATGATCATGCTAGAAGCATGACGTTATGTACAGATTTAGTAACATCGATTCAAAAACAAATTGATATGACAGGTTCCATCAAAGAAGATGCAACATCATTATTAAAAAATAAACATAAGGAATTAATAGACACTCGCTTAGATTTACAAACAAGATCTCGATCTTTTCTTAAAAAGAACAATTCCAAATTGATGGAAGCAATGACGACCACAGTTTCCAATCGTTTATGTGTGCTTGTTAAGGCACAGGATAAATATAGTTTTGGTGGTATGATCCATGGCTCTAGCCAAAGCGGGTTGGCTTACTATGTAGAACCTCAGGAATTTACTTCATTGAACAACCGAATTCAAATGATCATCTCTGAGATTGAAGAAGAAAAACAAAGAATTTGTAAGGAATTGACCAAAAAAGTAGCGTCTAATTCAATCGCAATTTCTTCTAATTTAGAAACGATGACATTAATTGATACAGAACTAGCCAAGGCAAGATGGGCATATCGTTATGATGGGTGCATTCCTGTTATTCAGACCAGGGATCATGCTTTGTTACTGGAGCATGCCAGACATCCATTGATTGATGAAAAGAAAGTGGTTGCCAATAACTATACTTTAAAATCAAATGAATATTGTTTAATGATCTCAGGCCCAAATATGGGTGGAAAAACTGTGACATTAAAGACAGTTGGACTATTTGTCGCTTTGAGTCATTGTGGTTTTCCTGTGCTTTGTCATAAGGCAACGATACCATTTTATACATCTATGTATTTTGATATTGGTGATAATCAATCCATTGAAAATAACTTGTCTACTTTTTCTTCACATATCTCAAAAATATCAACTATCTGTAATGAATGTGATGAACATTCTTTTGTGCTTTTAGATGAAGTAGGAAATGGTACAGATCCTTTACAGGGGGCAAGCCTTGCTGTAGCAATCTTGGATTTTTTAATTAATAAAGGTTGTACGATCATTACCAGTACTCATTATTCACAAGTTAAGGCATTTGGTAAAGCCAATGAACATATATTGGTTTCCAGCGTAGAATTTGATAAGGATACATTGAAACCGACTTATCGATATATTCCAGGGGTGTCTGGAGCTTCATATGCGTTTGATATCGCTGCTCAATATCATTTAAATGCAGCTATCTTAGATAAAGCTGTTCGATTTAAAAATGAGAATGAACAAAATGTTGAAAAAGAACTTGAGAAGTTAGAAAAGCTTCAAAATGATGTGTTAAAACAAAAAGATCGTTTCAATAAATTGATTCAAGATGCTCATAGACTTCAAAAGGAAGCTGCTCAAAAACAAGAAGAATTGGATGCGAAAAAGATGCGCTTTGATCGTGAGTATGAAGAAAAGCTGAATGATATGCTGGAAGAAAAAAGAGCCGAGGCAAAAGAAATCATTGATGAGTTGCGCAAACAAAAACATCAAAAAATCCATGAACAGACTCAAATGATGCATAAGATCAACTTGTTAGGACCTGAAAAGGAAGAAGAACCGGAGACCAGTGAAGATTTAAAGGTGGGAGACTATGTGCGTGTTGTGGATTTGAATTCACATGGAGAGATCCTGGATATACGAAAAAAAGAAGCAACGATCTTAACTAATGGAATGAAGATGAAGATCAAGTTATCGCGTTTAAAGAAGATGCCTCGTCCACAAATAAAGAAAGTTTCCTCTTCTTCAGTAGATCGTGTTTTCAAACGTTTCCCTTTGGAGATCAACTTGATTGGTATGCATGTTGAAGAAGGACTAAAGGCATTGGATGATTATCTAGATCAAGCGGTTGCACATAAAGTAAAACAAGTTCGTGTTATTCATGGAATGGGAACAGGAAAGTTAAGAAATGCAGTTTGGCGTGATTTAGATAGGCATCCTCAAGTGAAATCCAAAACTAGCGCAGGTCCATCAGAAGGTGGTCTTGGGGCTACAATTGTAGTGTTGAAGTAGGTGAATGGTATGATTTCTCAACATCTACAGGATAAATTGGCGCTTTTACCAGATCAGCCTGGATGCTACATAATGAAAGATGAAAACGGGAAGATCTTGTATGTAGGAAAAGCCAAAGTGTTAAAGAATAGAGTTCGTTCTTATTTTCACGGTGTTCACGATAATAAAACAACTCGATTGGTTTCACATATTCGAGATTTCGAATTTATCGTAACTGGTTCTGAAAAAGAAGCTTTATTATTGGAAATCAATTTGATCAAGAAACATACACCACCATTTAACATTATGTTTATGGATGATAAATCGTATCCATACATCGTAATCTCTAAAGATCCATGTTTTACTGTTCGAGTTTCACGTCAGGTGAAGAATAAAAAGGATACTTATTATGGTCCGTATCCAAGTGCTCAGTCAGCTTATGAAATTGTTCGATTGATCAACCAGATCTTTCCAATTCGAAAATGTAAGAACATGCCTAAGCAGCCATGTCTTTATTATCACATGCATCAATGTCTGGGATATTGTTTTAAAGAAATTGATAATAAGGTCAATGAAGAAAATCGCAAAGCCATTCGTCGCTTTCTTGATGGGGATGCTAAAGAGATTATAGATGATCTTACAAAGCAAATGCAACAGGCTAGTGATGAGCTTCACTTTGAGAGGGCAAAAGAAATTTATGACTTAATTCAAGCCATTGAACATGTAATTGAAAAGCAGACAATTGATTTTAAAGATCGTGCTTCGCGCGATGTTTTTGGCTGGTATGAAGATAAAGGATATATCTCTTTTCAAGGCTTTTTTATTCGAAAAGGGAAGTTATTGGAAAGAACCCTTAGTATCGAACCAATCTATGAAGATACGATGGAAGCGTTTGTATCCTATATCGTTCAATACTATCAAAAGAATATTGTTCCCTCTGAAATTTTAGTACCAGAAGGAACACCAGTTGAGGTTTTGGAAGAAGCTTTGGATACAAGAGTGCATATACCAAAACGAGGAGAAAAGAAGAAATTAGTCGATCTTGTCATCAAGAATGCCAAAGAAGCGCATGACCAGAAATTTCAGCTTGTATTCCGTAAAGATAAAGAACTCGAAATGGCCAATCAACATCTTTCGAGAATCTTTCATACAAAGATAGAAACGGTTGAAATGTTTGATAACTCGCATATTTCTGGAGCTTATAATGTGAGTGGGCTGGTTGTCTTTGAGAATGGTAAACCAGATAAAAGCCAATATCGCCATTATAAATTAGATGGTTATGTGTCGGATCTAGACAGTATGAAAGAAGTTATATACCGCCGCTATTTTCGCTTATTGAAAGAAGGGAAACCAATGCCAGATCTTTTGTTGGTAGATGGTGGTGCTTTGCAAATAAACGCGGCTAAAGAAATAAAGGAAATGTTGGATCTAGATTTACGTATAGCTGGTTTGGTCAAAGATGATAAGCACAGTACAAGGGCTTTGATTGATGAAAATCTAAATGAGATACCTTTAAATAAGGAAGATCCTTTGTTCTTTTTATTGACAAGGATGCAGGATGAGGTACATCGCTTTGCCATTAGCTATCATAGAAAACTTCGATCAAAAGGAATGACACAATCTATGTTAGACACAGTAAGCGGTATTGGAGAAAAGCGTAAAAAACAGCTTTTAAAACATTTTAAGAGCATGAAACAGATACGTTTGGCAAGCGTTGAACAGTTATCCGAAGTTTTACCACAGGATGTAGCGCTTAGTTTGTATCAGCGTTTGCATGAAGATGATAAGCAGAGTATAATTCCTTTAAAGGAGTCAGAGAATGGATAAAAAAACGCTTAGTCTAAGAGTTTTATTGATCGTAGTCTGTTTCTGTGTTGGATGTATTTGTTTCTATCAGATCAATCGTTCCTATGATCCGCTTGCCCGCTATCCGTATGTTACTGAGGAAAATAGAGATATCATATTGGAAAAGCTGGATAGTGAAGATATAGACTATCTGATTACGCAGCAGATCAAACCAGAAACATTTCTTCCATTTATCGATGAGCCAGATTTTGATCTTCACAACGCATATTTATATAGTGCTGCCAAAAGTGTTCAAGATGCATCGAATGATTATATCGTAAATTTTGTGAATAAATATCGTCAAAACTTTTCTAGAGATATTCTTGTGACTTTGTTGAAGCATTATACTTATGTTGATTTAACTACATTTTATGAAAATGAAGCCATTTTTAATGAAGATCTTGAACTCGTAAGTGATCCAAGTCTTCCTTATGTTATCTTGAATGAGAATAGTACAGTTTATAAATATGTTCCATCAGATCTAGTGAGCGTTTCTTCTGTTTCTGTAAGAAGTGAAGTAGCTTCGAATCTTCAATCTATGATCCAGGATTTTGCTTCTGTGATGAATAATGAAGTTTCATTGGATCTTGCGCAAGGATATTTATCGTATGAAGCTATCATGGAAGAATATGTTCAATTAAATAATCGAATCCCAGATCAGATTAATGATTATATGCTTCCGGCAGGCCAAAATGAATTTCAATTAGGATTTACAATTGGTTTACAGGAAATGGATGAATGGATCAATCTATGCATAGAAAACAATGTATATGTAACTAGAGATTATTCGACAGTTTTAGAAAACTTATCAGATACCGCTCGACTAAAAATGGATTGGCTCCGAGAAAATGCATATCGTTATGGTTTTGTCATTCGTTATCCTGAGGGTAAAGAATCTATAACAAACCAGCTTTATCAACCTTTTGTATTACGATATGTGGGGCAGCAGACCGCAAGACAAATGCATGATAAAGATGTATGCATGGAAGAGATGACTTTTGAAGAAGAATTAAATTAAGAGGAAATATGATGAAAATTATTGTAGTCAGTGATACACACTATCGAAACGATATTTTGGATGAACTTATTGATAAACACAAGGATGCAGATCTTTTCATTCATTGCGGAGATTTAGAAGATGATCCTCAATGGTATCCACAGTGGATCTTTGTTCGAGGGAATAATGATTACTTTGTTGGATTTGAAGATGAACGCATCATTGAGGCACAGGGACACCGTATTCTTGTTCTTCATTCACACCGTTGTTCGTTTTTAAATCGAGAAGAAACATTAGCTTCTATGGCATACGACAATGGTTGCGATATCGTTCTTTATGGGCATACGCATGTTTCAAAGATGACATGGAAAAATGGAATCTTTTTGATGAATCCTGGATCAACAACAAGCCCCCGCGATGGCAAAACGCCTAGTTATGGAATTTTGACAATAGACGGAGCTCATGTTGAAGGACAGATCGTTCACAGAGAAGATTGGTAAGAAAAAGCCTGGCGTTGTCAGGCTTGATTTTATATGTCATTCTTTTTAGAAGTGTATTATAATAAGAAAAAGGGGATGTTGTGATGAAGTTAAGAAATTATGTTTCGATCATGCATACAGATTCATATATTAAGATTTATAAACAGAATCAAAAGAATTTGATCATAGAAGGAAAATTGGATGCATTAGATCTTGATGCTTATTTGGATAAAGAAGTATCTCTAGCCTCTGGTTCAGCAGATCGTCAGGGTGTGGTTTTTATTATTGAATAAAAAAAAGAACTGCATGATCTGCAGTTCTAAATGTAAATAGAAATGGCGTCCTCGGAGAGACTCGAACTCCCGACCGTGCGCTTAGAAGGCGCATGCTCTATCCAACTGAGCTACGAGGACAGCAAAAGTATTATAACAGAAAGTATTTTTAATTTCAACACGAGGTTTTAAAAGATATGGAAGAGAGAAAAGGTTATCATTTTGCCGGATGGTATATAGATAAAGAGTGTACAAAAAGGATCAATCCAGGAGGAATATTGCCTCATACGATGAGCTTATATGATAAATGGATTCCTATTTGGTATCCGGTCGTGTATCAAACAGACGGTGGTATGAATTCAAGAAAGAATCCTAAATATATCACGATAGAGTCAGGTGTTATTCGATTATATCCGGCAAAAAAACAAGGGAAGATATTTGAAGGCTGGTATTTAGATGGGAAGAGAGTTGAGTATATTCCTGAACGGCAATGTCAGCCTGTCACTCTGGTCGCAAAATATCGCGATTTCAATACTGTTCAGTTTGAAACGTTTGGGGGAGCTATTATTCCAAACATGCAGACAAACTCTGATAAAAAATTAGAAGATATACGTACACCAATGCGATTAGGATATACGTTTATGGGATGGTATTGGGATCTGGATTATCATTGGCAGTATACATATGATCAAACGATCGAGGAAGATTGTACGTTGTATGCTCGTTGGGAAGTGACACATTTTTCAATCATATACGATGTAGGAAAAGGGTATGCCTCAAGGTCGAATCCAAGGACTTATACATATTTTGATAAGACGATCAAATTAAAACCGGCTAAAAAAGAAGGGTATCGATTTGTAGGCTGGTTTGATGAAAGAGGCAATGAATTGATCGAAATTCGAGAGCATTCCTTAGGGGATAAAAAATTGATAGCGCATTTCGAAAAGATGGATTAAAACATCTTTTCTTTTTTATGATTATAGTGTATATTTCCAAAGGCGAAAGGGTGATTCCATGTATAAAAATCCACTTGGGTTTGAAAAGTTATCTAAGCTTTTAAGAAGTTTTGCGATTCCCAGCATCATATCAATGCTGGTAAGCTCTCTTTATAATATTGTAGACCAGATTTTTATTGGTCAGGGTGTAGGTTATTTAGGAAATGCGGCTACTAATGTGGCCTTTCCTTTAACGACGATCTCAGTGGCAATTGCTTTATTGGTAGGTATAGGAAGTGCATCTCGTTTTTCTTTATATATTGGAGCTAAGGAAAATGACAAGGCCGCTTGTGTGGTGGGCAATGGTTTTGTATCTATGTTGATCTTGAGTGCTTTATATGTCAGTATGGTCCTGACTTTCTTAACTCCATTATTGTATGCCTTTGGCTCAACGGATCAGATTTTCCCTTATGCGTATTCTTATACGCAAATCACAACATGGGGCGTTCCATTTTTGATTACGACCAATGTAATGTCAAATATGATTCGTGCAGATGGTTCACCTAAATATTCAATGGCTTGTATGGTGCTTGGCGCTGTAATTAATACGATCTTGGATCCAATTTTTATCTTTGTATTTGATATGGGAGTTGAAGGGGCTGCATGGGCTACGGTAATCGGTCAGATTGCTAGTGCTTTGATGGCTTTACGATATCTAAAATTATTTAAGAATGTTAATCTGGTCCGCTCGGATTTTCGTTTCTCATTTCATGAATTTTTATCTACGAGTGCTATAGGTATCAGTTCCTGTGTAAATCAGATTTCATTAATGCTTGTACAGATCATATTGAATAATTCAATGACGTATTATGGACAATTTTCCATTTATGGGCAGGAAATTCCTTTGGCTGCCTGCGGTATTGTCATGAAAACCAATGCAATTCTTTTAGCTATCATCATTGGAATTTCACAAGGGATGCAGCCAATTGTTGGATTTAATTATGGGGCTAAACAATATGATCGTGTCCGAGGAATTTTCATGCTTGCATTAAAACTGAATCTAGTGGTTTCTGTCATTGGGTGGTCTTTATTTCAATTTTGTCCTGAAATGGTTTTATCAATTTTTGGCTCGGGCGATAAATTATATTTTGAGTTTGCGATTCGTTTCATGCGAACATATTTATTCATGGCGGCTATTAACGGAGTGCAGATGTTATCTTCTGGATTCTTTAGCGCGATAGGAAAGCCTTTAAAAGGGATGGTCTTGTCCTTGACCAGACAAGTGTTGTTTTTCATTCCACTTGCCTTAATTTTTCCAATCTTTATGGGGTTGGATGGATTGATATATGCAGCTCCTGTTGCCGATTTTGTTGCGTTTATAGTCAGTGTTTGTCTTTTAAGACATGAATGGAAGAATCTTTATCAATTAGAAAAGAATCAAAATGCGGCGATCGATTGATCGTCGCTTTAGTTAAAATCGACTGTTGGTGCATCTTGAGCTTCATCACTCGCTTGATATTTTTCTTTTGGAGAAAAACCAAATATACCTGCAATGATGTTATTAGGGAATTTTCTTACATATGTGTTGTAATCCTGCACAGCTTGATTGTAATTATCTCTTGCAACGCTTAGACGATTTTCAATGCCTTCCACACTCGTCATAAAATCCTGCATGACTGTTTGAGCTTGAAGTTGTGGATAAGCTTCAATTGCAACATTGATATCGCGCAGAATCTGACTTGAAGCAGCATCAGCTTGTTCTAAATCAGAAGTAGTGACATTGGAATCGAGTGTAAGATTTCCATCTTCGTCAATAGCTACACCTTCCATGTTGCTACGTAAAGCTGCAATATCTTTGTAGACTTCGCTTTCATGGTCCAGAATGGCCTGTACACTAGGCATGAGTTCATTGATCTTATCAAGTCTGGATTGTAGTGAAGTTTGAATGTTTGCCTGCATTGTTGTTACATTTTCTTCTTTCTCAATCATTGTATTGTAAGGAGAAATAAAGATAGCGCCTAATGCAATTACGATAACACCAACAACGATTAATATTTTTCCCCATAAAGGGAATTTTTTTGTTTGATTCATATTTTTTATCCTTTCTTACCAGCTTCCGCCAGCTCCACCGCCTCTTGATGAACCTCCGCCTCCGGAGAATCCACCAAATCCGCCAGAACCAAATCCACCACCGAAGCCGCCACGGCTTCTATGAGAAGTGTATCTATGTCGGTTCGATAACATAGAACCCCATAAAAGGTATTCTAAAGTACGATCGTTTCGTCTTGAGGAATTTGGTCTGCGAGTTACGTGAACGGGGATTTGTTTCTTTGTATGTTCATTTAGTTTTTGCAAGGTAATCACTGTTTTCCCAATGGATACACCAGTGATCCAACCATCCGCTTCAACTTGTACAATTGATGGATCTTGGCTGGATACGAGGATACTTTCATCATTGAAATCATATCCTCTGACATTTAGTTTATATCTTTGTCCTGGTTTAAGGATAATTTCGACATTCGAAGAACCAGAGAAACTGTAATAAAATAAGATAAACAGAATTATAGCAATCAAAATGATTGTAAAGATCAAATTGAAAAATCCGTTTTCTTCTTCCTGATTCGTGTTTGCAGCTGCATCTAATTCACCACTGTCAATCCCATTGGTGATGGCATCAATGATTTGATAGTATAAGTCTTCCAATCCTTTTTGATAGTTGCCATCTTGAAATTGAGGAACAAGGTAGTCTGTTTGTAGATGTTGACTTGCGATATCGGTAATTGTACCTTCAAGTCCTGTTCCAACTTCCATGTATCGTTCCTTTTCTTCCATGCTGACGATAAATAAGATACCATTATCAAGATTTTCATCACCTAAGCCATACTTATTAAAAGTTTTGTAAGCGACTTGACGAATATCCTGTCCTTCTAAAGAATCTACAGTGATGAATACAACCTGCGCACCTGTGTTTCCTTCCAGTGTACTTCCAGCTTGATTCATCTTTGATTCTGTTTCTTCATCAATTAAATTAGCATAGTCGTTAATGTAATTATTGATTTCCAGTGTATCTTCGCTTGCTCTAACAACGGTTAGTGAACTGCCAAAGAAAAAACATATGATCAGACAAAAAAATAGTTTGCCTAATCTTGACTTCATAACTGCTCCTTTCGTTATCGTCATTATATACTATTTAACATCGCTTGAAAAGCAGTGGTATCCGTTGATTATTGGGGTACTTTATGTTAAACTTAACGTGTTTCGCTAGGAGGTAACGTGAACGCATATTATCTATCTTTATTAAAAGAGATTCAAAAACAGATTGATGATAAAAGTTATCAAACAGCGTACGATTTGATTCATCAAGAATTAGAATTGCCATATGTTCCCAAGGAAGCTATGGAGGTTCTTGAAGAGTATCAAAAAGAATGCCTGAGCCACATGGATAGACCGGTTCGTTCTGCCGATGATGAGCAATTACAGGCATGGATCCAAGGAAGTTTGCAACAACAGGAAAAAGCTGTTTCACTGTTGCAAAATCTGAATCTAAGAAATTATCATGATGAGGTTCAAACTCTTCTAGATTCTAAGCTACTTGATGAATATAAAGGAGAGTTGATCGAAAGTTTGATGGAACAAAAGATCGACGATTCTTATACAGTGATCAAAAACGGATTGGAAATAACATTTATTCCAAGCTCGATCATTTCAAAAGATGAAGATGATGTATTGATTCGAGCAAGAGAACTGTTTGATCAATGGTTTTCAAATAACAATCCAGCTTTTCAAAATTTCTGTAATCGCTTGTTAGAACAGGAAGTTTTAGAAGTTAGACCATTTGATTTTATGGATCAGGATCCTTATGTTCTGGCCAAAGCAATTGTCAGATTGGTGTTGGAAGCCTTTGGACAATCCGACCAGTTAGCAGCTTTTATACAAATACATGAGTTGCAGGATGTGGCTGATATGCCATTAGAAATTGAAAGACGAGGAGATAACGATGACTAGTAACTGGACTTTAAATGAAAAATCTACTGGTGTTCTTGAAGTAACAGTAGAAGGTGATGCTTGGAAAAAAGCACAGAATAAAGCTTTAAAAAAGATCAAATCACGTATTAATATCAAAGGGTTCCGTCCTGGACAGGTTCCAGAAGCTTTGATCAAAAAACAGATTTCTAAAGAAGCATTATATGCTGAAGCTGCAGAAGAAATCGCAAACGAAGCTTTAGTTCACGGTATCGATGAAAATAAACTTGAATTGGTAGCTCGCCCTACTTTAGATATTAAAGAAGCAAATGATGACAAAGTTGTCATGGCATTCAATTGTGTTGTTTCTCCAGAAGTGACATTAGGAGATTATAAAGGTCTAGATATCCATAAAGAAGATGTGGAAGTAACTGAAGAGGATATCAACGCAGAAGTTGAACGTATCCAGAATCGTTATGCTGACTGGGTAATTCGTGAAGAAGATGAAGAAGCTCAGTTAAAAGACCAGGTAACAATCGATTTCGTTGGTGAAAAAGATGGTGTTGCCTTTGAAGGTGGATCTGGTGAAAACTATCCTTTGGAATTGGGATCAGGAACATTCATTCCAGGATTTGAAGAACAGCTTGTTGGTGTAAAAACAGGAGATCAGAAAGATGTAGTTGTTACATTCCCTGAAGATTATCAGGCAAAAGATCTTGCGGGACAGGAAGCAACATTCAAAGTTACTGTTCACGATATCAAATACAAAGAACTTCCAGAAGCTAATGATGAATTAGTTCAAAAATTAAAGATGGATGGTGTTGAAACACTTGAACAGTTCAAAGAAAAGAAAGCTGATGATCTAAAAGCGCAGAAAGAAAAATCAGCTGAAGATGCTTTCGTTAATGCATTGATTGAAAAAGTTTGTGAAAACGCTACTGTTGAAATTCCAGAAGTAATGATCGAATCACAGATCGATCGTGAATATAAGAATTTTGAAAACCGTATGATGCAGAGTGGATTTACTGCTAAACAGTATCTTGAAGCTGTAGGACAGACAGAAGCTCAGCTAAGAGAAACAATGCGTCCAAGTGCAGAACAGAATGTAAAAGCAAGTCTAGTATTGGATGCAATCGTTAAAGCAGAAAACATCGTAATCGATGATGAAGCTGTTGAAAATGAATTCAAACAGATGTCTGAAACTTACGGTATGGATGTTGAAAAAATCAAAGGAATCATCAATCCAGAAAACGTAAAATATGACTTAGCTCAACAAAAAGCATTAGAGTTGATTAAAGAGTCAGTAAAGTAGTAGAATATATAAAATAAAAAGGCGCTATGCGTCTTTTTTATAAATAGACAAGGGGGAATACTAATGTCTCAAACTTATCCTTTAGTATGTACCAAAGGTGTCATTATCTTCCCGGATCAGGAAATTGTAATTGATGTTGGAAGAGAAGCATCTTTAAAAGCTGTGGAAAATGCCAGAGATAATTACGAAGACAAAGTCGTACTTTTCTCTCAAGTAAAACTTCAACAGGAAAATCCAACATTCGATGATATTTATCATGTTGGAACATTATGCGAAATTCGTCATGTACGTAAATTTGAAAATTTCTTACGTATTAAATTTAGAGGATTAGACCGTGTAGAATTAAAAGAATGGTCAAAAGGTTCTTTAAGTGATATGGGTACGGTAGATATCTTGCATAGCTATCGTCAAGATGAAGTGGAAGAAGTTGCATTGGTTCGAATGATTGCCGGTGCTTTTGAAGCTTTACCACATGTTGAAAAGTTCTTATCAAAGGAATTGATGATCGAACTTTCTAAAGGAATTGGAGCCGATGTATTAAGTGATAAAGCGGTTCAAACATTTCCTTTATTAACAGAAAGAAAACAAGAGTATCTTGAAACACTTGGTATTAATGATCGTTTAGAAATGTTGTTGGCTGATATGGAAAAAGAAAAACGCATGTCAGAAGTAGAACAGAAAATCAATGAAACGGTCAAAGAACGTATAGATCAAGGTCAAAAAGATTATTATCTACGTGAAAAAATGCATGCGATTCGTGAAGAATTGGGCGATGTTGTTGAGCAGGATAAAGATGCAGAACAGATTCGTAAACGCCTGGATGAAAATCCATACCCTGACTATATAAAGAAAAAAGTAAAAGAAGAATTAGCTCGTTACGAAATGCTTCCAATGGCAAGTGGAGAAACGGGTGTCATCAAAACATACATTGATTGGTTAATGGATCTTCCTTGGTGGCAGACAACACAGGATAATGAAGATCTAAGCGCTGCTCAGGATATTTTAGATGCGGATCATTATGGCTTGAAAAAAGTTAAAGAACGTATCATGGAATACCTTGCGGTAAAACAAATGACTAATTCTTTAAAAGCACCAATTATTTGTTTAGTTGGTCCTCCTGGTGTCGGTAAGACATCTCTTGCGAAAAGCGTAGCTAGAGCATTAGGAAGAAAATTTGTTAAGATGTCTTTAGGTGGTGTTCGTGATGAAGCAGAAATCCGTGGTCATCGTCGAACATATCTAGGTGCTTTACCTGGACGTATCATTCAAGGTATGAAAAAAGCTGGTACGATCAATCCAGTGTTTTTGATCGATGAATTGGATAAAATGGCTAGTGACTACAAAGGGGATCCATCCAGTGCAATGCTAGAAGTATTGGATCCTGAACAGAACAGCCTATTTTCAGATCACTACATTGAAGAAGCTTATGATCTTTCTAAGGTCTTGTTTATCGCTACCGCAAACTATTTGGAAAACATTCCACCTGCATTACGTGATAGATTGGAGATCATTGAGCTTTCAAGTTATACAGATATTGAGAAAGTCAATATTGCAAGACAGCATTTATTACCAAAACAATTGTTGGAAAATGGTTTAAAACCATCTCAGTTAAAAATATCTGATGACATGATCTTATACTTGATTCGTTACTATACACGCGAAGCCGGTGTGCGTCAGCTAGAAAGAACGATCGCAACAATTTGTCGTAAAACGGTATTGGCTATCTTAAAAGACAAAAAGAAATCCATTACTATTTCTAAGAAACTAATTAAAGAATGGTTAGGTAATGAAAAAGTAGAATACGGAAAGAAAGAGAAAAAAGATCAAGTTGGTACAGTTACTGGATTAGCTTATACTAGTTTTGGTGGAGACATTCTTCAAATTGAAGCAAATAAATTTGAAGGCAAAGGAAACTTGATCTTAACAGGTCAATTAGGAGATGTCATGAAAGAAAGCGCTAGCATTGCCCTAGACTTTATTCGTGCGCATGCCAAAGAATATAAGATCGATCCTAAGATGTTTGAAAAAATGGACGTTCATATTCATGTTCCTGAAGGAGCAGTTCCTAAAGATGGGCCAAGTGCTGGTGTTACAATGACAACAGCTTTAGTATCTTGTTTCTCAGAAATTCCAGTAAAAGCTAATTTGGCTATGACTGGTGAAGTGACACTACGTGGAAATGTACTTCCAATTGGTGGCTTGAAAGAAAAATCACTGGCAGCACATCGAAGTGGAATTGATACGATCTTGATTCCAAAAGGCAATGTGAAAGATTTGGATGATATTCCAGAAGAAGTAAAGGAATCTGTGCATTTTATTCCTGTTTCGACTGTTAAACAAGTTTTGAACGCAGCTTTGGTACAGTAAGATGATCGCACAGTTTGTTACTTCAGCCACTCAAAAATCTGAATGGCCAGAAACCACATTACCAGAAGTAGTTGTTGTTGGTCGCAGTAATGTAGGAAAATCAAGTTTTATCAATGCTTTAACAAATCGAAAAAAACTCGCTTATGTAGGAAGTACTCCTGGAAAAACAAGATTATTAAATTTCTTTGATATTGATCAAACATGGATGCTTGTCGATGTGCCAGGATATGGGTATGCGAAAATGTCTAAATCAAGTTTAGAAAAACTTGGGCATATGATGGATGAATACTTCAATGAGAGAGAACAGATCAAGTGCGTTGTTCAACTTATTGATGCACGACATGATCCTACCAAAGATGATAAAGAGATGATTGATTTTTTTAAAGAAGTATCGATTCCTATTGTCATTGTTGCAACTAAGATCGATAAAGTACCTAAGACAAAACGAATAAAAGCTCTAAAAAACATTTCACAGTGTTTACAAATCCCGTTAAAACAAGTACATGGTGTTTCAAGTACAGAAAAGATTGGATTTGAAGAAGTCTTAGATACGATTCAAAATATGTTTTAAGAAAAAGCCATGATAGAGGAAATTAAAAAAATCCTGTCTATCATGGCTTTTTATGTTTTTGTTGACAGAAAAATTCTAATTTAGTACTATATTAAAGCTTGGAGAGTTGTCCGAGTGGTTTAAGGTGCAGTCTTGGAAAGGCTGTGTAGTGAAAGCTACCATGAGTTCGAATCTCATACTCTCCGCCATATGCTCATAACCCCTATATATAAAGGGGTTTTTATTTTTTTTAGATATAAATCCCAAAAAATCCCGAAAAATTTCATAATTTTTTTGTCCTTTTGCTCATTTCCGGTGTGATAGATAAGTGAACAGTGAAAGGAGAAAGAATATGAATTTTAAAAAATTTGGAAAGAAACTGTTTATACTTGTTTTGTTGCTTACTTCTATTTTTAGAATAAGCATGCCGATTTCGGCTGCAACAGGAAATGTATCTTTGGATACGCACGGAGATCGATGGAGGATGGGATTATCCACTGTTTTTTATGATCGTTATTTACAAACTCAAAGAAATATAACGAGCATAAGGATCGATAATTTTAGTATTAATGGACAAAATGCTTATTGTGTAGAGCCAAATGTTGAAATTTATCCTTCGATTGCAATGGAAATATTGGATGGACAGGCCGCCTTAAATGCACTTCATACCGCAGGCTATTCGGATTCTCAAATTAATGAAATGGCATTGATTTCAAGCTTAGGGTATGGATATGCCAATGATTTCTCAGAAGAAATGAATGCAGCAACACAGGTGCGAATTTGGCAAGTACATTTTGGCGATGTGATATCAAATATTCCGGCAGACATTCAAGCCCGTATTGATGTGATCAACGAAAGAATTCGTAAGATGAATACATCTTTATCATTTGAAAATCAGACTGTAGAATTAAACGGATATGGTGAAAAATATGCAGTCACTCTTGAAGACACAAATGGGATTTTATCCGACTATGTCTTAAATTCATCGATTGCAGGTGTGCATGTTGAAAAAAATGGAAACACATTAAGATTATGGGTGGAAAAAGGAAGTGCAGAATCAGGTACAATCACATTTGATGGATTGTATTCTAGAAATGAAGCAAACAATAATTGCATCGCATATTTTAATCCACAAAATCAAACGTTGGCTTCTTTTGGTAAAACAACTCCTAGGCAGGCGTCATTTAATTATCGTGTAAAAGAGACTGAAGGAAGAATACAAGTCAACAAGATTGGAGAAGCTTTAAAATCCGCGACTGTAACGACTGAAGAAAAAAAGAAAAAAACGGCTTTTGAATACGAAGAAATCGGTCTGGAAAACACGCAATTTGAAGTGATTGCGGCTGAAGATATTAAGGATCCAGCTGGCGATATAGTGTATAAACAAGATGAAAAAGTTGATACGATCACTACAGATCAAACCGGTGTTGCCTTAACCAAAGATCTTCCTTTTGGAAAATATATTCTAAAAGAAGTGCAGGCTACTGTAGGCTATGTGCAAAATAAAGATCCAATTGAAGTAGAGCTGCAGATTAGTGAAGATGGTCAAACCGTTGTTCAAAAGGACATTAAAAATGAGCGTGTCAAAATTGCGCTGGATTTAGAAAAAGTATCTGCTTCGACAAAGAAACCTCTTCAAAATGCATTGTATGGTTTGTATCTTAAAGAAGATTTAAATGGAGTAGATGGCATTGTTCTTCCAAAAGATACTTTAGTTGAAACAAGTTATTCAAATGAAGATGGAAAAATTGTCTTTGATGGTGATTTTCCTCTCGCATTGTATGAATTAAAGGAAATTGAACCATGCCCAGGTTATGCACTAAATACAGAAATTATTGAAATTGATGCAAGAAATCCAAAAGATACGGATACGATTCATATAGAGAAGGTTTTAGAAAATGATTTTAATACGATATCTATATGTGTAAATAAAGTCGATCAAAATAACAATGTGATCAAAAATAACCGTTTTGAATTTGGTTTGTATAAAGATAAAGAATGTAAAGAGCTGATTGAATCAAAAATTAATGAAGATAATGCAGGTTATGTTCAATTTAATGATCTTGATGTAGGTACATACTACATCAAAGAAATAACAGCACCAAACGGATATAAGTTATCCGATGAAGTTGTTTGTGTTCAAGTAAAGGAATATGGTCAAGTATTGATCAATGAAAAAGAAGTTAAAACTGATGAAGAGAGAGTGTATTCTTTATCATATAAGAATGAAAGAATACCTGAAATTCAAACAGGCTTACAAAACAATATAACATTGTTTGTTGCCTTGATTGCTATATCAGGAGCGACAATTTTGATCTATTTGGTTCGTAAATATAAGGCGTAAGTTTATCTTACGTCCTTTTTGTATGTTTTAGATTGCGATACTTGCAATTTTACTGAAAATAAACTAAACTTTCTTATATGAACGGTGCTGAAAAAAAACGTTCTTTTTTTAAAGACGCTGCTTATAACATAAAACGTACCATGGAATTAGATCCAGCTGCACATTCAAAATTAGAAGTATTTTGGTTATATCCCCATATCAAAGCTTTAGGTTTTCATCGTATAGCACATTGGTTTTGGGTTAGAAACCATACTTTTATTGCACGTTGGATTTCAAATATTGCTCGCAATTGGACGGGCATCGAAATTCATCCTGGAGCTACAATAGGCCGTGGATTGGTTATTGATCATGGCATGGGCGTTGTCATCGGAGAAACGGCTGTTATCGGCGATGACTGCCAGCTTTATCATGGCGTTACGTTAGGTGGAACAGGTTCTGTTCATGTTAAAAGACATCCCACTTTAGAAGATGGCGTTTATGTTGGTTCTGGGGCAAAATGCCTGGGTAATATAACGCTTCACAAAGGAGCTAAAGTAGGAGCCAATGCCGTTTTATTAAAAGATGTGCCGGCTTATGCAACGGCTGTTGGCATTCCGGCTAGAATTATTGAAAAGAAGTAGTGAGGATTCTATGTGGAAATATCGTTGTAAAACGCATTTGTTATCGCTTCTAGGAGCATTTATCGTAGGATGTGTGGTAACAGCTATCTTTTTCTTTACAAATACTGAAACATATTTACAGATATTGCCTGCTGATGTATATAAGTTTATTTCTGAGAATATTTGGCTTACATGTGCAGCAGGAGGTTTATCTTTTGCCGGTGTCATTAATATCATCTTGCTTGCTCAGATGTTGATGTCACTGTATAATCTAAATCCTTTTATCTTTATTATTTTGATCATGTTTGCCGCAGAACCTTTGGTAATTCTAGGAATTGTATTGGTCGTTCCAGCGGTTATTGTTTGTATCTATGGTATGATCAGCTTGAATAAAGAACGTGGCAAAGAGATGAAAGCCCACAATTTTTCTCAAGATGAAGAACTTGTAAGAATGTATAAATTGCATCATAAATTGGATGAGAACGTTAAATCATTAGCTGAAAATTGTCGCAAGAATGTCAATAAGATGACATATCTATACATTTTAGGGATTGTCGCCTTGTTCTGTGTTTTATTCTTTATTCAGAATATCATGATTGCAACTTTGGCTTTTTTGTTCTATATGTTTTTATTCAATATATTGTTGCGGTATCGAGCTTCCTGCTTGATTCCAATAACTTCTCTATTATATGACAAGTGTGATCCTGAGGCTTGTGCTTCAGCAATTATCTACTATTCAACAAAGAACAAAAAAGTAAAGCTTAAATCTCAAACATTGTTTGCTCAGTGTCTAATTTATTTAGATGATCCACAATTAGCTCAGGATATTTTGATCAATTATCCACGAAAAGATGCTGCGAGCTCTTTATCATACTGGTCTTTGATGGCAAATATTTATTATTTAATGAAAGATGAAGACGGATTGAACCGCTGCAAAGAAGAAGCTCAAAAATTTCAACTTGGTTTTGGTCAGACCGGTGTCATGATCCAAAATGAAGAATTGGCTTCTATTCAAAATAAAATCGATTTGATGAATGGAGAATTCAGCACTTGTAAGAAATATTATCTAGATTCGTTAAATAAAGCTCGTTTTACTTTCCAACAAGTTGATTCTTGTTATTACATCGCATTGATCTCATTTGTAGAACAGGATTATCCACTTGCGAATATGTATTTCGATCGAGTAATTAATTTAGGTAATAAAATGTGTTATGTTTCAAAAGCTAAACACTATCAGTCCAAGATGGAAAATATGAATCTTGATATCGATGAAGGCTAGAAAGCCTTCTTTTTTTATGCATTTTTAACATACCATATACCTAGGTATAAATTGATCAAAGTCGAAAACAAGATTTCACTTAGTGAAGTAACATGACCTAGTCCAAACAGAACTAAGGCGCAAATTGAAAATAATAAAAATAAATATTGAAGGTGTTTTTGTAAAGAAGTATCTACATAGCACGCAGGATCAAAATAAGCTTGAATCCATTCTAAAATAAATAAGAAGACAGCAGCTACAGCTATCCATACATGCAAATCATTGATCCAAAATGCCAGTGTATCCGAGTAGGGAATAATACAGGAGATGCACATAGCTAAACAGATGATCTTATGGAGATGCTTGTGATAATAAATACGATATTTATTCCAGATATGTTTAGAATAGAAATAAAATCCCAAAGCACTTGAAATGGCCCATAATACAAGATAGATGGTATGGCCTAATTGGTTTCCTATATAGCTTTGATTATCGTAAGATACATCGATCCAGAAGAAAGGAAGGATGTTTAATAACGGATTGATAATCAAAAAATGAAGATAAACGTAAGATTTTTTAAATTTCATGAAAAAATTTTACGTTTTTTTTGTCATTTTGTCCAATTGAAGTGTGATAGAAAATAGGAGCGCAAAAAAGGAGGTGTTTTGATGCAAGATTGGGTGGACGTAATCGAAAGAAATGATCAAAGAATGAAGTTAAGACTTAAATCGAACAAATTGCTGGATGTATCACTGTTTGAACGATTTGAACATGACGATCTATGTTTAAGATGTGTTTTAAATGATACCGCTTCTGCAACGATAACTTATGTTATACAGGATTTTCTTTCTCTTGATGATTTTTTAGATCAATATACATTCAAAAAAGAAGAAGGATATACATTTTTAGAGAATCTTTTTACCAGTGCCGTTGCGGTCAATCGCAATAAACCAGTATTGGTAGATCCTGAGTTTATATTTGTGTCAAATGTTGGTGATCGATTTGCCTTTGTTGGCATTCCTCTTGTGATTGATGAATGGTTGATACAAAAAGATGTATGGATTGAAATCGTAAAATATTTGATCAATCACTTTAAGAGTGAACATGCCTATGAAATCAATGGATTCTTGATCAAATTTGTAGAGTCATCTGAATTTTCATTGCCCAATCTCATTCTTGCAATCAAGGCTTTACATGATTCGTATTATCCTAAAAAGCTGTTTCACTTTAAACGCAATAACAGTTTCGTGTTAAAGCGTCCCTTAATACCTAATACGATCATCAAAGAGTGCGTACAAGAGTATGGTCACCTGCCACAAGAAGAAAAAACTCAATTAATAGGCTCATTTGATGAGTATAAGGCGTATTTAAGTGATGGGACGACAAATTATCCTTTGATAGGAGAAACAGTTCTTATAGGACGTTCTATGGCTTGTGATATTCGCATTGAATCTTTAGAGATATCTTTGAAACACGCAAAGCTGACTCGTGTCGATAATCGATGGTATATCCAGGATCTTAAAAGCAAGAACAAGACATATTTAAATGAAAAATTGGTCCAGCGAAAGATGCGATTAAAAGATGGCATGGTCATATCTTTTTCGCAGAAACAGTTTACCTTTCATGAAAAGTAATCATGATCTTGAATGATAGATATTTAATTCAGGAACAGATTCAAAAATCATCGTGGATCAATGTATATGTCGTAGAAGATCAGTTGACATCCAAGTTGTATATTGCCAAAGAAGTCTTAAAAGAGGCAAATCCAATCTTGATTCACCAGTTTCACGTTGAAGTTGATGTTTTAAGTCAACTTGAACACAAAAACTTTCCTTCAATAATCGATGTGTTCGAAACGCGAAATAGTATGATCTTGATCGAAACCTACTTTAAAGGTATTGATCTGGGTCAATGGCTTTTAAAACATGACAAGATATCTCAAAAACTAAAGAAAAAGTGGATCTTAGATTGTATAGACATGTTACAACATATTCACGAAAAAGGATTTTTATATATCGATCTAAAGCCCGAAAACTTGATCATTGTGGATGAAGAAATTTATCTGATTGATTTCAATGCCTGTCTTGAAAAGACTTCTCATCAAGCAATCTTAGCTTCCAAGGTTAATACAGCTCCAGAATTTTTAGAAACAGGATATTTAGATCAGACCAGTGACATATATGGAATGGGAGGGATATTATTAGCATTATACTCACGTGGTCCTTGTAGAAAGCTTGCACAAAAATGTCGAGATACACTTCCTTCTAAACGTATTCGCTCAATGAAGCAATTAAAGCAATGCTTTCTGCTATGTTGTAGAGCTAAGTATATCTTAAGTATTATTATTTGTATTTTGTTGTCTGTCTTTCTATTTAGTTTACTTTTTAGATATACATTAGCTACTCCATTATCTAAATATCTAGATACTAAAAATTCATCAGATTTGATCAGTGCCTATCAATTCACGCTTAATCAGGCAGAGGGAACTTACCAACAAAAAGTTCAAGACACGCTTTATTTATGGATCGATAATGGCTGGATCTTAACATCTGTATTAGAGGATGAGAAAGTGGCTCGCTTCCTTTTGAAACAAGCTATTCAATCACAAAACATCTCCTGGTGCTCCTATATCTTAAACTTGTTGAATGATGATGTGAAAGATCAATTGATTGACTTGGTCTTGTTGACAAACGTCTATATTGAACAGACCCAGAACATTCAATATGAACACATCCATAGATTTTTGAATGACCTAAAGACAAAAACACTAAGTACATCGCAAAAAATGGAAAATATGTTTTTGATATTGAATGTCATCAATGAATGCGAAATTATTTTGAAACAACAGGATCTGGATATTCTGTATAAGCTTCAATCCAATCTGCCAGATCAACAAAATGAGATCTTACGTTCTTTGGCAAATGCGTATCTTTCTTATGGATTGATCATACAAGATGAAGATCTAGAATTTAAGATTCCTTCGTTTTATACAGAATTATTTAAAGATGATTTAGAAAAGTTAGAAATAATACAATTTTTAGGAGGATAAGTATGATTGAATATATGTTCTATTCTACGATCGCACTCTCGTATATCGAACTGGATAAAGATACATTAACCGAACCAGACGATGTCTATGTAACACTTGATTCTTCGATCGATATTGAGAAAAGCTCGTTTTGGTATCAAGGAGAAGAGATTCGACCACAAAATGGCAAGATCTTCTTTCATGTGTATGAAGAAGATGAGTCTATATTTCGCTATATTCTAAAAGATAGTAATGGAAATGTATTAGAAGATTCCAGTAAAACGATTACGCTGGATTCAATCAATCCTGAAATAGAAGTAAAAGTGAATGAGCATTTAATAGAGGATACTCTTTATCTTGTTGATAAAACACCATTATCCATTACTTGTACGGATACACATCTTGATAACTTTGATGTTTATGTGGATGATGTGTTGATGGAAGAAGATGATCAATTTGAAGTTGAACCAGGTGCTAGACAAATTAAGATCGTTGCATCCGACAGTTTTGGACACGAGACGATGCGTTTGATTGATGTTAAAAGGATTAACGTTCCAGTCATTGACGTTAATCAAGATTATGATGCTTATACACTAGATCCATCTTTTCATTTTGATTTTAATGAAGTGATAAAAGAATCCTTTTCCTTGATCATGTATGTGGACGGGATCAAGACTCGAGAATTCGATTGCAAAGATCTAGAAGAGTTAGAAATTAAATTGGATAAGACGGGAGATTATCTATTTCAGCTTGTTCTTCCACAAGCTTTGTATTTAAATTTTCAGATTGAGGATCACGATCAATATCTGATTCATTTTTCCAATGATGAATTGTATTTGAATATGATTCCTGATACATATCAAACAAATGAAACTGTGTTCGTGAATATGAATTGGAACCCTCGTTATGTAAAAAATACATATTTAGAAATATGGAATGGTCGATATTGGATTCGTCGTGATATTATTGATCAAATTGTTTTTGCTGCCATTCCAGGTCAAAGTATTCAATACTATGCTAGAGCTTATGTTGAGGATATGTTTTCTAGGAAAGTAGAGAAAGAAGTAAGTGTTTTGGTTGATTGCCAACCACCAGAAATCTCACTGCAGGGAAATGGACAGATCTTAAAAGAAAATGAATTAAATATCTTGGAAAAAGATACGATCATAGAATATTTATCCAGCGAAAAGACAAAAGTAACCATGAAGTTTAAGATCAATGATCAAGAAATGCAAAATATCACTTTAAATCAGGCCTTTTCACAACTAAAAAAAGACGATGTGCTGTATGTGGATATTCTCGCAAAAGATGAAGTAGGGAATCTGAGCAGTAAAACATATCTTATTAAAAAGGAACCAATTGTATTAACAAATCCAATCATAACAACATCTTATGAAACCTCCTCTTTTGATCCGTTTAATCAAGATATTGCTCATATTGATCATATTTGGAAAGTCGATGAATCTAACAATTTGATCCAACATGAAACTGTTAAAAAAATCAATGATATGACCAAACCGACAATTCGTTTTATTCGTAAGAATGATAATACGATTCGAATCATCTTGATGAAGGGAGCCGAGTATTCAAATGATCGCTTTCAAAAAATCATGATCGATGATAAACCTATAGACTTATCGCTTTTAAAGAAAGATAAGTTTGGTAACTATTACTATGATCATGTTTCTCATACTTCGCATTGTACGATAAAAGCTATTGCGACAGATGCTTCTGGAAATAAGACCAGTTTACAGGAAGAGTTTACCTTTTCGCTATATCAATGGCTCATTCCAGCTTGTTTGATTACTTTTGTGACATTATTAAGCTTGATCGTTTATCAAATTAGGAAACGTATTCATGGCTAGAATCTTTTTGGTTTTTGATTGTACTTGTTCTCATTATGAAATAAAAAATAAGTTATATATCAAAGATCTAAATTTTGAACTGAAAAAGAATATTTTGAATTTATCTTATCAAAAGGAAACATATCAACTTCTAGATCAAGAATCGATTCGTCTTGGACCATATGTTATTGTATTTGATTTAGCTAAAAAAGAAACATGGTTTTTATACCCTTTAGAAGATGAATGTTTGATTGGTCGTGATGATAGTTGTGATATATGCATCTTATCTTCAAAGGCATCTAAAAAACATTGTCGCCTTGTGCAAAATGAGGATCTATTTGTGATTCATGATCTGAATAGTACGAATGGGATCTTTGTGAATCGTAAAAGGATCAAAGAAAAAACATTACAGGGTGGAGATGAAATCATCATTTATGATGTTTTGATATATTTTGTCGAAGGGTATTTGGTAATTAATAAAAAACCAAAACATGAAGTAAATAAAGTAAGATCTCAATTCAAGAAGGATCAATCTTTGAGTTTGAAAAAAGGCCTATGTAGATTTCCTCAAGATATCAATTCTTTAACAGTGCGTGTAGAGATGCCTATCATAAAAGAACCAATCAAAAAAGCAGGTGTTTTTGCAAGTATCGGTTCTTCGATTTTGATCTTGTTTTCTAGTTTATTATCTTGTATAGCTTTAAAACTGTTTTCTGATATCGCTCTTGAGAGCATATTTTCAACAATGTTTACAAGTTTATCAATGAGCGTAGCTTTCTTTGTGTATGGCTTGATCAATCGTCAACTCACCTATAAGTCCCAACAAAAGCTGAATAAAGATGAAGAGAAGCTGTATTTGGAATACTTAGAACAACTAAAAACAGAATTGGATGAATTCAAAGAAAAAAAAGCGCATCAAATCATACAGGATCAAAAAATATTTACTGGTTTTTCAAAGAATTCTTTTGGGATTTATGAAAACAAGGAACTTTTGATGGCGATTGGTATACAGAAAAACAATGTGATTGATTTTGAAAAACAAGATGCAAGTTATTTGTATAAGATGCAGACATTATTTAAAAAAAGAGAACAGTTTATCGCAGATTATGATGTTCAAATAAATAAGAACGTATATTTCAATGAATTTAATAAGCTTTGGATACAAAGGAAATGGGATCAATCAATCCTGGATATGATCATGATGCAATATAGCTGGTTAAATCTTAATCATTTTAGAAAGATCGTTTTTCTAGTTCATGAACGAAGTGAAGTGAAACGATATCTAGATCATCCAGCAATCATTAAAGACAAAAGGCGTCTTATTGCAACAAATTCAAAAGAAATCAAGGAACTAAGTTCCTTGATCAAGGGATTGCCTTATATCTATATCGTATCCAATGAAAAATTGATCGTAGATATTCCTTCGGAACATTTTTCTTTGATTTATATAGGAAATGAACCATCTATATATCCATATGATCGCATATACACAGATGATTTATTAACTATTGAATTTTCAAGAGATAAAATTCGCAGTTCAATAGAATATTTTTATCAAAATAAACCAACATATAGAGCTGATGATCTACATCCTGATTTTGAACATGATTCAGTTTGTTTAAAAGTGAAGATGGGATTGGATGACAATCAAGAAATCATAACAATTGATTTTTCCGAGAAAGCACATGGACCACACGCTCTGGTAGCGGGTACAACTGGATCTGGAAAATCTCAATGGCTGTCTTATCTATTGATGATGTTGATCGTACAAAACTCACCAGAATACCTTCAATACATCTTGATTGATTTTAAAGGGGAAGCATTTGGACAAGCCTTTTTAAAGTTTGATCATTGTGCGGGTATTATCAGTAATCTTGAAGAAAACGCAATGAATCGCTTTGTCTTAAGTATGGAAAGTGAAATCAAGCAACGACAGCTGTTGTTGAAGAAAATGATGAGCGAGTATCCAACAAAATTAAGCCATATTGATGTATACAATGAAATTTATCAAGATAAAATTTCGCATTTATTTGTAATTGTGGATGAATTTGCCCAATTAAAATCTCGTTTTTCACAACATTTACATTCTTTGATTGAAATGGCACGAATTGGACGTTCTTTAGGCATTCATCTGATCTTATCGACACAAAAACCTTTAGGTATCGTTGATGATCAAATTTGGGCCAATGCCAATCTTAAAGTTTGTTTAAGAGTGAACAGCGAAACAGACAGTCGTGAAATTCTTCATAATGATCATGCATCCAAGTTGGTTGAACCTGGTGAATTTATCATGCAGGTTCAAGATGCAGAAAGAAAAGGAAAAGCTTTTTATCTATATGAAGAGATATCAAACAACAGAGATTTTACGATCGTAGATAGTATGGATCATGTTCTTTATTCTAAAAACGAAAAGAAAGAAACTTTATTTCAATATTTATCCGATCAATTGTTGAAACAGGCAAAAGGACACCATTGGATCGTGTGTCCTGATTTGAACACATACCAGAAACTTAATGAAGGCTTTCTATTGATTGACATGCCACAGAAACAAAGTCAAAGAATTTTTGATTTCAAGGATCCTTTTTTGATCTATACCAAAAATATAAATCAAATTATGCAGTCAATTTTATCTTGTATTCAAAGTAAGAATGTTTATCTAAAGGGATTTGATGTTTATAAAGAGTATGTTGATGAAGTATTGGATGAAATCGGTTTTTGTATTAAAAGTCCTCTATTAAAGGAGAATGACTTTTTGATCATCGATAATCTAGAAGATTTTAAAGAAGTAAAAGCACTGCAATGCATTGTAATCGTGATTATTGACCAGTTGAATCTTAAAGATATTTCATTGATCAAATCTTTTACAGAACGTATGGCATATCAGATCAATGATATCGAAAGTCTACGATATTTCTTTGATGGCTATCCAATTCATCCAAACATACAACATCCACAAATTCTATATGAACATGCGGTATATGAATGTGTCTTAAACAAGGGACATCCTTTGAAGAAGAAAAATAAAAAACAAATCTTAAAATTAGAAAACTCAGATAGATTTTTATTGGGATTTGATGTTGAAACAAAAAGACCAGTGTTTCATAAAAACGATAAACAGATCTTGTTTTGTTACGAAAAAGTAGAGGCGATAGAAGTAATAGAAAGAATTTTGTCGCAATGGAAAAAATCAAATGATCAGCTGACCATTAGTAAACAATTAGATGAAACTGCAGATGTATATGTATTAAAGAGTTCTACGATGAATTTGGTTACGTTTGAGAAGATACAAAACAAAATGAATCTTGTATGGGTAGGAAATGACTTTATAGAAAAAGGATTTATGATCAAGAGAAAATTTCCGTTGTTTCAAGGAGAACTGTATTTTTGGCATGAGAATGAAGTATTCAATGTTAGAGAGGTAAGACAAAATGGAGTTGATTCATATTAAAGTTTTTAATCAAGAAAAAGCGTATGACGTATGGATCGAAGAAGACTGCAAGGTCAATGACTTTATTGAAGATGTCATTCATTTGTGGTTTAAAGAACAATATGCCTATGAACATTTTCTCTATCACATTGATGAAAAAAAGATATTGGTTTCTCATTTAAGCTTTAAGGAAAATCATGTAATACATTCAGATCAATTGATCTTATTTTGAAGAAAGGAATAGACAAATGCAGATAAGAGTAGATTATGAACAAGTTCATCAAAGTGCATCCATGATCAAACAAAAGGCTGCACAATATGATGAAACGATACAAAAAATATATTCACGTATGTATCAAATGCAAAGTGTATGGCAGGGAAGTGACAATCAAGCCTTTATCGATAAGCTTGAACAGTTTAAACCTCAATTAAATCGTATGACAGAGATAATTGAACAGTATGCTTTGTATTTGCAGAAGAGCGCTGATAATTATCAAGCTTTGTTGCAGGACAGGATCATGAAAGCTAAGAATTTAGCATAGAAAGGGTATTTATGAATAATGTACAGATTTCAAGTGATGATGTTTTACAATATGCAAATCAATTAAGCATGATGGAGCAGGAAATACTACAAATTTTCCAGGAAATTAAATCGAAAATGACATATGTAGAAACGATTTGGTCATCGCCTGCCTCAAAGAATTTAATGAATCAATTTCAACGTATGTATCCTGTTTTTGATCAATACGTGCAGGCTTTGGGTGAATATGCTCTATATCTAAATCAGACGGCATCCAGCTATGCAGAAAATGAAGCAAATTTGACAGCGGCAATGAGTGCAAATGGATAGTTCTTTGATGTATTATCAAAATTTGAAACAGTCTTTGAATGCTTTGAAAAGTAAAATTGCAGATACTGTAAGTGATGTCAATGAAAGAAGTTATGTGCTTCAAGCTATCGATGAATTGTGTTTGTTATGTGATCAACAGATTCAGGAGATAAACATACATGTTCATCAACACAGATAGTTATCGTATGTTAGGTTTGCGATTTCAAACTTTAAGAAATGATTCGATTCAAGGTAATTATTCCAGGCAAGTTTTGATTCAAAACAAATTAAAGGCATTACAGTCTTATTTTATAGAGACTGCCAATCTATTTGAAGAACACGAAAGCGGAAATACCAGTTTGTTTACAAATGGTCAGCTTAGGACCTCACACTATGAAAATATTAATATTCCAGCCATATTAACGAAACAAGATAAAAAGTCGTATTTTGGTTTTGGTGCGCAATACAATATCAAGGAAGCCACTCTTGGTTATCATAATGATTTAATTGATGCCAGTTTACGCATGAACATAGGAGATGCCAAAGCCAATGTGGATGCTGAATTCTCATTGTGGAAAGATAAAAAATGGGATCCTAGATTTGAAGCGGAACTGGATGCAGATATTGCATTAGCCAGTGCCAATCTTCAGGCTAAAGTAGGCGGTTCTAAGTTAAATGCGACTGTAGATGCAAGAGGAGCTGTAGGAGCCTTGTATGCAGATGCTACCTGCGTTTTATCGATGGAAGAACAAACAATCAAGGCAGGTGTTGGAGCCTGCGCGCTTAGAGGGGAAGCAAGTATCGCATTTAATATTTTTGGTGTAAAAGTAACGCTGACCGGACAAGGTTCGCTTGGAAGTGCGGAAGCAAATTTTGAATATAGCCATCGTAACAGAGAATGGATCATTGGATCAAAACTTGGCTTTATCGCAGGCCTTGGTTTTAAGATACGAGTAAATTATTAGAAAGGAAATTTATGAGAGAATTATTACCACTTGGCAGTGTAGTGGCCTTATATAATGGAACAAAGAAGTTAATGGTCATCGGACGCATTCAAAAGGCAGTAGAATCCGATGAGGTGTATGACTATTCAGCTTGTCTTTGGCCTCAGGGATATATAAACAAAGAGTACGTCTATTTATTTAATCAGGAAGATATACGCTGTCTATATCATATTGGACACCAGGATACAGAAGAGTTTAATTTTCGCTTTATACTGGATGAAGAAATGAAAAAAATCGAAAAATAAAGAGTCAGTCGTTATGACTGACTCTCATCTGTTTCGGATAATTCAGGAAATTCAACTAGATATTCTGGATTGTTTTCTCTTAAGTAATCAAATACAGTTTGATCATGAACTGTAAAATTATATTTGTTTAGATAGTATACAAGACATTGTGTACTAAAATCTGAGCTTGAGCTTAGATTTTCAATGATCTGATCTTTGATGTTTTCGTAATCGTTATCCACTAAAATAGCTACATAAGCTGTTGTCGTTCCACTACCGCTCTCAGATGTGAAAACTTCATCGGCAACACCAGCATCTTCCTGTTTATACATTGTGTTGATCAAACGTGTTGGAAGATCTGTGGACTGCGTTGTAATAAGAACTTCTTCATTTGAATAGCTGGCAGAATCACTGGAATACTCTTCGTAGACCTTATCCAGTTCTGTTCCATCTTGAACCGCTTCAAGTGCTTTTTGGGCTGTTTTTTCATCATCGCACTGAATGATCTTTACAACACTTGGCTTGTATTCACTGCGAATATCTGATTTTGCATCATCAAAGTATTTTTCGGTTAATTTTTCATATTGGGCATTTGGAATCAAGACTTTATCAATATAATCGTCTTTACCTTCATAACCCGCACTGATCAATTGATCTTCGATATCTGGAGTGTTGCTTTCTAATTCAGCATAGGAATCTTGTGCAGCCTGTTTGATTTCATCGCCACGGCCAATTTCTTCATCTAAAATAGCTTGACGAATCAATTCAACGCTCATGTTGCCACCACTGGCTGCTTTTAAAAGATCATATAAATCACCTTTTGTGTATGTCGTATCTCCAATTGTCATAATAGATTCGCTGGAATCAGAAACAGTGGATTGGGCACCTCCACAACCTGTCAATAATAAGGCTGTACCTAACAGAAGTAGAGCTTTTCTTTTCATTATTCATTCTCTCCTTTCTGTGTGCTGATATAATCTTCAATTTTCTTCTGAACATCTTCATCGTTAAATTTAATGTCTAAGTTTTTTGCGTTTTCTTCAACGATCGTTACAGATAATCCTTGATTATTTTGTAAGAATGCATATAGCAACTGATCTGTCACATCCTCGTTTTTAGATTCATGGATCTTTTCGATATCTGTTTCATCGACATGAACTTTATATAGGCTGATAGCTCCTGTTGTTGAATCTGTAACAGTGATCCAGTCACTTGTTTGTCCTTTTTCCAACTCAAGTGCAGCTGAGATCACACTAGAATCGAGTGTAGTTGAAGAATTGGAAGAATTCGAATCGATATATCCATAGAAACCATCATTAGCTGCGGTTGTCTCATCTTCGGAGAATGCGGTTGCGGCATCCGCAAAGCTTCCGTCTTCTAGAGCCTGATCAATATTGTCTTTCTTTTTCTGTTCATCATCTGTTAATTCATCTGCGTCTGTTACACTCATAGAGATGATCGATACAGTTCGAGGACTGACACTTTCTACAGCTTCCTTATATTCGTCAAAATGTTCATCGACATAAGCTTTATTCATTTCTTTTTCTTTTACGCTGGTAAGGCAATAATCATCCAAGTCATCAATAGACTTATAGCCATAACTAGCTAATTCAGCTGCAAGACTTGCTTCATAATCGGTGCTGTTTGATTGTGCATTAGTACGAATTGTAGATTCAAGGGTGCTTGCGTCTTCTCTTAAGCTGTCTGTTGTTTCAATTGTCTGGTTAATAACAGCATTGCGATACATATTGTATAAAAGCGTACTGTCAAAACTTTCAAGTTCATTATAAAGATCGTCAGCCGTAACATCTGTACCATCAATGCTTGCGACAACTTCTTTACCATCCATTATTTTACCAGATACGTTATAACGATTGGCATCAAAAATAAAGTATCCAATAAATGAAATTAGAATAACGGCAATTACGACAACAAACCAGTTATTCCTTAAAAATTCACCCATATTAGTTCCTCCTTTGAAAATCTTTTAAATTATACGAAAAATCGCTATAAATTGCAATGAAACCCCAAATCGTATTAATTGAGATTTAAAGGAAAGTTTGTTATTATAGTATAACGAAAAGAGGAATACATATGTCAGAATTAGTGATTAAAGATCTACATGTTTCTGTAGAAGATAAAGAAATATTAAAGGGCTTGGATCTAACGATCAAAAGCAAAGAAAGACACGCTCTAATGGGGCCAAACGGAAATGGGAAAAGTACTCTATTAGCTGCCATTATGGGAAATCCAAAATACACTGTCACAAAAGGATCAATTGAACTTGATGGACAGGATGTTTTAAACATGGAAGTGGATGAGCGCAGCAAGGCTGGTTTATTTTTGGGAATGCAGTACCCTAGTGTAGTTTCTGGGGTAACCAATTCAGACTTTTTAAGAAGTGCCATCAATGCTCGTCAGGAAAAACCTATCTCTTTATTCAAATTTATCAAAGAAATGGATAAAGCAATCGAACAGTTGCAGATGAAACCGGATTTGGCTCATCGCTTTTTAAATGATGGTTTCAGTGGTGGTGAAAAGAAACGTAATGAAATCGTTCAGATGATGATGTTAAAACCATCAATTGCGATGTTGGATGAAATTGATTCTGGTTTGGATGTGGATGCCTTGAGAATTGTAAGCGATGCGATCATCAAAACGCAGGAAGAAACAGATATGGGCTTATTGATCGTGAGCCATTATGCTCGCTTCTATGAATATTTAAAGCCAACTCATGCACATGTTTTATTGGATGGAAAAATTGTTGTGTCTGGACAAGCAGATCTTGTTGATAAAGTTGATCAGGAAGGCTATGAATGGATCGAAAAAGAATTTGGTGTTTTCGCTAATAAGGAAGATAAAAAACGACCAATTTCTCTTGGTTCATGCGCCGTTAAAAAGGTGGCTTAGTTATGGAAAGAACATTTCAGGATACATTTAAGGAACAATTAAGTTCTACAAATGAAAAAACAATTCTAAATGTCCTTTCTCAAGCTTCAGGATCTTTGTTTTATGAAATTACAGAAGCAACAGATATAGATTTAGAGATCTGTATTGAATCCTCTGCTAATCTAAAGCTTTTTGTACTGAATCGATCCAATGGGGATGTAAATCTGAACTTAACGATCCACGTTGATCAGGATGCAACTTGCCAGATGGGTCTATTGGATCTTCAAGATGGCAAATTCAATTGGAAACAATATGTGGATTTAAAGAAAGCAGGAGCAGAGTTTAGTATTTTATCTGGCCAGTTGTGTATGCCGGATACGACAAAGATCTGTTCAATGGAAGTATGCCATGAAGATGGCAATACATTTGGACAGATGCAAAACTTTGCGGTTCTTTTTGATCGTGCTCAATATGAAATGGTTGCCAATGGAAATATCAAAAAAGGATGTGCCCAGGCACAGTCTCATCAGACAACAAGAGTTTTAACATTAGGAAAAGGCCATACTGCAAAAGTGATTCCTTTGTTGTTGATTGATGAAAATGAAGTAAAGGCAAGCCATGCTCTTTCAATTGGACAGCCAGATGAGGAACAACTTTATTACTTATGTTCAAGAGGTCTTTCTAAACAACAGGCGATGGGTCTGTTGAGCGTTGGGTATTTCTTGCCCGTTCTTGATCTTGTCGAAGATAAAGAACTTTACGAATCCTTAAGAACCTGCATGGAAAGCAAGGTGGGATTATATGGACGTCAATAAGATCCGTGAAGATTTTCCCATCCTTTCAAGAAAGATGAATGATAAACCTTTGGTTTATCTTGATAATGGGGCAACTACACTTAAACCTCAATGCGTAATTGATGCAGTATGCAATTATTATACATACCTTGGAGCGAATGCTCATCGAGGCGATTATCAGATGAGTGCTCAAGTGGATGAAGCATTTGAGAATGCTCGTATCACAGCTCAAAAGTTCATTAATGCCAAATATAAAGAAGAAATCGCTTTTACATCAGGTTCTACGATGGGATTAAATGAAATTGCGATCATGTTGACACAACAGGTATTAAAGTCTAATGATGTTGTATTAACTTGTGAGAGTGAACATGCTTCAAATATCCTTCCCTGGCAGCAGGCTGGAATAGCTAAAAATATCCAAGTAGAATACATAGAACTTGATCATGAAGGTAAAGTTACGATCGAGGCGGTTCAAAACGCTATTCATGATGGTGTTAAGATCATTGCTTTGGCACATGTTTCAAATGTATTAGGCTTTGAAGCTCCTATTGAAGAAATTTGTAAGTTAGCTCATGAAAAAGGCATTATCGTTGTGGTTGATGGAGCGCAGAGCACCCCTCATATCGACATTGATGTACAAAAGCTGGATTGTGATTTTTTTGTGTTCAGTGCACATAAATTGTGTGGTCCAACAGGTGTTGGTGTGATGTATGGAAAGAAAAAATGGATGGATATGCTTGAACCGGTTTTCTTTGGTGGAGAAAGCAATGCTCGTTTCAATAAATGTGGTGACTTGATCTTGAAAGAGAGTCCACTTAAATTTGAAAGTGGGACCCAGCCAATTGAAGGTGTGATTGGGATGGCTGTCGCTATGGATTACCTACAAAAAATTGGCAAGGATAATATCCATGCCCATGAAGTGATGTTAAAAGAGTATTTCTTGGAACAAGTCAAAGATTTAGACAAAGTAATCATATATAATGCGGATGCTAAAAGCGGAATATGTACCTTTAATATCATGGATAAAGGAAAGATGTTGTTTGCACAGGATGTAGCTGGATACTTAGATTCACTTGGAATTGCAGTACGATCAGGACAACACTGTGCTAAATTATTGCCGGATATATTACATACGCCGGGAACGTGTCGAGCCAGCTTCTATATCTACAACACAAAAGAAGATGTCGATAAGCTCGTTGAAGGATTAAAGAATGCCACAATTGAAAATTGTGTAAATATTTTCTTTTAAAGGAGGCAAAAGTTCTATGGCTTTAGATCCAACAATTTTAAGAGATATAATCATGGATCACTATGAATATCCTAGAAATAAAGAATTAACAGAAAAAGATGGATATATGTCTAGACACATGGCTAGTGATTCATGTATTGATGATATAACAGTACAGTCAAAGATTGAAAATGGGATTATTGAAGATGTACGCTTCGATGGAGTTGCCTGCACGATTTCGACTGCATCCACTTCTATCATGACGGAACTTGTCAAAGATAAGTCCATTGAGGAGGCCAAAGAAATCATCGATAACTATTTTAAGATGATCGATCAACAGGAATATGATGAAGATCTTCTAGAAGAAGCTGTTGCTTTTTCAGGAGTAGGAAAACAGGCAAATCGTATTAACTGTGCTACGATTGGTTGGAAAGCCTTACGTGATATGATCAATGAAAGTGAGGAGAAAGACCATGAGTGATTCAAAGAACCTGGATTTGAAGAATGAATACGAATATGGTTTTCATGACGAAGACGTCAGTGTCTATAAAACAGAAAAGGGATTAAATGAAGAAACTGTACGCATGATTTCTAAGATCAAAAATGAACCGGAATGGATGTTGGATCTAAGATTAAAGGCGTATCATTCTTTCGTGGAACAGAAAAATCCTAACTGGGGACCTGATTTAAGCCAGATCAATTTTGATGATTATACATATTACATCAAACCAAGTGATCGCCAGCAACAAAACTGGGAAGAAGTACCTGAAACAATTCGAAACACATTTGATCGTTTAGGAATCCCAGAAGCAGAACAGAAATATCTTGCCGGTGTTTCCACACAATACGAAAGTGAAGTCGTATATCACAATATGTTGGAAGAAGTGGAAGAAAAAGGGGTAATTTTCTTAGATACGGATACGGCTTTAAAAACCTGTCCAGATATTTTTAAAGAGTATTTTGGAAAAATCGTGCCATATACAGATAATAAGTATGCTGCCTTGAATACAGCTGTCTGGTCAGGTGGATCTTTTATCTATGTTCCTAAAGGGGTAAAATTAGAGAAACCACTACAGTCATATTTTAGAATCAATTCTATGCAGATGGGACAGTTTGAGAGAACTTTGATCATTGTCGATGAAGGAGCAGATGTACATTATGTTGAAGGCTGTACAGCGCCTATTTATTCAAAAGATTCTCTTCATGCTGCCGTTGTAGAAATCTATGTACATAAAAATGCGAAATGTCGTTATTCTACAGTTCAAAACTGGTCAAGCAATATCTTGAATCTAGTAACCAAAAGAGCAAAGGTATTTGAAAATGGGCATATGGAGTGGATCGATGGAAATGTTGGTAGTCATATCAATATGAAGTATCCAGCTTGTATTTTGGCTGAACCTTACGCAAAAGGAACGACGATTTCAATTGCGGTTGCCTCTAAAAGCCAGATTCAGGATGCCGGCAGCAAGATGATCCATTTGGCAGATCATACGACTAGTACGATCGTATCTAAATCGATTGCACGCAATGGTGGGGAAGTTAACTATCGTGGATGGGTCAATCATTCACCTAAAGCAGCGCATGCTAAATCTAAAGTAGAGTGTGATACTTTGATCTTAGATAAAGCTTCTCGTTCGGATACAATTCCTTTAAATATCTTTAAGAATGATACTTCACAAATTGAACATGAAGCGACTGTATCGAACATTAGTGAGGAACAGTTATTCTATTTGATGAGCCGCGGTTTATCTAGAGAAAAAGCTACGGAAATGATCATTATGGGCTTCTTAGAACCATTTACACGTGAGCTTCCAATGGAATATGCAGTTGAGCTAAATCAATTGTTGAAGTTAGATATGAGTGATTCTATTGGATAGAAAAGTATTGATTCAAAAAAGAAATCAAATCCAATCACCTATAAGAGAAGAAAAAGAAAAGGCCATAGTGGAAACACTGAAGCCTTTTTTAAAAGGAAATATAGGTTTATATGTACCTATTAAAGGCGAAGTGGATATCTTTAGACCATTTAAACATCTATCTGTGTATCTTCCGGTTGTGACATCTAATACGGCTATGGAATTTGTTAAGTATGAGGATAACTTACAAAAAGGTTTTTTTGGTGTCCTAGAGCCTGTAGGAACTTTTATAGATAAGAATCTAATGGATGTAATCGTTGTACCTATGGTCGGATTCAATCATACAATTCGAATGGGTTACGGAAAAGGCTACTATGACCGATATCTGAAAGATTTTTGTGGCTTGAAGATTGGAGTTGCCTTTGATATCCAGGAGGATATATCGATCTTAAAAAAAGCACATGATGTAGAGATGGATATGATCATTACCGAAACAAGGAGGATCTTAAAATGCGAATAATGTTTTTTGGCGACAGCAATACATGGGGATATGATCCAGAAACAAGTCTTCGATTTACAAATCGATATACACAGCTTATTCAAAGCGAGTTAAACGATGATGTGATCATAGAAGAAGGCCTAAATGGAAGAACGCTTTGTCAAAACGATCCCTATGATCCAGATCGTAACGGATGCTTGGATATTAAACGCTGTATAAAATCGCATTTGCCTTTAGATATTCTTGTCATTATGTTAGGTACCAATGATGCGAAAAGAATGTATAATACAAATGTATATTCTTTGGAAAAAGGAATGAATGCTCTTTTGGATAAAGTTTTTGATCCATCACTGTATAAAAAGGGATTTGATATTCCTAAGGTATTGATCGTATGTCCGCCACGAATGAATCCATCCTATATCAAGGATCCTAAAACATTTGCCAACTTTGGTAAAGAAGGATTTAACATGATAGAAGAGGCAAAGGATCATTTAGCTGAAGTGGCCAAATCATACGGTGTTGATTTTGTTGACACAAAGATCATGGCCGGCGATTATGATGGTTTACATCTACAAAGTAAAGAGCATAAAGAATTAGCTGAACAGTTAATCATTAAAATAAGAGGGATGAAATCATGAGCGCATATACGAACTCGATAAAATTTTGGGAAAGTTTTCAAAAGGTACAGGAAGAATTAAAGAAATGTCTTTCTTTAAAGAAATATGAACGATTAAATGAGCTTGTAGAAGGATTGGATGAAGAAGTCTATAGTTATACAGGCGCTCATTTCTTCGTTGAGAATCTATATGATGAGTACGAAATGACTTTTGACACAGGTCCAAATAAAACAACACAATATCTTTGTTCCTTGTTTTCTAAAACGGCTCCAGAGTCTATCAAAAAGTCTTGGATCATTAATGCCTGTCTTCCACCACTTTCGCAAAAAGCTATACAGGCAGAAGTGCAAATCAAAGATCAGTCTTATACTCTGGCAGATTTTCATGTGTTTTATAAAGTTGTAGAAAATACTCAGACCATTGCATGTCAATTATATTGTCCAGCCTATCAACAGATTAAGAATCCAGAAAATAAAAAAGAAATGAGCATGTATTTAATTGAGTTGGCAATTGGGCAATGTGCATATGAAGCTTACTTGTCTTCTGTGGATTTTTTAGATGTTCCACCTCAAGAAGATCAGCCTTTCTGTAATTTGGTGGATTTATTCGAAAAAATCATGGATATCGTAGAGAAGAACGCATGGAAAGAATATAACAGTCCATTGGAAATCTACTCTGTCTATCAGCCAATTCAGGATATTGGACATGATTCTTTACGTAAGGATATGAAATATATCTTTACTACACACCCTTTGTTGATTGAAGAGACAATTGAAAATAAAAAAGATGTGTTGTTGGATCTTTCCAGCAAAGATGGTGAATATGGATTTGTCTATTTTTCCAATATGTTCCACAATAAAGAAGATGCATTGTTTAGACAGAGTCTATCAAAACAATTAGATGATCAGATTTCTAAATTGAATGCTGGAAAGGTGATTGGCGGAGCAATTGGAAAAAGCTATTCTTATATTGACTGGATTGTTTATGACAAGACGAATTTCATAAAGGCTTTGGAAAGTGCAAAAAAACAGCTCAATAAATCTGTTGAGCTGCATTATGAATCATTTAATGATATCTTAGATTAGTTTTGAATATCAGCGCAGGCATCCAGCAGGCGCTGTTTTCTTATACCTTTTAATTCCATATCAGGATTTTCTAAAAAGCGTGCCAGCACATCGGCATCTTTTAATAGTTCACAAAGAGGGGAATCATAGATCTCTTTTTTAGAATGCTGGCCAATCGCAAAACAGATATCATCAATTTCATTGACCTTGAACATCTTTGTTTCACTTAAGTATTTATGGGCATAAATACTGGATAGTTTTGCGTGCTGGGTATGAGGACAATTATCGATAAATTGCGCATAATCATGAAACAAGGCGGCAATTTTTGCCTTTTCCGGTTTGATTCCACGGCTTATTGCCAAAAAGGTGATGCATGTATCGACACTTGCAGTGTGGCTGATAGCAGCTATGCGCAAGGGTTCATATTGGATTTCTGCAAATTTTGAGTATACGTAATCTTTAACTAGTTCATATCGTCTCATTTTGTTCACCTATACTATTATACGATGATTTCTTTTAAAGCGGGAATTTTTTCGTATAAAGTATGTGCGATACCATCGTTTTCATTGGATAACGTAATCTCATCTGCAATTTCCTTGAGTTCATCAACTGCATTTTCCATAGCAATCCCATGTCCGGAATAGGTAAGGATCGAAATGTCGTTTTGACCATCACCAAAGGCTATTACTTCTTCTGGTTTGATGTGGATAGAGCGTAAAATGGCATCAAGTGCTTTTGCCTTGTCGATACCTTTGGCCGTAAATTCAAAATAGAATGGACTGGTAAACATACAAGAAAATTCATCTTTAAAAGGTTCTTTTATCTTTTGATAGTTTTCCAGCAGATAGTCTGGATCAGCAAAGGTTAAGATCTTGTTGAGGCGAAAATCTACAAATTCACTTAAATCATCAACTTCGCAGAGTTTATAGTTACCACCTCTAGATTCGTATTCCATGACATTAAATGGTTTGTTATCCAATGTGATCCAACCATCAAATACGTTGGTTACATACATATAATCATCTTTATCAACCATAGGTCGTACACGATCAAAATGTTTAAGATGATCCAATATTTTCTTTGCCTCTTCAATGCTTAAAGATTGATTAAACAAGATTTCATCTGTTTGACAATCAAGACCGATGGCTCCATTATATGAGACAAAATATCCATGATTCTGGTCCATTTCTAATTCATGGGCAAATTTTCTCAACCCTTTAGTCGGCCTGCCAGAGGCTAGGATTAATGTGATTCCCATAGCCTGGGCTTTTAATAAGGCTTCTTTTGTCATTGGTGTTATTTCCTTTTTGTCATTTGTTAAAGTTCCGTCAATATCAAGTACGATAGCTTTAATGCTCATTTTTTTGCTCCTTTTAAATAAATAAAAAAGCACTTATGTGCTTTTTGTAGGTTTACTCAGTAACAACTGTTACGTTGTTAGCTTGCTGACCGCGATCGCTTTCAATTACATCGTAGGTAACAGTTTGTCCTTCTTCAAGAGTTTTGAACCCTTCTGCATTGATTGATGAATAATGAACAAACACGTCTTTGCCTTCTTCGTTAGTAATGAAACCATACCCCTTTTCGGCATTAAACCATTTTACTTTTCCTGTGCTCATACATTTACCTCCTGGATTATTGCCATAAATTATGATTGTTTTGATAGATAGGGGTGTATTGTTTATACATATATCTAGGCAATCTAATAAATACTGATAATCCTCTACACACTATTATTTTAGCATTCATAGTCCATTTTGTCTATGTTTTATGCAGGGGCTTACAGGAATGAAAAGAGTGAGAAATGTTAATAATTTTTTAGAAAAAATAGATAGTCACTTGTGCTATTTTTTACTATAATTAAGATATATGAAGGAGGAATCATTATGTTAATTCCTGATGAAAATCTTGGGTATGTCGTTTCTAGAACTTTACGAGTTAAGCCGCATGAACTGACCCCTGAATTGATGACAAAAATTACACGTTTAGAAGCACCAAATCATGAGATTCGCTCACTAGAAGGACTGCAATTTGCAGAGAATCTTGAATATATGGATGTTTCAAATAATCAGATCGAAACTTTAGATCCTATTCGTGATCTAAGAAACCTTGAAATTCTTGATGTTTCCAGCAACCAGTTAAGAGATATTCAGGCACTTCATGGATTTAGACAATTAAGAAAGTTGAATATTTCCAGAAATAATTTATATACGATGGATGTTTCGTCAATCGCGGCCATGATTGATCTTGAATCTTTGAATCTTGAAAAGGCAAAGGTCGATTCATTAGAATATCTGGAAAGGTGTAAGAAACTTCAGGAAGTAAGTATCAATACGGAAAACGGTCCTTTTAGTTATGCAATCTTAGGAACGCTTAAACAGCTGAAGAAATTGAATATGCGAGGTATGCGATTATTCAATATCGAGGATTTGACATATTTATCAAGTGTAGAAGTATTGGATCTTTCAACAAATTTAATGAGCGATTTATCTCCGCTGTTGTCAATGGAGAACCTAACAGAATTAAATCTTTCAAACTGTCCTTATATCAGTGACTATTCCGTTTTAACTCAATTTCCAAATCTTAAGAAATTAAATATTTCTTTTAATAAAACAAAAGACTTTAGTTTCTTAAAAAATTTATCTAGTCTGGAAGAACTGGCAATGGAACAAACTGGATTCAGTGATATGACTTTATTGAACCAAATGAGTAATCTAAGAAAACTTGATGTTTCAAAAAATGAATTAAACAATGTTCATAAATTCAAAAATGCTTCAAATTTAGTTGAATTTAGGGCGAGATTCTGTCAGTTAACAGACATTGATTTTTTGAAGAAAGCTAAGAAACTAGTCACATTGGATTTGTTCTCAAACCGCATTCAAGATATTTCATTATTGAAAGGGGCAAATGAAATGGTGGAATTGAATGTAGGTAGAAACGCAATCAAAGATATCACTTGTCTAAAAGATATGAAACAATTGGAAATCCTTTCCTTAGAAAACAACAATGTTACCGATATTACACCATTAAAAGAATTAGAGAATTTATGTGATGTTGATCTTTACAATAATATCATTACAGATTTAAGACCATTGACAAACTTGAAACTGATTTCTTATTTAAGATTGGACCATAACGCGATCACAGATTTGAGCCCTTTGGCTAATTTACGCTTTTTACGTTCATTGACATTGAAGGCAAACTATATAACGGATGTAAGTCCATTAAAGGATCTGACTTTGTTAGAGGCTCTTAGATTGGATGATAATCCTATCGAAGATACTTCTGTTCTCGAAAGCATGGAGTTCTATGAAAAATACACAAAATAAGCTGCTTAGGCAGCTTTTTTTAGTGCCTGATTAAAAATAGTATTATTTTAAACTAAGTACTTGACAATACAAAGTAGTATGTTTATTATAATAGTGTAAGAGGTGATACATATGAACCCAAGAGCTGTAATATATTGTTCAAAACATGGATCAACAAAACAAATTGCGAAAATGATTGCAGATAAATATAATCTGCCTTTGATCAACATCATGCATATTAATGGTTATTCGTTTCAAGAAGTGCCGGTTATCTTTTGTGGATGGATCAAAAAGGGAAAGATCCAAGGTCTGGTTAAAGCGGAGAATTTGTTCTCCTGCATTGAAATCGTAGCGGTTGGATCAATGCCATCTAACGAGAGCTCAAGACTAAAACTTAAATATGAAAACAATATTGATAAACAAATCTTTACGTATGTTCAGTCAAAACCATACATTGAGCCAACATTAAAAGAAAAAATATGGATCTCATTATTTGAACCTACTTTGCAGAAACGATTCATCAGAAAGGAAATCAAGATAGAACATGAATACACAATTTAAAAAAGGTGTTCTAGAATTGATCGTTCTTCAATCAATATCTCATAAAGATCTATATGGATATCAGTTAGTTACTAAAATATCTGAAGTAGTCGATGTGAATGAAGGTACGATTTATCCTCTTTTAAAAAGACTGTTGAACGATCATCTACTAGAGTCATATCTAAAAGAATCAACGGAAGGACCTCCTCGTAAGTATTATCATATTACGGCAGCAGGAATTTCCAAATATCAGGAACTTTTGAAAGAATGGAATGAATTCTCAAAACGAGTTAGTGACTTTTTGGAGGAAGAGAACAATGAATAAGCAGGAGTTTTTAAATCAATTAGAAAAGAAATTGGACCGTATCAATGAGACTGAAAGAAAAGATATTCTTATGGAATACGGAACATATATCGATGACAAAATGGCAACAGGTGTCTCGGAAGAAGATGCGGTTTCTGGTTTTGGAGATGTAGATGAATTGGCTGAGGAAATCCTAGATGCTTATAAGATCAATACGGATAATGTGCAAACAAAGGTTGATAAGACACTGGACAAAGTTTATGTTCGTTCAGAAAATTTATTAAATCGTTTAGGGAATCTCTCAGTGAATGATTTCTTCCATATTGTATTTGATGCTTTCGTACTATTGATTATCTTATTTATAGGAAAAGTCTTGATCGTGGATCTTTTAGGAAATCTATTTATATCGTTATTATTTAGCTTTTCAGGAGGATATTTATATTTTATTGAAAACTTGTTAGAATTTTTATGGGCTGTTGTTTACTTTTTAGCGGGTGTCTTCTTCTTTTTCTCCGTTATGTCTAGACGAATCAATCGTTATAAAAATAAAGCCAGCATTCGTCAGGTCGGTGTTATGGAAGATATAAAGAATACTTGGAATCAGGAATCTCGTGCATTAGTAAATGGTAATGATGATAATGAAGAAAAACTCCCACCTTTACCAAAAGATAGAGCTCCTCTTTATCATCAGCGTATGAAAACACCTCCAATTAATAATGAGGGAACTCATATTCTTGCCAAGATATTGATCGTCATGGTAGCTATTCCGGTTGTCATTGCCTTGATTTCATTTAGTGTGATATTCTTCGCAATGATTTTTGTCAGTATCACAGAACAGGCAACAAGCATTGGATTATATTTGATATTCTTAGGTTTGATTTGCGGTTCTATAAGCATACTTTGGTTTTTGATTCATGTATGGCCTAAAAAAAGAGGTGATGACTGATGCGTAAAATAATGATATTATTTGTGGCTTCTATAGTGATTGTATTAAGTGGATGTTTTGTATTCGCTACTGAAGTAAGCCATATAGATGTAATCGAAACAGTGGAGAAAAGCAAATCTAAAACTGAATCAATTGTTATTAATGAAAAAACGAAGAATGTGGTCTTAGATACGTCGTTATATGACAAGTCCAATTATTCAATTGTCAATGACATCTATATTGTTGAGAGCCGTCAGGATTCAACACTTGCTCCAAATGAAGTAGTTCTAGAATATAATGATAAGTTTGCAACAGAAGTTAGTGAACTAGGAGATACGACCACTATTAAGTTTTCATCTGAACTTACTTGGATCGACATAAATGGTAATAGTTTATCGAACTTTCAAGATTATCTAGATGTATGGAAAAACAAAACAGTAACACGAAAAAGCATCGATCCAGAATACTTTAATATTAAAGTTCGTTATGGATCAAATGTGCGAATACTTGACTCAGACAGTCAAGAGTATCAGAATGAATATTTAGATACAGGGGAACAATATTATTGATGATTTGTAGGAAAGAAGAGAAACTGTTAAATAGTTATCTCTTCTTTTTTTACATTCTGTGCTAAAATGTTTCTAGCGAGGTAGTTATGAAAAAACATTCAATGGAAAAGGATTGGCAAAATTTATTAGACAATATCTTGTTTTCTGGAACGAATGTGATTCGTGATGTTTTGGATGCCGGTAAGGATGTATATAAGACCTGGTTCAAAACAGATGCAATCAACAATACTCCTTTGCATAGAAAGAAGGAGAGGAATAGAGCAGATGGAACAGAAGATCTTATCAAGTAGAGCACGATTTGCTCAAATCTTATCCATTCTACATAAACATCATATTGAAAAAGGAATCGATCCTGTAAAGTTTCGTGAGATATTGGAAGACCTTGGTCCAACTTTTGTAAAAATTGGACAAATCATGTCAACGCGACAGGATATGTTTTCAGAGCGTTATTGTAAAGAGTTGATGAAACTTAGAAGTTCTGTTACACCTATGGATTTTGATACAGTACAAACAATCTTAAATGAGGCGTATCAAAAATCTTGGACAGAAATTTATGAAAGCATTGATATGGAGCCTTTAGGCTCTGCTTCGATTGCACAGGTTCATTTCGCTCAATTGAAAAATGGACAGTCTGTTGTCTTGAAAATCCAGCGTCCTTATATCTATGAGCGAATGGAACGAGATGTAAGCTTATTACGAAAAGCTGTCAAGGTATTGAATCTTTCTGATATCGTAAGTTCAGTAATTGATCTAAATATGGTGATCGATGAATTTTGGACGGCGGCAAAGCAGGAAATGGATTTTACCAATGAGGCAATGTTTGCCAAACGATTTAAACGTCTTTTTAAAGATTGTAATTTTGTTTATGCACCTAAAATTTATGATGAATATACAACACATCAAGTTTTGGTCATGGAATATATTGAAGGAATTGAAATATCAGATACAGAAAAGTTAGATAGTGAAGGGTATGATCGAGTAGAGATTGCTGACAAGCTTGCATACAACTATATTTCACAAGTCATTGAGTATGGTTTCTTTCATGCAGATCCACATTCAGGAAACTTGCGAATCCGCGATGATAAAATCGTATGGATCGATTTCGGAATGATGGGAATCTTGGAAAGAAGAGATCGTGAATTGATGAAAGACGCAGTTCGAGCTTTAGCTTTACGTGATACTACTAAATTAGTAGATACGATCTTAACGCTGGGTATTGTAAATCAGGAGATTGATTATCCGGCTTTTACCAATGAAATTGAAAGGTTTATGAATCAATATTTAAATCTTTCTTTTTCGGAAATGGATTTAGGTGTCATGGTTCAAGATGTCTTTACCATTTGTCATCATTATCACATTGCTTTACCAAAGGGCATCTCAATGTTGGCAAGAAGCATGATGACAATAGAGGCAACCTTGAATGATTTGGATCCTTCGTGTAATATGATGAAGATCATCGCGAATCACAAAGCAACCTTAACGCATGTAGATTTAGGAAAAGAAGCTAAAAAAATCGCATCAAAATCAATTGACGCATTTGTTAAAGGACTAGATTTAAGTGTACAATCCAGCGATGTATTAAAGATGGTACAGCGTGGTCAAGTGAAAGTGAACTTAAATCTTATGGGTTCAGAACAACCAATTGCCAAGATTGATAGAATGATCAATAGGCTTATCATCTGTATTTTGATTGCAGCTTTATTGATGGCATCATCTTTGATTTGTACAACGGATATGGATCCTAAGATTTTAGGCATACCGGCTTTGGGATTTGTTGGATTCATGAGTGCACTTGCAATGTCAATTTGGTTATTTTTCAAGATGTTGCAGCTTCATCGAAGAAATAAATCATTTTAAAGGGGAGTTTGAATGAAGAAAAAAATAGGAACTTATATTGTATCGCTGATCATCATTGTTCTTACATTAGGATATGATCAATGGACAAAGCATATTGTAGAACAGAGCATTCAATTAAATGAGAGAATAGAAGTTATCAAAAACTTCTTTTACCTTACATATGTTCAAAATACAGGGGCAGGCTTTAGTTTATTCGAAGGCTTTGGTATGACGTTCTTTGCGATCGTAACAATCGTTGCCTTGATTTTGATTGGTTATATATACTTTATGGTAAATGACTATCGCTATCAGCTTGCCTTGGCACTTGTCTTTTCCGGGGCAATAGGAAATTTTATAGATCGCTTAGTGCTGGGATATGTTCGAGATTTTTTTAGTTTTTACATTTTTGGATCGCCTTTTCCTGTCTTTAATGTTGCCGATATATGTATCACGATAGGGTTTGCGATACTGTTGATCATTTATATATATGATGAATATAAGGAGAAAAAAAGATGGAAACAAGGGAATTTATCATAGATGATGAAAATGCCAAGATCCGTGTTGATAAGGCAGTTGCATCGCTTTTAGATTTTTCAAGAAAGCGAGTTAAGGATATTTTGGATGAAGGAAATATTTTAGTGAATGGAAGTCCCTGCAAGGCAAGCTATATATTGCAGGAAGGGGATCATTTGTTAGTTAATATTCCAGAAGTTCAATCTCTGGAAGTGTTGCCGGAGAATATTCCTTTGAATATTGTATATGAAGATGACGATGTAATCGTGATCAATAAACCAAAAGGAATGGTCGTTCATCCTGCCTTTGGACATGTTTCTGGAACATTGGTCAATGCTTTGATGTATCATTGTAAAGATCTAAGTGGTATAAATGGTGTTATGCGTCCAGGAATCGTTCATCGTATTGACAAGGACACATCCGGCCTTCTTGTTGTCTGTAAGAACGATAAAGCACATCTGGCTTTAAGTGAACAATTATCGAATAAAACTTGTCATCGAGAATACTTGGCTATCGTCCATCACCCATTTTCTCATGAACATGGAACGATCAATGCTCCAATTGGCCGCGATGAAAAAGACCGTCAGAAGATGGCAGTAACGGCCAATAATTCCAAGGAGGCAATCACACATTTTACTGTGTTGGAAAACTTTAAAGACTATGCTTTGGTGCGTTGTCGTCTTGAAACAGGACGAACACACCAGATTCGTGTCCATATGCAGTATATAAAACATCCAATTGCCGGGGATCCTAAATATGGTCACCGTAAGACAATTGATACCAACGGGCAGTTGCTTCATGCTTGTAAACTGGAGTTCATTCATCCAACAACAAAAGAATACATGAGTTTTGAGGCAGAGCCAGATCAGACTTTTAAAAATATATTAGAAAAATTAAGGAAAGGAGATTCTGTATGAAACGAGCCGATGTATTAAGCTGGGATGAATATTTTATGAGCATGGCTCATTTAAGTGCCAAAAGGTCAAAAGATCCTAGTACGCAGGTGGGAGCGTGTATAGTGAATTCACAAAAAAGAGTTGTCGGTCTTGGATACAATGGTTTTCCTAAAGGATGCGATGATAATGAATTCCCATGGGGTAGAGATGGCGAATTTTTAGATACGAAATATCCTTATGTCGTACATGCTGAATTAAATGCGATCCTTAACAGTATACAGGATCTAAATGGTTGTACGATTTATGTCTCTTTGTTTCCATGTAATGAATGTGCAAAGGCAATTATTCAATCAGGTATCAAATGTGTAGTATATGAAAGCGATAAGTATGCTGGAACTGAAGCTAATATTGCTTCTAAGAAAATGTTTCGAGATGCTGGGGTTGAACTAGTTCAATTAACATATGAAATTACAGTAGACGTAAATGTAAAAAAGAGTGTGCAAAACTTATAACCGCTTTCATAGGTTTTTGGGTAGTATATTTATAAAATCATGTTACAATATTATCATGATTTTTATTACAGGGGATACGCACAGGGAATTGGATATACATACGATAAATCCCAGGGAGTTTGTTGAGGGAAGAACGTTAACTAGAGATGATTATGTAATCATCTGTGGTGATTTTGGCTGTATCTGGGACGGAGGTTCTGGTGATCGATTTTGGTTGAACTGGTTAGAATCTGAAGGTTGGAACACTTTATTTATTGATGGAAATCACGAAAATTTTGATGTATTAAATCAGTATCCCGAAGAAACTTGGCATGGAGGAAAAGTTCATCGTATCCGTTCAAATATTTTTCACTTAATGCGAGGGGAAGTATTTGACATAGAAGGGAAAAGTTTCTTTACGTTTGGTGGTGCCAGTAGCCATGATGCTCAATATCGTACAGAACATCAAACTTGGTGGAAAGATGAATTACCAACAACTTCTGAAATTGAACATGCATATCAAACACTTGAGAAGCACGATTGGAAAGTGGATTATGTATTGACCCATGATATCTATCGTTCTCATCCTTTGGGAAATAAATATACATGTGATATGTCTTTATATGGGGACGGGTATCATAATGTACCCGATTTTTTGGAAAGCATAAAAAATAAGCTTGATTATTCATATTGGTTTAATGGTCATTATCATACCGATGAAGTGCATTTTACAAATCAAAAACCTTGTATAACATTGTTTGATCGAATCATAAATATAGAAAAAGTAGATGACTTTATAAATGAAAAAACAGGATATAAGCTAGATAATTAGACTTATGTCCTGTTTTTCTTAAAAATCAAATGTTAAAGGATTGTAGCTTGTTCTATGGTTTTCGTTCATGCTGTTTAGAATTTGCATATCCTTATCTTCTAATGTGAAATCAAAGACAAAAAAATTTTCTTCTAAACGAGCCGGATTTTTTGATTTTGGTATAGGAATTATATTTTGTTGAATGTTCCATCGCAATAATATTTGAGCTGGGCTCTTATTATATTTTTGTGCTATTTCTTTTATTTTTTGATTTTCCATGTTTCCTCTTAATAATGGCCCCAAGCCATGGTTATTATATTGTTTTCTTTACAGAATGAAAGCAAGTCTTCATCATGCATCAGTGGTGTATGTTCAATCTGATTTATCATTGGTGCTATGGTACAGTGGGATAATAAATGTTGGAGTTGTTCTTTTTCAAAGTTGCATACTCCTATAGTTTTGACTTTATTTTGTTTATATAGATATTCTAAAGCACGCCATGTTTCCAGTGTTCGGCTTTTATTAAGTCCTGGTCAATGAATTAAAAATTCATCAAGATAATCTGTTTTTAACTTTGACAAAGAATCATAAAAAATTGTATCTTTTTGTAATTCAATGTTTAAAAAATACAAAAAAAGCTGTATCTTCATTAAAATGATACAGCAAATATTTTTATTATATAATTCCTTCTAGATTGTCATCTATCGTTTTCTTTAGTGTATCGAATGAGTTGTTGAATTTAGCCTGATCATTTTCGTTTAGTGGTAGACAAACAACTTTTTCGATTCCGTTTGAACCCACAACACTTGGTGTACCGATAAAGTATCCTTCACGACCATATTCACCATTTTGGTATGCCGAAACAGGTAAAATAGCACGTTCGTTATTCAATACACAAGTTACGATTCGTCTTAATGCCAAACCAATACCATAGTATGTAGCTTTTTTCTTTTCAATGATGTGATAAGCTTTATCACGTACGCTTACATAAATATCTTGAAGTTCAGCGAGTGAAATATCTTCTTCATCTAAGTATTCTAATAGATGTTTACATCCGATATAGCAATGAATCCAAGGGACGAAACTTGAATCTCCATGTTCACCCATGATATAAGCGTGGATGTTTGTAGAAGCAAAACCAAGTCTTTCAGATAAGGCAAAGCGTAAACGAGCTGAATCTAATACTGTACCAGATCCAATAACGTGGTTTTTAGGAAGTCCACTTGATTTCCATGCGACATAAGTCATGATATCAACAGGGTTGTTGGCAACGATCAAGATACCGTTGAAGTTATTATTTTTTAAAGATTCGCATACGTTCTTTGTGATACCAGCATTGATCTTAACTAATTCAAGACGAGATTGTCCTGGTTTTTGAGCAGCACCTGCTGTTAAAACGACGATATTTGTATCGTGTGAATCAGCTTCATAGGAACCTGCAGTAATTTTCATTTTACCTTGTGCATATAATAGCCCATCACTTAGGTCCATCTGTTCTCCTTCAGCTTTGTCAGTGTTGACATCGACTAAGACTAATTCATCGATTCCTTTTTCGTTCAGTAATGAGTAAGCAAAACTCATACCGACAAATCCGGTTCCTACCAGCATTACTTTACGTTTTGAAATTTTTTCTTGTTGCATAATTATATATATCCTCCTAACGTATTGAATTTAATTATATTATAGCGATTTCATAGTATTTTCACAACAAAAACGATTGGATAAATCGAATTAATTTAATAAAACTTAAATAAAATCCTTGTCATATAATACGTTTAAATGAAGAAAAAAAATAAAGAAAAATGCAAAAAAACAGTAAAACAATCTGTTTTACTGTTTTTAGCTCTGTGATTGAAGTGTAATATTTACTTCCTGTTGTTGACCATCACGTTCAATAACCATCGTTACGGTATCACCGATCTTGTGTTCATTTAAGATAGCTTTTACTTCACTTGAAGAGGTGATGTCCTGTCCATCAAATTTAACGATACGATCATTAACTTGAAGTCCTGCTTGATCAGCCGCTCCACCTTCAACTACTTGGACAATATAACATCCGGCTTCCATATTTCCTTGAGAATAATAGCTTTGTCCTGAGTAATCATATAAGCTGACATTCAGTGCCGGCCTTGAAGTGACAGAACCATTTTCAATCAATTCATTGATGATATCGATCGCTCCATTAATTGGAATAGCAAATCCTAGACCTTCAACACCGGTTGAACTTTCTTTGGCATTTACGATACCAATCAAGTTGCCAGAAGCATCAAATAATCCTCCTCCGGAGTTTCCAGGGTTGATAGCGGCATCGGTTTGCAGCAAGGTCATCGTTGTATCATCGATCGTGATTTGACGATCTAACGCGGAAATGATACCTGTTGTAACGGTTCCACCTAATTCGCCTAATGGATTACCAATAGCGATAGCTGCATCACCAACTTCAAGAGAATCGCTGTCACCGAATGTAGCAGGCGATAAGCCTGTAGCATTGATTTTTAAAACTGCTAAATCAGTTTGTGAATCTGAACCGATAATTTCAGCTGAATATTCTTGACCATCTGTGGTACGAACAGCGATGGCTGTTGCATCTTCAATTACATGGTGGTTAGTAATGATATAACCATCTTCACTCATGATCACACCGGATCCAGCACCTTGTGTGATGTATTGTTGTTGTAACAGCCCTCCGCTTGAAGCAACTCCCTGTGTCGTTATTTCTACAACGCTAGGTCCACATTTTGCAGCTATATCGCTCACATCATTGATAGCGGCTGTAGAAGAGTTTCCGGATTGTTGGTTAATAGTGACTCCAGAAGGTCCTGTCATATTGTTGGCGAGCATGGCTCCACCAAAACCACAGGCGCCAGCGGCTACAACAAAGGCAGCAGCACCAGCTATATATTTAGGATTGATAGAGTTCTTTTTCTTTTGGAACTCTGGTGGCGTTTGAGAATTTTGATTCATAAAATACTCCTCCTTATTTAATACAACGTTAGTATACGCCAAAAATATGGATTTTTCTTTTCAGATACGTGTGAAATTTTGTTTTTTTTATTAAAAAATCGGTAAAAAAATGGTCTAAATGTAGTTATAAAACGTAAAAAAGTGCTATAATGTGCCTGTTAACAGAAGGAGGTATTTGTTCTATGCCTGTTAAGAAAACAACACAAGTAACGAAAGAAGATAAAACTGTGAAGGCTCCTGCAAAGAAGGCGGCTACCAAAACAACTACAGTTAAGAAGACTGCAGCTAAAAAGAAGGAGACATCTGTTGAAAAAGAAACAAAAACGGTTAAACAAACACCAACTGCGAAAACAACAAAAACAAGCAAAAAAACTGCAGCGGCAAACAAAGAAGTTAAAGCGCCTGCAAAGAAAACAGCTTCTAAAAAGGCTTCTGAAGTGGTATCTAAGAAAGTAGAACAAAAGAAGGAAATGCCTAAAAAAGAAGCACCAAAAAAAGAAACAGTTAAAAAAGCGACTCCAAAGAAAACGTCAAAGGCTGTAAAGCTTGCTCAATATAACAACTTTGCGATTGATACATGTATTGATATGGCAAGAGCTATGGGCGTTGACATGGGCTATGATCAATATGCAAATATGTTATTGGAAATTACGGATCTAAAGACCATTGCCAACAATATTATTGATAAATATGATTTAAAGACGAAAAAGTTTAGTTTTGATGAAGATGGATATGATATTGATTTGATCGAAGTATTAGTATCAAAAATTGCTGATACAGTTGATATCAAAGCACAGGATTTCATTGAATTAGGTGGTATCGCCAAAGAATGTCTGGCTTATGAACTATTGGATGATGCTAGTGCAAACAATGATGAATATCATAAAGAATTTGATCTAGTCAAGAAGATCTTAATGATTGCTCAAAGAAAGGATCTTCATACAATGGAAGAACTAGCTTCATTGTTGAAGATGGATATGACAGATACTATCCTGCACTATATGGATGTTGCCTATAATGTATTAAAGAACTGGCAGTATGATGATGTTAAGTATTATGAAAACTTTATTTATGCTGTGTTATCTCACTTTACAGATTTACACGATAAATATGCAAATCGTGCAATGATGGATGTCGCTGATCTTTACATTGAACATGGAGATTATGGCTTGGGAGATGCCAACTATGGATACATCATTCGCGAAAATCAAATCAAAGACTATATCTATTATCGTTATGCCAATGTATACGTAGACATTGATCGTGAAAAAGCTCGATCAATTGCTCAGTCTGCATTACAATATGTTGATTCTCGTTATACATACTATCCAAATATTATGAGCATTTTGGAAGACTAAGTCTTCCTTTTTTTTTTAGATATCTTGTTGAATGGTAGTTTTTATCTTGATTTTTATAAAATGATTGGTATTATATTTCTTGCGAATATTATTGAGGAGGTAATTATGGCAACTCAAACAAAAATACCTGAGTGGGTTTTTCAATGCTTAGACCAATACGGAAACTGTGCATGTGGCCGTGCAATTACTAAAAAGTTCGGTAAAGATAAGTTATTATCTGCACTGGAAAAAATGGGATATCCATGCGACCTTGAAGTTTTAAGTGATCAAAAAGATAAAAGCGCTTATCCAAAAGATGGAACATATATCCTAGTTTCAAAAAAACGTCAGGAATTGATTGTAGAGGATGAATAAGAGGTATCTGAAAAGATACTTTTTTTTCTTAAGGAAAGATAACAATGAAAAAATTAATAATTACTATTTTTACAGCCATTTCAATGGGTCTTTGTCTAAGTGGATGTTCATCTGCAGAACAAACAACTTCGATTCAGTCAGTTTCTGTTGAGGATATTCCAGCTTATACAAATAGTCCATATGTAGTCATCAATGAGAATGTGCCGGATTTTGATTTATCGAAAAAGCAGGATAGTTATCAGATCTATAGCGATCTGGATGATTTAGGTCGAACATTAGATGCAGAAGCTTGTTTAAGTAAAGATATGATGCCAACTGAAGAAAGAAATAGTATTTCTTCGATTCATCCTTCGGGATGGCATTCCATTCAAGATGACAGCATTCCAGGGGGATCTTTATACCATCGGTGTCATTTGATAGCTTATCAGTTAACTGGGGTAAATGATGAAAGAAATTTGATTACTGGAACACGATATTTAAATGTAGAAGGTATGCTGCCTTTTGAAGAGATGGTAGCTGATTATATTCGAGAAACAGACAATCACGTATTATATCGAGTTACACCTTATTATGAAGGTGATAATCTTGTGGCGAGTGGAGTTTTTATGGAAGCCTACTCACTCGAAGATAAAGGAGATGGTATTTGTTTTCATGTATATTGTTACAATGTAATGCCGTCGGTAGAAATTGACTATAAAACAGGAGATGCTGTCATAGAAAACTCAAATATAGATACGCAGACACAAAAAGATTATATCTTAAATATTAAAAGTAAAAAGATCCACCTTCCTGAATGCAATGGAGTGCAAACCATGAGCGATAAGAATAAAAAAGAAGTTCATGCGAGCATTGATGAACTTCAACAAGAAGGATATTCGATTTGCAGCAACTGTATTCATTAGAGCTTTTTAATGATTTCTTGAACGAATTCCTGTGTTGTACTATGTCCTTTTAAATCTGGAGTCAGTACTTTTTTCTCAAGGAATACTTCATTTAAAGCATTTCGGATGTTTTGTGCGACATTTATTTGGCCAAGGTCATCTAACATCATGCATGCCGATAACAACAATGCACTTGGATTTGCGATACCTTTACCTGCAATATCTGGAGCGCTGCCATGAACTGCTTCATACATCGCATATTCGTCGCCTTTATTACAACTTGGCAATAAGCCTAATCCACCAATCAAACCACTGGTTAGATCCGAGATGATGTCTCCATATAGATTTGGCATGACCATGACATCAAACTGCCAGGGATTCATCACCAACTGCATACATGTGTTATCAACAATCAAGGAGTTAGATTGAATCTGAGGATATTCCTTTGCGATATCTTTAAAAATTTCTAGAAATAAACCATCGGTTTTCTTGAGGATGTTTGCCTTATGAACACATGTTAATTTTTTTCGATTATGTTTAACGCAATATTCAAAAGCCGCCTTGATGATTCGAGAGCTGGCTTTTTTTGTGATGATCTTATAGGCGATTATGGTATTATCATCGATGACTTCCTCTTTTCCTACATATAGATCTTCGGTATTTTCGCGAAAGGTAACGATATCAATGTCTTTAAAATATGTATCTAATGCAGGATTGGATTTAGCTGGACGTATATTGGCCCATAAATCATATTTGGTTCTTAAAGTTACATTTAAGGAACGAAATCCTTTTCCAATGGGTGTTGTGATAGGAGATTTTAATAAGACTTTATTTTTTTGAAAGGAATCAAGAGCTTGTTGGGGAATGTATTCCTGGCATTTGTTAAAGACAGCTTCACCAACATCAAAGATTTCATAATCAAGGTCTGCTTTGGCGTGATTTAAAATTTCAATTACGGCATCTGTAATTTCAGGGCCGATTCCATCTCCTCTAAATACTGTGATCGTTTTCATGATTATCATCCTCCAATTTCTTAAGCGAACCAACATAAACGTTGGCTGGTCGTATCAGTTTTCGATTTGATTGACGATTTTCTAGATGATGTGCGATCCATCCAGCTGTACGACTGATACAAAATAATGGTGTAAATAGAGATTCGCTGATGCCTAACATAGAATAGGCAAACCCACTGTAGAAATCCACATTGGCGCAGGCAGTTACACCTTTTTCTTTTTTCATAACGTCAATAGCAGCGTTTTCAAAGGCCTCCAAGGTATAGAAAGTATCCAACTGACCTTTTTCTTTGGCCAGTTTTTTACACTCTGCTTTGATGCATTGACATCTAGGATCGCTGATCGTATAGATCGCATGACCGATTCCATAGATCAAGCCACTTTTATCAAAAAAGTCTTTATTAAGTAATTGATAGGCAATGTTTTTCATAAGCTCGGGGTCTCTTGAATGTTTGGTTACTTTAAGGATTTCTTTCATCTGCTGGTAAACTTTTGTGCTGGCTCCACCATGTCTAGGTCCTTTTAAAGAGCCAATTGCAGCACTGATACATGAATAAATATCAGTTCCAGTACTGGAAATAACGACATTGGCAAATGTAGAATTATTTCCACCACCATGATCAGCGTGCAAGACCAAAAGCGTATCCATAACACGAGCTTCCTGATGAGTGTATATATTGGATCCACGAGCCATTACAAGAATATTTTCCGCAAGACTTTTATTGGGCAATGGGTATTCACAGATTTGTTGCCCAGTAAAAAAAGAAAACGTAATTAAAGGAATCTGTGCCAATATGGAGAGTCCTTTAAGCATTCTTTCTTCTAAGGTGTCTGAATCTGGATTTGGATCTTGTCCATATAGTTTTAAAACTTCGATCTGTACACCGTTTAAAATGCTGGTGGTTTGATACTTAGGATCAATGTTACAAAGATTTCGCTTCTTAAGAAGTTCCTGTGTAAATAAAGATAATTCTTCTGCATTCGGAAGTTTTCCATAGATCAATAAAAAAGCAATTCTTTCATAGTTGCCTAATTGGGCAAAGTTAGTATCATTGATCAAATCTTGGACGGAATAGCCACGATAGATTAGTTTTCCATCAACATTGATCTTTTTTCCATGGATATATTGATAACCGACAACATCACAGATCTTAGTCAATCCAACTTTGACTCCCGTTCCATTATCGTTTCTCAAACCTGCTTTTACACGATATCTAGGGTATAAAGAAGCATCGATATAATTCTCTTTTTCACTTTCCATATATATAGTTTTCAAAGTTTTCATAGCATTACCTTTCATTTTGTTTCATTATTATATCATAAACTTTCAAATTGTTACATTTTTTGTTATAATTAACGACATTAGGAGGAATGCTCATGAATTTAACACAAAAAATCATTAAAGAACATTTGATAAAAGGAACTTTAGAGCCAGGTAGTCCAATTGAAATTAAAATGGATCAGACATTGACGCAGGATGCGACTGGTACCATGGCATATATGCAGTTAGAAGCTATGGGAATAAAAAGAGTTAAGACAGAGATATCGGTCTCGTATGTTGATCATAACACGCTGCAGAATGGATATATGAATGCAGATGATCATGCCTATCTTCAAAGTGTAGCAGCCAAATATGGAGTATATTTTTCTCGTCCAGGAAATGGGATTTGTCATCAGGTGCACTTAGAGCGATTTGCTAAACCATCGAAAACATTAATAGGATCGGATTCACATACACCAACAAGTGGCGCCATGGGATGCTTAGCGATAGGGGCAGGTGGTTTGGATGTTGCCAAGGCAATGGCAGGAATCGGATATCGTCTAACAATGCCAAAAGTTGTCCAGGTCAATCTTCATGGAAAACTTTCGCATGGAGTATCTAGCAAAGATATTATTTTAGAATTGCTAAAAAGATTAAGTGTTAAAGGTGGAGTATCTAAAGTTTTTGAATATACCGGAGAAGGTGTTAAAGACCTATCGGTTTATCAAAGAGCAACGATTACAAATATGGGAGCTGAATTAGGGGCGACAACTTCTATCTTTCCAAGTGATGAAATCACACTTGCTTTTTTAAAACAACAAAATAGAGAAGAGGATTATATTGAACTAAAAGCCGATGAGGATGCGACTTATGATGAGTATATTGATATTGATCTATCTTCATTAAGACCAATGGCTGCATGCCCAGATTCTCCAGACGCGATTAAAAACATCAGCGAATTAAAAGGCATTAAAATCGATCAGGTAGCGATTGGTTCATGTACCAATTCTGGATATGAAGATTTGATGAAGGCAGCTACAATTTTGAAAGGAAAAACGATTGCCCCAAATGTAAGCCTGGTTGTTTCTCCAGGATCACGTCAAGTCATGATGAAATTGATTCAAAATGGAGCTCTAGCTACTTTTATTCAAGCCGGAGCTAGAATCTTAGAGTGTGCTTGTGGTCCTTGTATCGGCATGGGACAATCGCCTAAAAGTGATGGTATTTCATTAAGAACGTTTAATCGTAATTTTTATGGACGTTCTGGAACATTAAGCGCTGGCATTTATTTGGTATCTCCAGAAGTTGCAGCGGCAAGTGCTATTGAGGGGAAATTTGTTGATCCAACCGAATTGGATTATGATGATACATTTGAAAAAGAACCTGTTTATATCGATGACAGTATGATCATAGCTCCAGTAGAAAATACAGACGATATAGAAATCATTCGTGGACCTAATATAAAACCGCTGCCAATCAATGATAGGATGGATCAGATCATTGATAAGAAAGTAATCGTAAAATTACCGAATAATATAACGACAGACCATATTGCGCCTGCTGGTGCCGAAGTTTTGCCATATCGTTCGAATATTGAGAAACTTTCTACATTTGTCTTTAAGAATAATAAACCACATTTTGCTGAAATATGTAAAGAAAATCATGGCGGGATCATTGTGGCAGGAGAGAACTATGGACAAGGATCTTCTAGAGAGCATGCGGCTTTAGCTCCAATGTATTTACAGATCAAAGCGGTTATCGCAAAATCATTCGCCCGTATACATTTGGCAAATTTAATTAATTTTGGAATCCTTCCACTCGTTTTTAAAGATAAGGAAGATTATGATTTCATTGATGAAATGGATGAATTAATGATTGAAGATACTTCAAAATTATATGAAACAAATGAAATCAAAGTTTATGATAAAACCAAAGATAAATATTTTACTGCCTTAACTTCTCTTTCAAACGAAGATGTAGATATTTTAATGGCTGGTGGGGCGTTAAATTATATTAAAGACCAACAATAAAAGAGCTGGATTCCAGCTCTTTATTCGTATATATCAAAATAATCCTGATAGATATCGAAGTTTTCATCTGAATGGATCTTTGCGGCAAAGAAAGCATTTTTATCATTTAAAACTTCACGGGATACATTGACGATTGGTTCTTTGAATTTATAGATTCCATCCTCGTTTACACGCCAAATATTTTCATTATGGTGTCTAGCAGGTGAGAATTTTTTTAACATAGTTGCGATTGCAAGTTCTTCTGGATACATACACATCTTAAAGTTATTGGAACAATAGGCAAGGTTTTCTGCTAAGGCAACAGCACTTTCGTGTCTTAATACGAACCATGGATAACTCAATACTAGAACATCATCCAATTTTTTTTGCTTGAAATTATGAATGACACCAGCTGTAAACTTGTTCATACCTTGAATGATCTTTGATTTTTGAAAGTCCATTGAATTTGTAAAGAATGCATACTCTTCAAATCGAGTCATAAGTTCTGGATCTTCTTCACTTGTTTTTTCAACATAGTAGATATCCTGTTCAGGATATTTGTTTAGATAGTCTTCCAAATCCTTTTTCTTAGTAATAGGGATCATCCCATCTGTCAAATTAATGAAGGCATCATACTTAAATCCGTTTTCCTCTTCTTCCTCTAGAGCATCTGCGATGGAAATGATCATACCGCGTGGTAACGATAGATCTCCAGGCAAGGCAGCTTCCTGCTTATGGACTAAGTGCATGCTTGGTTCATTGCCATAGGCAAGCATGAGCTCATCTCGTAAATCGTCATCATTAACAATGACATAACAGTCATCACCGGCTTCTAAAATTGTATCTAGATTTTCTGTGATTTCATCATAATTTTTTTTCATATAATGTATCAAATATGCTATTTTCATGGTTTTCCTCCATTTTGAATTTTGTCTTCAGTAAAACAAGTATAACATATTTTATAGAAGTTGACTTAATATACTTGTACCAATTGTGTTATCGGGCATAGAGAATCCAAAGTTATCCAGGATCGTAGCTCCAATTGTCGCAAAATTGTTTTGGTCTTCTAATTGCTTTGATTCTTTGAAACGTTTGGAATATATCATCAAAGGTACGATTTCCTTTGTATGATCACTTCCTTTGCAAGTTGGATCATTACCGTGATCGGCTGTGACAATCAGAAGATCATTTTGTGTAAGCTGATTGATCAAGGTCTTTAAGTTTTTATCAAATGCTTCAAGTTCTTTGCCATAACCTATAGGATCTCTTCGATGTCCCCATTTCGCATCAAAATCAACCAGGTTACAAAAACATAATCCTGTAAAGTCTTTTTTTGTCAGTTCGATGGTTTGTTGCATGCCATGGATACTGGAATCTGAATGTAAGCTTTCAGAAATGCCCTGACCATTAAATATGTCACTGATCTTACCAATACCAATTACATCCAGCTTGTTTTCCTTTAGAACATCTAAACAAGTTTTATGAGGTGGTCGCAATGCATAATCTTTACGATTGGAAGTACGAATATATTGCCCGTTTTGGATGATATAAGGCCTTGCAATCACACGTCCAACCTTCCATTCAGGGCGCATCGTCAGTTCTCGAGCAATTTGGCAACAGCGGTAGAGTTCATCGAGTCCCATGATTTCTTCATTGCCACAAATTTGTAATACAGAATCCGCACTGGTATATACGATCATCTTTTTTGAATGGCTCATAGTTTCCTGTGGTGCCTGTTCTTTTAGAATTTCGGTTCCACTGGCTGCCTTGTTTCCGATGATTTCATGTCCGGTCTGTTTTTCTAACTCCTGGATCAGTTCAACAGGAAATCCGGTTTCAGTAAATGTAATGAAAGGTTTATCCAAATAGATGCCCATCATTTCCCAATGACCGGTAATCGTATCTTTTCCAACACTGGCTTCAAACATTCTTCCGTAATAACCTGCTGGTTCTGAATCTATTTTGGCATGGATCGTTGGATGTAACTGGCCTAAACCAAGTTTCATCATCGTATCGATGTGAAATGGATTCATGATCAGATCAATGTGTCCAAATGTGTCTGCACCTTCATCGCCATATTCTTTGGCATTTGGCATTGCGCCAATGCCAAATGAATCGACAATGATCAAAAAAATTCGTTTAAATTGAGTCATGTCATTATTATATAAAAAAACTGCGAGTTATTCACCCACAGTTTCCAAAATTGTTTTTTCTAACGCTTTTGCGGCCAAAAGACAAGTGTTTAAACACTTTGTTTCTTTGGTATGATGAATGGGTTTTACATGGGCGCAGTCCATGTTTCCAAGCTCTTCTTTAAAGTTGCGAACACATTTTTGTGTATAGGGCCTGATTTCATCCAACTGGTCGTGTGCTTTTGTCTTTATGACCATTTTTGATAAAGCAGCTACACTGCCTACAAGAGCTCCACATGTAGAGCCAACAAACATACCTCCACCAAAGCCGGCAATCATTTTCATGTCTTCATCATGAAGATCAAGATGATAATATTCATTGGCAGCACGAATGAGTGTTTCAGAACAGTTATATCCAGATGTATAATATTTTTCAACTACGGTTTGAAATTCTGTCATATTAACGGTCCCACCCGAAATCTTTTAAGATTTCTTCTATGTTTTCTTCGAATGTACCAAAAGTGATACCAAGATTTTCTAATTTTGAAGAGTCAAGACGATAGTCTCTGAAACGTTCACTATACCTTTCTTTATTAGGAAGGATGTATTTTGCGATTGCCTCATCGCTTGCCTTAAGTTCTTTGGCGATATAAACTGCCGTTTCATATGTCGTCATCTCGTTTTTGCTGGCGACATGATAAGTGCCTGTATCTAATGCAGTGATCTTTTCAAATTGTTGAGCCAATTTTTTAGCATATGTCATGCATCTTCTTTCATTGCATGTAAACAATGTTGGTGTTTGATGCAACAATGCATTCATAACGTTTTTAATGATACTTGGGCTGGCTTTGACTTTATCAAAGCTTAACCCCATCATCCAGGAAAAACGTAAGATCAAATAGTCATCCAATTGTTCATGGATTAGATCTTCACATTCGATCTTGTTTTTACCATATACCGTTACAGCGCTGACGGATTCTTCTTCATTAAAAGGTCCATGGTTTTCTTTACCATTAAATACTTGTTCCGTTGAACAGAAAATCAAACGGGCCTGATTTTTTTTGCAGGCTTCAATGATCTTTTGTGTGGATTCCACATTGATCTTATGTGCTAATTCCGGATTTTCTTCACATACAGCTGTTGTTGCATTAGCGGCTGTGTGAAAACAGATGTCAAATTGTTTATCTTTTAAGAAAGCTTCGACTTCTTCTGGTTTGCTTAGATCGGCATCTTTTCTTGTCATCGTTATCCAGTTGAATTTATGATGGTTTTCTTTACGGACATAGCTTGCGATATAACCATTCGCTCCGGTTACTAAGATTGTTTTCATTTGTTTTCTCCTTTAACTGGTTGACTTAATAACACGTGTGCACCTTTTCGTAAGGTGATTTCTTTAGCATTTGCCGGTACAAACATACTATCATAACGTGGTAGTGTGATGGTCGTACCATTCCATATGATATCTGTATCTTCATCCACATTGGTCAAGATTACAAAATGTGTATCACTTGTAATTGTCTGATTTTCTGTAGCAAAGATTTCATCGACAGTAAAGAATGGAGTATCGCCAATTCTTCGTGTTTCTTCTTTTGCTTCTTCAAAATGAGGCTGTAAGGCAAAATTTGTTACATCAAATGATTCTTTTAAATGCAGTGGTCTTGAGTTGCCATTGGCATCTTTTCGATCGTAGTCATAAAAACGATATGTTGTATTGGAATTTGTTCCTACTTCAATGGCCCAGATATCTTTTCCAAGAGCGTGCAGCATACCAGCTGGGATGGTTATATAGTCACCTTTTTTAACCGGCCATTTTTGAAGATATTGCTCTAATGTATTATCCTCTAAGGCTTTTTTGATTATATTGGCATCATCCACATTTGTTCCAGCAACCAATGTAGCACCTGGTTTAGCATCAATGATATACCAGCTTTCATATTTACCAAAATCATTGGAATGCTTTTTTGCGTATTCATCTTCTGGATGTACTTGAATGCTCAAGGCATCTTCTGTATCTAAATAGGCCAGGCGCAGCATTTCATGAAGTGTATATCCTTTTCCTAACATTCCTTCCATATCCTGATCGATCAATTCTTGTAGAGTTGTTTCTTCAGGCAGGTTGGTAATTTTATTTGTACAGTAAGGATGAGCTGAAACTTCCCACCATGTTCCGTATTTTCTATCGTAGTTACGATGTTTGCTGAGATGATCAGACCCCCATATTGTATAGTCTGGGATTGGTTTCAATAATAATGGCTTCATTTTATTCACCTTCAAATTCTTTTAAGATATTTAGAGAAGAACTCGTTCCAATGCGGGTAGCTCCTGCTTCAATCATTTCTTTACAAGTTTTCCAGTCGCGGATTCCTCCTGCAGCTTTTACTTGAACTTCACCATCTACAGTTTCAACCATGATCTTAACATCTTCTATGGTAGCTCCACCAGTTCCAAAACCTGTGCTTGTTTTGATAAAGTCTGGTTTTACTTCTTTGGCGATCAAAGCTAGTTGGCGAATTTCATCTTTTGTCAAATAGCAGTTTTCAAAAATAACTTTTAATAAAACCTGTCCTTCTGTACAGATTTTTTTGAATTCTTCCATTTCATGACGAATAAAGTCCCAATCATGCATCTTAGCTTTACTGATGTTGATTACATAATCAATTTCATCAGCGCCCTGTTCAATGGCCCATTTGCATTCAAATAGTTTTGTATCCAGTCCGCACTGTCCTAATGGGAATCCAATAGCAGCACCTACATGAACATCGGTTCCTTGTAATTGTTCTTTACAGAATTTAGTCCATTCTGTGTTAATAGCGACCATGGCAGCTCCAATTGTCTTTGCTTCCGTACATAGTTTTTCTAAGTCGGCATTGGTTGCATATGCCTTTAAAAAAGTATGGTCAAAATATTTTGCAAGTGATTGTTTTGTTAAGTTTTCTGTTTTCATCACATTCTCCTCCTATTGATAATTTTAATAGAATTAATTCGTAAATTCAAGCAATGTTATAACATTTAAATCATAAAAAGTATGCTATACTGTCGAGGGTGATAAAATATGACAACTTTAGATAGAAGCATAGAATTTAAAAAAGTTTTAATGGTAATCACAAGAAAAACGATAAAGAGAGAGACTCCATTAAAAGAAGGATATAAATATACACCTTTTAGCAAAGAACTTTTAGATTCATGGTGCAGGCTTCATGTAAAAACAGGCTTATTTGAAACGATGGAACAGGCAAAGAATAAATTAGATGAGATGTTACAACAAGATGAAGACTTCTTTAAAGAGAACTTTCTTTTTGTGGCAAATGAAGCCAATGAACTGGTAGCCAGTGCTGGATTATGGACAGGAAAAGATTTTGATGGAAATCGTCTTCGTTTGCATTACATATCTGTTGATCCAAACGAGCAGCATAATGGAATTGCGCATGCGATGATTTCACGTTTATGCATCAAGTATGATTCGATTCCAGGTAAGTATCCATTGTATTTAGCAACACAGAGCCAGTCTTATGGTGCGATTGCTCTGTATAGTCGAATGGGATTTACACCTTACTTAGGTGAGTATAATGGATGTTCTCAAGAAAAAAATGAAGCGGCATGGGAATATACAACAGAAATTTTAAGAGAAAAGGTTAAATCATAGGGAAGAAAGGTTACTTTTAGCAGTTATATATTGACTCTGCTAAAGAGTTGCGTTATACTAGCATACGCAAGGATAGAGTGCTAAAAGGAGTGATATTATGGCCAGAAAAAAACAATTTAAGGCTGAATCAAAACGATTATTAGATTTAATGATCAATTCAATTTATACGCATAAGGAAATCTTCTTACGTGAGTTGATTTCTAATGCAAGTGATGCGATCGATAAATATTATTATTCAAATGCCGGACATGTAGATCCATCTACATTTGAAATTCGTATTGAACCAAATAAAGAAGCTCGTACATTAACTATTTCAGATACTGGTATTGGTATGTCTAAAGAAGAATTGGAAGAAAATCTAGGTACCATTGCCAAGAGTGGGTCTTTGGCATTCAAAGAACAAATGGAAAACAACAAAGAACATGAAAATGATGTGGATATCATTGGTCAGTTTGGTGTTGGGTTCTACAGTGCATTCATGGTTGCCAAAGAGTTATGCGTAATTTCTAAAAAAGATGGCAGCGATGAAGCTTATAAATGGATCAGTGATGGTGATTCAGGATATACGATTGAACCAGCTGAAAAAGAAACAACAGGTACTACAATTATCTTGACTTTAAAAGATGATACTGAAAATGACGATTATTCTAAATATTTGGAAACATATACACTTAAAGATTTGATCAAAAAATATTCAGATTATATCCGTTACCCAATTAAGATGAATGTTGAAACCAGCAAGATCAAAGAGGAAACAAAAGATTCTGATAAACCAGAATATGAAACTGTTATTGAAGATCAGACTTTGAATTCCATGGTTCCATTATGGAAACGTCAAAAATCTAAAATAACCGATGAGGAATACAATCAATTCTATAAGGATCATTTCTATGATTATGCGGATCCAAAACGTGTGATTCATTTTAGCGTTGAAGGAAATGTCAGCTTTACTGCTTTATTATATATTCCAAGTCATATACCACAAGGCTTCTATCATCAGGACTATAAGAAAGGTCTTCAGTTGTATTGCCGTGGTGTATTTATCATGGATCATGCAGAGGAATTGTTGCCAGATTACTTGCGCTTTGTCAAAGGCTTAGTGGATTCCCAAGATCTTTCATTAAATATCTCTCGTGAAATGTTGCAGCATGATCATCAGTTAAAGGCGATTGCTTCTCGAATCGAAAAGAAGATATTAAGCGAATTAACAAACATGTTGACAAAAGAACGAGAAACATATGAAGAATTTTGGAAGGAATTTGGTCTAAACATCAAATTTGGTGTATATAACAACTACGGAATGGATAAAGATAAACTACAAGATTTATTATTGTTCTATTCCAGCAAAGACCAAAAACTTGTTACATTAAATGAGTATGTAAATCGCATGAAGGAAGACCAGAAGGACATCTATTTTGTTTCTGGATCAGATGTGAATTTGATCGATAAGTTACCAATTGTTCAAACATTGAAGAAGAAAGATTACGAAGTTCTATATTTAACAGATGAAGTTGATGAATTTGTTATGCAGACATTGATGACATATCGTGAAAAGACATTTAGAAATGCAGCTCAAGGAGACTTAGATCTTGATTCTGAAGAAGAAAAACAAGAATTGGAAAAAGCTAAGGAAGATAATAAAGAACTATTGAAATTCATGAAAGAGTCGTTGCATGATCAAGTTGCAGAAGTTAAACTTTCCAATCGTTTGATCGATGATCCAGTATGTTTGACTGCTGGAGAAGGCTTATCTTTTGAAATGGAAAAAGTCTTTGCGAATATGCCAAAGGATAATCCAATGATGCCAATGAAGGCTACACGTATTCTTGAAATCAATCCAAATCATCCGATTTTTGAAACATTGAAAGAAGCATTTAGTTCAAATAAAGATAAGGTTGCAGAAATTGCCGATGTTTTATATAATCAGGCTCTATTGATTGAAGGATTCAAAATCGAAGACCCAATTGCATACTCTAGAAAGATCTGTGAATTACTAGTAAAATAGCCGGAATGTATTTTCCGGTTTTTTTGTTATAATTTAGAAAAGGAAACATATATGATTGTTCGAAAATATCAAAGCTTAGATTGTGAAGAAATGGCACAGTTATTTTATGATACCGTTCATACGATATATAGAAAAGATTATTCTAAAGAGCAGTTGGATGTCTGGGCAGATGGAAAGGTTGATATAGAATCTTGGAATCAACGTTATTTATCATCTCACACACTTGTTGCGATAGAAGATAAAAGGATCGTTGGTTTTGGAAATATCGACGATCAAGGCTATCTAGATATGTTATATGTCCATAAAGAGTATCAAAATAACCAAATTGCGACCAAGCTCTGCGATCAATTAGAAAAGTTTGTAACAGGTAAGATCACAACATATGCTTCCATAAGCGCAAAAGGTTTTTTTGAAAAAAGAGGGTATAGAGTCATTAGGGAAAACGAAGTGATTCGAAAAGGAATCACGTTGACAAATTATTTAATGGAAAAAGAATGAGCATATACATGTTCATTCATCATAATAAGGTTTATACTTAAGTTAAGGAGATGATGATCATGAAAAAAATATTATTTATTGTTGGATCATTGCGCAGGCATTCATTCAATGCTCAATTAGCTGGCTATGTAGAAGATAAAATTAAGGATAAAGTTGAAGTATCATATTTGCAGTATCGAGATATTCCTTATATGAATGAAGATTTAGAAAACCCAGAACCTATTGATATTCGAAGAATTAAGAAAGAAGTTATGGAGGCAGATGGGGTTTGGATCTTTACTCCTGAATATAATGGATTTATTCCTGGCCTTTTGAAAAATCTTCTAGACTGGTTGTCAAGAAGAATCGATCTACAGGCCGAATGGAATCAGACAGCTCTTGCCAATAAACCTGTTACATATTCTGGTGCTGCCGGTAAAAGTGGCTCTGCAAAGGCACAAGCTCAGCTGGAAGTTTTATTACCGTTTATTTTAATGGATGTTGTTAATAAACATACCGCAAAGGTTCAAATCAAACCAGAAGATCATAAAACGCAGATCTTGACGTTAAATAAAGAAGAAGAGGAAATGATCGATCTTCAGATCAATGATTTCTTAACTCATTTAAATGTGCAGAATTAATATTCTGCATTTTTTCTTGTGTATCCTTTAAGTTTTAAATATACTAAGTTCATGGTAAAAAATATTATATTTGATATCGGCAATGTTCTTGCAACATTCAAACCAAAAGATTTTTTAATGGATCTTTTTAAGGATTCTACACTTGTGGATCAATTTTTCGAAGTGTTCTTTACAAAACTTTGGCATGAATATGATCAAGGATTATATACTAAAGAACAGATGGTACAAAAAGGTTTACAGAAGATGCCGGACCAAAAGGAAAAAATTAATAAAATGATGGATGTATGGACATCATATGTCGTTGGGATTCAAGAAAATCTTGATTTGATCCAAATCTATCAAAAAAAGGGATATAAAGTTTTTATCCTTTCGAATCTTCCAGAAGATTCATATATTTACTTGAAAGAACATTATGATTTTATAGATCAAGTTGATGGGGGAATCTATTCATATCAACATAAATTAATCAAACCGGATGTTAAGATCTTTGAAGCTTTGTTGGAGAAATACGGCCTAAATGCAAATGAATGTATCTTTATTGATGATACTGAAGTAAATATCAGAGCTGCTGAAACACTAGGCTTTTATACGATATGGTTAAAAGATAATACACAGCTGGCTACATTGTTAAAGGAGAATTTGAATGAAGTGTAAAGTAGGGAAAATATGTGGAGGATGTGCATATCTTTCAAAAAGTATGGAAGAACAGGCATCCATTAAGAAAGCTCAGGTTGAAGAACTGGCTCAAAGAAATCATCTTAAATTAAGAGTAGGGGATGTCTTAACCGCAAAAAATACGACGCATTATAGAAATAAGGTGATTGTTGGCTTTGCGAAGAATAAAGGCAAGGTTTATTCTGGCTTATATGCAGCCAAATCGCATCGTGTAGTGGCTTGTCAAAACTGTATGATGCATCCTGATATTGTGAATAAAATCATTGTTAAGATCGAAGAATTGGTTAGTTCAATGAAAATTGAATTATATAATGAAAAAACACGCACCGGTTTATTGAGACATGTATTGATTCGCTATGCTCATAAGACAGATGAAGTGATGGTTGTTTTTGTCACCAGCAAGAAGATGTTTCCTTCTAGAAGAAATCTTGTCAATGCGCTCGTAAAGGAATTTAAAGAAATCAAAACGATCGTACAAAATGTAAATCCAAGAAACACAAGTATAGTCCAGCAAGATGAAACGATTCTTTTATATGGGGATGGAATGATTACAGATGAATTATGTGGTTTAAAGATTTCTTTCTCAAATCGATCTTTTTATCAAATTCATTCGGAACAGTGTGAAGTACTTTACGATATGGCTCGAAAAATGTGTGATTTAAAAAAGACAGACACAGTATTGGATACATATTGCGGTGTTGGTACGATTGGATTGACTTTGGCATCTAGTTGTAAGAGTGTTACTGGTGTAGAAATAAATCCAGACGCTATTGAAAACGCTAAATTGAATGCGAAACAGAACAATATTAAGAATGCCAAATTTATCTCTATGGATTCGACAAGATACATGATGGAAGCAAAGAAATTTAGAAACCATTATGATGTAATTATTTTAGATCCACCTAGAGCTGGTACAACAAAAGAGTTTATTGAAGCATCTACCTCTCTTCAACCAAAGAAGATCTTGTATATCTCTTGTGATCCAAAAACAATGATGCGTGATCTTGTCATGTTTAGACAAAAAGGATATATGACAAATAAGATTGAGCTTGTGGATATGTTCCCGTTTACTGAACATATTGAAAGCATCTGTGTTTTAACAAAAAGAGAAATAGGAAATGTAAATAAAAAGAATTATAAAAGATAGAATATAAATTGTTTAAAAATGATAAAAATCTCATATTACAGATAAAGTCTCGATAGAAGTATTCTTCATCTGTATATGAGGTTTTTTTGCGCAGGAAAAACAAAGCATAACTATTGATTGATGATTTTCAATGATTATAAATCGGAGACAAGATAGCTAATTCTTATTTTATCCTTTGGGTTCTTTTTAAAAATAAGTTTTGAATTTTCATTGATATAATCATAAATATTTGTGGTTGTTTTATAATTTTTTATTAAAGCAACAATATTATTTATATCACTGGTTTTATATAGTAAAAAAGTAAATGATTGTTTTATTTACGTCAAGAATTAAAAAGACACATTTCTATTATGCCGAATGTGTCTTTTTTTACTATTTCATTTGATTTTGTAATTGTTCTAGGAAAAGGGTAGCACTTTTTGACAAGATTTGATTTTTCTTCCAGATCAAATACATATTAGCTTGTATTTCTGGTTCAATAGGTCTAAAACAAAGAACGCTTTCTAAGCTTGTATTGACAAGATTGTCAAATCCCAAGGCATAACCTACATTCTCTTTGACAAGAATAGCTGCATTATAGATTAGATCAAAAGTTGCAACAATATTAAGTCTACTTTCGTTTTGATTTAACCAGTGTGCCATTTTGTTATAACCTCTTTGGCGAGAAACTAGAAGAGGAATATCGTAAAGATCATCAAGATGAATTGATTTTTTAGAAACAAATGGAGAGTCCTTACGCATGATCAATCCCCATCGGTCATGAAAAGGTATATTTATAGAATTATATTTTGAAATATCTAAATCTTGCACTATGACCGCAAAGTCTAACAATCCCTTATCTAATTGATCGCATACACTTGTGGCATTTCCACTATACATATTTAATTGGATGTTTGGATATTCCTTTAAGAGATTCTTTGCGGTTTTGGCAATGTATGTGATTCCTTTTGATTCAGCACACCCTAGATCGACATAGCCACCAGTAAAATCGTGCATAGCTTTAAATTCGTTGGTTGTTTTATCAACCATATTTAAAATATCAGCTGTTCTTTTAGACAATAATTTACCTTCGTTAGTTAGCTGAATATTATGACTGCTTCGAACGAATAGCTGTTGTCCTAATTCTTCTTCCAGGCTTTTTAATTGTCTAGAAAGAGTGGGTTGGGTAATATGCAGATTTTCCGCTGCTTTGGTAATGTTTTGTTCTTTTGCTACTTCTTGAAAATATTTTAATACTCTAAGTTCCATATGTCCTCCTGTTTATCTTTATTTTACGTGCAATAGAAATGCTTATCAAGCATAAGATGTTATGTGATATAAGTATTATACTTTATAAAAAAGAATCCTATAATTAAGATAGGAGGTTAAAAATGAGCAAAAATATTTTGATCATATCAACCAGTCTAAGATTCAACAGCAACTCAGATCTTCTGGCACAAAGTTTTGAAAAGGGTGCACTAGAAGCAGGACATCTTGTTGAAAGAGTTACACTTAGAGATAAGACAATTCAATTTTGTAAAGGATGTTTATCTTGTGTTAAAACACAAAAATGTGTGATTCACGATGATGTTAATGAAATAGTTGAGAAGATGAAAGAGGCGAATGTTCTTGTTTTTTCAACACCAATCTACTATTACGAAATGTGCGGTCAGATGAAAACATTATTAGATCGAGCCAATCCATTATTTAATGCAGACTATAAATTTAGAGATATTTATTTTATTGCATCGGCTGCAGAAAATGGAGGTCATGTATGGGCAAAAGCTGTGAATGGTTTAGAAGGATGGATCGATTGTTTTGAAAAATCACATCTTTCAGGTGTTGTATTTGCTGGTGGAGTGACAGATCCAGGTGAGATACAAGGCCATCAATCTTTAAAAAGAGCATTTGAAATGGGAAAGAATATCCGGTAAGAAAGAAGGTGTAGTATGAAGACAATGGATAAAAAAGTTTTTGATGAGCAGAATGTATTTGGATTAGGTCAGCCAAACGATGCGTTTGCACAATATTTTATTGGGAATTCATATTTAAATGGATTAACAAATTCAAAAGAATGTGGTCTTGCTTTAGCAAATGTAACTTTTGAACCAGGATGCAGAAATAATTGGCATATCCATCATGCGACAAGTGGTGGAGGTCAGATTTTGATCTGTACTGCAGGAGAAGGTTGGTACCAGGAAGAAGGCAAAGATCCAGTTGAATTAAAGCCTGGAGTTGTTGTAGTGATCCCGCCAGAAGTAAAACATTGGCATGGAGCAAAAAAAGATAGTTGGTTCAGTCATATCGCCTTTGAAGCACCAGGAGAAAATACTTCAAATGAATGGTGCGAACCAGTGGATGACGAAGCTTATCTAGCATTATAAGTGATGAAAAAAGTCAGGTTTCTGGCTTTTTTTCGTTACGAAAAAAGAGCAATTTTTGTAGAAAATATATTTATATTTTACGTAGATTTTTCGTCATTATGTTTCATATTGTGATAAAATATGTATATTGCAGTGCATAGTTGGAGGTAAGTATTATGTATGAAGATAATGATAATTTGTATTTAGTAAGTGATATGGATGAGGATATCAAAAAACGTAAAGGACTCATCGAAGAAGCTAAAAATATCAATGCCGATAAAAATTGGAATGAAATCTATCGTCAGATTTCTGATTTAAGAAGAAAATGGAGACGAATCTCAAGTTGGGAATCAGCTTATGAAGATTCTCTGAATGAAGAATTTGAATCTTATATTGATGCGTTGTACGCAAAACGTAATGAAGTATATAAAAATGCTTCTGGAATCAAAGAGGAGTTAATCGCTCAAGCAAAGAAAGTAGCTGCATCTAATGATCTTAAACATGCTACTGAAGAAATGAACGAGTTGATGAATCAGTGGAAACAAGCTGGTTCTGCAGGTAAAGACGATGATGCTCTTTGGGAAAGTTTCAACCAGATCCGTCAGAGTTTTTTTGATAAAAAACACGAACAATGGGAACAGATGCAGACTAAGTTCTCTGATGCTGCAGCTGCTAAACAAGATTTGATCCAGCAGGCAAAAGAGCTTGCAAATTCTGAAGAATGGCAAAAGACATCTACTAAGTTTAAAGAATTGATGGATGCCTGGAAAGCTGCAGGAAGCGCAGGAAGAGAAAAAGAAGATGATTTATGGAATGAGTTTAATGAATACCGTCAAACATTCTATAAAGCTCGTAATGCGTATTATGAAAAGCTTCATGTCCTTCAAGATCAAAACCTAGAAGCTAAAAATGAGTTAATTGCTCGAGCTAAAGCTATTAATGAAACGAAATCTTATTCAAGAGAAAATACAAAACAAATGAAAGAACTTGGTGTTGAATGGAAGAAAATCGGTTCTTGTCGAAAAGAAAAAGAAGAAGCGGTTTGGAAAAATTTCAAGGAACAAATGGATCAGTATTTTGATGGCTTAAGACAGGCTAATGAACAAAAACATCTTCAATGGAAACAAAGAATGATGGAAGTTCGTACAAGAAAAGACGAATTGATGCAGGAACAAAAACGTCAGATCAAACGCATGCAGGAAGATATCGGTAATGTTCTTGGAGAAAGAGCAATTAGTGAATTAGAACAAAGAATCGAAGATAAGAAAAAATTTATCGAAGAACTTGAAGCTCAAATCAAAGATATTGACTCTCAATTATCTGAATAAAAAATGAGGATTATTCCTCATTTTTTTTGACGATTTCAAGATAATCTCTCTCTTTGCTTTTTTGTCTTGGGACAAATAAAGCGGCAATATTTTTCTTATCTTGGTTTTTAGTATAAAAGAACCCAAATATTGAGAAGATAATTGCGCCTATGAAGTTAACAAATAAATCTTCCATCGTATCAATTAAACCGATGTCTAGATATCCATTGATATTCAATGCCTGCCCATCAATCATTACATTTTTTATGTCTGAAATAGATGTCATAGCACCGCTTGGGTCGATGGAAACAGAATTAATTGTATGAATGATCGTATCTTTTTGTGTGTCCATCGCAAAGAATGTATCCATTGAAAATTCAAAGAATTCCCAGATGACACCGATTGTCATAGAAAAACTGAAAGCTACGATACAGATAAAAATTGGAGATAATTCAAATTTTGCTTTTTTGGATTTATTTAAAATATCAACTAGGGAATATCCAATGGCAGCAGCCAAGAATCCATTCATTGTATGCAGCATTGTATCCCAATTGCTATATTTTAGGTAAAAATCATCAATTTCACCTAAAATTTCTGCAGCGAATATAAATAAAAGAATTATGATCTCCAATGTAATCGGCAATTCGATCTTAAATGTCATTTGAACAACACTTGGTACAATCAATAACAGTAAAGTTAAAAGGGCATAGAAAACATTTTCCCAGTTTTGATTAAATATTTGAAGAATCAAAACAAGGATGACCAATAGCCGTAAAACCATGTATACAAGAAAAGAACTTCTGTGTTCTCTTAACTCCATAGACAGAGCCTCTTTATATTGTTTTATAAATTTCATATATCTTTTCTCCTAATAATAGTACCTATAATACACTAAAATGTTTTAAAAATCATTATTTTTGAATCATTAAATGTTATGGTAAAATTAAGATGTTTTGGAGATGACAATATGAACAAGGATTTAATTAAATATGCATTCATGCAGACTCTTCCTATCATGGCAGGTTATTTAGTTTTAGGAATGGGTTTTGGTATTCTTCTATATGATCATGGCTATTCTGTATTATGGGCCATTTTGATGAGTATTACCATCTATGCAGGAAGCATGCAATATGTAGCAATTGATTTGATAAGTTCAGGTGCTTCAATATTAACAACTTTATTAATGACATTGATGGTAAATGCAAGACATCTATTCTATGGTATTTCAATGGTTGATAAATATAAAGATACGAAACCATATAAGCCATATTTGATTTATGCACTTACAGATGAGACGTATTCTTTAGTTTGTGATGCTCATATTCCTGAAGGAATGGATATCAATAAATATTATTTTTTAGTTTCATTATTTGATCAATGTTACTGGGTCATAGGAAGTGTTTTAGGATCTTTGATAGGCAGTGCATTTTCTTTTGATACAACAGGTGTGGATTTTTCAATGACCGCTTTATTTGTTGTGATCTTTGTAGAACAATGGGAGAGTGCTGATAATCATATACCGGCAAGTATTGGAATTTTGGTTTCTGTTATCTGTTTGATCGTGTTTGGAGCGGATAGTTTTCTGATTCCAACTATGATTATCATTACGATTGTTTTATTTCTATTGAAAAATAGGATACTAGGAGGTAAGAAAGTATGATTCATTCATTGGTTTTAGTTATCATAATGAGTGTTATGACAATGATTTTGCGTTTTTTTCCTTTTCTTGTGTTCTCAAATAATACACCAGGTCCAATCTTATACTTGGGCAAGGTTTTACCATATTCCATTATGGCGATGCTGGTGGTCTATTGTTTAAGAAATACAGATTTTTTATCAGGTTCACATGGTGTTGCAGAAGTGTCTGCTACTATATTAGTTATTGTATTGCATAAATGGAAACATAATACGTTGTTATCTATTCTTTTGGGAACTTTATTTTATATGTTTATGGTACAAGTGATTTTTTGATCATTAATAAAAATCAATAAGAAATGTGATATAATAATAACAGGTGATAATATGTTTGTAGAAGAAAGACAAGCCTTGATTTATGAAGAGCTGCAATCAAATGGCAGGGTTCGCGTTAAAGATTTGAGTAAAAAGTTTAATGTAAGTGAAGATTTGATACGCAAGGATCTTAATGTTCTGGAAAAAGAAGGGAAATTAAGAAAAATTTATGGTGGGGCTGTACTGGCAAAAGAAAATGTGCAAAGAAAACTGGCCTCACAACGTAAGAATATTAACTTAGATGCGAAAAAGAATATTGCCAAGAAGGCAATAAATATCATAGAACCGGGCGATATCATTTTCTTAGATATCTCTACAAGTTCTATAGAGATGGCCAAGCTTTTGATCAATGAACAAAAACCAATGACGGTTATAACAAACATGTTGGAGGTTATTAATATCTTAGTTTCTTCAAATATTAATGTAATTTTTATTGGTGGAGAACTGGATTATGGACACGATGGATTTGTTGGTTCTTTGACAAATCAAATGATTGATGGATTTCGCTTTGACAAGGCTTTCTTAGGGGTTGTAGGCGTTGATATCAATGATAATTCAGTTATGACATATATGCCAGCTGATGCGCAAACGAAAAAATTGGTACTCTCACATTCAAAAGAAACGTATATGTTATGTGAATCGGAAAAATTCAATCAAATTGGAAACTATCAATATGCAAAGATTGATGATTTTTATGGATTGATCTGCGATAAAGATTTATCTTTAGGATTGCATAAAGAATTAAAACAATATGATATTAAGGTGATCGAGTGATCATCTTTTTTTGCACAAAAAAAGTAGACATTTCGTCTACTTTGTCCATTTAGCAAATTCTTCATCCGTTGCTAAAACATAATGTTCGCCTTCAACATGGATTTGTTTTCCTTTGCTATAATCAATTCCACTGGTTGCGTAGTCATAGGAGATAGAAGTACGTGTTTTTTCAACCACTGGATTAGGCTTAGGAATAGCGCTCAATAATGATTTAGTATATGGATGAATTGGATTTTTAAAGATTTCATCTGTTGTTCCAGTTTCAACAAGATGACCTAAATGCATGACACCAATATGATCTGAGATATATTTAACCATGCTAAGATCATGTGCGATAAATAGGTAAGCACAACCTCTTTCTTTTTGGATCTTCTTCATTAGATTGACAACTTGAGCCTGAATAGAAACATCCAGTGCAGAGATTGCTTCATCGGCAATAACAAGATCCGGGTTCATGATCAAAGCTCTTGCAATACCGATACGTTGTCTTTGTCCACCAGAGAATTGGTGAGGATATCTTGATGCATGTTCTTTAGATAAACCCACCATTTCAAGAATGTCATAGACTTTTTGATTACGTTCTTCAATCGTTTCATAAGAATGATGAATATCTAACCCTTGTGCTACGATATCAATTACCTTTTTTCTTGGATTTAGGCAAGCCATTGGATCTTGGAAGATCATCTGCATTTTAGTATGCAGCATGGCTTGAGTTTCTTTGGACATTTTGTCGGAGATATCTGCTCCATTAAATGTTATTTTCCCGCCTGTTGGTTTATATAAACGAATAACACTTCGTCCTGTCGTTGATTTACCTGAACCGGATTCTCCAACAAGACCATATGTTTCTCCTGGATAAATCTTAAATGAAATGCCATCAACTGCTTTAACAGTGAATTTACGACTTACTTTAAAGTACTGTTTTAAATCTTCAACAACAAGGATAGGTTCTTTTGACATGCTATACCCCCTCCTTCTTCATCTTGTCTAATCGTCTTCTTAAAGCTTCCGGCATTTCAACTTTTGGTGCATTTTCATGCATTAACCAGCTAGAAACTTTATGTGTTTTTGAACCTGGAACATAATATGTTGGCGGATCAAGTCTTAGATCAATATTCAAGGCATATTTGTTACGAGGAGCAAATGCATCACCTTTTACTTCGTAAATTAAGTTTGGTGGTGTACCAGGGATCGTATAAAGTTCATCATCGTCTGTGTCTAAATCAGGCATAGCGGATAAAAGACCCCATGTATAAGGATGTCTAGGATCATAGAATATTTCATTGATCGTTCCTGTTTCTACTATTTTTCCAGCATACATAACGTTAACATAATCTGCAACTTTAGCGACGACACCTAAATCGTGTGTAATATAGATTACAGATAAGTTTTTCTTCTTTTGAATTTCCTGGATCAATTCCAAGATCTTAGCTTGAATGGTTACGTCCAATGCTGTTGTAGGTTCGTCGCAAATCAATACATATGGATCACAAGATAGGGCAATGGCAATAACGATACGTTGACGCATACCTCCAGATAACTGGTGTGGATAGTTTTTCATTCTTTTTTCAGCATCTGTAATCCCAACAAGCTCTAACAATTCCAATGCTTTTTGATAAGCTTCCTGTTTGCTTTTTTTATAGTGATACATCATTGGTTCCATGACCTGACGCCCGATTGTCATTGTAGGGTTTAGGGAAGTCATAGGATCTTGGAATACCATGGCGATCTTACGACCACGAATTTCTTTTTGAAGTTCGCGTTCAGACATTTGCACAATGTCTCTTTCTTGTCTTTCGCCAGTATATTCGTCATACCATACATAATCAATCGTTCCGCTGTCGATCGTTCCGTTACTTGCCAAGATGCCCATGATAGCCTTGGTCGTAACAGATTTTCCAGATCCAGATTCACCAACGATTGCGATGGTTTCTCCTTTATAAAGGTCAAGGTTTACACCACGAATTGCCTTTACATTTCCGTTATCAGTTTTAAATGAGATATTTAAATCTCTGATTTTTAAAATTCTTTCTCTATCAGCCATCTATTATCTCTCCTTCATCGTAGGGTCAAGTGCATCGCGTAATCCATCACCAAATAAGTTGAAGCAAAGCATTAATAATGAGAAGATCGCAACAGGGATCAACATGATGTATGGATATACTAAGAATGATTTATAACCATCATTGATCAAAGTTCCTAAACTAGCTTCTGGAATAGGCAAACCTAATCCGATAAAAGACAAGTACGCTTCATAGAAGATAGCATTTGGAATGGACATCATGACCATGATGATCATTTGACTATAAATATTAGGAAGAATTTCTTTAAAGATGATAAAGAAATCTTTAGCGCCTAATGTACGTGATGCAAGGACATATTCTTCTTCTTTTACTTTTAAGACCTGAGCACGTGTGATGCGTGACATACCGATCCATTCTGTAAAGGCAAGGGCAATAATAATTGTACCAAGACTTGGTTTCATGAACATTAATAATATAATAAGAACAACTAGAGTAGGGATCGAGTTAATGATTTCCTGGATTCTTTGCATAATGGAATCGACTTTTCCACCGAAGTAACCAGAAATTAAACCATATGTAACACCGATGACAACATCGATGATAATTGCCGCAACGGCAACGAATAAAGAAATTCTTGTACCATACCATAAGCGAGTCCATAGATCTCGTCCATAAGAGTCGGTTCCAAATAAATGTTCTCCATTAGGAGCAATGTTTTTTAGTGAAGTATTGATTTCGGCATAGTCCCATGAAGAAAACATTGGAGCAAGAATTGCAAACAACGTGATGATCAAAATTAAAATTACAGCAACGACAGCTCCTTTATTTCTGCAGAAGCGTTTTACAGCATCTTTCCATGCGGATGTAGTTGGGATGACTTCATCAATTGTGATATCTCTTTTGTCTCCAACAAATTCAAAATCATTTGGTAAAAATTTATTGTCTTCCATTATCCCTCATCCTTTCCTAAACGAATTCTTGGATCGATGATTCCATATGCGATATCGATAACAAGCATCATAATGATATACATAGCAGCATATAAGAATGCACAAGCCAAAATAATGTTATAATCTGAACTCAAAATACTGTTTACAAGCAATTTTCCTAAACCAGGAACACTACATAACAATTCAACTACCATTGTTCCTGTCATAAGGTTTACCAAGATTGGTCCTAAGATCGTGATAACTGGAATCAAGGCGTTACGTAAAGCATGTGAGAATATCAATGTTTTACGATCAAGACCTTTGGCTTTTGCAAGGATCATATAGTCACTATCAAGCACTTCAATCATTTCGGTTCGAGTAAAACGTGAAACATTGGCTATAACACCTGTGGAAAGGGCAGCCACCGGCATGATGGAAGAATAAATTGGTTGACTGGAACTATATGCTGTAGGTAAAATTCGCAAATAAGATGCAAAGAAAATCAAGATCAATAATGCAAATACGAAAGATGGGATTGAAACACCAATTACGGATAAAGCTGTTGCAAGTGTATCCCAAATTGAGTTTCTATGTAAAGCAGCGAATACACCTAAAGTCATTCCGATGATCGTACCGATGATAACAGCAGCTAAACCATACAGGAATGAGATTTTAGCAGCATTTCCTACCAGAGAAGCAACAGGCATATCTTTATACAAGTTCATAGATACGCCGAAATTACCTGTAAGCATATCTTTTACGTAGATAACAAACTGAGTAAATAAAGGTTTGTCTAATCCGTATTTTGCCTCGATAACTGCTCTTTGTGCTGCGCTTAATTTTTCGTTATTGATTGGAGACCCAGGTAAAAAGCGAACCATCAAGAACAATACAACGAGAATTACAAATAAAGTAATAGCTGAAATAATAAGTCGTTTACCTATATATTTCAAAGTCGATTTATTCATATCTTCACTCTCCTTAAAAAAACAAACACAATATAGCGAAAACCATATTGTGTTCATTATAATTTTCATTTACTAACTATTCTGTAATGTCAACATAGTTGAATGTGTAAGGTACACCAACTGGTTTTTGTACTAGGCCAGTAACACTTGTGTCTTGAAGTGTTGAACTTCCTTTTTCAAATACAGGGATGTAGCATAGGTCATCCATCATAATCTTTTCTGCATCGATCATTAACTGCCAACGAGCGTTTACATCCGTTTCAACAGCAACTTGATCCATTATTGAATCGTATTCTGTATTAGACCATTTACCATAGTTGTTTGCATTGTCAGAAATACATAAGTTCAAGTAAGTAGTTGGATCACCATAGTCTGGACCCCAACGAGTACATGCGATATCGAAGTCTTGGTTAGCTTGTTTAGTATAAATTCTATCTTGTTTTGTAGTGGCAACCATTTCGATTTCTAAACCATCTAACTGACTGAATGCATCCTGTAGATATGTTGCTAACTGATCCATTGGAGATTCATCAGTACCGTATAGTAGGCGAAGAGAAATTGTATCTTTTCCTAATTCTTCTTTAGCAGCATCTAAATATTGTTGTGCTTGTTCTAAATCATAAGAAGTATAAGATCCAGCATCTGAACGGAAATCTGTTCCACTTGGACTTGTAGATAATCCACTTGGTACAAATCCTGTAGCAGCTGTTGAACCATCTTTCAACACATTGTTAACGAAGTCTTCACGATTGATTGCATAAGATAAAGCTTTTCTTAAGTTAAGATTTTGTAAATCAGAGTTACCGAAATTTAACTGTAGATAGAATAGGTAACCTTCTTTAATGCTCTTATAAGATTCGGAATCTTTATATTTGTCAACCAATTCAGAGTTGATCAAAGCAAACTGTGTTTCGCCATTATCGAATGCTGTAGCAGCAACTTCTGGTTCCTGAACTAAGTTAAGAACTAAGTTATCAAGATTTACAGCATCGGCATTCCAGTAGTTTTCATTTTTAGAGAAAGTTGCCTGTCTTCCTGGTTCCCAAGTTTCCATGATGAATGCACCGTTAGAAAGTACATTTTCTGCGCTCTTAGCATATTCAGCGCCTTTTTCTTCACAGAATTCCTGATTAATTGGATAGTAGCAAGGGAATGTCATTAATTCTTCAAAATAAGAAACTGGACTTGTTAATGTAACCTGGAATGTTTTATCATCAACAGCTACTGCCTGAAGTGTGTTTAGATCGTCCTGAGTAAGTTCTTCACCTTCTCCAAGTTCAGCTTGTTTAGCCATCAACTCATCAGCACCTTTAACCTTAGCTCCATCAGATCCTAACATGTATGCATAGTTTCCTGAATTTTTAATGATTCGCTGCCATGCATAAACAAAGTCGTTTGCGGTTACTTCATCACCGTTAGACCATTGTGCATCTCTAAGTTTGAATGTGTGAGTCAAACCATCTTCACTGACTGTATGCTCTTCAGCAATTGCAGGAACGATGTTTCCTTCTTCATCCACGCCCATCAAACCATCGATACATGCGTGCATTGCGCTAAAAGACATACCGTCATCAGCATCTGATGAATCAAGGTTTTTGATATCCAACTCAGCAGAATATGTATACGTTTTGCCTTCAAGCTGATTGCTACCACAACCTACCAACATACTGGCAGTTAAAGCAGAAGCAACTAGTAATTTTAGTTTTTTCATATACTTCTCTCCCTCTAGTGTTCAAACTGTGAACACGTATACAAGTATTATAAACAAAAAGATCTTTTTTGCAAGTAATTTTCATAAAAATTTTCAAAAATATGAAAATAAAGAAAAGCTTAATGAAATGATGTAACATTTGGTATCAATTAGAAATAGATACTATAATATATAGAAGAAATAGATACTATAATATATAGAAAAGGGGATTAGTAAATATATAAAATTATCCTGATAATCTTGGAAAGCGATAGATTTGATTATTGTGCAAACTTTTCAAAGTGTAAAAATCCAACGTTGATTTTGAGATTATTATTTAAAGATTATAGATTTATAAATGTATTAATTAATAAGAGAGACCATTAATGATCTGTTAGGAGTTAGCAAAAAATATTTTTTGAAAATCAAATAAAAGCTAAATTCACAAAAAATCTTAATAAATAATGGATATTTATAAAAATATAAAAAAAGTAAAAAAAAGTGAAAAAAGTGTTTGACATGGAAGGGGGATATTTGCTAATATAAACGGGCGCCAAGGGAGAGCGGAGCTGATAAAAGAGAGCTTGAAAAAAAAGCTTGCAAAGGCCACCAAGTTGTGGTAATATAATCAGGCACGCGAAACGGTGCGAAAAAGAGATCTTTGAAAACCGAACAGAATAGAAGAAACCAAGAACGAAACGTCAATTCTGGAAAGAAGAAACAATCGATGTCAGATGACATCGTGAGCTAAAATCAAATGGAGAGTTTGATCCTGGCTCAGGATGAACGCTGGCGGCATGCCTAATACATGCAAGTCGAACGGACCGAAGGGAAAGCTTGCTTTCTCTGAAGTCAGTGGCGAACGGGTGAGTAACACGTAGGTAACCTGCCCATGTGCCCGGGACAACGCCTGGAAACGGGTGCTAAAACCGGATAGGTAGAGAGATCGCATGAACTTTCTATTAAAGGGGCTACGGCCCTGAACATGGATGGACCTGCGGTGCATTAGCTAGTTGGTGAGGTAACGGCCCACCAAGGCGACGATGCATAGCCGACCTGAGAGGGCGAACGGCCACATTGGGACTGAGACACGGCCCAAACTCCTACGGGAGGCAGCAGTAGGGAATTTTCGTCAATGGGGGGAACCCTGAACGAGCAATGCCGCGTGAGTGAAGACGGTCTTCGGATTGTAAAGCTCTGTTGCGAGAGAAAAACGACACGGATAGGGAATGATCCGTGGGTGATGGTATCTCGCCAGAAAGTCACGGCTAACTACGTGCCAGCAGCCGCGGTAATACGTAGGTGGCGAGCGTTATCCGGAATGATTGGGCGTAAAGGGTGCGTAGGCGGCCCGTTAAGTCTGGAGTCAAAGCCGGCAGCTCAACTGTCGTACGCTTTGGAAACTGGCGGGCTGGAGTGCAGAAGAGGGCGATGGAACTCCATGTGTAGCGGTAAAATGCGTAGATATATGGAAGAACACCAGTGGCGAAGGCGGTCGCCTGGTCTGCAACTGACGCTGAAGCACGAAAGCGTGGGGAGCAAATAGGATTAGATACCCTAGTAGTCCACGCCGTAAACG
>OLNP01000073.1_pt1 | contig 100714 bp, 78 predicted proteins | sample 1671951 | NCBI WGS metagenome assembly OLNP01 (sample SAMEA3136629, study PRJEB25190) | human gut metagenome | biome: human gut; feature: human-associated habitat; material: faeces | place: Austria | collected 2013
CTCTGAACATATTTAGAGCCTCGAAGTTCTGACAAAGAATCCTTATTGTCTGCACACTTATGGATAACTCGAATACTTGAATCGTATCCAGCCGCCCATATGACAGCACCCTCATTTATAAGCGCATCTGCAATTAAAGAAAATGCCCCCCCAGCTGTACTTTCGTTTCTTTCTTTCTCATTCACATTTTGCAAAGCAACATATACGCTGCAATGCTCATCGAATTTATCTATCTTATTAAACGGGCACACTTTTTCGCAAATCCCGCAATTTACACAAGAAGTCTTATCAACTACCGGATACAGAAATCCCTCTTCATCATATTGCATCGTTATACACTTTTTAGGGCAGACACTTGCACACGCAGTACAGCCGCAACATTTTGTTTTATCGGATATCTGTATCATTCTCTTATCTCTCCTACTTCAACGCAGCCTCTAAATACTCGATTGAGTCCGCTCTTAATTTGCTCAGTTTTTCTTCTACTGCTAAATAATCAATGTCTTTTTCAACATCCGTAACATTACCATTAAATCGCCTCTCACTCAGCCCAAGCAGTGTACAAAGGCTGTCAATTCGGCTATTTCGAGAGTTCACACCAGCTGTGAAGCGATTGAATGTCATAAACTTTTTATGGTGTAAGATACTAAACACTGATCCATGAAACGAATCCGTTAATATATATTCCGCATGACGAATTATATTGACAAAGTCTGCAGCATCCATGTCAAACATTTGAATATCACCAAACTGCTGATCTTTCTCAACAAAATTATCCAGGAACGGACAAGTCACTAATTTCAATCCTGTCTTTTTCTTGAACTCATTTGCTGCTTTTCGATGCTCCTCATTCGTTCCAAGGAAATAGCAAAATACATACGGTTCTTCTATGATCTTTCGCTTAGGGATCATTTGTTCCCACCCTTTAGCATCAAATAACAACGTCGGGTCACATACTACTCTTGCCTTTTTCCCTGTCAATTCCTGTATGATTTTCTGTCCGGCAAGTTCTCGTGTGCTCAACCACTGGAAACGATTTAGATATTTTGCTGTTTCCTTTTTTTGTCTCTCTGGAATTTGACTGACACCAAAACTCGTTGCATAAGCAATTTTAGGCTTATTATCTGGTGCAAATTCAAGTGTGTAGAAATGACTGCCAAGGTTGTTAGGAAGCCATAGTTGATCACTTCCACACAGAAATACATCGTAATTTTTTGCAGATTCTCTTACAAGATTTTCCCATCCAGAATACGGTTTAGAAAGATTTGTAAAATACTTTTTTACAAACTCATTGAATCTATTATTTCGAATCGAGACATCCTTCGCAATATCTGGATATTTTTCAATTTGCTTGCTTTTATTTTTTGAATGTATCTTTGCTTTGATAAAAGACACATTAAAAAGTCTCGGAATAGTCTGTAATACAAAAGTCGGCGTCAGTTTCTTTTTGTATCGAATAATTTCTGTCTTATATCCCAACTCTTCTACTTTCTTTATTGTTGCTAGAACTTGGATCTGGCTTCCAAAATTCTTTGTATCATAGCACACTGCCAGTCCCACTTTTTTCATTTGCTCATCCTCCACAATTTTTGCCTATATATCAAATTTAAGCCTCAACGCCCTCACAATTGCCCAACGATGGCTTTCGCAATTTAGACAATTATAAACGTGCTCCTTTTTAAACCCCTCTATAATTCCCTTCAAAAACTCTTTTGTAAACACTTTCGCTAACCAGCCACCTCTTGCTAGCAATCCTTTATAATGTCCGTAAAGTTCCACAACAAATTTATCAACATATTTCATGTAAGCTTTTTCGTCTTCCAACGTCTCATTCAGCCAGTCCAGGTGTTTCTTGAAGTCCATCGAATAGTTAGTATCAATATAATTTGTCTCAGCATTATAATAAACCGGATAAATTGTAAAATTGTTTTTACCGTTCTTTTCTACATTCAAGACACAACACATGCTTTCGAACCAATGGTTATGCTTAACATTCTCCATCTGAAAACAAAAATTCCCAAGACTGTAGCAAATCGGCTTACCGTTATATATTTCATACCCCTGTGGAACATGCGGATGGCTTGCAATGACAGCATCCGCTCCTAGATCAATCCACTTTTTATATAGCATTCTCCACTCTGGGAGTGGCATATCCATATATTCCACTCCGCCATGATTGAATATAACAAGATAGTCGACATCTTTTTTCTGTAAAATTAGTTTTTCAAAATCCGGATGCTGACACCAAGCACATCCGTATTGATCTTTGGTTTTGTCTACCATCGTGCCAAATTCACAATGTGTTGCAGCCAAAAAGCCTATTCGAATTCCATCTGCTGTAGTAATTACATGCATCTTGTAGGCTTCTTTCCACGTACCTGCGCCCATAACTTGCGCATTTTGGAACAGTTTTATTGTTTTTCGCAGTCCATCCTCACCAAAATCCATCGCATGGTTATTGGCGAGTGAAATCAAATTATAACCGCGATCCTCCAGCCATTTAATTCCATCTGGACTTTGGCTAATATTAGGCCCACTTTTACGAATTGCTTTTGCATTACTTCTAACGGGTGCCTCAAAATTAAGTATGTTAATTTCGCTCTGATTAAGTAATAGTTGTAAGCCACCACTTAAATTCAAGTTATCAGTCTTATTAACCTTAAAATCACCCCATACTGTAATCTGAGCCATTATTACATCACCTCTATTCTTTTCAACAATTCCTCGGTAATCACATGATTTACATCATATTTTTGAGCCTCATTTTGGCAACAACAGCTCATGCGTTGAATATCAACATCACCAGAAATGCACTGCCTCATTTTTTCTTTTAAAGCTAACACATTGTGTGTTGGAATAAACAGAGCTGTCTTTCCATCTTCAAGAATAATTCTGTTATGTGCCCAATCCGTAGCAATCATTGGCACACCTGATATAAAGGCGTCAATAAAAACACCGGCAAAACCTTCGCCTCTCCAATATGTTGGAAACAGCATCATGTCATAATTAGAAAGTTGATCATAGCCTTCCTTCTCCCTCAGATTCAAAAAACCTTGGTAGGTTGCATTCTTCAAAGAATTAATTTTCTCATTAAACGCACAGCTGTAGCCATCTGCAATCTTTCCGTAGAAGTCAACAGTAAATCGCTTTTCATACCCTTCTTCATTAAGCAATCTTGTTGCTTCCAAAATATAATCGCATCCCTTTTCAGGCATAATGCGACTTAAAAACACAAATCTCAAAGGACGGTTGCTGTTCGGATATTTTTGCCCGATGGTAGGATAATATTCAATCGGCTTGAAATTCGGGACCTCTATTACTCCATCTACACTGCATTCTTCCAACTCCTTGACCATAGTGCTACTTTCAACTAAGATATGTTTAGCAAAGTTGATGACATCCGCCCGGTGTATTCCTTGTTTTACTTTTTGTCCCAGACTTCCACCAATAACCCACAGCACTATATTTTGTTTCCATCCTATTTTTTTCAGCACCTTAATCAACGGGTATACGTTTTGCGGAGAAGTCGACAGCAATAATGTGGCATCCCTGTGTGCAAAAATATTGAAAACGAGTTGTACAAAAACCCACGGATGTTTTCGCCAGTTTTTGAAATCCATCTGCATACAGTCAATTCCGAACTCCTCAAGTTTCTGTATACAAAGCTGATTTTTCATCGTTTCTCCACAATCAGCTGGTTTCCCTTTATTAATCCAACCAACAAATATCACTTTTTTTCCCATTCACTCAACTCCACATTCTACCCTATTTAATTTACTTTCGATTATTTAATCTGTAGCCAATTTCCCATTTTCAAATCAAACTCATAAGAAGAGCATCTATCAAAACCCGCACCATTCGTGAAAGTTATTTCTCCAAAATAAATCTTATCTTTCACAATATAAAAGTCCACTCTTGCATGGATAAATGGCTTTGAAAGTTTTCGGGCGTATTCCAACAGTTCCGCCAAACACTCAGGTTTTTCGATTTTGCGCCCCGATATAGGATAACCCATACCGGCATTAGGAATGCGCTCCCAATTACAATCAAAAAAGTCCATTTTATGTTTTGTAAATCTATCTGTATCAACACGCACCATTTTAGGTTTGCCATTAAAGCAAAACACCTTGTAATCTCTAAGTTGTTCATCATCTGCACTTTCGATGAACTTTTCAACAATCACTCTAGGTTTTTCCACTCCGTAGAACCATTCACCATAACATGGAAGGAATTTAGCTTTGAGCCACTTATTACATTTTTCAATTACCTCATCACGGGATATTTTCGCCGTACCGTCTTGGATAATATTAAATGTAGAACCGTGTGTTACCTTAATGACGTATTTTTCTGGCAGATTATCAAATGGTATATCTTCAGGTTTAAATCCTTCCCAAATCAGATCATTTAAAATCTCACCGCATTCTTGTTTCTCAACAAACTCCCGTACCGTATACTTATCACAGCATTTTGGCATTAACGAATTCTTATTGTACAACTTAATCCACTGTAGCTTTTCATTATATGTCTTCGGATTTTTTAAATTCAGCTTATAGTGCTGTTTTAAATAAAACAGCACTTTCAAATCCGCCTCAGGCGAAATCTTATATAATATATTAAACGGGAATAGAATAATATTTTTTGTTATGTTATTCATGTCTATCCTCACTTGTTCTCTATAAATTTATCAATGCTACTTATAATTTTTTGTGTGTTACTTACATATTCCTTATATGTAGTTTTTTTCACTGTTTCTAGTGCATGACCGATTTTTTCAGCATCATCGCACTCACAAATCAACTGAAGCCCTTTAAACTGACCAACCAACTGAAGCTGATGGTCATCAACATGCTCTCCATATTTCGCACGTCGAGGAACAGCAATTACTTTTTTACCTTTTTTTACAGCTCCAATAATAGCTCCCGTACCTCCATGTGTTATGACAATGTCGGCTTTTCCCATTTCTTTGCTGAACTCATCTCTATCCAAAAACTTTTTATAACTGAAGTTCTTCGGAAGGTAATCGCTGTAGCCTATCTGCGCAAACACATCTTCTGCATCAACTGTTCCTTTTTCACACAGCTCATCAATAGCTTTCAGCAATCTATTAAATTGAAATTTCTGTGATCCAAGTGTTATAAATATCTTATTGTCCATTTAATAGATTCCTCCTAAATATATAGCTTTAGGATAGAATTTCAACATTGGCTTCCACTGAACATAAAACTGATCCGCAAACTTGTAGAGCAATTTTCCGGTTTCGGTAGGGGAAGTAACTTTCGCAAAAGATTCTATGTAGATCAGTTTCTTGCCCATAAATTTAGAAATCAAGCAAATCGGTATCATTGCAAGAACTCCTGTGCAGATAACTACATCGGGTTTTTCTTTTCTATAAATGCCGATAGACTTCCAGGTATTTTGAATCATCCGCCAGATAAAATCCTTTTCTCGGCGATTGACCTGCTTCATATAATATGTTTTTTCGCCTTTTGCTTCTGCGCTATAATCTGTCTTCTCAGTAATGACAAAGCTATCATATTTCTCCATCAGTGGTTTTAACATCATGAGTTGCTCATAATGTCCGCCTGATGATGCCGCAAAGCATATCTTTACGTTTTTCTTTTCATCCATCTCTCTACTAACCCACACTTATTAATCTCTACCAAACAAATCTCTGGTATATACTTTTTCTTTCACATCATCCAAACACTTGTCATAGCGATTTGCGATGATGGCATGGCTCATCTCCTTGAACTTTGCCAGATCATTCACAACAACAGAGCCAAAGAAAGTGTCACCATCTTTCAGGGTCGGCTCGTAAATGATTACCGTTGCTCCCTTTGCCTTGATACGCTTCATGACACCTTGGATAGAACTCTGACGGAAGTTATCGCTGTTGCTCTTCATGGTCAGACGATAAACACCAATCGTTACCTTTTTCTCCTTGTCTTCATCAAACTCGTTTTCTGCATCATAGCCGTAGTAACCAGCCAGCTTCAAAACGCGGTCAGCAATGAAGTCTTTTCTTGTTCTGTTGCTCTCGACAATAGCTTCGATCAGATTCTCCGGCACATCTGCATAGTTAGCCAGCAGCTGCTTGGTATCCTTGGGCAGACAGTAGCCGCCGTAACCGAAGGACGGATTGTTGTAGTGGCTACCAATACGAGGGTCAAGGCATACACCGTCGATAATCTGCTGGGTGTTCAAGCCCTTGCTCTCTGCATAGGTGTCCAATTCATTGAAGTAAGCAACACGCAGAGCCAGATATGTATTGGCAAACAGTTTGACTGCCTCTGCCTCGGTGAATCCCATGAACAGAGTGTCGATGTTTTCTTTAATTGCACCCTCCTGAAGCAGACCAGCAAACTCATGTGCGGCTTTCACCAGACGCTCATCGTTCAGATCAGTTCCAACGATGATACGGGAAGGATACAGGTTATCGTAAAGAGCTTTGGATTCACGCAGGAACTCCGGGCTGAAGATAATATTCTTGGTATTGAACTTCTTACGCACAGAAGCGGTATATCCAACAGGGATAGTAGATTTGATGACCATAATGGCATTCGGATTATATTCCATAACCAGCTTAATCACAGCCTCAACCGCAGAAGTATCAAAGTGCTGGGTCTTGCTATCATAGTTGGTAGGAGCCGCAATCACAACAAAATCCGCATCGCTATATGCTGCCTTTGCATCCAGTGTTGCGATTAAATTCAAGTCCTTTTCTGCCAAGTATTTTTCAATATAATCATCCTGAATCGGAGATTTCTTGTTGTTAATCATATCGACCTTAGTCTGCACAATATCGACTGCAACCACCTGATGATGCTGGCTCAGAAGCACTCCCAGCGAAAGCCCGACGTATCCCGTGCCGGCCACAGCGATTTTATAATTTCTCATAGTTCTGTTCTCCCTCACTAATTTTTAATTTTTTTATAAAACAGCAAACAAGCCCACGGCGGATCACTCAATGGCAATCCACCGTAGGCTCGATTCGTTCTCCTTATTTTTTACTTGCTGCTCATTTTGTGGGTCAAAACAGAGCTACGCCAAAACCTCCCACATATAACCTTTGGATTTCAGCTTCTCCGCTTCCTATCAGCAAATAAACACTTTTGTCGAACGAGTCGAGCCGCCAAAACCCTTTAGTTATCGTGGTATTTCTTGGTTGACCCTATTATATCTCTAGCCCCAGTGCCCGCAACGGCGATTTTGTAATTCTTCATGTTATTTACTCCTCTGGCCCTCATCGGGCATATCCTCTAATTTTCCATGTACACATCTGCTCTTCACAGATAGTATTTCTCTCTAATTTCCACTGTGTGATAACCACACTCGGCTAAGTGTTTCCTTATGCTGTCGTATCCAATTACCCCAGCAATCGTGTTTTCTACTTCATAAAACATCCGTTGAGTACACTCGTCTCTATTCCTCTATAACCGAAGTGTTATTTTATACAATCGAACCCTGTTGGTGCATGAGTTTTGTTGAAACTGTATATATCATCCAGTCCAATTCTCACCATTCATTGTTCGTTATGAACAAATCATTCACTTTAACCACTCAAAACATGTAATTATCATCACCATTCATGCTCTACTCAACAGCTGTTTTATGAAGTAGAAATCATCTGTTTTTCTCTATTTTTCATGACTCAACAAACCGTTATGATGTAGGTGTCATTAGCGGGTCAGATAGTGTACTCAACAGCAGTTTCAGACGTTAATGATAAACTCATGGATTTTTGTTGTTTTCTCCTGTTTTCCGCCATTTCCTCATAACTTCCGAAAAGTTGTGCCAATTTTGTGTCGCAGAGGTCAAAAGTTCAGCGTTTTGTATAAGTTATTGGCATTTTTAGTTCATGCAGCCGTGAAATACAGCCAATTTCAGCAGCTCAATTAGTGTGCAAAACAGATTCTTTTCGACGATGCTACGTCAATACGGTTTGTTGAGTAGACATTGGTCAGGGCGGCTATTACAACAAAATCTGCATCCGAATATGCAGCCTTTGCATCCAAAGTTGCAGTCAGATCCAGATCCTTTTCCGTCAGATACTTTTCTATATACTCATCCTGAATCGGGGACTTCCGGTTATTGATCATGTCCACCTTCTTCGGAATGATGTCCACAGCAGTTACCTGATGGTGCTGAGAAAGCAAAGTAGCAATCGACAAACCAACATAACCCGTTCCAGCAATCGCAATTTTATAGTCCTTTTTCATAATACTGACTCCTCCATCCAATTCCTTCCACAAAAACAAATTCCGCAACAGAGTATGCGCCTTTGCATTCGATGTTGCGGTTAAGTTTAGTCTTTTCTCTGTAAGTTTTTTTCGATACCATCCCTCTGAAGCATGTTCTTATTCTTGTTCCTAAAACCATTTTCCTGTACAGGATGCTTCCGGCCTTATCCGGAAACATCCTCCGCTCCGTTGCGCGTCATGCCCGGTTTATTTCTCTACTTTCAGAATCCGTGACTGTTCTGCCACGTTATTGGAAGAATCCACAGCGGCATAGGTTACGATCACTTTGCCATTTCCGGTTTCTGTAACCTTTTCAATCAGTAAGGAGGCTGTCACATCCCCGTCATGGGAATCGTAAGCGGTTACGCCCTCCAGCAGCTGATGGGTATTTGTGCCGGTTGTATAGGTCTGCTCGGTATCCGGCAGTGTAATGACCGGCGCTGTCCGGTCCATTTGTAAGTAGAAGAATGCGCAAAGCGCAATCAATACTGCGTCTGCAATAAAAAATCCAATGGTCAGACCTTTTGTACTCACTTCGCACTCTCCTTTTCTCCTGTGTTCTGTCCCGGTACAGCAGTTTTTGTCTCAGCAGCTGTCCCGTCGGTTTTGGAACCTGCATCCGGCGTCAGATCCTCCTGTGCTTCCTCTGTGCCATCCTGTCCGTTGCCGTAATAGTTTCCATAGTAATGACCATAATATTTTCCATAATAAGGATTCTTTTTGGTGTTGACCTTGTTCAGGACGCATCCAAGAATCCGGCAGCCTACCTTGTTCAGCTGCTCTTTTACATTCTGGACAAATTTGTAGCTGATGGCGCCGCTTTCCACAACGATTACCGTTCCGTCACAGATTGCACCTACAATCGCAGCATCAATCACGCTGCCCAGCGGAGGGGTATCTACGATGACATAATCGTATTTCATGCGCAGCACCTCCAGCATATTTCGAAAGGCATCGCCTCCCAAAAGCTCACTGGGGTTGGGCGGTACAGGTCCTGCAAAAATAATATCGAAATTGTTGACGTTGGTTCTGCAGCATGCATCATCCAGCTCCACCTGTCCGCTCAGATAATGGGACAGTCCGTATTTTTCACGGTTTGCTTTATAACGGCCCCGCAGTACGGATTTGCGCAGGTCTGCGTCAACCAGGATCGTCTGCTTGCCGCTTTCTGCAAGGGACAGACATAACTGGAAGGAAACACTTGTCTTTCCTTCGTTTGGCGTACAGCTGGTCAGGGAAATCACTTTGACATTTTTTCCTGCAAAGCTCAGATTGGTACGCAATGTTTTATAGGCTTCTTTTGTTCTGAAATCCAGACGCTCGATGGCGCGAATTACTACGTTCTGCATGTTTCCCTGTCACCTCACTTTCCGCTTGTCGCCTGTTTTTTATATTTTTTCTTTTTCTTCCTGCTTTCAGCTTCATTCAGCGGAATCATCGCAAGGGTGGAAATTCCAAGATATTTTTCCACATCCTCTTCCGTCTGAATCGTATCGTTCATCAGGTGAGAAAGGATGACGATAGCTGCTACCATCAGAATGCCAAGCATTCCGCCCAGCATCGTGTTCTTTCCGACAGAGGGGCTCGCCTTATGGGTCGGTACGTTTGCTGTTTCTACAATATTCACTGCTTCGATATCCATAACATTGCATATATGGGTCGAGGCCGTTTCACGGATTGCATTCGCAATTTTCATTGCCATAACCGGATTGCTGTTCGTCACCGCAATGGAGATCACTCGGGTGTCTGCGGGTGTGCTCACGGTAACCTTACGGCTTAACTTCTCATAACTTAGGGGCAGACCCAGCTGCTCGATCACCGCTTCCAGTACAAAACGGCTTTTGATCAGCTCCGAATAGTCCTTAACCAGCTGCGTGCCTGCCTGCAGGTCGCTGTAGGTTACATTTGTGTTGCTGTTGTCCTGTTTGTTCAGGACATAGATCTTTGTGACAGACTGATACGTGGGCGTCATCAAAAATTTGCTTCCCCCAAAGGCCAGAAGCGCTGTAAACAGTCCCACTGCAATCATCAGTGGAAGTTTTCTCCAGAGTACCCAAAAAAGTTCTACCAGATCGATTTCGGTTTCCTCGTTATTTCTCTGGTTTTGATTTTCCATGTCTCGTTCCCCTTTTTTATTCGATGTCTTCCATATCTGTATTATCCAGAATGTGTGTTGCGTTTTTGTAGAGCAGACGAGCCGCATATTCCGGGCTGCAGTGTCTTTGCAGCCACGCGGCTCCTTCCGCCATGGATACAGACCTCTCTCCCTCTGCTCTGTGGGCATCCGTTCCCATAAGATCTGCAAGCTCTTCTTTTACCAGGCTCCGTGCAGTGCGCTTTAGCTGTCCGCCCAGCAGTCCCGGCAGTTCTCCTGCGTTGATCTGGATCCGGCACCCCATATCCTTTAATTCTTCGACCCGGTTGAAATCCTTTACAACGTTCCGATAGCGCTCGGTGTGGGCGACAATCGGGCGGTAGCCCTCGCAAAGCAGTTCATACAGGCAGTTCCGGATGTATGCCCATTCTTCCTCCGGCGAAAATTCTGTCAGAATATAATCCGATCCGGCGAGGGTTCCCGCCTTGCCCTGTTTTAACAGCTCTATGGTGTCCATGCAGCAGAAAATCTCACCGCCGCTGTAAAGTCTGATGTCAATTCCGTTTTCTGTCGCAGCCTGCTGCAGCTTCTGTGTCCGTTCCAATACAGAAGCAGCGGTAATGCTGGGTCTGTTGGGTTTCTGGTGCGGAGTCAGGATAACGGCCTCCATGCCCTGTTTTACCTCCTGGCGCAGCATCGCCAGGCTCTCTTCCAGATTTCTCGCGCCGTCATCCACCTCCGGCAAAATATGACAGTGAATATCTATGTACTGATTTTTCTTTTCCGGCATCTCAGTCCTCGCTTCCGGAGTTTTCTTCGCTGTCCGAACTGCTTTTTACGGTCTCGTATTCTGCCGTTTCCTCCTGTGCTGCCCGAAGCCCGTCGGCAAACAGCCACAGCATCCGCAGGCAGTAATCCTGTACAACCTGAGGCATCCTGTCGAGTCCCCGCATCAACTGTTCTCCCTGACTTACCGGGGATTGTTTCTCTTTCTCACCGTAAATCAGCGTATCCAGACTCACTCCATACAAGCGGGATAGGTTAATCAGTGTTTCCACACTCATGCCGCAGGTTCCCCGCTCGATATCCGCATAATATTTGTTGACGACACCGAGCCGCTCTGCCACCAGCTCTCTGCTCCAGCCGAGCTCAAGCCTCCGACAGCGCAGCCGCTCTCCGGCAGCTATCCGGTCATATGCCGGCTTCTCCTGCTTTCTCTTCATCCTGCCCCCACCTGTTTCTTCTTGTTCATCCTAACGTAGTTCTACTCCTGCAGTTACGTTTTTTGTCGAAATTCCAAACTTCTTGCCGACTAATTCATTATACCATCTAAGGGTTTCTTTGCAAGCAGACAACGTGGCAAATATTTATGGCATTTTGATTCAATTTCTATGAAAAGTGTTAAAATTTGATAGAAAACCTCCTCTCGCATCTCGTACTTCGGATTCTTTCCTTTTCAATTGGCATGTTTTCCCTGGAATCCTGTTCGCCTGAATATTCTCTGTTTTCCCCGCTATTTTTCGGCATTTACCCCCCCCCCCCGATCAAAATTTAACTATTTTTATATTGTTATATCGTTCATTTTTGTTTTTCATTTTTATTGTTCGTTTAGCCGTGCAATTCTGTTTGTTTTATAGTTGGTTTTGCTTTTTCGCATGTTTTTTTCTCTTTTATCATACAAACGTTTTTTCGTATTTTCAGTTCTGTATGTATTGTTTTATTTTCACTTTTTTCTTTCCGACCTGCACCTGTATCGCCCCCACCTCCGCCGTGGAATACCAGCGGATTCCCCGCTCTTCCAGGCGTTGCAGCGTTTCCGGCGCCGGATGCCCGTACCGGTTGTTTTTGCCACAGGAAATCAGAACCACACCCGGCTGTGCCAAATCCAGCAGTGCTTCTCCCGTTGCATTGGAGGCGCCATGGTGCCCGGCATCGAGGATGGTGCAGCGGAGGGGATTTTGCGTAGCGGGTCGCGCCTGTTCCACCAGCCAGTCTTCGCCGCTCTTTTCCAGATCTCCGGTCAGCAGCATCTGAAAATCGCCCTGTGACAGGCGCAGCACCAGCGACGAATCGTTGCGATCCTCCGGCACTTTTTTCGCATAGGGGTGCAGGCAGGAGATCTGCAGCGCGCCATCGGTCATGTGCTCTCCCGCAGAAAGGTATTCCACGGAGACCTCCGCCTCTTCGATCTGCTGCAGCAGCGTTTCCAGCACTTCATCCTTCAGCGCCACATCCGGCAGAAAAATGCGCCGGATTTTGACCCGGCTGCTTTCCGACCACTCCAACAGCTCCCCTACCGCGCTGATGTGGTCTTCGTCCCAGTGCGTGATGAAAATACCTTCCACGCTCCGCGTCCCGATATATTTCAGCCATGGAATAATCTGGTACTGTCCGGTCTTTTTCTTCGACGTACTTCCGGCATCCACCAGATATACATGATGCTCCCGGGTTTCGATTCCAACGCACTCTCCCTGCCCGACGTCCAGCATCGTGACGTTCAGTTCGCCCGGCAGGCGAATCAGGAAAATCCCCATCAGGCACACAGCTGCTGCAAGCCGGAGGTGCGGACGGAGTTTTTTGCCTGACACAGCCAAAGCAATCAGTCCGATTGTATACACGGCCAGTGCCTGCCAGGTCGGATATCCGGTGTGCAGGATACTGCCCGGAAGCGCCGTTGTGAACCGGCACAGCTGCTCATAGCAGGAAAAAATCGCTTCGATGGCGGTGCAAAGAAGGTGCTGGGGAAGCTCCAGGCAGTGGGCAAGCGCAGTCAGACGGGCGACCAGCTGCAGTCCCATCAGGCACGGCAGCAAGATTCCCATCAACGGAATGACTGCCAGATTCAGCAGCACCGACCACGGACTCCATTCATAAAAATGAATCAGCAGAAACGGCAGCATCGTCATGGTAATGCCCAGACCGGCAAGGATATTTTTGCAGAGGAGACGGCAGATCCGGGCGATGGCAGCCCGGGCAATATTCCACCCGGCAACTCCATCGGTGACTCGATTGGCGACTCGCAGTGAGGGTGCTGCTTCCTCCCAACCATCCTGCAAAACCGGAATCATCACCGCAATCCCGATCACTGCCGAAAACGAAAGCTGGAAGCCTGCATCCAGAATCCGCTGTGGCTTGGGCACAAGCAGAAGCAACGCCGCCACCGCAAGGGAGGTTGGCAGATCGGGCGTGCGCTTGAGCAGTCCCGCCGCCAAAAACAGCAAAAACATGACAAGGGCGCGCCGGGTAGAAATGCCCATTCCGGTCAGCTGCGCGTATACAATCAGAATCCATGTGGAAATTCCGGCGCTCAAAGCAACCGGAAGCCGTACTTTTTTCAAAAGTCCGAACAGTCCTGCACCGATCAGGGACAGGTGCAGTCCGGAGATTGCCAGCAGATGGCTGATTCCTGCGCCCTGGTATAACGCTTTTACTTCACTGTCCATTCCTTTTTTCCGTCCGAGCACCATGGCGGATGCGGTCGCACCGTTCTTTTCCCCCAGCAGCTTCCGGAACAATACCTCCGATTCATAGCGCAGCTGTGAAAGAAATTCTTCCAGCCGTCCATAGGTTTTCGTCTGAGCGGTAATTTTTGTTTTTCTCAGCGCAAACAGGCAGTCTTTTCTCCGATAATAGGCTGCTGCGTCGAATTCTCCAGGATTCGTTGCCTGCAAAAATGGCGACACTTCACCGAAAACCCGAACATAGCTGCCTGCTCTTGGCAGCGCTTCGTCTTCCTGCAAATAGCACAACGCACTCGCGTTTTTCCCGAATATTTCCTGCATTTCATTGATTTGTGAGGTTATTTTCTGAGAAGAAATAAGAATTGACATCTGGTCCGCATCTGCCGAACCGGATATTTGTGACAGGTTATCGGTCGTTTCCGCCGAATCCCCTGAAAAAACAAAAGATGAGGCATCTGCCTCGATAGAAAGGTCTTTTAAAAGAAAGCTGGCGTTTTCCTGCGCTCCATCTACAGTCTGCCAGCAGTCTGTGACTTTGCCCGTCAGGCACAGGGTTTCGCCATCCATGGCTTCCAGCCAGGTGTCAAGCTGTGTAAGCGAGGTGCGTCCGCCAATGGGCGCTTTCTCTGACGTGTCTGTGCCAGCGTCCGTTCCCACCCACTCCGGCAGCAGACGCGCTGCCAGATAGAGGGTCAGGAAAATCAGGATTGCCGCGCACAGCGGTCTTCTGCAGTTTTTTATGATTGTAATTCCTCCGTTTCGTAAACCAGATCAAGGTTCCGGTCAAACACGTTAGACAGTGAAATTTTTTCCCGGAAAATCATATCTGTATTCCCGTTTACCGCAATCTGCACCTTGTTGATGTTCGACAGTTCTACCAGAGAGTTGACGATGGAATAGATCTGAACCTCTGCGGAAACATTGTAGGTCTGTGTCAGGAAACCATTATCCAGGTTTACATAACATGTCCCATCCTTTACCGTCACGCCCAGCACCTTTGTCGCAGGATTGATGACCGGGTAAAGCTCTTCGTTTTCTGCATCCGGTCCGGCAATCAGCCGTTCTACCACCAGCTTTTCCATGGAAATGTTGCTGCTGTATACAACCGGTTTTGTCTGGACACCGATCAGTCGCTCGCCGTCTTCATTGGTAAAATAAAGAAGCAGACGTGTTTTTTCGTATGCATTGATTTCATTTCCGGCGTTGTCGATAAACAGATCTGCCGTCATAGGACCGACCACATTGCCGAGGCTGTCCGTCAGTGCTTCTCCGCCGACCGTCACCGAAACATAGGAAATTCCTTCCAGCTGCGTCATCGTGCGCACGATTGCAGCCCGAACCAGCACTTCTGAGGACGGAGACAGCTTTTTATATTCCACACTCATGTCCAGCACCAGCTGATCGTCTTTGACATTCCAGCTGTTGATCGTAAAACCACTGATCGGTGAGCGCAAAGACAGCTCTACCGGATTTTCCTTCAGCTGGGAAATGCCCCATTCCGCCTGTTTGGAAAGGGTGTCGCCCTCCGGCTCTTTTTCCACTGCCGTGATTTTCGTTTCTTCTTTATTAATATAATAAACGCTGACCGTATTTGCAGGCGTCTCTTCTTTCTTCCCGCACCCGGCAAACATTCCGGTCAACAGCAGACAGCCCAAAAGCAGCGTAACCGCCCGCATTTTTCTGATCTCTGACATAGTCTTCTCCAAATTTTCTGAAATCACTTGATGTAGGACAAGGGGATTTTCACCGTAAAGGTCGTGCCCTGTCCTTCCACGCTGCTCACTTTGATCGAACCGCGGTGCAGCAGAATCGCATTTCTGGTGATGGCAAGTCCAAGACCGGTGCCTCCGATTTCACGGGAATGCGATTTATCTACTCTGTAAAAACGTTCATAAATATGCTCGTAATCCTGCTCCGGGATACCAATGCCGGAGTCGGAAACCTCTACTGTAAAAAACTGATGATCCGCGTCCAGAAGCACCTTGACCCAGCCGTGTTCTTTATTGTATTTAATTGCATTTTCCACAAGGTTCGTGAAAATCTGAGACATTTTGACCTCGTCCACCTCTGCCGTAACCGGGCGCAGGCTTTCCAGAACCACCTCGATGTCCCGTTTGCGGGCGATGGGACGCAGGCGCTTTAGCGTCGTTTCCAACAGCTCGTTGATATCCACTGCGGAAATGTCCATTGAGCCTTCAGTTTTGTCCATTTTTACAAGGGAAAGCAGGTCGTTGATGATTTTATTTTCCCGTTCGATTTCCTCCGTAATGTCCTGCATAAACTCCTGATACAGCTCCACCGGCACGTCCGGCTGCTGATTCAGGGAATCCGCCAGCACCTTGATCGAGGTCATGGGCGTTTTCAGCTCGTGAGAGACATTCGATACGAATTCCTGCCTGGAATCGTTGATGACCTTCATTCTGCCCAGCAGCTGGTTGAAGGCATCCACGATATGCTCGGTTTCCAGATAATCCGGTACGGAAATCGGCTCGTCCGTGAAACCGTCCTTGACCTCACTGATCGCCTGGGTTACGCGCTTAAAAGGCATAATCAGGATGTGCGAGAAGAAAAAGACGATGCCGATAATGATAATTCCCATCACGATTTCCAGAATCAGGGCTTTCCGGCTCAGGATGTCCAGCGTCGTCGCAATGCTGTCTGTCGATGCACTGGCCAGAATCACGCCGTGCACGATGCTCGTCTGCCCGTTTTCCCCGTCTACCGTCTCCGTAATCGGAACCGTCATCTCGATATAGCCGTTCGTCTTGTCGTAGCGGGTCGTACTTTCCCCGCGGAAGCACTTGATCACTTCCTCGGAAATCATCGTTTTCCCCTCGCTCATGGCGTAGGTGTCTTTCACAATGCGGAAATTGCTGTTGATAATCAGCACACGGCCGTCATACAGGTTGGACATCTGCTCCAGCTCGGCATTGACGACATCGGAGGTTGGATTTTGCAGGTAGTTATAATTGACCAGGTGGTTTGCGATAATCCGGTACTGGGACGCGACGTCCGAGCCACGCAGATTCACCGCACGTTCTTCGTAATTATTCAGAATGCCCAGCCGCATGATGTCGCTGGGCACGATTCCGATGATCAGCATCAGGAGGAAAATGTAGGCCTTCAGGCTGCGGAAGATCGGAATTTTATAAGTGAGCCGCCGGAATAATCCGGGGGTTTTGCTGCTTGTGTTCATTGATGCCTCCGGGGGAAGGGGTGTAAAAGGATGGGGCTGGCGTTCGGGACGCTGCCGACGGGAAACCGGGCCTTTTGCTTCGCAAAAGCCCGGTTCGCGTTGCTCACCGGGTTACCGTCTGAAAACCGGCGAACTTTTCTGCAAGCAGAAAGTTCGCCATTTTTCATCCGTAGTCCGGTTCTGCTTATACGCGAAAAAAATATCCAACCCCCCATTTGGTGTGGACGTAGCGGGGTTCGCTGGGGTTGGTTTCAATTTTTTCGCGGAGGCGGCGGATGTGGACATCTACGGTGCGGACATCCCCGGGATAGTCTGCGCCCCAGACGAGGTTCAGAAGTTTTTCACGGCTGTAGACTTTACTCGGATTGCGGATCAAAAGCTCCAGCAGGTCGAATTCTTTTGCAGTGAGATTGACCTCTCTGCCGGAAATGCTGACGCGGCGGCTTTCGCAGTCTACGCGCATATCTCCGCTTTCCAGAATGCTTTCCGGCTTTGCGATCTGTCCTCTCGCAGAGGTACGGCGCATGATCGCCTTGATGCGCGCCTTTACCTCAAGGATGTTAAAGGGCTTGGTGATATAGTCATCTGCACCGTATTCCAGTCCCATGATTTTGTCCATGTCATCGTTTTTGGCTGTGAGCATTACGATCGGAACATCCGAAAACTCCCGAATCTGCTGGCATACTTCGGTTCCGCTCAGTTTTGGCAGCATAATGTCGAGCAGAATCATATCAAATTTCTGCTCTTTCGCACACAGCAACGCCTCTTCTCCGTCATATGCGCAGGTCACTTCCATTCCGTCCTGCTCCAGGCTGAACCGGATTCCTTTTACAATCAGCTTTTCATCGTCCACAACCAAAACTTTCTTTGCCATGTTTCTCCCTTTTCCCGACCGGACAATCCGTTTCTCGCTGTTTGTCCGGATTCTTTCTGTCTATGATTAAACTGTAATTTTATCTTTGATTTTTGAAAATGCAGCCTGCTTGATTCCGCTGATTTTCATGATATCCTCAATCTTTGCAAACGCTCCATGCTGTTCCCGATAGCTTATGATCGCCTTTGCCCGGCTTTCCCCGATTCCAGGCAGCGTCATGAGTGCAGCGATATCCGCTGTGTTGAGGTTGACCAGACCGTTCTCCAAGGCCGGAGCGCTGTTGCTTCGCACATTTCTGTCTGTCGTTTGCATATCGCTGTCCGGCGAAGTCTGGATCCCGGCTTTCTTTTCTGTCTGTCCGTCGGCGCAGCTTTCCGATTTTGTCATGATATAAATCTGACAACCGTCCACGATTTCTTCCGCCAGGTTGCAGCATGCTTCCTCCGCTTCCGGTAAAAAACCGCCTCCGGCCTCCACGGCGTCTATAATTCTGCTGCCTGCCGGAAGCTCATAGACCCCCGGAGCGGATACTGCTCCGCAGATGTGCACCACAAGGGTTTTTGTTTCCTCTGAGGAAGCATCGGAGAGCTCTGTCCGGTCTGTGCTTCCGGCACTTGGCTCAGCCTTGCGGTTTTGATCCGTGTCCCCGGCATTTGACTCAACCTCGCGGTTTTGGTCTGTATTCCCGGCATTTGTCTCAGCCTCCCGATTTTGATCCGTGTCTTCGACATCGGATTCTGCTACGTAGCTTCCATCCCCATAGGCTATGCTTTCCTTTTCCGACAAAAAGAGCTCTTCCCGCTGTGCCCCACAGGCCCCTAGCGTCGGGCATAGCATTGCCCACAGGATTCCCCATAAAACCACTCTCCAAAGCCGGTCTGTTCTTTTTTTCTGTTTCCAGGATCTTAACTTTTCTCCTGCGGCTCGGCATGCCGCAGCAACTGTTTGAAATATCGGCATTTTATCCTCCATTCCGCAGGCGCTTTGCGCCGAAGGAACCGCGAGCAGAACTCCCAGTTCTGCTCTGCGATCCTGGCTGCTTTGTGACGCCTGCGGCACAAAGAGCTGTGTGAAAAATAAGCGATCACGCTTATTTTTCACACTATCTCCTTTTCCATGTTCGAAAAGGCCCCATTTCCTGCCGCATATCAGTATTGTATGTCAGAACCGGGTATTTGACAAGCCGGAAAGCTTTCCAAAAATGCTTCCGTCACAGCCCTTATTTCCTGTATTTTGCCAATACGGAAAGCATTTTCCCAACGTCCAGGGGTTTGGGCAGATGCTCATTCATGCCTTCCTTCTTCACCCGTTCTGCATCCTCCAAAAAGGCATTGGCCGTCAAGGCAATGATAGGGATACTTTGAGCATCTGCACGACCGCTGCCGCGGATCTCCCGCACCGCCTCGTAGCCATCCATTACCGGCATCATCAGGTCGGTCAGGATCGCATCAAAGGTACCTGCCGGCTGTTCCAGATAGCGCTCCACCTCTTCTTTTCCATTGTATGCCTTTGTGATCTGTACACCTGCATCTGTCAGAAAGGTTTCCGCGATTTCCATATTCAGTTCATTGTCCTCTGCAAGAAGCACACGCATTCCGGAAAGATCAGCACTCTCATCCCCTTCTTCGATTTTCTTACCTTCCTGTTCTTTGGGTTCTTCAAACAGGAGCGTCACCGTAAATGTGGTTCCAACTCCCTTCTTGCTCTCCACCGTAATGGTTCCGCCCATCTCGTCCACCAGATGCTTGACGATGGACATTCCCAGTCCGGTTCCCTGGGTTACACTTTTTTCATCGGTATTTTCCCGGGAAAAGGATTCGAACAGGTGGGGAAGAAATGCTGTGCTCATACCGATTCCGTTATCCGAAATCACGGCCCGGCAAGATATCCGGCTTTCCCCGATCGCCTTTATCGTCACCTGACACAGGACATGTCCGCCGGCATCCGTATATTTGATCGCATTCCCCAAAATATTGATAAAGATCTGTCTGACATGCAGAGGGCTTCCAAGGACACAGCCGGCTGCTGTACCTTCTGTCTGTTCTTCATACGTTAAAAGAACTCCTCTATCCGCTGCCCGGGGTTCCACGATCGTGATAATTTCCTGCCAGAGCTCTTTTAAGCAAAAGGGCTCTTTTGTAAGCTGAAGGTTTTCTTCATCCAGCTTGTTAAATTCCAGTACATCGTTGATCAGCTCCAGCAGATGCTTTGCCGCAACCTTTTCCTTCGCACGGTTTGCATCCACCAGCGCTCTGTCCTCCCTGTGTCGGTCGCTGATTTCGATCATTCCGATAATGCCGTTTAACGGTGTCCGGATATCATGTGACATCCGGGACAAAAATCCGGTTTTTGCTGCATTTGCACGCTCTGCCGCCTCCTTTGCCTGCTTTAACTCCTCTTCATTTTTTTCAATCGCAGCGATCGAGCGCTCCGTGATATAAAAAACGACCAAAAAAGAAAGCACCAGTACCAGAAACATGGTCGCAGCAACATAGACCAGATTTTGGTTCGCCTCAAAAATCCCGTAGGAAACTGCAAGATCATATTCCCCATATTTTTCATAGACCAGATACTGCTGTCTGCCACTGATTTTCGCACTGGACCGATACCGCTTTCCTTCCTGCAGTTTTCCTTCTCCCATTCGGTCGGAATCCTGCAGCTCATAGAGCAATACATCCTGCCGCGTGGTTGCAAGCATTTTCCCTGTGGTGGCATTTAGCAGAAAGATATTCATTCCGGAGGTAATCGGCATCTGCCGAACCAGATTTTCCACGCTGGCACTGTTCATTTTTGCAAGCAGTCGGCTGGGGGTAATGCCAATCTGGATCATGGCCGTACCGGAAGAATTCCAGACGATGGCATACATCATCATTTTTCCTTCTGCAGTATTCGGCACCATATCCTGACACATGGAAAGCTTTTTATCTGCCAGCATGGGCTTAAAATATCCCATTTGCTCGCCGAAAGAAAAGCTGTAGCCAAAATACTCCGGATTTGTTCCTGCAACGATACAGCCGCCCGTATTGATAATGTGGATTTCGTCCACACGCAGCTGTTTTGCGATCTTCCGGTACTCCTCTGTGGTCTGGTATAGTCTTCCTTCCATTTCAAGGAGATTTGCCACAATCTCTGCCCGCAGCGTATAATCTTCCTTCAGGGTTTCCAGAAGGGTCTGATAGCTTTCTTTATTTTCTTCGACCACATCCTCCAGCTGCTGCAGGATCATCTCGCTGGCGATCCAGGCACTATGCCGATTGTTCAGCATCTGAAAAAAAGGCTTCCTATCCATATGATAACAAACGATATCAGAATGATTCCGTAAATCCGTCTGGTCCGATTTCCATGCTTGCTCATTTCCACCCCTTCTCAGCTTCTGCTGATGCTTGCTTTTTACAGGTTTCCTTCTGCTTCCATACCCCGATATCTAAGTATAGCATTTTTTCGATGTTTTACATAGTGTCTTGTGTTTCTTTGCAGACAAGTCTATACTGACCTTGTGTAGTATTAAAAACGGAGGATTATTTTACTTTATGAGTAAGCAGGCAGCACAAAACACAACCAATCAGATCACTGAAGGTGTCATCTGGAAGCAGCTTCTGATTTTCTTTTTCCCTATTTTATTTGGAACATTTTTTCAGCAGCTCTATAACACTGCGGATGCCATCATCGTCGGCAACTTTGTCGGCAAGGAAGCCCTTGCCTCCGTCGGCGGCTCTGCTTCCACGATTATCAACCTGCTCGTCGGATTTTTCGTCGGTCTTTCTTCCGGTGCAACCGTTATTATTTCCCAGTATTACGGCGCAGACAACAGGCGCAGGGTCAGTGATTCCGTCCATACCGCTATTGCTCTGGCGATTGCAGGCGGCGTTGTAATTATGCTGATCGGTCTTGTTTCCGCACGCTTTGCCCTGACCGCGATGGGAACGCCGGACGACATCCTTTCCCTTTCCCTGACCTATATGAAAATTTATTATCTCGGCACGATTCCGTCCATGATCTACAACATGGGCTCCGGTATCCTGCGCGCTGTCGGCGATTCCAAACGACCGCTCTATTTTCTGATCGCTTCCTGTCTGGTCAACATTGTGCTCGACCTTTTATTTGTCGCCGTGCTCGGCATGGGCGTTTCCGGAGCTGCAATTGCGACGATTGCGTCCCAGTTTTTCTCCGCGATCCTGACACTGATCGCCCTGCTGCGCACACAGGATTCCTATCGCCTGATCGTTTCCAAAATCCGGTTTCACCGCGATCTTTTATTTGATATCATCAAAATCGGTCTGCCTGCCGGTCTGCAGTCCGCAATGTATTCGATTTCCAACCTGTTGATCCAGTCCTCCATCAACTCCTTCGGAACCGACACGATCGCCGCCTGGACCGCTTACGGAAAAGTGGACAGTATTTTCTGGATGATTATGGGTGCTTACGGTGTTTCCATCACGACCTTCGCCGGGCAGAATTTCGGCGCCGGAAAATACGACCGTATCAAAAAAAGTGTCCGCATCTGTCTCGGTCTTGCTGCTGTGACCAGCCTTTTTCTCAGCTTTATCGTTTTGAATTTCGGCGGAACGATCCTGCTTTTATTTACACGCGATGCCAATGTCATCAACATCTGCATCGGCATGATGCGTGTAGTTTCTCCCGCCTACATCACTTACATCTGTATCGAAATCCTTTCCGGTACCTGCCGCGGCTGCGGGGATTCCTTTTTCCCGATGCTGCTGACCTGCTTTGGGGTCTGTGTCCTGAGGATCCTCTGGATCACCATTGCCGTCCCCCTCAGACACGAGGTCGCAACAGTGGCATTTTCCTATCCACTGACCTGGACCATTACATCGATCTTGTTTATCCTCTATTATAAGCGTGGAAAATGGATGCAGAAGGATACCCTGCGCAATGCGCCGCAGGGGCAGGGAAAGGAAGTGTAAGCGCTTCTGTAAAGTGAAATAGAATCGGACGTAAAAAACTCCCGGCAGAGCCTTTTTCAGGGGCTTTGCCGGGAGTTTCTGTTATAGAACTTTTAGCAATTGAATCAGTTTTTGCGATTTCTTCGCTCTATGATTCGTTTCTTTTACTGCAAATCTTTTAAATCCATTTTCCACTTCATAAAACTGCATCAGATGCTCTTCATTTTCTGCCTCCAGAAAAAATACCATGCCTCCGGTCATATACTGTAATTTCAGAATGGTATCAACAGCTGCCTGAAGCAACTGCTTTCCTGTAATTTTCCGATTTGCCCCATTTCTAAAATTTTTTCCCAGCTGAGCAATCAGATACGCAGAAAGTGTATATGTAAGTTCATTTTCCCGTTGCTCACTGACTCTGGCTATTTTACGTTTCGTCGTGTTACTGAACTTTTCCGCACTGACGCAAATCGGTTTAATCGCCAGCGTAAAGTAGCCTACCAGCGAAGCATCCTGACTGTGGAATACCAAATACGTTACTGACTGATTCTTCTTTGTAAATTCTATCGCCTGTTTCTTTAAAAATCGCTCAACATCGGAGTTTTTACTGCAGGAAAATTCGGAGAGAAGTTCTTTCAATTCCTCCTCTCCAAATTTTCCATTTTCTGTTGCAGCCAAATACTCACGAATGTTTAACACTGTAACCTCGTTAAGCATTTACCTCTTTTCTCTTCGCCATAAACTTTCTGATGTCTTCTGCTCCGCGCAGATGGGTAATTCTCAACTCATTTTCCGTCTTTCTGCAGAGAGATTCCATATAGGAACTTTCAATCGCATCCGCAAACAATTCTGCCTGTTTTTCTCCAGAAACCAAAAAGTTCTTTTTAATACTCGAAGTTGCTATATTTAACACCTCCCCTTATAGTATGCCGCATCCAATTATCATATCTCTATTATATGCGTTTAAAACATTTTTTCAATACAATCCCAGCCGTTTACTCTGCGATTTCCGCCGATGCTTCTGCAGCAGTTTCCTGCTTCAACACTTCCGCTGCCTGCTTTGCTCCGTCTGCGTTGATCGTGATATTGCGGTTCACTTTTGCATCATAGGTTCCCGCTTTTACAACCTCCGCAAGGTCGATGCCCACGGTTTCTTTCATCGTTTCAAACAGCTTTGTCATCACTGCCGGTACGTTTCCTGCTACCTGGTCCACGCCGTTTGATCCGTCCGAACCGCCGATGATCGTGATCTTGTCGATCTGGGTCAGAGGCTCTGCGATCTTGCCTGCGATATCGGGCAGCACCTTGATCAGCATCTCTGCCATCGCTGCGTTGTTATATTTCTGGTAAGCCTGCGCACGCTTTTCCATCGCTTCCGCCTCTGCAACACCCTTTGCGCGGATCGCTTCTGCTTCGGCTTCGCCGACCATCCGGATACCTTTGGCTTCCTGTTCTTTGGAGAACAGATCCGCTTCCGCCTTTGCACGCTGTGCCTCTGCAGCCTTTTCTGTTTCGAATTTCTTTGCTTCCGCTTCTTTCTGACGTTCAAACAGTTCTGCTTCTGCCTTCTGCTGACGTTCGAATTTCTCCGCTTCCGCTTTTTTCTTCACCTGTGCATCCAGCGATTTTTCCATCGTCTCTGCTTCACGCTGTTTTAAGAGCACCAGACGTTCCTCTTTTGCAATGTTGGCATTTGCCGCAGTTACTTCAATGGTCTTTCGCTGTTCCTCTTTCTGGATCTCATATGCCGCATCCGCTTCCGCGCGCTTGGTGTCCGCGTTTTTCTGAAGCTCTGCCTTCTGCATATCCAGCTCGTTGTTCTTGATGGCGATTTCCCGTTCGGAATTGATCCGCGCGTCGTTGGACTGACGATCCGCTTCCGCCTTTGCTACCGCGATTTCTTTTTCTGCCTCAGCCTTTGCAATCGCTGCCTTTTTCTTGATCTGGGAAATGTTGTCGATACCAAGGTCATCAATGACACCATTGGAATCCGTAAAGTTCTGCACATTGAAGCTGACAACGTCCAGACCCATGGCAGCCAGGTCAGGCTCGGCATTTTCTTTTACCAGGTCCGCGAATTTCTGACGGTCGCTGACCATTTCCTCCAGACGCATGCGGCCTACGATCTCACGCATATTGCCTTCCAGAACTTCTCTCGCTACCTGCGCAATGTACTGGGTGTTCTGATTCAGGAAGTTTTCTGCTGCCTGCTTTAATTTTTCGGGCTCGCTGGAAACCTTGACGTTAACTGCTGCGTCCACCTGAATGTTGATGTAATCCGCCGTCGGCACCGCTGCTTCTGTCTTCACATCGATCGGGATCAGCTTTAAGCTCAGCTTGTCAAGACGTTCCAGAAACGGGATCTTGATACTCGATTTCCCGATAATGATCTTTTTGCGCAGGCCGGAAATAATATACGCCGTGTCCGGAGGTGCTTTCACATACCCGGAAGCGATAATTCCAAGCAGCGCGATCACTGCGATTATGGCAACAACAACTCCTAAACTAATTCCTGTAAACATACTCATTCTCCTTTTCTCCACCGGTCTGGTGGACTCGTAAAGTAAATAGCTTCGGTCGCTGTCAGGCGACTTTTCCGGAAAAGTGCTTTTCCCCCGGAGGGTTTTGTTTCCTATGGACACCCTTTCCAACGAAACAAAAAACGAGGCCTCTATTACAGCCTGACAGCTGCAATAAAAGTCTCGCGCGTTTCATTTAATACGGACATCTGCAGCAAATCGATTATCACCTGGCTGCTTGTCGGGGTGACGGTTTCAAACCACCTCTCGGTGCTGGCTACTCCCTTTTATTGTTGAAATAAATTATAGCACTTTTTTATATTTTGTCAACACCCTGTCGATATATCGTTTTGTCAAAGAAATGTTTGCGTCAGACCGAATACATGTTTTGCGGCACCGCATTTGGAGAATATCTGGGAATGATTTATGATTTCTATTGACATAAAAATCTGCTCTGCCTATAATAATAGTAGTAGGAAAAGCGTGCTTTTCCAGTGGGCTAACACTAAAATCTGATATGCTTGTCAATCCTGTGATTGACCGTTGGCGGACAACACTAAAATCCGATATTTTTACCGGTATTTTACCGGTCGTTGGCAGACAACATTAAAATTAGCTACAAAGAGGGAGTATATAGCACAATGGTGCTATTGCTCTCTCTTTCCATATCTGTTATTTATGATTTTTCAGGAAAATCTATGTAGTCCAACTGTTATTCTTTATGGAGGATTTCCGAACCATTTATGAAATTTACAAAAGAAGATGCCCGCAAAAGAGTTCTGAATTGTGCGAAACAATATCAACAAAACCTTTTGCATAAGAAATTGCTTATCATTTTCAGAGAAAAACAGGATAATTCCATTCGTTTTATAGAAGTCGTATTTCATGAGAGAAATTACCAACACCTGACCGGATTAGAACTGATAAATACAGAGGGGAAAATACTGCAGCATCAATCCATGAACTTTTACAGAAAATGTATTGAAAACAAGCTCGGCTTAAATGAATTTCAGTTCAAGTCCGACGGAACTTCCCATCTGAAACTCGCTGCGCTTCCTGTATTGATGGATGTTACAAAAATAACCAAAATCACCGGTGATTATAATAACCTCCGTCCTTATCTCTTCGTCGATAAAGTAATGGGCGGCATAAATTTCTGCCTTGGTCTAAGCAGGGAAAATGATGTATTCGTTCCCTCTTCCGCACTTTTAGAAGATATCAAAAAGCTTACCGCTTCTCCTTCTCAGGTTCTGGCAATTTTCGAAAAAGATATCGACTCTGAACTCTATTCCACCGTCAAACACATTGCCAAAGGTCTTAATCTCCATCATTTAATTTTACCTCCGGAAATCAATTCTAAAATTTTGTTGCCAAAATAAAACTCCCGCTGCAAAGCTGCAATCCATCTGAAAACGTCAGCGTCAGGACTCCGTTCTCATACGTCTGCGTGCAGGCAGCCGCACCACCAACCGTCACCACTGCTTTTTCCATTTCGGTGCGGAGCGCAAGTTGTTTCAGGTTCAAACAACCGCCCAGGCACTCGATCCTGATTTTCTTTTCCGCAATGCTCAGTTTGCCATATGCGCCCGGCACAAACCACGGCGCGGTGAGTTCAGGCAGGGCGGGCGAAAAGCTGAGCTTTTCTCTGGGCATATCTGCCTTTAGACCAGTCAAAGACTGTAACACTGCCCAGGATGCCAGCGCACGATAGTAGTGTTCCCCACATTCCTCGTGGTTGAAGCGTCTGCCATTCTGCGTGTGCCTTCTTTCAACCGTTTCCACGATCTGCGCGGCTTCCTCATATCTGCCGTTTTCGAGCAGGAACGATGCGAAGGAATATTCGATGCCGGACCAGTTGCTCTCCATCTGCACATTTTTCCAGGTATACAGTGTCGGGGTTGCCTGCGCCGGATAAGAGGCGTTGACCAGACCGGATTCCGGATGGAAGTTTTCTGCAAGGATACAGTCTGTCGCTGTGTCGATCTTATCCTGCGGCAGGAAATTGCCAAGCCCTAACAGACGCGCATACCACTGGCCGTCGATCTGGTCCGTCATGCAGCAGTCGTCCCGCCTGTCGCCGTCCGCCCAGAGGCTGAAATATCTGCCGTTCCAGAGCTTTTTCACAAAAGCTATGCTGCCTTTTTCCAGCAGCTCTTTCCACGCGTCTGCGCGTTCGTTTTCTCCAAGATCCTGTGCCATCCGCACTGCAGCCTTTAACGCTGCCAGCCAGAGGCTTGCGATATAAGCGGGCGTTCCCTGCATTGCCCACGCGTCGTAAGTGTTGGCTCTCGTATCGTGATCCGGCAGACCATCTTTATCGCCGTCCAGAAGCTGCGTGTTGTCCATCGCCTTTTCGATATGCGGCCACATCCGTGTAAGGTATTCCCGGTCGCCTGTCCAGAGATAATCTCTGCACACAAGCAGCACGAACTGCGGGTTCATGTCCACGCGGTCGTAGCCGTCGTCCACAGCGGATAAGTCCGGTGTAAAGAAATGGTGCTCGCGTCCGTCCTCACGCTGGAATTTTGCGCCCATTTCCATCTGTTTTTTCTGAAGGTTCGGGAACAATGCCAGAATACCAAACGAACCCTGGTAAGTGATATCTGTCGTGTGGAAGCCGCAGCTGCCGTAGCCCTCCCACATGCCGAACTCGCCCCGTTTCGTCCACCAAGAGCATTTGATCAGTGTGCTCAAATGATCCGACCACACATCCGCAAGCTCGTGCGGTACGCTCGTATTTTTTAATAAAACGGAAAAATCTTCTGCCGCAGGAAGAATCGTCTCCCGCTCCTGATTCAGATACGCAACGACTTCTCCTGCATCTGCAAAACGCTTTGCATACCAGTGTCCCTCAAAGCGTCCGGAATCTCCGAAATGGTTCGGGAAATGCCAGCCGATCACAAAACGGATCTGTTTTCTTTCGCCGGGTGCAAGCTTACAGCTGCCGCAAAGTGTGGAATCGCCCCAGTTTTCCTGTCCGTTTTCATCCGGAAAAATTCGTTTTATCTGACGAATGCTCGCAATGATAAACTCCCGTTTCATTTCCGGCTGCGTCAGCAGCTTTTCGTCAAAGTGGTGCACTCTTTCATACGGATGTCTGACGCATGCGATCTGCAAAAGCTTTTCAAAAATCGCATCCAGCTCCTGCTCATCCATCAGGGAAATTTCTTCTTCCGTCAGCTCTGTGCCAAACTCCGGCAGTGTCTCTGTCCCGAGGTTTGTCAGCTTTCCGGTATCCTGAAAATCAAACAGATAGGATTCCTCCGTCACGCCGAACATGCTGTGCATGACATAATTGGTAAAATACGGTGCAAATTCCCCTAAAATCCAGCTGACCTCATCCGCGGAAACGCTCCATGCAAGACTTCCATTGGATGCGTTCGACTTTTTGGAATCGCTCTTCATCACGATCTGCGCACAGCCTTTTTCAGCCGTCAGCTGATTTCTCAAACATCTCTGTTCCGTCCCGCGGTTGACCGGATTTTTCAATTTACCAAGAATCGAAACCTCCGCTTCCTGATCGGAAGGATTGGTGATTGTAAAAGTCACATAAAAACCCGGTGTGCCTGCGAGTGCTTCCTGTCCCGGCACAAACGGGGACGCAAACTCTGCTTCAATTTTTATAGGAAGCCCGCTGTCCTCATACTGCAGCCTGCAGACCGGGAAATTCGGATTCCAGCGGATTTTTTCGATTTCTTTGTACCACGAATACATCAGTGACCGAAATTCGCCGTTGTCCCGGTCATGACAAAGTCTGCGTACAACCGGCTCCTTTCCTGCAAGCTTGGCACGAACCGTAAACGGCAGCACATGGGCGTCGTAATCATATAGCTTTTTCTGTTTCCGCACATCCGGGCTTCCCCATTTGCCCATGTTGCAGATGTCCCATTCCCGCAGCTCTCCGTTCTGGCAGATTTCCACGCTTCCCGCGCCGATTCCCCCCAGCGCCATACCGTTTTTCTGCCATCTGTAATCTAAAGTCCCCTCCATGATATTCCTCCTTTTGCATACAGCGTCCTGTCTGCTGTCTGACATAAGTCAATTCTGAAAGATCCCACGAATTGCTCCGCCGCAAAGCCTGACAGCGAAAAGGGATGCCGCCCGACAAAACAGCAGCTTCAAATCCCTGTTTGCCGGTTCGGCATCCCTTTTCTTTTTTTATCCAATTTCATGCGGTCAGTGGGACTCGAACCCACACGGTTGCCCATTGGCACCTAAAACCAACGCGTCTGCCAATTCCGCCATGACCGCTCACCGCTCCGGCAGCCGGTTGTTTCGGCTGCCGAACGCTTCTCTTTCGTATAACTTAATTATTATATCGAACTTTTGAAACTTCTGTCAAGCATTTTACGGCATCAGCTCATAGATTCCACGATTCTTGTTGTCGCGCACGGACAGCCAAAGGTAATTGTTATCATCGTCCACATCCTGGCAGACCGGTACCTCCTTACGGTTCGAACCGGCTCCGTAGGGGCTCCAGATTCCCGCGTCCGCAAAGCCGTTCCACTCTTCCTGATTGCCGTCCCAATTTAACGTCGTCAGGTACATTTCTCCGCTGTAGAAGCCGCTGCGGAACGTTCCGATCACATTCTGGATGTAACGCTCCTTTTTGGCAGCCTTGCTCATATCCAGCTCGTAATGCTCCTGTCCTTCACCGTCCGGCAGGTCGTTTTTCCATTCTCCGGCATACATATGCTCGCGGTACGCGCGGTCCGACGTGGTGTCATCGTCATAATAAACGTAAAAGCGCACCCACTTTCCGTTGCCTTCGCGTTTGCCATTCGACCACTCGCCGTAGTAATAGGCGTTATCCGCATAGCAGGCGATTCCGGTTCCGTCCGGCTGTCCTGCGCTGCTGCGCTCGCCATAATAATAAAAGCTGTTTGCATCCGAAATATCCGACGACATCCTCATATACCAGGGCAGCATCGCCAGATCCTCCACCGCATCCATATTATCCTGTTCCCAGTAACCGGACATCTCCAGAAGCATCTCTTCGTTTGTCTTGTTCGCACTCTCCGCGCCGGATAACGGATCGTTTCCGCTCACCGTCCGGAGGTTGCCCTCCTGCTTGGCACCCTGACTTTCCTTCCCTTTGCCTGCGGGAAGTTTGCTGTCCGGATGCTCTGTCAGCGTCTCATCCTCCTGCTGTCCCCTTTCCGCCGTCTGCTTTTTCCCCGCTGTTGTTTCTTCCGTCTGATCCGCTGCGTCCTTCGTCTCTGATTCTGCAGACTCTGCCTGTTCCTCGCTGTACCATATCTGCGTGCTTTCCGTTTCTGCGATCTCTGCCCGTGTCTCCCTGCGCTGATGCAGCCGTACTGCGCACAGCGCGATGATAATTACCAGAAAAAGAGCAATCGCCGCCACCGGGATCAGGTCCCTTTTTTTATCGTCCATGTCCGCATTTCCTCCAGTTGGTTTATTGTAACATAGGCTTTCTTTTTTTCCTATTTAAACTTTATTAAGAAAAACGAAAGCTTTTTCTGTTTCTTATATATATGCGTTTTCCTCCCTTGACATCCCTCAAAGTCCTGACTATTATGGAACAGAAAACGAATTTACCTTACACGAAAAGAGGAGTTTTATGAAAAAATGGATTGTCTGGCTGAAAAAAAACAGTCCCTGGATTTTTCTACTGATCGGCCCTGTTCTGAATTTTTATCTGCTGGAATGGTACACGCATAATCCGTTCCAGACCATGAAACCGTATATACAGGGGATGAATCTGGCGCTGTTTGAATTTGCAGCACTGTTTTTATTTGCACTGACTGGCAGGATCAGCCGCGCACTTGGCATCGAAACCGCCTTCTGCGCCATTTACGGTCTTGCAAACTATTTCGTCCTGGAATTTCGCGGCGCGCCCATCCAGCCGTGGGACGTTCTTTCGATCTCGACCGCTGCCAGCGTAGCGGACAACTACGAATACAAATTGAACCGCACCGCAGTAATCGTGCTGATCTGTTTTGTCCTGCTTCTGGTTCTGGAATTTTTCCAGAAAAAAGGCTTTCCGAAAAAAAATAAAAAAGCCCGGATTGCCCGCGTCTGCCTCGCGCTTTCCTGCGGTCTTTTATGCTTTGGCTACACGAAAATGCTGCACAGTGAGGACATCGTCGAGCAGAAGCTTCACCTTTACAACAAGCTTTTCACTCCGACGACGATTCAATTTAAAAATGGTACTGTAACTGCGTTTTTAATGGAGCTTCAGTACATTTCTGTTGATAAGCCCTCCGGTTACAGCGCAGAAAACGCCAAGGAGCTGCTGGCATCCTATGATACCGGCTCTCAGGAAGCCGCTGGAACATCCTCGGACAATGCACAAAAGCCGAACATTATCGTCATCATGAACGAGGCGTTTTCCGATCCGTCCGTGCTCGGCGATTTTACAACGAACGAGGATTATATGCCCTTCGTGCACAGCCTGCTCGACGGCGCGGATAACACGATTTCCGGTCACTTAAATGTCTCCGTCAAGGGCGGCAACACTGCCAACACAGAATTTGAATACCTGACCGGCGCTTCAATGGCGTTTCTTCCTTATGGAAGTATCCCGTATCAGCAGTATGTGAAAAAAGAGACGCCTTCGATGGCCTCCTATCTTTCCTCCCTCGGCTACTATACAATTGCGATGCACCCGTACCGCGCCGCCGGCTGGGACAGAAATCTCGTTTATCCCAGGCTCGGCTTCGACGAGATGCACTTTCAGGAGTTTTTCACAGATTCTCCCCTTGTGCGCAAATATGTCAGTGACGAGGGCAACTATGAAAAGATCATAAAGCTCTACGAGGAAAAAGATGAGGACACGCCGCTGTTTTTATTCAACGTGACGATGCAGAACCATTCCTCCTACAGCGACTGGGCGGATTACGACAACTTTTCTCCCGATATCGCGGTAGAAGGCTCGGATTCCAAGCTGCTTCCGGCGTATCTGTCCTTGATCAGGCTGTCCGACAGCGCCATCCAGAACCTGATTTCTTACTTTGAAGCACAGGAGGAGCCTACCATAATCGTCTTTTTCGGAGATCATCAGCCTGCTGATTCTGTCGTACGTCCGGTCTGGAAGCTAAACGGCAAAGATGACACGGACTTAACCGACGAGGAAGAGGCGCTGCGCTACAAGGTTCCGTTCTTTATCTGGGCAAACTTCAATATCGAAACGGAAAAAGATCTGGAAATCAGCGCAAACTATCTTGCGGCAAAGACGCTGGACGCCGCCGGGCTTCCAAAATCCGCTTACGATAACTTCCTGTCGCAGCTGCGCACGGAGGTACCCGTCATTTCAGCCAACCATGTAACGCTGTCCGACGGAACCTTTACCACTGCATCCAAGCAAAAAGATCTGCTTTATGATTATCAGACCCTGCAGTATTACCTGCTTTTTGACTAAACCGCGGAGGATTTCCTTTTTTATGAAAAAAAAGATCTGTTTCTTTTCCTTCCTGCTGCCGTTTCTTTCCATGATGGCGATTTTTATCGGCAACGGCATTTATCCCTTCGGAGATCAGAGCTTCATGCACTCCGACATGTACCATCAGTACGTCCCCTTTCTGGAAGAATTTGTCCGGAAAGTGCGCGACGGCGAACCGCTCTACTACTCCTGGCGCATCGGTATGGGCTCCAATTACCTGTCTCTTTACGGCTACTACAGCGCAAGCCCGTTCAACTGGCTGATGCTCCTTTTGCCCGAAAAATATTTAATCGAATTTATGAGCTACATGGTCGTTTTCAAAATCGGTCTGTGCGGCTTCACCTTTTCCTGGCTTTTGACAGAAAAATTCCACACAAACGACCTTTCTGTCCTGTTCTTTTCCACATTTTATGCGATGTCCGGCTTCGTTGCCGCATATAACTGGAACGTCATGTGGATGGACACCCTCGTCCTCGCTCCGCTGATCGTTCTCGGTCTGGAAAAGCTGGTCTTCGAAAAAAAATACAGCCTCTACTGCATCACACTCGGGCTATGCATTTTATCGAACTATTACCTTTCCATCATGGTCTGCATCTTCCTGTGCCTGTACTTTCTCGTGCTCGTGCCGAACCTGTTTGGCTCTGATGGCTGGAAAGCGTTCCGCGCAAGGCTGCTTGGCGCAATCGGACGTTTTGCTTTATTTTCCCTGTTGGCTGGCGGTCTCGCCTCCGTGCTGCTGATCCCGGAAATCGCTGCCCTGCATGCGACTGAATTTTCCGAATTCAACTTTCCGGAAAAGATCAACTGGTACTTTTCCTTTTTCGACGTAATCGCGCGGCATGCGACCGGTGTATCCCGGGAAACCGGTCTGGATCACTGGCCGAATATTTTCTGCTCCAGCGCAGTCTTTTTCCTGATTCCGCTCTATATCGTCAACCGAAAAATCCCTCTGAAGGAAAAGCTCGGCAGACTGGTATTATGCGCTTTTTTCATCGTCAGTTTCTCGGTCAATACCCTGAATTTCATCTGGCACGGTTTCAACTACCCGGATTCGCTTCCGGCACGTCAGTCCTTTTTGTACATCCTGCTCGTGCTGCTGATGTGCTATGAGGCATTTTCAAAGCTCGACGGCTTTACCATGCGCGAGCTGTTTGTCTCCCTCACCTGCGGGCTCGGTTATCTTTTGCTGGCAGGAAAGCTCGTGGAGGACGACGCCTTTACCCAGGGCACCTTTGCGCTGAGTGCCTGCCTGCTTGCTGCCTACGCGCTGCTGCTCTATGCCTGGAAAAAAGGGAAAGAAAAACAGCCTGCAGACAGCCTCCCGTATCAGCGCGCGATTGCAATCGCCGTGCTGGCGCTGGTCGCTTTTGAATCCACCTACAACATGGCGCTGACGAGCGTTTCCACCACCAGCCGCAGCAGCTATCTGGAAAGCATTCCCGCCTACCGGGAGTTAGTTGCTCGTAATGAAGAAAAAGATTCCGATTTTTACCGCTACGAAAAGCTCAGCCGCGTCACCAAAAATGACGGTGCGCTGGCAGGCTATCCGACAGCGTCGCTGTTTTCTTCCACCTCCAACGCGGCGGTTCAGGACTGGTACGACCGCATGGGCATGAGCGAAAGCAAGGTATTTTACTGCTTTGACGGTCAGACGCCGCTTTCCGCAGCACTTCTAAATGTCCGCTACCTGTTTTCCCGCTCCGATGCAGAGGATTCCAGCCTCTACACGCTGATCGACGAGCAGGACGGCGTTTACCTGTACCAAAACAACTATACGCTGCCTGCGGGATTTATCCTGCAGGATGGACAGGATCTTTCTTCCTCTGAGTTTTCTGAAGAGACCTCCGACCCGTTCGAGGTACAGAATCAGATGGCGGCTTCTGTTTCAACCTCCGATCCGCTCTTTGCTCCCATCGAATCAGAGGAATCCGGCAATCAGGCTTTCTTTGATGTATACACGGAGGGGCATTACTACGCTTACTGTAAAAGCTCCAAAATCGATACCGTTTCGATCTCTTCCGCCAGCGTCAACAAAACGTATAAAAAAGTCAAATATGACTATATTCTCGATCTCGGCCGTCACGAAACCGGCGACCATGTAACGCTGACCAACGACGGAGATAGCGTGCTGAATGCCGTTGTTGTACGCCTGGATGAAGCAGTTTTGTCCCGCACACTGCAGACGCTCTCTGAGCAGCCCTTTACGGTAGATTCTTATGATTCCAGCCATGTGACCGGACATGTCGACGTCACCAAAGCCGGTCGGCTGATTTTATCCATCGCAAACGAACCCGGCTGGACGATGAAGGTGGACGGAGAAGCCGCAGACTGCGACGTGTATGATGGTGTATTTCTATCCGTTCCGCTGACGGAGGGCAGCCACACGATTGAGCTTTCCTACCGCCCTGCAGGTCTGACTGCCGGTCTGATCGTCAGCTTGATCTGCCTGCTTGTGTTTATCGGAATCGGAGTTGCTCCAAAGCGTTTGGGAAAAAAATCCTGACACCTGACTGATTTTATGCTATAATTTTTAACTGGTGCAGCGTTTCGTATCTGCACCATAAGACGTTTGATTCCTGATTCCCTGAGCTTCTGTCAGAATCCAACGTCCGCTGCACTTTTTTACAGCTTCCTAAGATTATTGAAATATGCCGCCCTGCGGCAGAAAAGAGGTAATATGGAACACTTAATCATCCCGGAGAATTATTCCTCCGCCCTGAACCTGCACGATACCCAGATCGGTATTAAGACGGTGAAAGACTTTTTCCAGAGTCTTCTGGTCCGTCATTTAAACCTTCTGCGTGTCTCTGCTCCGTTATTCATCGATCCCGCTTCCGGCATGAACGATAACTTAAACGGTTATGAGCGCCCGGTTTCCTTCGGCATTCTCGAGCAGAACGATTACCGCGCAGAGGTTGTACAGTCCCTTGCAAAATGGAAACGCTACGCGCTCGAGGAATACGGATTTTCTCTTGGCGAAGGTCTTTACACGGATATGAACGCCATCCGCCGCGACGAAACGACTGACAACATCCATTCCATTTTCGTCGATCAGTGGGACTGGGAAAAAATCATTGACAAAAAGGACCGCAACCTGGAAACCTTAAAGGCAACCGTCTGCGACGTTTACAAGGCGCTGCGCAAAACGGAAATGTACATGGCGATCCAGTATGATTACATCGAAGAGATTCTGCCCCGTGAGATTTTCTTCATCACCACCCAGGAGCTTGCAGACATGTTCCCGGACAACACGCCCAAGGAGCGTGAATATTTCATCACCAAAGCAAAGGGCGCTGTCTGCATCATGCAGATCGGCGATAAGCTCGAAAACGGCGAGCCCCACGACGGCCGTGCACCCGACTACGATGACTGGGCATTAAACGCCGACATCCTTGTTTACTATCCTGTTCTGGACATCGCCCTGGAGCTGTCCTCTATGGGTATCCGCGTGGACAAAGAGGCACTGCTGTCCCAGCTGGAAAAAGCCGGCTGCCCCGAGCGCGCAGAGCTGCCGTTCCAGAAAGCAGTCCTCAATGAAGAGCTGCCTTACACCATCGGCGGCGGTATCGGTCAGTCCCGTATCTGTATGTTCTTCCTGCGCAAGGCGCACATCGGAGAAGTGCAGTGCTCCATCTGGCCGGATGAAATCCGCAAAGAGGCGGAAGCCCACGGAATCCAGCTGCTGTAAACAATAGAATGCACGCTCTGCGAGCATTCTATTGTCATGAATAAGGATAAGCGGCTGCGCGTTGTCCTGTTATAGAATGCACGCTCCGTGAACCTTCCATTGTCATAAAAGAGCGAGGAAGCTGTATCGTATAGCTTCCTCGCTCTTTTTGGTCAGCACATCACACAAAGGATCTTCTTCTCGTCGCAATGCAGGCGCTGTCACCAGCTAATCTTAACTTCTTCTCTGCTCATCCTTTTTGCCGCGATGCCGCCTTTCCCTGCAGCATCCACAATAAAAACAGGCTTCCTGCTGACAGCACCAAAAACAGCACACACGATGGAACGCTTAAAAATACGCCGCCAAAGGGCAACAGCTCTAACATCACATACACAAACAGGTTCGCAACGCTGTGGAACAGCATCGGCGCTGCAATCGTTCCATACCATTCATACACCAGCGCCAGCAGGCAGCCGATTACGGTCGCATAGACCGCCTGAACCAGATTTCCATGGAACAGACCGAACGCCAGTCCGGAAAACACCACCGCATACGGCACTTTCAACACCTTGCGCAGCTGTCCATAGACCACGCCGCGGAAAACGATCTCTTCGCCCAGCGGCGCAAGAATGCCGTAGGAAATGATTCCCAGCCACACCGGCGTATCGAACTGCATCTCCGAAACCCTCTGAAAGGTCGGAGAGAACCGATACAATTCTGTCAATGTCAGAACACCGTTCATGCCGATTGCAATTGCCGCCGCCAAAATCACCATCGGAACGATGGATAGTTTATCGATTTCTTTTGTTGAATGGAACCGGATCTTTTTGTGCCAGATTCCGTAACAGATTATAAATGCACCGAACGTCGAGAGTGCGCTAGCCACATTCAGCCAGAAATTGTAGGAAGAGCCCTCCAGCTCCTGCAGCCCGATGGCATACACAATCGATACCGCCGTCAAAATTGCGCTGCTGATTAGGAGACTGATTACATAATAGGCAAACATCGCCAGTGCGCTGGTTCCAACTGCACTCCAGAACTGCCCGGATTTGCTCTTCGTTTTGGCAGCGCTGCCGCGGTAGCGCTCTGAAAGGGAATTCGAGCCGGTCGCCGTGCTGCTTCCTGCCTGCGTGTCTCTCCCTGCCTGCGCGCTGTTTCCTGTCTGCGTGTCTCTTCCTGCCTGCGCGCTATTTCCTGCCTGCGTGCCACTTCCTGCCTGCGCGCTGTTTCCTGCCTGCGTGCCGCCCAGCAGTACGCTTCGCAGTCCTTCCACATCCCGGACAATGATCTCCGCACCGGCATTTTCCAGCTCTCCCGGCTGTGCATACCCATATGACACCGCGATGCAGTGTGCACCGATCGCTTTCGCACCCTCCACATCGAAGCTGCGGTCGCCGATCATCACCATCTTATCCGGACCGCTTTCGCCCCGCGCTGCAAGCTGGGACAGCACCTCTGCAACCACTTCTTCTTTGTGCACTCTTCTTCCGTCCAGCTCGCTTCCGACCACGATGTCGAAATATTCCCGGATTCCGAAATGCACCAGAATATCCTCCACATAAACGGTCGGTTTGCTCGATGCAATCGCCAGCGTCGCCCCGGATGCCTTCAGATCATGTAAAAGCGCTCCCATTCCGGGATACAGCACATTTTCGTATTTGCCGGTTACAGAAAACCGCTCCCGGTACTTCTCAACTGCCTCCTGCGCCTGCTCCGCCGTAAAGTTATAATATTTCATAAAGCTCTCTGCAAGCGGCGGTCCGATAAACGGCTCCAGCCGATCCAGCTCCGGTTCTTCAATTCCAAAGCTTCTGAGCGCATACTGCACACAGCCGCAAATTCCCTGTTTCGGATCGCTGATCGTTCCGTCCAGGTCAAATAAAATACAGGAAAACATAACAGTCTCCTTTCATTTCTCTTCTGTTCTGCAGCCAAACGCCTGCAGCCTGTCTTTATAGTGTACCAGAAAGCACACGAAAAGGTTATGAAATTTTTGTGAAATAGAGATTTTCCGTTTCCTGCGTTCATAAATTGTAACAAAAATCCGGCAGGAGCCTTCATGATCCGAGATTTCGTTCATCTGATTCAAAATAAACTGCGCCACTATGCCGTTTTTCCCTCTCTGCACAGTCTCTCCCGCTCGTCTGCATTCCAAACGGCCCTGTTTTTGCTCGGCGTCCTCGCCTTTGCCCGCGCGTGCATTTTTCTCGCCCCTCCGTCTGTAACAGCACTGGCGTCTGCCTCTGTAAACGGCACATTTATGCCTATTTGCCGTGTCGAAACCGACCAGAAAAAAGTCGCGCTGACCTTCAACTGCACCTACAGTGCACAAGACCTGCACCAGCTTTTGGAAATTCTGAAAGAAAAAAATGTGCACGCCACCTTTTTCGTTTCCGACACCTGGGCAAAAAACTATCCGAAGCTGCTCTGTACGATTCACAACGCCGGACACGATATCGGCGGTCTGTGGACAACACAGGCATCCCTTTCCATCCGGGAACAGACGCTCACACTGGAAAATCTCACACAGCGAATTGATCGCCTTACCGATTCTGAAACGACGTTGTTTCGTTTTGAAGACGGAAACTATGACAACTCTGCTATCCGGCTCATCCAGGAAGCCGGCGGTTATCCGGTGCAGTGGAACATCAATTCCATGGACTGGAAAGACTACGGGGCACAGGACATCCTCCATCGGATTTTAAACAGTCGCCAACTCCAAAACGGCTCTATCCTCCTGTTCCATGCCGGAACTGTTTATACCGCACAGGCGCTTCCCGACCTGATCGACAATCTGGAGGATCAGGGCTATCAGCCAGTTCCCATCTCCGAGCTGATCTGGAAGCACTCCTATTATATGGATGCAGACGGCGTACAGATTCCGAAGACGGAACCGTAAACAATAGAATGCACGCTCTGCGTGCATTCTATTGTTTATTTTCTTCTTTTTTATCTTCTTTTTTTACTTCCAGCATAGACGTACAGTACGGACAGCGGGTTGCCTCTGCCGCAACCTTGCTTCTGCAATAAGGGCACATTTTCACAGCAGGTTTTTCCGGCTCCTTCTTTTTGCCAAGACCAGCCAGCGCGTTCATCCCTTTTACCATCAGGAAAATAATCACTGCCATAATGATGAAATTGATCACTGCGGTCAAAAATGCACCATAGCGGATTTCCACATCCCCGACCATCACAGACAAATACGTCAGATCCGTATTGGCAAACAGGCCGATCAGCGGTGAAATCACATCGTTTACCAGCGAATTGATGATCGCCTGAAACGCAGCACCAATGATAACGCCGACTGCCAGATCCATGACATTTCCTCTCAGCGCAAATTCCTTAAATTCCTGCAACAGTTTTTTCATAGTGGTATCCTTTCTTTTGTTATGTTATACTTTGGGACATGAAACGAAGAAATTTATCCCATTTAAAACTTACAATCTTTTTGATCCTGCTCGCTGTCCTGATTTTTGCAGCGGCAGCCCTGATCCTGAAAACCGTAAAAAACGCTTCCACTCAGGTGCTCGCCTGGTCGGAAGCTGTTGAAGCCGTTTCCTCAGAACCTGTCAAAAATGTGCAGCCATCCTTAAGTGTTCCCACGCAGATTACCAAAATCGGTGACGATTATTTTCTGGTGGACTGCTATCACAATCAGATTCTGACCTCGAAAACGCCGGATGCTCCACTTACCGACTGGTATATAATGACCGATCAGATCAACCGCGGGCACACTATCGCAGGAGACGGCACCGTTTATCTTGCAGATGACACCGAAAACAACCGCGTCCTCATCTTTGAAAAACAGGACGGACAGTTTTGCCTTACCCAGCTTTTCAACGAAATCGGCACTCGCCCGCATTACGTCGTCTATGATGAAACGGAAAAACGTTTTTATGTGCTCAGCTCCATGACCGGACAATTGTACGTTTTTTACCGTCCCGATCCGGACAGTCCCTCTGTTGCCCTCGAAAAAATTCTCTCTGTGCCGGAGCTGGATCAGATTTATGTCCGCTCCTTTACCATCGACGGCGACGACCTGTATTTTGTTTCCGGCAATCAGTCGATTCTGCGCACCCGCAAAAGAGACCTGAAGATCCTGGAACGGTTCCCGGTTCCTGCCGAAATCTCCGGCATGATCCAGCTGACACACATTCAGGACTGGTTTTACATCACCGTTTCCACCGACCTTACCGGCAATCAGGATTATGCGACGATCCTGCGTGTGCAGGATTTAAACGATCTTTCTTCCGGCAGCTGGGAGGATATTTATGACAACTTTGTCGGAGGCGGAACGCCTTATTATATCTCTTCCTTTGACGGACATTATTATCTGACGGAGCACAGGATTCCCGGACACAGCGTCTGGCAGTTCGATGTCATCGACAACGCACTGACAGACATCCGCGCCCTGTTTTAGAATTTACCGCCGCGTTCCCGCTTTGAAAAAACGCAGCCGCAATAATCCTGACGATACAGGTCGTACTGACGGCTTAACTCGATGGACCTTAAATAGCCGCCCTTTTTCTTAAAATCCGACGGCAGGCACGCCACATGATATTCCTCCGCCAGTCGGCTGCCGATTTCGTTGAGCTTCTGCGCATTTTTCAGCGGACTGATCGTCAGCGTTGTTGTAAAAAAATCATAGCCGCCCTCTGCCGCCAGCCTCGCCGCTTCCCGCAGCCGCAGCTCGTAGCAGATAAAGCAGCGCTCTCCGCCCTCCGGACAGTCCTCCAGCCCTTTCGTCGCCTCGAAAAATTTTTCCGGCTCGTAAGTGCCCTCCAAAAGTGCGATCTGGTTCAGCATTTCAGACCCTTTCGCCTCTTCATTCAGCGTGCTCACCAAACGTTTTAATTCCTCCACCCGATGCCGGTATTCCTCCAAAAAGCTGATGTTTGGATTGTAATAAAATACCGTCACGTCGAAATACTGCCGCAAATATTCCAGACAGTAGCTGGAGCACGGCGCACAGCAGCTGTGCAAAAACAGCCGCCGGTGATGATCCGGAAGCTTATCGATCAGGTGTTCCAGTTCTTTTTGATAGTTAATTTTGTTCATTTCTCCTCTTATTCACATGCAAAAAAATTTTATATTTTAACCATTTTCTTCTGCATCGGGATCTTCTGATTTACTTTTTCTGCCGAACTTTTTTACATACTCCTGCGCTTCTGCCAGAGAAATGTTCAGCTTTTTCTGTAATCTTGCAAGAATCTCTTCTTCTGAAATCCCAAATTCATATCCAGTCTCAATAATTCCTTTTGCTTCTCCTTCTGCTATCCCCTCACGCCTCGTCTCTTCAAACACGGTGCACATATCAGCATCTCCTTTCCTGGCAATTTTATTATAATCTATTTTACAGTTTGCCGCGCCCGCAGCAGTCATAATCACTGTCTTTTCCACTCGATGCTCTCTGGCGTAGTTTATCGCCCGATCTCTTGTTTCCTGAAGCTTTCCATTCCGATCCAACAGAATACCGAGCAGATTAAACAGATCCCGGTTGTTGATATTATGCAGCTTCAGATCATTTTTTCTCGCTTCCACGAGGTGCATCCGGTAATCATTGACAAATGGCTTCATTTCCTCTGAAATATGCAGCATCCCATGCAGAGACACCGCACCGTCCCACGGCTTTTCCCCATAATAAACAACAACTGTTATAACAGGAACCAGCCGATCATCCTTTTTCATTTTTGACAGATATTCCTCTTCTGTCAAGCTCTTTGCTGTTTTATACTTTGCCGCATTGTCCACATATTGCTTCTGATAAGCTGCATAATCATACCCCATTACCCGCATGGGCATCGCATAATGAATATGCTCCTGTCCTTCCATTCCCAGTATAACAAATTCCACGCCATATACGGTAGACTTTTTTCGAATTTTGACCGTATCTCTCGACGCTCCGATGCTTTCCGCATATTCTTTATGCTCCAAAACGGAGGATTCTTCCGTATCCAAATCCTCCAGTTCTTTCGGTTTGATGACCTGCTTTCCATCAAACAGCACTGCGTTGAAAAAATCAGCAAACTGTTCCTTATTGCGCCAATAATTCTTTACGATAATATCCGGTTTTAATGCCGGCTTTTCTTTTCCCATACAGTGTCCCCTTTATCAACAATAGAATGCACGCTCTGCGAGCATTCTATTGTCATGAATAAAATTCTCCCACAAAATCGTATTGTTCCATAATAGTCCTATCTTCGTACTACCTTAAAAGGTACTACCCCATAACCACGAAGACCCCACAGAAGAGATTTCTCCCTTCTGTGAGGTCTTCGGAATATTGTTTACAGCCTTTTACTTAAAGTATGCCACACCGGACTCGAAGATCTTCAGATCCTGCTCGCCGTAGATATTCTGTGCAACGCTTCTGTCGCGGCGCTCGGAGTGCGCCATTTTGCCCAGGATACGTCCATCCGGAGAGGTAATGCCTTCGATCGCGCTGTAGGAGCCATTGATATTCCATTCTTCATCCATGGAAATTCTTCCTTCCGGATCGGAATACTGGGTTGCTACCTGTCCGTTTGCAAACAGCTTGTCAATCCACTCCTTCGGAGCTACGAAACGTCCCTCACCGTGGGATGCCGGATTGACATATACTTTTCCAAGCTCAGCGCCCTGCAGCCAGGGAGACTTGTTGGAAACCACCTTGGTGTATACCATCTTGGAAATGTGACGGCCGATGGTGTTGAATGTCAGTGTCGGAGAATCCTCTTTCTGACCACGGATCTCGCCATAAGGAACCAGACCGAGCTTAATTAACGCCTGGAATCCATTACAGATACCAAGACATAAGCCATCTCTTTCCTTCAGAAGCTTCATAACCTCTTCTTTGATCTTCTCGTTCTGGAATGCTGTTGCGAAGAACTTTGCGGAGCCATCCGGCTCGTCGCCTGCGGAGAAGCCGCCGGGGAACATGATGATCTGTGCCTGGCTGATCTCTTTTGCAAACGCATCGACGGAAGAACGGATGTCCTCTGCGCTCAGGTTTCTGAATACATGGGTTACAACCTGTGCACCTGCGCGTTCAAATGCTTTTGTGCTGTCGTATTCACAGTTCGTGCCGGGGAATACCGGGATGAATACGGTAGGCTTCGCTACTTTATTCTTGCATACATAAATGTGATTCGTCTCATACAGGCCGGTTTCTACTGCGTCCGTGTCCTTGACTGCCTTTGTAGGGAATACCTTTTCCAGAGGCTTCTTCCACGCATCCAGCGCCTCTTTTTCGGAAAGGGTCATGTTTCCATAGGTAAATACCGGCTCTGCCGTTACCGTGCCGAGCAGCGTATAAGCAACATCCATATCCGCCAGACGGTCTGCCGGAACTTCTGCCACCAGATCGCCAAGGCCGTTTGTAAACAGCTCCTCTGCAGAAACCGTTTCCTCAATTGCAACGCCAAGTCCGTTACCGAATGCCATGCGGGACAGGGCTGCTGCCACACCATAGCTGTCCAGTGCATATGCGGAAACGATCACGCCCTTGCCCATCAGCTCGGTAATCTTTGCATACAGTGCCATTACCTGCTCATAATCCGGCAGATCGTAAGCATCCTTCTGAATGGAGAAACGAACCAGACGGTTTCCAGCCTGTTTTAATTCCGGGCTGATAACATCTTTTTCCTTTGCAACATCCACAGCGAAAGAAACCAGCGTCGGAGGTACGTCGATATCGTTAAAGGTTCCGGACATGGAATCCTTACCGCCGATGGACGGAAGTCCGAATCCCATCTGCGCGTCATAAGCGCCCAGCAGCGCCGCAAAAGGCTGGCTCCAACGTTCGGGATCCTGAGTCATGCGGCGGAAATATTCCTGGAAGGTAAAGCGGATTCCGGAGAAATCGCCGCCTGCCGCTACGATTCTTGCCATGGATTCCACAACCGCGTAAATTGCGCCGTGGTAAGGGCTCCAGGAGGACAGATACGGATCAAAGCCGTATGCCATCATCGTTACCGTATCGGTCTTTCCTTTCAGGACCGGAAGCTTGGCAACCATCGCCTGGGTCTCGGTCAGCTGATACTTACCGCCGTAAGGCATCAGCACACTGCCTGCGCCGATGGAGGAGTCGAACATTTCCACAAGACCCTTCTGGGAGCAGACATTTAAATCCGACAGCAGCGCTTTCCATGCCTTTTTCAGATCGCCGGCTTTTACGGCTTCCTTTACAGCAGGAACTGCATACTGCTCAAAATAGTTATCTTCTTTCGACGGAACATCTACAAAAACATCGGTTTCCTGGTGTGCTCCGTTGGTATCCAGAAATGCTCTGGACAGGTTTACAATGCTCTTGCCGCGCCAGTTTAAAACCAGACGGGGTTCTTTGGTTACAACCGCAACCGGAACTGCCTCCAGGTTCTCTTCTGCCGCATAGCCTAAGAAGGTATCAACGTCTTTCGGAGAAACAACGACTGCCATTCTCTCCTGAGATTCGGAGATTGCAAGCTCTGTGCCATCCAGACCGGCATACTTCTTGGGAACCTTATCCAGATCAACGGTCAGGCCATCTGCCAGCTCGCCGATGGCAACAGAAACGCCGCCTGCGCCGAAGTCGTTACACTTTTTAATCAGACGGGAAACTTCTTCTCTGCGGAACAGTCTCTGAATCTTTCTTTCGGTCGGGGCGTTACCCTTCTGCACCTCAGCACCGCAGGTTTCGATACTCTTTTCCGTATGCACCTTGGAGGAACCGGTTGCGCCGCCGCAGCCATCGCGTCCGGTACGTCCGCCCAGCAGGATGATGATATCGTCCGGATCGGAGTTTTCACGGATGACGTTGCGTCTCGGAGCCGCACCCATAACCGCGCCAATCTCCATACGCTTTGCAACATAATCGGGATGATAAATTTCTTTTACATAACCGGTCGCAAGGCCGATCTGGTTGCCGTAGGAAGAATAACCGGATGCTGCGCCGCGCACCAGCTTTTTCTGGGAAAGCTTTCCCTTTAAGGTGTCCGCAACCGGAACGGTAGGATCCGCTGCACCGGTCACGCGCATTGCCTGATATACATAACCTCTGCCGGAAAGCGGGTCGCGGATTGCGCCGCCCAGACAGGTTGCCGCACCGCCGAAGGGTTCGATTTCGGTCGGGTGGTTGTGGGTTTCATTTTTGAAAAATACGAGCCATTCCTCGGTGACAGGACCATCGCCGTAGTCCATTTCAACGGGAACAATAACGGAACAGGCGTTGATTTCATCGGACTGCTCCATATCCTCCAGCTTGCCCTCTTTTTTGAGCTTACGCATTGCCATCAGTGCAAGATCCATCAGGCAGACAAACTTATCCGGACGGTCTTTAAAGATCTCTGCACGCGCATCCAGATAACTCTGGTAGGTTTTTTCCATCGGTTCCCGGTAAAAACCATCTCCGAATGCGACATTTTTCAGTTCAGTGGAAAACGTCGTATGACGGCAGTGGTCAGACCAGTAGGTATCCAGCACACGAATCTCCGTCATGGAAGGATCTCTCTTTTCCTCGCCTGCAAAATACTTCTGGATATGCTTGAAATCCTGCAGGGTCATCGCAAGACCAAGAGAATCGTACAGCTGCTTTAATCCGTCTGCATCCAGCGTAGTAAAGCCGTCTAAAATCCTGACATCTGCAGGCTCTGCAAACTCGGTTACGAGCGTCTTTGGCTTTTCCATACCGGTCTCTCTGGAATCCACCGGGTTAATGCAGTAAGCCTTGATCTTGTCAAATTCTTCGTCTGTCAGATCTCCTGTAATCAAATAAGTAACTGCGGTACGGATAATCGGCTGCTCCTCCGCTTTTAAAAACTGAACGCACTGTACGGCAGAATCTGCACGCTGGTCAAACTGTCCCGGCAGATATTCAACGCTGAATACGCGTCCGTTTGCAGGGATTTCGATCGTCTCGCGATACAGAATATCCACGGGCGGCTCGGAAAAAACAGTACGGCATGCCTGTTCAAAAACCTCATCACTGATATTTTCCACATCATAACGAATGAACATCCGGACATCTTCGATCCCTGACATATTCAGATAACCGATCAGATCCTCCTTCAGTTCCTGTGCCTTAACCGCGTAACCGGTCTTCTTTTCCACATAGATCCGTCTTACGTTTTCCATTTGTCCTCCTTTTGCCGCACAGGCGGCATTTTACGTTTCCAGCTCAGTCTTACCAATTCTATCACAAAATTTCTTTTCATGGTAGCAAAAGTGTCGATTCTGCTCAAGTATCGTCGGCATTACTATTTTCGGACAGATTTTTTGTTTTCGTGTGTGCATCTTTTTCATGCAGCGGCCGCGGTAGATCCCAACAGTAATGTGTCGCAAGCACCCGGATCACAATCACCACCGCAGTTCCTGCTGCCAGCGCCAGATACAGATGGATATGAATCAAAAGCACACACACCAGTGCGCCCGCAAAAGCAGCCATCGCATAGATATGCTTATACAGGATAAACGGCATCGTATCCGCTAAAATATCCCGGATCAGACCGCCTCCGATACCTGTCATCATGCCCAAAAATACTAAAAAGAAGATCCCGTCATAGCCCTCGCCGTGTGCGGTATATACGCCGAGGACAGTAAAAATCCCAAGTCCAACCGCATCACAGTAATTCATAACCTGCTCATAAATCGTCAGATAACGGCTCGTCATGATCTCCTGCTTTCCATAGACAAGTAAAAATAAAAGAGCGGAGGTTCCCAGCGCCACCAGCGCATAAACCGGATCCCGGAATGCTCCCGGCGGCGTCCGCCCCAGGATAATATCCCGGACAATGCCGCCTCCGACTGCAACACACAGTCCCAGCACCAGTACCCCGAACAGATCCAGATTTTTGCGGATACCCAGCATTGCCCCGGACGATGCAAAAGCGATCGTCCCGATGATCTCCGCCGTAAAAATAATCGGATTTTCCATGATCTCCTGTCCCCAGTTCCTTTTTTGTTAATACAATAGAATGCACGCTCTGCAAGCATTCTATTGTCATGAATTATGACAGGCCGTATTCTGCCGAATGGGCGTATTCTGCTGCTTTATAGTATCCTGCGCCGCACTGCAGACGGAGCCACCCCATATTTTTTCTTGAACAGCTTGCTGAAATGATAGGCATCCTCATAGCCGACCTGCGCCGCGATTTCCTGAATGCTCATTTCCAGATTCTGTGTCAGCAGGTTATAGGCCTTGGTCAGACGAATATCAATCAGATAATGAATCGGTGTGTTTCCGGTTTCCGCCTTGAAAATCCTGGACACATAAAAGGTGCTCAGATACATATTGCCGGCGATCCGGTCAAGAGAGATTTTCTCTGCATAATGATCCTCAAAGTAATCCGTGATCTTCTCCACGAGATATTTCCGGTTCGCGGATTCAAAGGAGCATCCGCCTGCCTTCTGCGGCTTACCGGTCTCTTCTTCTTCCCGCAGCAGCAAAAGAAGCATTTGCATGGCATACGTCTTCATCATATAATAGCGCCCGATCCGGCAAAGCTCCTGCTCTGCCTCCATTGCCATACAGAGCTTGGAAAGCTTACGCTGCAGCTCTCCCTCCGTACGAAATACCGGGCAATTCCCCGGTAGTGGAAAGTGGTTGCGCCCAAGCCCCGCCAGATTTAAATCTGTCAGCCCCACGTAAAATTCCGCAACCGGCGTTTTATGCTCTCCCGCCAGGCTTTGATGATAGACTCCTTCATTGATGACCAGCAGGTCACCCTCTTTTACTTCATATATAGTATCGCCGATTCTGTGCTTTCCTGTCCCGGATTGGATATAACACAGCTCCAGATGCTCATGGCAGTGATAGTTCGGCTCATCCTCAACACGTGTTCCCTTCCACATAAACAAGAAGGTCGGATTTAACTCCTCCGCAAATACCGTGTTTTCCCGTTCCATATCCACCAGCTTCCTTCCCGGATGCCTGAAATTTATCTTTTATTTTCCTGCAACATCCCACAAAAACATTTAACGTAACTGTTCAGTTTCCTCGCAGTTACCATTTAACAACATTTTACATGAAACCTGCAAGATTGTACATTCCAAATAAAATATTTTGCGATACACTTTTTTTATCCATGATCTATCAAAGCCCATGGATACTTTTTTAAGGGAGGAAAAAAGGAAATATGACACCAATGAAATGGTTCTGGGGATTTCTCAGAAAGTACCGCTTCAAGCTTCTGGGCGGCCTGATCCTGACGACTTTCATTTCCGTTCTCGCCATCGTAAACCCTTACGTTTCCGGTATGATCGTAGATGATGTCATTCAGGGCGGTCAGTATGACCTGCTTTGGAAGCTTGTTCTCATCCTGCTTTTAGTTACGCTGGTCCGCGGTGCCCTGCGTTTCTTTTATCAGGTTATTTTCGAAGTATGCTCGCAGGGCGTGCTCTACGACATGCGGGACGTTGTTTACCGCCGCCTTCTGACAGAGGACTTCGCCTTTTACAGCAAGAAAAAAACAGGCGACCTGATGAGCCGTCAAACCGGCGACATGGAAGCAATCCGCCACTTCGTTGCTTACATTATCTATCAGGTTTACGAAAATATCCTGCTGTTCTGCTTTGCGCTCTTCATGATCTTTACGGTAAATGTGAAGCTGGCGCTCTGCATGCTGATCGTTCTGCCCTTTACAGCCATCACCACAGCAAAACAGTCCAAAGAGGTTCGACCGACATTCCAGCGCATCCGCGACTGCTTTTCTTCCCTGAATGCCTTCGTTCAGGAAAATGTCAGCGGCAACCGTGTCGTAAAAGCCTTTGCCAAGGAAGACTTTGAAATTGAAAAATTTAATAAGGAAAACGATGCCTACATGGACGCACAGTTGAACTCCTCAAAGGTCTGGATGAAATACCTTCCGATCTTCGAAGTTCTGGCATATGTCTTAAACGTTGTCCTGATGCTCTACGGCGGCTGGATGGTAATTACCGGAGAAATGACAATCGGTAACCTCGTAACCGTCAACGGCTATCTGTGGATGTTAAACGCTCCGCTGCGTATGGCAGGCTGGTGGGTCAATGATACCCACCGTTTTATCACCTCCGTAGAAAAAATTTATACAACCTATGTGGAAGAGCCTCTTGTAAAAATGCCTCCTGTGCCGGTTTCCCGCAAACATATGGAAGGAAATGTTGAATTTAAAGATGTTTCCTATACGGCAGATGATGAGGATATCGTAAAGGATATCAGCTTTTCTGTGAAAAAAGGACAGACAGTCGGCATTCTCGGTTCCACCGGTGCCGGCAAATCCACCATCATGAACCTGCTGTGCCGTTTTGTCGACGCGACCTCCGGCGAGGTTCTGGTAGATGGCGTAAACGTCAAGGACTGGAACCTTTACGATCTGCGTGACAACATCGGCATGGCAATGCAGGATATCTTTCTTTTTTCTGATACAATTGAAGGGAATATTGCATACGGTCGTCCGAACTGTACATTTGAGGAAATTCACGAAGCTGCAGTCATGGCAGATGCCAACCATTTCATCAAGGCTATGCCCGAAGGCTATAATACCATCGTCGGCGAGCGTGGTGTCGGACTCTCCGGCGGTCAGAAGCAGCGTATTTCCCTTGCGCGCGCCCTGTTAAAGAAACCGTCCATCCTGATTCTGGACGATACTACTTCCGCAGTTGATATGGAAACAGAAAGCTATATCCAGCAGCAGCTCGGCAAGTTAAACGGCCAGTGCACGATCTTCGTCATCGCCTACCGTATTTCTTCCATCAAAGACGCTGATCAGATCCTGGTTATGGATAACGGCCGGATTATCGAACACGGAACGCATCAGGAGCTGCTTGCAAATGACGGCTACTATGCAAGCGCGTTCCATCATCAATACGGTGAGCTTCCTTCCAGAGAAGAACAGGAAGAATACCGTCAGGTTACAGCCAACGAAAGGAAGTGAGAACTCATGGCACGAAATAAATATGATGTGGACGAAGTCCTGGAAGATAAATTTGACCTCAATCAGTTAAAACGTCTGCTCGCTTATCTGATTCCTTACCGGAAACGGTTTGTCAGTGTCGGCTTCATGATGCTCTCCGCTTCCGCTTTTACCATGCTGATTCCGCAATTTTTTCAGAAGGTCATGGACGTCTGCATCCCGAACAAGGACATGAATGGAATCGCATTTTACAGCTTTTTGACACTGCTTGCCGCATTTTACAGTGCCTTCAGCCTTCGCTACAAGATCAAATACACTAACCAGATCGGACAGCAGATCATTCACGACATGCGCTATGATATCTTTGAGCATCTGCAGGAGCTTCCGTTCTCCTACTATGATGACCGCCCCCACGGTAAAATTCAGGTACGTGTTGTAAACTATGTCAACAGCATCAGCGACCTGCTTTCCAACGGTATCTTAAATACCATCACCGACCTGTGCAACCTGGTGTTTATCATCGTTTTCATGCTGATCTTAAATGTCCGGCTGACGCTTGTATGTCTCTGCGGTCTTCCGGTCCTCGCGATCGTTATCGTTGTCATCAAGAAAAAACAGCGTACTGCATGGCAGGTTCAAAGCAATAAGCAGTCCAACTTAAACGCGTACATTGCTGAAAGTATCAACGGGATCCGTGTTACCCAATCCTTCGTCCGGGAAGACGTGAACAGCGGTATTTTCAACAACTTAAGCGGCAGCTACCGGAAATCCTGGATGCGCGCCGTTATGTTCAACTTTACGATGGGTCCCAGCATCGATATCATTTCAATAATTACAACTGCAGCGATCTATGTGCTCGGTGTCAGCTGGATGATCAACGGCGAAACCGGCATTACCGTCGGTGTGCTGGTCGCTTTTACTGCTTATATCGGACGTTTCTGGGCACCGATCAACACGCTGGCAGGCTTTTACAACTCTCTGCTGACCGCGATCTCCTATCTGGAGCGTATTTTTGAAACTATCGACGAGCCGGTTGTGGTCAAAGACCGGAAGGATGCGGTTGAAATGCCTCCGATCCACGGAGATGTTGCCTTCGACCACGTTACCTTCAGCTATGAGCCTGGCGTTCCGATCTTAAAGGACGTTTCCTTCCACGCAAACCAGGGGCAGTCGTTTGCAGTGGTAGGCCCCACCGGTGCCGGCAAAACAACCCTGGTGAATCTGTTGAGCCGCTTCTATAACGTAGATTCCGGGCGGATTTTAATCGATGGCGTCGATATCGCAGGCGTTACCATCCGTTCTCTCCGCAAACAGATGGGTGTCATGATGCAGGACAGTTTCATTTTCTCCGGCACAATCATGGACAACATCCGCTACGGCAACTTCAGCGCTACAGATGAAGAGGTCATCCGGGCTGCAAAAACGGTCTGCGCCCATGACTTCATCATGGAAATGGAAAACGGTTATCAGACACAGGTAAATGAACGGGGAAGCCGTCTGTCCGCCGGACAGCGCCAGCTGATCTCCTTTGCCCGCGCACTTCTGGCTGACCCGAAGATCCTGATCCTGGATGAGGCAACCTCCAGCATCGATACCGAAACAGAGATCATCCTGCAGAAGGGCTTAAATGAACTGCTGAAGGGACGTACCTCCTTCATCATCGCACATCGTCTTTCCACAATTAAAAATTCTTCCTGCATCATGTATGTGGACAAGGGAACGATCCTGGAAAAAGGCACACATGATGAGCTGATGGCCCAAAAAGGAGAATATTACAAGCTCTATATGTCCCAGTATGCATCGCTGATGTGAGTGAAGAGTGCTGGTCGCTAAATTCGACATTGCAGGTGTCTGTGCCTGCGCAAGACGGCTAAATGCTTGAATACCTGTTATTGGAAAAATATCCCCCAGCGCGTCGCGGTTTATATGATAATCGCGGTAACGCTGGGGATGTTTTTGGGGGAAACATTATTTTTTTCTATCTATCTTTATCTTTTTCATTTGGGATAAAATTGCTGTTTTTATGCTCTCATTTAAATATACCGGGTTCAGGTTTCGTTTGAAATAAGCCAAATAAGTTCCTTTTGTTTCTTCTATCAAAAGCGCTGTAAAAAAACGCTCCCAGCTAAAATAGTTCCTGCTTTCCACATATTCAGATGGATTCTTCAAAATCTTCTCCATCGCAGCATTTTTTAATACTCCTGCTGATAAAATCAACCATTCGAATGATTCCGGCAAGTATAATACGATATTTTTTCTGCTCTCCATCAATCGCATAACCCGATCCATTTCAGAACCAAACGCAGCACCATCTGCAATGACAAGAATCTTTTCATTCTTATGCACTTTCAAATAACGGAAAATATTGGATTTCCCATTCAGGGTTTCACACGTCAAACCGTTTTCTCTGCACACTGCGTCAAAAAACTGATATCCCGAATTACTGTCTTCTGTAACAACAGCCTCCGGCTCTATCTCACCTTTCGTTTCATCTAAGTTATATATTCTGTAAAACTCGTGATAGATCTGCTTCAGTGTTCCATATTTTCCAGAAGTCCGGATTCCATAAATTTCTTCCACACTATAAGGCAACGCCGGAAGAGACTCTCTCGACACAATAACATAATAATTATCCGTATTTTGAATGACACCTGCAAATTCTTCTGCTTTTACAAAGGTATTTCCTTCATCGATAAAAACAATACTGTCAGTGATTCCAGCCAATTGTTCTTTCCATAAAGCGCCCTCCAGCACATAACACTTTTTATCACTGATCAACTCTACCGGGCTTCCTAACGGATCATTTTCATGATCCTGTATCATCTCAATCAATGTCGTTTTCCCAGTCGCACTGTCTCCACGAAGTATCGTCAAATTACGCCGTAATTCAAATTCATATTTCTGTCGCTTCGTTGAAACGACAATTCTATGCTTTCCCTTCATACCCTAACTCTCCGTTATACAAATTCTCCTGCTATCGGTACCAGCTCTTCCATCGAATGAACGATCTGATCTGTATTTAAAATGCGAATCTTAAATGGTTTCTTTCCAAAATTCATCAAATGACGCAGATTAATCGTTCGATCCTCCTCTTTTGCTATTTCTAACAGCCACTTTGCGCAGTTGTCGCCGCAGGTAGACGCATTGAACACCTTATCTTTTTCGAATTTAACAAGAATCAAAGTCTTTACCCCACCCGATAATCCAACCGGCGGTATCTTTCCAGAAACGGGACTGTCTATTACCCCGCTGTCCATTACGGTCGATTTGTCCACGTCCAGAATCATTTTCTTTACAAAAGGATCTACAATCCATTCATCTTCATAATCATATTTAAAATAACCTGCCGTATTGTAAACAGCTTCTTTCATATCTCCATAAAAAATGTTCAGCATTTCTTGTCCTCTCTTTTTACCATACTAGATTTTTGATATCCCGTAGAGCCTTTGATGTAAAATTTTAAAATATTGCCTTTTATTTAAATATGATACCTCAAAATACTGGAGGATTTCAATACATCTCATGTTTCTATTAATCGAGGTGCGTCAGCAGGTGCTTGATAATCCAACCACATTTCAATACATCTCATGTTTCTATTAATCTTTAACGGAGCGCATAGATTCCCGGACTTTAGCGGATTTCAATACATCTCATGTTTCTATTAATCGCTGTCCGTCACAAAAGCGAACGTCGGGGATGTCCATTTCAATACATCTCATGTTTCTATTAATCGCAGGAGCAATCGTGCCGGGCGTGTATGTGCGATATTTCAATACATCTCATGTTTCTATTAATCGCCTGGAAGCTGCCCTGCTGGGGAAGTGAGGCGGATAATTTCAATACATCTCATGTTTCTATTAATCGCAGAAGCAAAAGCAGCAAAAGCAGTCGCGGATATATTTCAATACATCTCATGTTTCTATTAATCCCGGTAGAACGATTGCTGCGAATTGCATCAAGTTATTTCAATACATCTCATGTTTCTATTAATCAGCGCCGGGTAGTCGATTCGTTTTCACCCTCGATATTTCAATACATCTCATGTTTCTATTAATCGATATCCGAACCTGACGGAAAAGACCGGATACAGCATATTTCAATACATCTCATGTTTCTATTAATCGATTAGACGGAATAACCTTTCGGTTTACCAGAAATTATTTCAATACATCTCATGTTTCTATTAATCTTCTTTCGACCACATGGAGTAAACATCAGAAAAGGATTTCAATACATCTCATGTTTCTATTAATCGAAAAAGACGATTTATTTTGTGATAAAAGACAGCCAATTTCAATACATCTCATGTTTCTATTAATCAAGAATCCTGTTCAGCGCATTTTGAGCGCTCCGAAGCATTTCAATACATCTCATGTTTCTATTAATCGTTATTGTTATTGTTGTTATTATTGTTGTTTATGAATTTCAATACATCTCATGTTTCTATTAATCGGACGCTTTACTGTAAGATCTTCCAACATTCGTTGCAAATTTCAATACATCTCATGTTTCTATTAATCGCATCGCCGGAGATTGCGCGAGCATGTATGATATATTTCAATACATCTCATGTTTCTATTAATCCTATACTTATTTCTTCCGGCGACTGGTTAATTTTATTTCAATACATCTCATGTTTCTATTAATCGCAAGTCAGACAGCGGAGGAAGCAGTCAACGATGTATTTCAATACATCTCATGTTTCTATTAATCGGATACGACGAGGAGACGGATGACGACGTAAAAAACATTTCAATACATCTCATGTTTCTATTAATCCGCACACAATGGAGCTGGAACTGAGCTTTAAGGAGCATTTCAATACATCTCATGTTTCTATTAATCGTTCTGCATTGTTGTCAATGCCGTTCAGAAAGTCTGATTTCAATACATCTCATGTTTCTATTAATCAAACCAGACCCGCCACCCGAACCGCCCGAACCGCCATTTCAATACATCTCATGTTTCTATTAATCCGGAGTATCTTCGTGGCATTTTGCCATGATGTTCGGCATTTCAATACATCTCATGTTTCTATTAATCGAGTTACAGCAGATGAACGGATGAAATATTTTACGAAATTTCAATACATCTCATGTTTCTATTAATCGATCTATCCGAGAAAATATCGTCTTTTGCAAACAGATTTCAATACATCTCATGTTTCTATTAATCATTCGCAGCAAACATAGAATATGTCCCTACGCTAAAATTTCAATACATCTCATGTTTCTATTAATCTGCTTTCCTGCTGTTTCTCAGTCAGTTTTTCCACCATTTCAATACATCTCATGTTTCTATTAATCTGAGTGCTTTTCTTTACCCAGCCGCTTGTTTTTAACATTTCAATACATCTCATGTTTCTATTAATCAAAATGATAACTGCTGCATCTCGCTGTTACTGTAATTTCAATACATCTCATGTTTCTATTAATCGCTTCCGGCGTCGGAAGCAGGTTGACGCGATACATATTTCAATACATCTCATGTTTCTATTAATCAGGGTATCGGGTGCCATTACCCAGTACGCGCTGCTCATTTCAATACATCTCATGTTTCTATTAATCGATCACGATCCGGTACCGTCCTGGGATAACAGAAAAATTTCAATACATCTCATGTTTCTATTAATCAATAACCCGGTGCCCGGACTCTCCCCACTCGTCCCGGATTTCAATACATCTCATGTTTCTATTAATCTCCGCAAGACGGTTCGCGCCGCCTTGCTTTGTCTATTTCAATACATCTCATGTTTCTATTAATCAGGCATATCGGAAAATGTGCCGGATCCTGAAAATCAATTTCAATACATCTCATGTTTCTATTAATCAAGAGGAAGCAAAGCAGATTGAGGAGGCAGCAGGAATTTCAATACATCTCATGTTTCTATTAATCAAAAACGAGGCGGCTGCTGGATGCGGTCGGCAAAAAATTTCAATACATCTCATGTTTCTATTAATCTTCTGGTAGTTTGTCTCTAAGTCAGTCAGAAACTGAAATTTCAATACATCTCATGTTTCTATTAATCCATTCCTGTGATTCAAAACGAAAATTCCCGGCATATTTCAATACATCTCATGTTTCTATTAATCGTAAATGTTACGGGAGCTGAACCAACTGCAATAGTGTATTTCAATACATCTCATGTTTCTATTAATCCGACATCGAATTAACATATACCGTTAATCCTACGCAGATTTCAATACATCTCATGTTTCTATTAATCGAGCGGGTGGTATACCGACAACCGCCCGAAGGAATTTCAATACATCTCATGTTTCTATTAATCAAAATCCTCGGACTGAATGACCTCATAACCCAGAATTTCAATACATCTCATGTTTCTATTAATCCACCAACTGGTTCATAAATCGGTTCATGATCGGCATTTCAATACATCTCATGTTTCTATTAATCTGAAACCTTAATTACAGAATTAAGGGCATATGTATTTCAATACATCTCATGTTTCTATTAATCACGCAATGGAAGACAGGTGAGAGCGTGGAAGCGAATTTCAATACATCTCATGTTTCTATTAATCACGCTAAACCTCTTTGGTTTCTCGGGAAGTCAATATTTCAATACATCTCATGTTTCTATTAATCTTAGAGTTTATTATACTTGGAATTAAGACGATTGTATTTCAATACATCTCATGTTTCTATTAATCCTTGAACCCGTCAGCGTTTTCTGTAAACGGTACAAATTTCAATACATCTCATGTTTCTATTAATCACATCAGAAGAGTATTATTCCGGCGAGCTGTATTCATTTCAATACATCTCATGTTTCTATTAATCGCGATTGTGGCAGACGATGACTGGTTAAATATCTAATTTCAATACATCTCATGTTTCTATTAATCAAGACAATGTAAACAGTGCGAAACACGCTATCAAATTTCAATACATCTCATGTTTCTATTAATCCAACGCTTTTATCAGCTTTTCCGTTTTTACTATATCTCAAATTCCTTGAAAATACCAGCTTTTTCAAATTTTTCCCAAGTGTAAGTCAAACTTAATAATCATTCCTAATATGTTCATTTTTCCTTATTTCTAAAGGGTTTATAACGGAACACACACAAAATCACCTGGTAAATCAATTCCCCTATTTTACTTTCAACGATTCTGCTTCTCCTACAGGATCAGAGTTTCGCCCGTTACAATGTCCTTTTTTCCCAAAGTCTCCTCCCCAAAGACATCGTCATTCATCACTTTGATAATACAAATAAAATCTTCATTTTTATCAATTACACGGTTTAACTCAGTTTTCAACTCGATGAGTTTCGATGGTGTTATTTCTCCTCTAAACACAGAAAACTGAAAATGTGACAAATATTTTTTACAGATTTTAAAAACTTTCTGCACCCGTTTTTCATTTACATCATAGAAAACAAAAGCGTAGTTGTACGAAATTTTTCTCATCCTATTTCCCCTCCTCAAGCAAAAACGGGATAAACTCTTTTCCTTCCAAAATAAACTTAATTAACTTATAACAATCCAGTTTTATTGCCGTTCGGTAACTGACTTTTCGCTTTAAAACCGGATGCATAAATACCGATTCCATTCTGCTTTCAAATGCTTCAATAAATATCCTGCGCCCTTCTTCGTTTAGCAGGCAATAATTTACCTTTTTGTCAAAATGTTTTTCTACCTGAATCTTCCGATTATTGATCAGATCAAAAATCGTCCGATATACAATCACCGGTTTAAAAACCTCACTCAAATCAAGACTGAGTGAAAATCTTCCTTCTGATGGTTCATGTAAAAAACTGATTCTCTGATCTAAATGTGTCCGATAGATTGCTGAAATAGTTTTTGTATACAACAATGTGTTTCCGAAGGAAATCAACGCATTGATCGGATTATCCGGTGGACGTTTTACCCGTTTATTCATCATAAAATCTTCTGGAAGAAAATACTGAAACGACCCATAAAATTGAATCCATGCCTCCCCTTCATAAGCCATCAGTTCCGGTATGGTTTCGGCTCTTTCAATTTTTTCAGGAAGTTCCTTTTTCAACCAGTCAATCGCAGGTTTTACCTCTTTTTTATCATGCTTATAATAATGATATAACACATAACTGAGATTTTTCCCGATTCCTGTTACAATTGCTTTTGCAATTTGCATCCGCTGCTCTTCGTATGCACGAACCTGTCTAATCAGCAACCGTCCACTGTTATATTGATCCTTGGGATAAAAAGTCCCGGAATATCCGTTATAATAATTAAAAAAATGAATAACAACATGATTTTGGCTCAAAAAATCCAAAAGTTTTGTATTTACTGTCACTTCATTCAGACAATAAATTTCTTTTGTATTCTCAACCGGAATATAAACATTTTGTCCATTTTTCCGAAAACAAAGTGAATTATCTTTCCGATATAATTCGCCCATTGACATAATATATTTTGTCGTCCCCATATTCTCCCCCTAAATATAACAATATTCATAATATGCGCACTTCTTACATTGTTTTCCATTGATTGGCGACGGCACCTCTTTTTGCTGCACCAGCATTTCAATCTCGACAATATACTTTTCTAACTGTTCCTCTTCACTTTCTCCTAATTCTACAATCAAAGTTTTCTTGCTCTCCTTATTTTTCTCAATAAACTCCAATTTTCCTTTTCTGATAATCCCCTTTTCCTTTAACTTCTTCAAATAATATAAAAGCTGCCATTTACTTGCTTCCGGGTCAGCATCCGATTTTTTGATTTCTGTCAAATATTCTTTTGTCAGTCTGTCCAGGCGAATATTTTCCAGCTGAATTTCCGTATTTTCATTCTGCGCTTTTTCTTCATGAAGTGCTTTTCCGATCTGAACCTCTTCGCTGTTATCTTCCAGATTAAGACGATTTCCATGCAAATAGCATTGCCGTTTACAATGAAAATAATAATTCATCAATGTACCGTTTACTCGCATATATATCCCCCTTTCTATAAATCTATAAAGTACATATGATCTCCTTCCAGCTTCTCACGGTCTATTTTCTCATCCTGAAAATATTGCTCTCCGTCATAAACGCAGTATAATTCTCCTATCATCTCATTATAAGGAATCTGAATATTCCGTTTAATCTGATACCGGAACAGATTCAGATCACTCTGGCATTCCGATAACTTTACTTTTTTCTCCGAATAATCCATTTGATAATCAGAAAGCAACTCTTTATAATGCTCCCAGATTTTCCTGCCATCTTTTTCCGTTCCATCTTCCATCACCAGTTTCCGGCACAAAATAATATCTACATGCCAGCAGTCTTCCTCGATCAGTTCCATTCGCTTTTGTATTTTGAGAAAGTCCAGTTTTTTTAGGGATTCTGAAAAGAAATATTCCAAACCCTCTTCCGATGTTTTACGATTTTTCATTTCTTTCAAATAATGCATCACCTGTTCATAATAAGTTTGAAATCGCTTTTCTTTTAATACGGTCCTCATCTCTTCATTTCCCAGTGTAAGGGACTTTTCCATCCGATAATCGTCTCTGTAAATTTTCTCCGCCTGATCAAAGTTGAAAAAATACACAATTCCAGGAATTCCGTTTTTGATTCCAGATCTTGCAATTCTTCCAAGAAACTGCTCTTCGCTGTCCAGTTTCGAAATATCCTTATATCCGATATCCATATCAATATCAACGCCGGCTTCAACTATCTGTGTAGAAATCAAAATTACCTTTTTCCATACATTTTCCCGAATTGGTTTCAAAATCGATTCTCTTTCATAAATCGAATCATCTCCCGTCAACAATTTTAACTGCCATTCTGATTGTTCTCCCAGAGCCTCTTTCATTCTATGAAAAAAATCATAAGCTGTCTGTTTTTTGATAAATGTGATCAGTATTTTAGCCCCGCTCTTCTCCCTTAACTGCATATTTTCCAAAACATGCCGCCGCAGCCGATCCAACGTAATTTCTTCCTGCAGCAGTTCATAATTACAGATTACTCTGTTCGCAAATGTCGGATGAAGCGTATATTTTTCAGGATTACGAATCAGTTTCACTACGTTACATTTTCCATCCACCAGCTGAGATAAATCCGGAAGTGTCGCAGACATAATAATAATTTTCATATTCATCAGCCCTGCACAGCTGTTTAAAAATATCATAATTTCTGTCCATATCGCATTCCGGTAACTCTGTATTTCATCCAGTACAACGACGCTGTTCAATAACTGAAAAAAACTCATAATATCTTCTTTTCCAGTTCCGAAAAGTGTACGAAAAAAGGTAACATGGCTGGAAAGAATGAACGGATAATTTAGAAATTGACGATCCAGAAGCGCTTCTTTATAATATTTTTCCGGATCTTCTTCTACGTTTCCCCTTCCTCTGATCGGCGTCAGCGAGTTCACAACTGCAATATCATTTATCGCCTCTGTTTTTCCAAAAATAGTTTCGAGCGTATGTCTGTTTTGTTCCGCCAGCGTATTAAACGGATAGATTTCGAATACTTTATCCGCATGCTCCAAAAATTTCAGACTCAGATTCAATGCCAGATTGCTTTTTCCGCTTCCAGTCGGCGCCTCTACAAAATAAATACTGTCTTCTTCTGCAGCCTTCAGATTTTCTTCTGCTTCCAAAAAGAGCTCATTTCTGAGGATATTGATCTTCTCTTTACCATCCCATTTCTTTCTCGGATAACTTTCTTTTCCATACTTCCGAATCGATTCCATCAGATGCGAACGCTCATAAATCTCCCTGAATTTGGAAGCGTCAGCCTTTCCAAAACAATCCATCTCAAATCCACTGTTAAATTCTGTCGTCGCATAGTAGTCACAGGCTACCAGAATCGAATATTCCAAACGGATAAAAAAATAGTGTACAATATCGTTTTCTGTTCTCCCAAACGCTTTTCTGCACATAAAGTATTGATTTATACTTTTCGCTATCGGGATCTCGTAAAAATAACGCAATTGGGAAAATCCCGGAACCGGTTCTTCTTTCCACTTTCTCTGCAGTTCCTCTGCTTTCAACTGAAAGTTTTTCAGATATGCTTCCATAGATTCGAAATTGCTGTGATGTTTTGCGATTACATAAGACAGTTCCCAAGCAAGTGCAATCAACGCTTTCTTCTGCTCTTTTTCCACTTTATTGAAACCATTTTTAATTTCATATAAATAAAAATCCAGATACAAAAACGCGGATAAAAAAGAATGACTGCTGTCGTCTCCCCAATATTTGGTCGGTATCGTGTTTGGATTCCCCATCTTATTCTTTTGAAAAGCCGGTGTTCCTTTCCCCAAATCATGAAATAAAATCACAGCATCTATCATTTCTTTTACAAGTTTTCCTGCAAAATCATCTTTGTCAAGACCTAACTTAGTTAAAAAATTTTCTTCTATTTTCAGCAGCTTTCTTTCCTGACTTATCCTGATCCGATACTTCTCACAGCGCGCGATATGTTCCTGTAATAATTCTCTTTTCCCGGAAACAGGATCTCTGTGTGCATAAACCTCCCAATCTCCGTGAAAAATTACACTTAAATTCATCTTTTCCGCTCATTTCTGCGCACGCTTTTTGTGCATATCGAGTTTGTGTCAAGTGCGCGCAGACACAAATCTCACGATCGAAAAATTTTATTTTTCAATCTTTCCCCTCTTTAGGAAATAAGGCTGCAGTAAAAATTTTCTTTTTTCCTGCAGCCTTATTTTCAGTAAAATATGATATTTTTCCCCTGTACCTGAAAGACTGTTTGTTTCGCTTCTTCTACAATTTCATCTGAAAAAGCAAACTTCCGATACTCGTATTGATTCGTTTCTTCTTTCAGCCCTACTGGAAGTGTTTCCCGGTATTTAAAACTGTACGCCTCCAACTCATCCATCAGAAAACTCTCCTCCGGAAATAAGCTGTCGATCCGCTGACCTGCAGGATCTGTTGTTTCCACTTCCACTCTTTCAACCTCCAGAATGTCAGCAGAATGATCATTTTTTCCCAGATAAGGAATATAAATGCTCTGCTTTTTTTCCAGCATTTCGGCCAGTTTTTCGCTTTCTTCACAGTCGAGCAAAACATAAATCAGCCACTCCGGTTTTTCCAGCCACTGCTCCTGAACAATCAGGTTCCTGCCCTGTTCAAGGGAGCCAATCGAATTGTTGAACGTCTGCACTTTTTTCAGAAAAATCCCATTTTTTACACATGGAATTACTGACACCTTTAACGCTTGCAACCGCTCATAAAATTCCGGAAATCGATCCTCTTTCTGCATCTGCTGATAGCCGTCATACCCCAATATCGCTCCAAATATACCGAGCAATGCAACTTTATGAATCTGAGCATAAGTAAAATAATAATAACTGTTTACTGCCGGTATTTTAAAAAAAGCATATTTCCCTTTCAGCCGGAATTTCAGTGCCTGCATCAAACCACCTCTTTTCCGGTAACGATATGAAAGAGCTGACTCTGTTCCGGGATTCCCTCCAGTTTGGTTGTTGCAGGATTATAATAAATTTCAATTTTTTGAATTTTGTCCATAACGTCTCTCAGGATTTTTTCACACTCTGAAAGATTGATTTTATTTTTATCCTCTTCTTTTTCGAATTTGATATATTCTGTTAAATTGAGCAGATATAGGGTTTTGTCCGTTTCAACAAATAAACCAAATTCATTTTCACATCCCTCTTTCGCGTTCGTGGAATAAGCCGTCGCTGCAGTCAGTGCGGTCTGCTTAAACAACGTATAATCCTCCTCCGAATAGCCTGTCGTTGCGCCCAGTTCTTCATATCCCCGATATGCCAGCGGATTGATCACAAACGGATAAAAATAATGCGCTTCCTCACAGCAGATCTTCGTTCCGATCGTAGAATTTTTCTTTTCTTCCTCTGTTTTTGAAGCGGTTCGAAACGGAGATAAGATCGGCTGTTCTACAATTCTTGCATCCTCATAAACATTCATTCCCTGCCCAAACTGAACTGCTCCGGTAATAGAAATATTGTTATCTGCTTCTGCAAATGTCGCGCCAAAATTTTTGACATCGACTGCTTGAAATAACTTTTGCAATACTTCCGGCGTTTTCTCATTTTTCAGATCTTTTACCTGAAAAATATATTCATATCGTTCTTTTAATGTTCTCGGAAGCAGCTCCTGCTTCTTTCCATCCAGTTTCATGGATTTTATATACAAAACCGGATATCCCTGTTCTTCCCACATCTTTTTCATCGGATACTTAAACGCTTTATCGCTCCCGAAAATCTCATTTCCTGCTGTCCGTTTCGGATATCCGGAAAAATCTGCATTCCAGTTCGCCATCAATGCTGCAACACCCAATACACCATAAACTCTTTTCTTCATTTCTTTTCTCCCCCGTTTTCCTGCGCAACTGCTTTTTCACTCTTCTCATAAATCAGACTGGAATCCATAAATCCAGCCACCACCATTTCCTGATGGATCACAAACTTGTCCGTCACTCCCATAATATGCCCAATCAGCTGAACTGCCTTTCCATACTTTGGATCGAAACGTTCCACCTTGTAATTGTACTTTCGGAAAAGATCATACAATCTCGATTTTACAATGTCCGACGTTTTCACTTCCAAAATACTATTGAGCCACGAACACGGCTTCGAATTTCCCTGCGATAAATCCAGCAGATATGCCGCCATCTGCCCTGCCGCATAACAAAATTCGTCCTTTGAAGAAAAATCCCATTCTTCCTTTGTTGTTAAATGTTGTTTCAATTCTTTCCTGACCTGATTCATACGTTCTTCCATCCCCCTGTCTTCATGAAAATAATCCAAAAGCGACCATCTGACATTCAGCTGTCTTTTTACAGTTTTTCTAACATTCTCACTATTTTGCTGAAGCACATTTCGAATCAACTGCCATGTCATCCGCTCCAAAAACGTTTCCACACCATTTGTTTGTCCTAACCAGAACCAGGCGAATAACCATCGTCTGTTTTCCAGAAAAATCTGTTCGATTCCGATGTGCCCCATGTCTAAATCTTTGGCAGCGGTAAAAAAATTTACAGTCATTCTTCCCTGAAAAAAACTTTGATCTATAATTCCACGAATTTCCCATAATCTGGTATAACTTTTTTCATAGCTGCTCAGTCCTTTTTCTTCATCAGTCGCCACATGAATTAAATTTTTCAATTGAAATATCCGTTCAAGCTCCGGTTCATAATTGCAGACAATGTCCCAATCATGTATTTCCACTTCTTTCCCTTTTTTCAGTCTCAGGTAATATCCTCCCGAAACTGCCGGAGGCTCTTCTGTATTTCTGAACGCTTTTATTCTGATCGCATCATCCGGACAAACATAAACATTTACCTTATCTTTTGCTGCAAAACCGGACAAATAATCAAACAGCTGCATCTGCAACAACGTCTCATCCTGATCCAAAAGATACGGTACTGTTACTTTTCTGGAATAATGATGCAGATATGGTTTTTTGGAATTCATCCCCATATTGTTATTGGGAAGTCCCAGAATTTTTCCATCCTGCTTTCTGTTAAAATCATTGCTGTTATACAGATTGGGAAGCAGATATCGAAGCCCTTCCTGTTGATAAACAGTTCTCGTTTTATCTTCATTTTCCCAGACAAAAAACAACTTACAGTAATCTTTTTTAGAAAAATCAATCCCGTCAAAAACCTGTCTTTCCAACACAATTTTCCGGATTCTTTCCAACAATTCTGAATCGACTTCCCCCAGTTTTTCTTTTACGCTTCCATACAATTCCCGCGTTTTTCCCTTTTTATATTTTTTCTCCGGACTTTTCAAAACATCAAAATATCCGTTTATCACCTCGTCCGTCAGTTTTTCTCCTGAAATACTGTCTTTTTTTACAAAAAAAGATAAATACTGATTGGAATGGATCACCTTTTTGGAATCCACTGGCTTATTCATATCGATCAGTTTGCTCCAATAATCCAGATAACAGATCAGATCATAATACTTCGACTCACTGCCTGCGATTTTTCCCTCTTTCCGATCGTATTGAATCTCCAGCGTATCCCCAATCCAATACCCACTTTCCGTCAGAAAAAGAAGTCTGTATGTTCCATTTTTCGGCAGATATTCATCCAGAATCAACCGCTCCCCTTTTTCTTCCAACATCGCCTGAAAAGACTCCCGAAGTTCTTCCAGCATCCTTCTCCCCCTTTACAGATATCTGTAATTCATAAAACCGCTTCCACGGCCGCATCGTTCTCCCGCTCCCGTCCCCAACGCCATATACAAAAGCTGCTGACTTCTCGGGTCCTGTGTTGCCGTCAGACTGATTTTATCGCCCAACAATGTAATTCCTTTATACGGGACTTTTACCGGCTTCGTGTTTGAAAACTCCAGCATCTGATATAGCTCAAAATCCTCGTCCAGTTTTTCCCCCGTCAGGCTGTAATACTTTTTCAGCAAATTCTCTTTCAGCTGTCTTTCAAACGCATCTACGGAATGATTCCACCGCCAGTACTCCCCTTCTGTCCGTATAATCACCGGCGTCAAACTGTAGATCCTTTCTAACATTTTCTGGACAACTACACGGATCTCACCGTTTAAAATATGCAGTTTATCCGTCCTGCTTCCCGGAAGCTGATTCAAAAAATACTCCGCCAACTCCGGTTTCACCGTCCTGATCCGTATCGTGTAAAGCTTTCCCGGCAGATAACTTTTATCCGGTTCCGGCTGATACGGTCGATCGAACACATAGAACTTAAATTCCTGCTTTTCATGGAAAACCGCATATTTCTCAGTTTTGCACAGTGCCCGATCGATTACCTGAGCAATCATTTCGGAACTCTTTTCATATGCAGTCTTTTCAAAAAACTGCATTTTGAATGCCAATTCAAATACCAGCATCGCATTCCCCCCATTTCATTTTTAAATCCGGATTTTACACCTTGTGTTTGTGTTCAATTTAAACATTGAAATTAAACTTTATTTACATTTCAAAACCACTCTAACAATGCAATTCTGCAATCACCTGGTTTTTATTCATCATTTTTATACCATAATTATAATTCTTCTTTTTTTGTTGTCAATATTTTTATACTTTTTTTACTGATATAAATACAAAGTTTCCAACTAAACAAGATATCATCAATCGAATGGATTGTCATTGAACTGATAGTTTAAAATCAAGAAGGTCACCGCATCCATCCAATTCAGCTTTTTAGCTTTTTAGGTTGCTTCTATTTTAGTTTTATATATATTTTTGTAAATTTATTTTCTAATATTTAATATAAAACTTGATATTCGTTTTTTTATAGGATAGACTATATAAGATAAAGATATTACAAAGAAAGTGGGGGTCCTATTATGTTATGTCAGTTTACGTTCCAAAATTTTAAATCCTATAAATCTGAAACCACTCTCGATTTTCAGGCTACTGCCCTTCCAGAATTCAAAGATACCCTGATTACTGAAGCGCCCGCATCCGATCTTCTCCCTGTCAGTGTCGTGTATGGTCCAAACGGCGGTGGAAAATCAAATTTACTTCAGGCACTCTCATGTCTCATCTTTACCGTTGTAAATCCGGTAAAGGAATTAGGAAAAAACAGACAAGATCTTATTCTTCAACAAGAGGTTGCCTCTTTCCCATTTCTTTTTGACGAAACCTCTCGATATGAGCCCACAGAATTCCGTATCTTCTTTCGAATTGATAAAAACGAATACTGTTACTATCTTTCTCTGAAAAAAGACGAAGTTATCTTTGAATCTCTTTACCGTAAAGCTATTACAGGGAAAAAAGCTGCTAAAATTTTTGAACGGGATACAAATGAGATTTCTCTTGGATACACAATTGCCAGAAAAAGTATCAACACCAATGTTAACCCTAAAATGCCGTATCTTTCTTTCCTGGCTATCAATTATGATATTTCCGTCATCACTGAAGTCATGACCTGGTTTGAAAGCTGCATTATTCGCAGCTATGCAAATCCCATGGTCGAACGCCAGCTTATGCTTTCCAACAACACTTCATATAAAAAAGCATTTATTCATGCGCTCAATGATATGAATATCGATATCACCGATTATCGCTACGACGAGGATAACCATCAGCTATTCATGAAACGAGTTTTGGATGCTCATGAGTACGAACTTCCTTTTTCGCAGGAATCGGATGGAACAAAAAAACTTATTTCTGCTCTTCCGGTCCTTTTGCTTGCGCTTCAGGAAGGTCGCCTAGTAATTATTGATGAATTGGATGCCAAACTTCATCCAAAACTTTTACGCTATGTAATTTCCTTGTTTAAAAGTAAGGAAATCAATAAATACGGTGCCCAGATTTTATTCACATCCCATGATATGTATACCTTAAAAAATACGGTCTTTCGACGTGATGAAATCTGGTTCGCGGCTGAAACGCCCTCACATGAAAGCGAAATCTATTCCCTTCACGAAATTCGCGGAGAAGATAACGATCGAATAAAAAATACGGCCGCTTATGATAAACAATACCTCGAGGGGCGCTATGGAGCAGATCCTTATCTCTCCAATATGCTTGGAGGTGATTTTTCATGAGTCTGAAACCGCCGAAAAAGAGTGATCTCGATAAAAGCTGGATGAAAGCCCGTCAAGACAGGCCAAAGAAAATCCAACCAGAATATCATTTAATTGTTACCGAAGGAACCGAGACGGAACCTGCATATTTTGGCGCAATAAGAGATATCATTAACAGTTCCTATCCCGACAAAATACAACTTAACATTCATGGTATCGGGAATAACACATTAACATTGTTTCAAAAAGCTAAGCAGCTCTCAGACGCATCTGCCAATGGCTACCGACATGTCTGGATCGTTTATGATACAGATGATTTTCCAGCTGAACACATTAACAAAACTGCCCAGCTTTGTGTATCCGAATCAACAGACGAGACTACTTACCATGCCATCTGGTCTAACCAATGCATTGAATTATGGTTTCTTCTTCACTTCAGTTTTCTGCAAGCTGACCTGCACAGAAGCTCCTACTGGCCTAAATTAACTGAAATCCTTTCTTTCCAAGGGCTTGGAAGCTATGAAAAAAATCGAATGGACATGTATCAAATTTTATATCCATACCTGGATACTGCCATTACAAATGCTGAAAAACTTGAAAAAATCAATACCGGAAAATTTCCTTCGGATGCCGCCCCCGGAACTCAAGCTCATATCCTGTTAAAAAAACTAAAGTCATACCTTTAATCAGTTGCCTTCCGTCCTCAAAATTCTCGTTCTTTCACAACAGACCGCCCCTCCCGCAGCAATTTCCCCATTACTGCAGAAGGGGCGGTCTGTTCTGTTTCTTTTTATTCATGACAATAGAATGCTCGCAGAGCGTGCATTCTATTGTTTGATATACGGCATTTCCGTCATACGCAGGTTCGTGCATCCGTAGGGCTGCAGCAGCACGTCTTTTGCCTCCCCAAGCGCTTTTCTTTCTATCGGGGAAATAGCACAGATGCCGCCTTTTTCTTCCCACGGAACCGGAACCATCTTCGCTTTGATCCTGATAGGTGGGTTCTCAATAGAAAACGGAGTGTCTGTGACAGGCTCGAACATCACTTCAAACTCTTCACTGTAAAAGCCATAATTCCACTCAGAATCCGGGAACATCTCATAATCGCAGTACGGGAACCTGCGCTCTACGCCGTCCCGCACATACTCGATACGGTTCTCCTTTGCCTTTACGGGCAGGGAGAACAGGAGCGGTCCTCGAACCAGCACCTTTGCGTCGTAAGGGCGGTCCTGTAAAACAGCTTCAAAGGTCAGCTCCACCGTAACGCATGTTACGCCGTCAACCAAAATGTTCTGCTCGAAATAAGTGCCGGGGCAGGCTTCTTTTCCGTTGACTGTCGCTTTCTTTGCAAAGCCGGGAATACGGATCTGCAGACAGGTTTCAGCAGGCTTGTCCGAGCTCAGTTCAATCACTGCATTGTCACGGAACGGGTACATAGAAACAATATGTACCTGAACAGTTCCGTTGGGTGTTTCCACCTGTGCACAGCAGGGCACAAGGCTCTGTACAACCGGACCGCGTTCATTTTTCATCACTGCGGAAATTGCAAATTTCGGCCACGCCTGATTAAAGTTTGCGGTACAGCAGCCAAAGTGAGGCTCCAGCCCGAACATGTTCGCCTCGTTATTATTGGAATTATACGGATTCTCTGCATCCGGGATTCGCGCTGCCGAAATCTGGTTTGTCATCTGAAGGTACTGATGCGCCCACATATCCGGCGTCGTCGTTGCAGGCATGGAATTGAATGCCTCTCGCTCCAGTAAATCCCCCCAGAAGGGATTTCCTCCAATGGAAAGCAGGGTTTCACAGGAATACATCATCTCTGCAACGCTGCAGCACTCGCTGCCCTGGATCGGCGCATCACCGGACAGGCACTCGTCACCGGTAAAATGTCCGGTCGCCATACTGTTGTATTTCATCACCTTTTGATACATGGAAAGAGCGAACTCATCCGGATCTTCCTCTGTCAGACAGGACATCAGTGCACGGCACTTAAATGCCATGGCGGTATTTACCACATGGTTTGTCTGCGTCCAGTATTTCCTCGAAGCAGGCTTTTGGAAATCAAAATAGGTATAAAGCTTTTCGTAATCGATACCATCTGCATCCAGCAGCTCCATCAGCTGCAAAAGCCAGGGCTCCGGTCTGCGCTCATACATCCACAGTATCGGGATCAGACATTCATACCAGCGTGCTGCCGACCAGTTAAACAGCGTATTTCTTGCAATATGAGGAAGAAGCTGCTTTAACGCGCGGTATACCGCTTCCTCAATCCTTTCATCCCCACTGCAGTCCTGGTACAGCACCAGAACCTTACAGATCAAAAATGCCGCCCAGAGGTCGTAGCGGTCGCGCTCTTCCGGCTCACAGGGGCAGATCCAACCGTCTTCCTTCTGGGCTGCCAGAATCGCATCGATATATCTTTTTGCACGCTTTTTCAGATCTTCATCGTCCAGCAGATATGCCAGCGGGATAAAACCGTCCAGCCAGTACGGTACGCGCTCCCAGCCTTCCTTGTCTCCGCCGATCCATTTACTCTCCCGTATATCCGGCCATACCAGATCCAGATGTCCGCTCAGCCCCTCCGCCTGAATTTCCAGCTGCCGCAAAAGCCAGCCCTCCGGTTTGATCTGCTGCGCAGTAAGCGCACGATATTTTGCACCTCTCATTTTCTTTTCCTCCCTTTGTATTCTTTTCTTTTTCCTCCGTTATGCTATACTGTCAGTAGAATTCTACCCCTAACTAGCGTGTGCCGCACGGAACAATCCGCAGGCATCAAGGCCGGGGCTTTTGCCTCTGACATCATTATATAAGATTCCTCTTCATTTCCAAAGTTCAAAATCAGCCTTATACATTGCAAAATTAAAACATGCACAACAATAGTGTTCCGAAAAACAAAAACAGACGGACTGCATCGCTACATTTCTATAGCTGTGCAATTCGCCTGCTTTCCATTTTGTCTATAAAAAACGATACCGCTCTTTATTCGTAACTCTGTCCGCCCATTTCTGTGCCGCAGCTACTGCAGTCCGCTTACTCCTGTGCCGCTGCCGCGCTGTCCAGATCCTTCTGTGCAAGCTCCAGATCCCTGCGGATGGAGAGATGCTGAGGACAGACTTTTTCACACTTGCCGCACTTCACGCAGCATTTCGCCTTTTCTTCGTCCTTCAAATCCTTTTCCCATGCATTTTTTACATGGTCGTAGGTTCCGTAAATGTGGTATTTGTTCCACAGTGCGAAGTTCTGCGGAATGTTTACGCCAGCCGGGCACGGCATACAATACCGACAGCCGGTACAACCATTCTGTACTCTGCTCTGCAGATCTGATACAATTTCAGAAATCATCTTTTCTTCTGCTTCATCCAGCGGCTTAAAGTTCGAGAAGGTCTTCAGGTTATCCTCAACCTGCTCTTCACTCGACATACCGCTCAGGATCACCTTTGCATTGGAATGGCTGCCAACCCAGCGAAATGCCCAGGATGCGATGCTGGCATCTTTATCCATCGCTTTGAACTTTGCATTGATATCATCAGAGAAGTTTGCAAGGCTGCCGCCCTTTACAGGCTCCATGATCACCAGTGGAATTCCAAGCTCTTCTGCCAAAGCGTAGCCTTTATCCCCTGCCTGCTCCTCGGTATCCATGTAGTTATACTGAATCTGGCAGAAATCCCAGTCACGGCCGCGCAGCACTTCTTCAAATGCCTCGTAGGTATCGTGGAAGGAAAAGCCCAGATAACGGATTTTGCCCTCTGCCTTTAACTGCTCGCAGAACTCCACAATTCCGAGTTCTTTCACTTTATCCCATCTCTCTTTGCTCATTGCGTGCATCAGATAAAAATCGATATGATCTGTGCGCAGGCGCTCCAGCTGTTCTGCAAAAATGCGTTTTGCATCGTCTACACTCTCAATTGCCCAGACAGGCAGCTTTGTTGCCAGATAAAAGGAATTGCGGTCATATTTCTGCAGCACTTTACCAACAAACGGTTCACTGTCACCATTATGGTACGGATACGCGGTGTCGATGTAATTAACGCCTGCCGCGATGGCACGATCCAAAAGCTTCTCTGCTCTCGGCTCATCAATTTTACCGTCCGGTGTGGCCGGAAAACGCATACAGCCAAAGCCAAGCAGTGATGTTTCGATTCCAAGCTTTTCAAATTTTCTCTTTTCCATGTCTGTTCTCCTTTTCGTTATGAAATGATTGGACTGTCCGTATTCTCCGGCTTTGCCATATCTTTTTCCATCTTCTCCGGTTCTTTTAATTTACCGATCTCATTATGACTCTCGAAGCTCTTTTCGATCTCCTGCAGCTGGTTTGCGTAGCCTAACAGCTCTGTTGTCAGCTCCTCCTTATCCGCCCGTTCTTTTTTATAAGAAATGCGGTGTTCCATACTTGCCCAGAAATCCATCGATAATGTCCGCAGCTGTACTTCTACCGGAAAATATTCCATCCCATCCATGCAATAGACCGGAACGCCGACAATCAGATGATAGCTGCGATATCCATTTGGTTTCGGCGCTTTGATGTAGTCCTGTTCGCGGATCACGATCAGGTCAGCCTGCCGCTTTAAGCTTTTGGCAAGGTTATAAATATCGTCCACAAAGTAACAAATAATACGGACACCGGCGATATCCTGCAGATAGTCCTTAGCGTTGTCTACGGTCGGTTCTTTTCCGCGCCGGATCAACTTTTCTTCCAGGCTCTTTTTCTTCTTGATCCGGTTCTGGATGTAATGAATCGGGCGGCTGTCTGACTTACCGTAAAGGTTGTGGTTAAGCACATCCAGCCGGGTCAGGAGCATCTGCATCGCATCCGCATAAGGCCTCACAAAATTGTAGTATTCTTCGTCGTTCATAAAACTCCTCATTTCTGAGTGATCTGTTTTTCTGCGTTCCACAATCACCAGTATACAACAATTTTGTCAAAAAATCATGAGTTTTGGGAAAGAATTTGTTAATTTTTTATAACGTCAGGCGCATCTGATACCAAACGACATTTCCGTGTACCGATTTCGAAACGCCCTCGTTGACAAAGCCAAAGTTCTCATAATAATGGAGCAGTTTGTCCTTACAGGTCAGGACAAGCCCTTTGCGCCCTTCTTTTTTTGCCTGCTCAATAGCGCAGCGAATCAACTGTCCCGCGTAGCCTTTTTTGCGGCATTCGGGAATCGTATTGACGCCAAAAATCATCTGCCACGCACCGTTTTCGTCGTGCAGTGCTGCATTTTCATACATTTCATCCGCCAGATCCGGCGTATCCGTCACCATACCGTCCATAAAGGACACCAGCTTTCCGTTTTTAAACAGCAGCCAGAAATGATTGCCATATGCTGCGATCCGCTCTGCAAATTCTTCCTTCGAAGCCGCCTCCGCCGCCGGGAAGCATTCCGCCTCCACCGCCGCAACACAGTCCAGATCAGATGACGTCGCTGTCCTGATTTTCTGATTTGTTTCCATAAAAATCTCCATTCCGCAGGCGCTTTGCGCCGAAGGAATCGCGAGGCGAAGTCCAGTTCGGCTCTGCGATCATAGCTACTTTGTGACGCCTGCGGCACAAACAATAGAATGCACGCTCTGCGAGCATTCTATTGTCATGAATAGCTGTGTGAAAAATAAGCGCCCACGGTTTCCTTACAGAATGTATTTTCTCAACGCACCGGTGAACTCTGCGATTCTCTGCTCCGCCAGCTCCTTTACCGTCACATTTTTCATGCTTTCGACATAGCCCTGCTCCTGACGATACAGCCATCTGGCGTCCTCCGGGCGGATTAAGCCGTAGTGGTTTGCCGCAATCCAGTCCTCATAGTCTATCGGCAGCTCATAGCCGAGCTTTTCTTCCAGAAGCTTCGGAAAATTGATCTGGTCTGCGCGTTCCCGGATACCCTCCCAGAATTCCAGCACCTCTTCCACGTGCTCGTGGATCTCATAGCGTCTTGCGCCACCGTCATAAATGATGCACTTTTCAAACAGCGGGCTGCACATGGACAGCGTCTCCCGTCGAAACTCCGGTGCAACGATGCCGCCCTTCCAGTAAAAGTCCACATCCGGCAGATTGATGCCGGAAACGCCCTTGTCCTGGTAGGTTGCAAAAATTCCTTCATAATATACCGTAATAAAACCTTCAAATTCCGGCCAGAACTCGCGGATATCGCGGGTCAGGTCTTCTAAAATATCGATTCCCTTTGTACCGCCAATCGTAAAAATGATGATGTTGCGCAGCTTTGCGCCGTGCTCGCGGTAAAAATCTGTCACATAGCGCAGGCAGTGGATCAGTGTCTCGCCGCTTGCGATGATATCACCGATCATCAGCGTACTGTCCGGCACCATCGTCAGCTTGCTGTATTTGATTTCCAACCCGGCGATTTCTTCGTTTTCAAACACGCGCTCACTGGATAAAAAGCTGATGTCATGCACACGGATATGCTCCCGGTAGCAGCTTTCTTCCAGCGGATAGTTCAACGCACCCCTAAGAATGGAGAGGATATTTGCCGTCGTCACTTTTTTCTGCTCCTTCAGATAATACAGCATCTGAGAGGTAGAAGAAATCAGGCAGTTATAGACCTCATAGCCTACGATTTCCGGCGTGTTGAGCAGCTTTCTCGTCTCCGCCTCCGAAATAATATAGTATTCATTCAAAAAATCAGCTCCGGTCAGCCGATAACAGGCTACGCCCTGTTCATTAAATTCCGGTGCAATTTTTACGTCTTCCCAATTTTTCATCGGTTCTTCCTCTTCTACATGTATTTGAAACAGTCACGGACATTTCTTTCTTTGAATATATTAACGGGATTCCCATATACCGTCAAGGCAATTAGGCGGATTCTTTTGAAAAACGACAACACAAAACGGCAGCCAGGATAGGAGGGCTGCCGTTTTGTGTTTATATGAGGGGGGAGATAGTGAGTCATTCATCTATCCGTAAAATAGAATACCGAATAAATGTGTCCTCGTTATGTCCAGTTCCTAAAAATGTCCTAAAATTTATAAAGGAAAAATAAAATCCGGATGATGAAATTCTTAAGGTTGCAAAAAAACTAAATTTCAACCATTTCCCGAATCGTTCCATCCAATTCTTTCCAGACCGCCTGATTTGTTTCCAGAATCATATATCCGCGCCAGCTGTCCTGTTTTGGCAACGACACCGATCCCGGATTCATGCAGCGAATCCCGTTTTTTACCTCATTCATCGGCACATGAGTGTGCCCTTGCAAAAACAGATCGCCCTCTCGAAGCGGTGGCAATTGCTCTGCCGATGTCAGATGCCCATGTGTGGCATACACCAGTTTCGTTCCAAGATCGAGCATACAGTAATCCGCCAGAATCGGGAATTCCAATACCATCTGATCCACTTCCGCATCGCAGTTTCCGCGGACGCACAAAATGTTCTTCTTTTTCGCATTGAGCATGGTGATCACCACCTTCGGGGCATATTCCTCCGGCAGATCGTTGCGCGGACCATGATACAAAAGATCTCCCAGCAAAAGCAGCCGATCCGCCTTTTCCCGTTCATATGCGCCAAGCAGCTCCCTGCAATACTTTGCAGAGCCGTGTATATCTGATGCAACCATCCATTTCATCTTTCAGATTCCTCATTTCGTAAAAATCCAAATGCGAGCCGCGCTCAGCCCTCGAACAGCCCGGTCGTATCCAGACTGATATCGCAGGTCTTTTCCACGCCGGCTTTCCAGAAATAGCGCTCTTCCAACGGAATCCAGATCCGTTCAAACATTTCCTCCCGCTCTTCTCCGTTTCTTTTCCGAATCCGTTCCAGCTGTTCCTGTCGGTCAACCGTCAGAAAAATGCGCAGGTCATAGCTTCTGCGCAGTCTCGGATGACAGGCATAGGAACCCTCGATGATCGTCACTTTTTTCGGAGAAACTATTACCTCGGGCAAAAAACAGACTGCGTGCGCGTCATAGGGGCGATAGGAGAATGCCTCTCCTGTGAGCATTGGCTGCAGCACCTCTGTTTCAAACCGCTCATAGTCCACATTTCCACCAGGCTCCCGCAGGCGCTTGGTCGTGCGCTGATGGGGCTGAAGATAAAAATCATCCATGTGGATCACGTTGCAGTCCAGCTGCTTTTGCAGATCTTTTGCCAGTGTGCTTTTTCCGGAAGCACAGCGTCCGTCGATCGCCACAAGCAGCGGCTTGTCCTGCCTCACCTGCTGCCGCAGTTTTTCTTCCAGCAGCACCATTACCGTCGTTATAGGGGTAGTTGTTCTGGTTTCCATAGGTCTCCTCGTTTCCGGGTCATCGTTGAAATCACAATTGAAATTACGTTTCCCTTTTGATTGTATCACAAACAGAATCTCTCACGCAATCTGAATCGCGATCTTAATCACGCCGTACCTGCTGCAATCGTGCCCCACCGTTCTTTATTATGCAAAAAATTGAAACCCGAGGACCACAATCCCCAAAACGACTAAAATCACACCGGTCGCACGGTTTAAAGTCTTCGGCGTTGCTTTGTTGGCAAAAACAGCCGCAATCCGTGCCCACAGCAGCGTAAATACCATACACAGGATCAGCACCGTCCAGTCAGGCGCACCGCCGATGGCGAAATGCGAAACCGATCCGGTAAATGCCGTAAACGCCATGATAAATACGCTCGTTCCGACTGCAGTTTTTAATTCATAACCCAGCACAGAGGTCAGAATCAACAGCATCATCATGCCGCCGCCAGCGCCGACAAAACCGCAGATAAAGCCGATCAGCAGCCCGCAGACAATCGACTGTACCGCACGTTTTTTCGCAGAAACGCCCTGCATTGCCTCCTTGGTTGTCATAACCGGGCGTACAATGAATTTAATGCCGAGCAAAAGCGTCATAAACACAGAAAAGCTGCCCATCGTCCGGGAAGGAACCAGGCTGGAAACATAGCTGCCAACCACGGTAAATGCCAGCACGCTTACCATCATAATCAGTCCGTTTCGGATATCCAGATTTTTATTTTTTCCATAGGTATAAGCGGAAACCGCGCTCGCAAGCACGTCCGACGCCAGCGCGATGCCGACCGCCATATACGGATCCATCCCAAGAAACGTAATCAGAACCGGGCTGATGACCGCCGCTGCGCTCATCCCTGCAAAGCCGGTACCAAGACCTGCGCCCATTCCCGCAAAAAATGTAACCAATATTGTGATCAGTAACTGCATCTTATCTTTCGTCTCCTTTTATAATCTGATCCAGATTTTTTTCCATCTGTGAAAAATATATCGCCAGCTTTTTCTGGTCTTCGTCACTCAAGCCCATCATCAGCCGCTCTGCAAACTCCTGCTGCAGCTCTTTGCCCCGTTTCTGAATCGGCAGCGCCTTTTGCGTACAGATCAGCTCCGTTTTGCGGCGGTCCTTTTCCACCGCCTGCCGCTCAATATAGCCGTCCTGCACCAGCTTTTCCACATTTACCGAAACCAGGTTCGCCTTGATGTTACGGATTTCCACAATATCGCGTGCCGTTTTATACTCCGGATTATTGTACAAAAACATCAGGATATCAAAGGCGGTCTGCGGCAGCTTCATTTCCTGGCACAGCGGTCTGCATACCGCCGTATAGGCAAGGGCCATTTTTCTGGCAAACTCGATTTTCAGATTCATCCGTCGACTCTCCTTCCTTGATTATTTCATTTTTGAACTATTCACTTTTGAAGTAATTATACTTCTTTTTCCAGAAGCGTCAAGGGGGTTTTGGAAGAAAGGCGGAAAAAAGAGCGCACTTCGCAGGAGTCTCCGATATAAAAAAGAATGTGCCTTGGCACATTCTCGCGCCGAGGCGCGGTTGCCTCGGCAACCATCTACCCTTGCGCCGAGTGCGCATCCTCGCGGAGCATTTTTATCGTATGGAAACGAAGTTTCCTATACGATAAAAGAACTGCCGGAAATCGTTTCCCGGCAGTTCCCGTTTTTCTTATGAAGTTTTCACCTGAAGTCTTTGCAAAGACTGGGCAGCGCTTATCCAGTCCTCACACTACCCTGAAATCCGCCCTCAGCGGCAAATCCCCGGCATTCGCCCCGGCGAGCACTGTGAAGTCGCCCGGTTCCACCACCCAGTGATAGGAAGCGTCCAACAGGCGCAGCTCATCAAATCCGAGCGTAAAGTGCAGCGTCTTTGTCTCTCCTGCTTCCAGCTCCACGCGCTGAAATCCTTTCAGCTCCATAATCGGGCGTACCACGGATGTATAATGGTCATCGACATAAATCTGCGCCACCGTTGCTCCGGCACGGCTGCCTGTGTTCGTTACGTCTAACAGTACCTCCAGCGATTCGTCCCCATGAATTTCGGAAGCGGACAGCCTCAGATTCTCAAAGGAAAATGTCGTGTAGGACAGCCCATAGCCGAAGGGATACAGCGGGTTCCAGTCCATCTCAACGTATTTTCGCCCGCCTGCAGGTTTACGGGAATAGTGGCACGGAATCTGGCCTGCACTGCGCGGATAGCTCATTGTCAGATGTCCGGATGGATTCACATCCCCGAACAGAACCTGTGCTGTTGCCAGTCCGCCCTTTTCCCCATTAAAGCCTGCCTGTAGAATCGCAGGGATATGCTCCTGCTCCCAGATACAGGAAACCGGACGTCCCGTATTCATGACCAGCACCACAGGGGTACCCGTTTCATACACTGCTTTCAGAAAATCCAGCTGCTTTCCGGGCAGGTTAAGCGTCGTCCGGTCAAAATTTTCTCCGGAGGTTTCTGTCGAATCCCCAAGTGCCACGATCGCCAGATCGCTTTCTTTTGCAAACCGGATCGCACGGTCGATGGTTTCTTCTCCGTGGTCGTAGCCGAAAATCACCCGCACGCCTCTCGCATCATTTCTAAATTCCACACGCACATCATATTTTCTGCCGCTCTCAAAGGAAAACGGAACCATCTGGCTTGCTTCCTTATCTTCTCCCCAGCCATCAATAACAAGTTCTCCGTCAATATACAGCCGCATACTGTCCGGACTGGATAACCCGATCCTTCCTTCAAAGCTCTTCGGGCTGCACATCGTTGCCGTCCAGCGGACGCAGAACTGTCTGGAATCTACTTTATCATCCGGAGCATGGTAGATCCAGTTGAAGTTGATCTGCGAATCGAGTCTCGTCAGAACCGGTTCTCCCGAAAAATCTGCACCGTTGAAATACTCCGCTGTAAAACCGTAATCGATCTCCGTGATACCCACCGCCGGACGCGGCTTTGCATTGAACCACCATCGCTCCAGCGGCTTGATCTCTGCACCCAGAATATTGCAGCCCTTGTCGTAGACAATTTCCGGATGTGAGGCATTGGCAGCTGTCTCTACATTCTCCGCCGGAACGCCCAGCACCTCCCGGATCCCCTCCAGCAGTGTTACTGCATGGTAATCCGGCTCCATACAATAATCGCCCATAACCGGAAGATTTGCGTTGGGTCCAAGCACCGCTATTTTCCGGATGCTCCTGGACAGCGGCAGCATATTATTTTCATTTTTTAATAGGACAACTGTTTTCTGTGCGATTTCCAATGCCTTGTCCTGATGCTCCTTGCAGTGTACCACCTTAGATTCCAGCGTCTCATCCACATAAGGATTTTCAAACAGTCCGAGCATGTCCTTCACACGCAGCACCCGGGCAGTCGAGGTATCCAGCTCCTCCATCGTAATGCTGCCATCTGCAAGCATTTCTTTCATCAGTCTCCGATATTCTTCGTGAGAATAATCCGCAAACTGCACGTCAACGCCGGCTTTGACCGCCTTTTGCAGTGCCTCCTTCGGCGTTGCTGCACTGTGATGCGCCGTATGCTGCATGATGATCGCCGTCATATCAGAGCGTACAAAGCCTGGCATTTTATAGGTTCCCCGCAGCACGTCTGTCAGAATTTCATGATCCGATACAACCGGAAAACCATCGATCGAATTGTACGAGCACATCGTATCCGTTGCACCCGCCTTTACAAATGCTTCCTCAAAGACCGGCATGCAATAGGAAAATACATCATGCCGTCCCATTGTAGTCGGTGCGCAGTTTAATCCGCCGATCGGATTTCCGTAGCCGGTATAATGCTTCAGTTCTGACGCTACTGTATGGTCGGTTGCAAGATCCTCTCCCTGCAATCCCCGCACAACCGCGGCACCAAGCTTCGAGGAAAGATAGGTATCTTCTCCGTAGGTTTCCTCCGTCCGCCCCCACCTTGGGTCGCGGGCAAGATCCAGCACCGGAGCCAGCACCTCATGTATATTTTTCGCGCGGGTCTCTGCCGCAACCATCCGCCCCATATCCTCACACAGTGCCGGTTCAAAAGCACCGGCAAGAGTCAGCTGCTGTGGAAAGATCGTTGCGTCACGGCGATGCAGCCCATGCAGGGCCTCCTCATGGAACAAAAACGGAATTCCCAGACGTGTTTGTTCTTTTGCATATTTCTGCAGTGCATTATAAACTCTTGCATCTGCCCGCCGTTTTTCCAGTTTTTCCAGGCATTCCCTGCGCATCGGTTCTTCGATTTTTTCCCAATCGATCCCCATAATATTCGGATCCAGCTCATCCAGCTTTTCTTCCACTGTCATCTCTGACAATAGCTCTTTGATATGTCTCTCTATCGCTTCTTTGCTTTTCATCTGCATCTTCCTCCAGACTGCAGTCCGTTATACAACAAAAAGAGCCTTTGAAGGCGTTCTTATCCTAAGAACATTTTCAAAGGCCTTTTGTTCCACATGCTCTTTTCATAGGCTCATTCTCCGTTTTCTTTTATGATGACCGGGCACATTTTCAAATCAATTTTTCCGTCTTCTATCCGAATCTCCTTTCCATTCACCATATTTGTGTAAGTTCCGTCCTGTATCCCTGCCTCTACCTGTCCGCATTTCCCTTCAAAGCTGAATATTCCCAAAAGCCTGCCCTTTCCCTGTATCTCCTTATGCTCGCCGATGGCTGCGCCCAAACCTTCATCAGCCGATAAACGGTAACTGCTCTTCGCAACAACCGGAAGCTTTTTTATCTGATAGAGCTGCCTCAACATATCTGAAATGTCACGGCTTCCATCCAAATTTATAACGTCCTTGTTGAACAGATCCGGCCTGGTTTCATTTTGGTTCTCCTGCCCGGCGTAAAGAAGCGTAGCCCCTTTCTGAAAATAAAGAAATGCCGTCCAGTTACGGAGCGCCGATTCCTTCGGGATGATTTCTTTGGCCCTGTCCTGATCATGATTTTCCAGGTATCTCATCTTTACATAATTGGCAGGGTAAATGTATTCCTGCATATTGACTGCTTCCACATACCTTCCCAGCGTACCTTCCCCATTCAGGTACTGCCTGAAATATTTAAAAATATCATAATCATAACACATATCGAAGGCTTGAAATATCTCCGAATCGGACAGGTTCGTCATTCCCTTTGCCCGCATGTCCACAATAAATTCCGGTTCTACAGATTCGCTGAGCCAGATACATTCCGGATTGACCCTTGCCACTTCTTCCCGGGCTTTCAGCCAGAACGCAAGGGAAACAAGCGGCGCAACATCACAGCGGAAGCCGTCTACGATGCCGGCCCACATTTTCAGCGTATCAATCTGGTAGTCCCATAATTCCTTATTCCCATAATCCAGGTCGACAATATCTCCCCAGTCCCCCACCCGGTTTCCCATCTCCCCTTCCGGTGTCTTGTAAAAGTATTCGGGATGGTTTTTGGCGAGCCACGAATCCGGTGATGTGTGATTGTACACAATATCCAGCATCACCCTCATTCCCCTTGTACGGATTCCCTCCACCAGATGCTTAAAGTCATCCATTGTACCCAGTTCCGGATTCACTTTCCTGTAATCGGCAATGGCATAGGGTGAGCCAAGGATGCCTTTCCGCTTTTCCTGCCCTATGGGGTAGATTGGCAGAAACCAGATGATATCTACCCCCAATCCCTTTATCCTGTCCAAATCCTTTTCTACTTCCAGGAAAGTACCTTCCTCACTGTAATTTCTCACATATATGGAATAAATAACCTGATTCCTTAAGTCTGTTTTCGTACAATACGCCACAGTATTTCCCTTCCTTTCTTAATCTGCCATACTTACATCCCATTTGCTCCATACGCCCAAAGTAATACGCTGACAACTTCATAAACTTCCCGGCCTAAATCCAGCGCTGACAGTTCCTGTATGATCAATGGATTTTTCCCATACTTTTCTACCAGCCTGTAAATCTGTTCCTTCTGTGTAAAGGAAATCTGCACCTCTTTCAGGAAGTCAAATATCTCCTGCCTGTAGTCCGTCTCTGAGACCTGCGGCGGCTCTTTCCAGTCAATAGTGAGCAAGGCGGTTATGGCTGCATTGTAGCCAATATGCTCTGGACGAACGCGGCCATCTGCTATCTGCGGTATCTGATGGGGGACAGAGCGCACTAGTGTCCGGCTCAACACCATCCCAGCCAACGTGGCAACATCCACCAAACGACAGTCCTACGTCGCCCCGGTCTGGAGAGGACTGGAACACAACATCCCCATCGCCACCGGCAAGCCGATGATGATGGGGATGAAAAGCACTGTCTTCATCACACCGTAGATGGCAGCCGCCGGATCAACGTCCCCCGCACATCCAGACTGTTCCCTTCGCATCTTCTGGCAAAAAGGATTTCCCCCTGGCCCTGTATCTCAATCGGCTCGCTGCCACAGTTCAGCAACACTTCTATCCATTTTCCATCCAGATTCAGCTTTCTGTATTCCACACATCGCTTCTGGGAATACTTATGCGGAAAGTCAAAGTACAGGCTTCTGCAGGCATCTTCCTGTATACGCATACGGATTAGCGATTTCATTAATTCGATTTTTTTCTGATTTTCGGCAGAATCAATCTCGTCCCAGGGCATGCATCTGCGGCAGTCCGGATCATGGGCGCCCTCTAAGGCAATTTCCGTCCCATAATAAATACAAGGACTGCCCGGCATGGTGAACAAAATTGCAAGTTGTTGGTAAAAGATATCCAAATCCTGGCATCGGTTCATAAGCCTTTCCGTATCGTGGGAATCCAACAAGTTGAAAATCACATTATTATTCTGCTGCATGTACATGGTATAGCAGCGGTTCACCATATACTCAAATTCATCCTTCTCTGCTGCCTGATCCAGGAAAAAATCCTGGATCCCGCTGGTCAGCGGATAGTTCATCACCGAATCGTATTCATCTCCCCCCAGCCACTGACTGGCATCATGCCAGATTTCGCCCAGCAGATAGAGATCCGGCTTCACGCTCTTCAATTGTCTCCTGAGCTCCTTCAGGAAACGGTGGGACACCTCATTTCCCACGTCGAACCGGATGCCGTCGATGTCGAATTCCCTGATCCATCTCTTACAGACCTGGCAGAAATATCGGATTACTTCCGGATTGTTGGTATTCAGCTTCGGCATCCTGTCCGTAAAGGCAAAGGAATAGAATCTCCCGTCCCTGGTATCCCCATGCCTCTCAAAGGCATCCCAGTCCTGTATCATGAACCAGTCGGCATAGGGGGATCCGCTCTTTTTCTCCACCACGTCCGCCCATGGGCCAAAGCTCCTGCCGCAGTGGTTGAAGACGGCATCCACCATGATGCGGATTCCATGGGCATGGGCTTCCTTTACCAGCCGGGCAAACTCCTCATTGGTGCCAAACTGCGGGTCGATCTTCGTGTAATCCCTTGTATCGTATTTGTGGGTGGACTCCGCTTCCATAATAGGGTTCAGGTAAATACCCGATATCCCCAGGTCATGTAAATAGGGAAGCTTCTTTCGGATCCCTTCCAGGTTTCCGCCGAACCTCTCTGCGTTGGAGACAGGCCCCGTGCGCCATTTTTCGATATCCGCGCCGTTTTTCTCAGGTGTCCCGTTGCAGAACCGGTCCGGGAAGATCTGGTACCATACCGTATCGTTTACCCAGTCAGGCGTACTGTTCACATCGGCAGGGTTCATCCAGGGCATGACGAAGCATTGCAGCATCCTGCCCTCCATTCCAATCTGCTCTTCGCTAAGGAATCCGTTCTCGAAATAATACCATGTCTCCTCCTCCGTATGAAGCTCAAAATAATACTTGCACCGCTTGAACCTGGGTGTCAATGTGGTAGTCCACCACAGATGATGCCTCAGATGCTTCTTGAAACAAATCTCTTCTTTTTTTCCTGCCCACTGCTCTTTTCCGCCCAGGATTCCCGCTTCAAAGGGATCGCCATAATAGATAAAGACACGTTTCACATCATATCCTGTTTTTAGATTCACAATCAGTTCATCCTCATTTAAGGGATAACACATCTGTTCCGATGCTTTATGATATACGCCTGTAAAATCCATTCTTTTATTAAAACACCTCCTGTTTTTCTCTACTCTTTGACAGATCCCACCACAATGCCTGACACGAAATATTTCTGCATAAAGGGATAAATCATCAGAAGCGGAATGGTAGATACCACAATCTTTGCCGAGTTCAGCGTCCTACTGGAAATGCGCGCAAGCTGCTCCAGTTTGTCAGGATCGGTCACCTCCGTAATATCCACGTTCAGCTGCTGAATATATGTCTGCAAGGGATAGTTCGCCGTATCGGTAATGTAGACCAAAGCTGAGAAATAGTCGTTCCAGTGCCCCACTATGGTAAACAGCGTGACTGCTGCCAGAGTGGGCTTTACCACCGGCAGGAATACTTTCAGCAAAATCACCCACTGGGACCCCCCATCAATCATGGCGGCCTCCTCCAATGATTTGGGCACTCCCCGGAAGGCGTTCATCAGCAGAATCACATTCCCCAGCGGCACGGCTCCCGGCAATATCAGCGCCCAGATCGTATTGGTCAGCTTCAGTGAATTCACCACCATAAAGGTGGGAATCAGGCCGCCGGAAAACAGCATGGCGAACAGGATTAAGGACATATATACCTTCTGTCCGGTGAAGAACTTGGGGCTCTTGGACAGCGGATAGGCTGTCAGCACAAGCAGCGTTATATTGACAGACAATCCCAGGACCACTCTTAAGACAGAGATGCCAAAGGAACGCCAGAACTGCTTATCTCCCATGATTTCCTGATAGGAACTTATATTGAAGCCAATCGGGAATATATTCACCAGGTTGGCTGACACTGCGGCGTTGTCGCTCAGGGATATGGCGACTATATTCATCAGGGGCATCAGGCAGGACAGTGCCAGCGCTCCCACTATGATCCATATGATGATATCGGCGACAATGCCACCAAAGGTTCTCTTTTCAATCATTCCGCCCCTCCTAAAAGATCCTGTAATCTGTCACTTTTTGCGCGATTTTGTTGGCTGACAGCATCAAAATGATTCCCACGATCGAGCGCAACAGCCCCACTGCGGTACCAAGGCTGTACTGCCTTTCCACCAGGCCTACCCGGTACACCCAGGTATCGATGATGTCCGCCGTCTCCATGACCAGAGGGTTGTACAGGTTGAATATCTGGTCAAAGCCGGCGTTCAGCACATTGGGAAGGTTCATGATGGTCACCAGCATTATCGTAGGCAGGATTCCGGGCAAAGTGATATGCCATACCCGCTTGAACCGGTTGGCGCCATCGATGGCTGCCGCTTCATACAATCCCGGGTCGATTCCCGATAAGGCCGCCAGGTAAATGATGGCCCCATATCCGAAGCCCTTCCAGACATCCGTCACGATCAGGACAGAGCGGAACCATTTATTGCTGGCCATGAACAGAATCGGTTCGATCCCCAGCATTTCAAGGACTGCATTGATCGGCCCCTCGTAGGAAAAGATATTGACCACAACCGTCGCCAGAATGACCCAGGAAAGGAAGTTGGGCAGATACACGATGGTCTGGATGCTTCTCTTCATGAACTTGTTCTTGATTTCATTCAGCAGCAGCGCGAAAACAATCGTCACGAAGGTGCTCAGGATGATCTTTCCCACCGCAATCGTGATGGTATTGATGAAAATCTGCTTGCTGTCCGGCATCTGGAACATGAATATAAAGTTGTCCATGCCTACCCAGGGGGATTTCGCGATCCCCCTGGCAGGCATGTAGTTTTGGAATGCCATGATGATTCCAAACATTGGTGTAAACGAGAATATTGCCAGCAAGATCATACCCGGAAGCATCATAAGATGCAAAGCCATTTGGTCTTTTTTGCGCTTCATGCCTGATCGCTCCTTCTTATTGTTTGATAGCCTGGTTCACTTCCTCAGTAATCTGTTCACCGCCTGTCTTGTTCCACTCTGTCACGAATTCGTCAAAGTAGTCCACGGGCTTCTCGCCTGTTATTATCTTTAACAGCATTTCCTGCTCCATCTTGTCCAGGGTGGGCCACTTCAATGGCATGGACTTAGTGCTCCCAAAGAACACAGGGGTCACTTTATTGACTTCCGTCTTGGCCACAAGGCTCGCGGCTGTCATGGAATTGTAGGAAGCCCATCCGGCTGATGTGGATTCTTCCCCATTGGCAAGGCTGTCCAGATATTTCTTGCTGTTCACGTATGTACCCATGTCATGACGGTTCAACGGACTGGTATCTCCGCTCTCCAGCGCATCCACCACCTTCTTGCTGCTCCTGGGGAAGGCATCATAATAGTCAATGTTCATGTCAAGTATGGTTCCGCCCGCGTTCAGCTCGCTGTAATCTGCCAGCTCCTTATAGGCCTCGTCATCCTTTTCCTCATAACGGGAATAATCGAACTGCATGTTTGCCAGCTTCACAATCAGCTCCGGATGTTCGAAGCCCTTTCTCACCACCACATAACCGCTGTTGGGATTGCCCGTGAACATGGTCACTTTCCCATCAGCACCCACAGGGCAGATGTAAGGCTCCCACCTTGCCTCTTTGTTCAAAGTCATGCTGTCAGCCACTTCCCATGCACCCCACCAGTTGCCGAAAAAGGCGCCGCTCTTCCCGCTGTTGAGAAGACCCTTTCTGTCATCGCCGGTCCTGGTGACGAACTGTTTGTCAATCAACCCCTCATTGTACATCTTGGAAAGCTGTTCAAGGGCACCTTTCATTTCAGGCTGCACGGAGCCGTAGATGGCATTGCCGCTTCCGTCATCAATCCACTGCTTCGGAAATGCCCCATACAGGGTGAAGATATTGTCGGCCATATAGCTTCCGCCGGAATCGCCTGCTATCTCCGGATCGATTACAAGGCCCACTGTCTTGCCCTCGCCGTTCCCGCCGGGATCCTGTACCAGGAACTGCTCCAGGATATTATAGATGTCCTCCATGGTCTTGGGCTCTTCCAGGCCGCATTTGTCCATCCAGTCTTTTCTCAGCCACAGGATCCCAGGCCCGTGGGAGATTTCCGTGGTAGGCAGTCCCATCAGCTTTCCGTCGAACATGGCTGTCTTCAGGCACACGCCGTCATAGGAATCATAGATCTCCTTGATTTTGTCGCTGGCGCAGTTTTCATAGACCTCTGTCAGGTCCGCAATCAGGTCGTTCTCATACAACTGCTTTAATGTATCGTAATCTCCCACCCCCATGATATCCGGTATCTCGCCGCTGACGATGGCCATGGACACCTTCTGCTCATAGTCACCCCGTCATTCGCCTCGAACAGGTTCGTGTTCTGTACGTTCAGCTTCTCCTTCAGATATCTGGTCCATGCATTGTTTTCATCGTCATCGCCCTCATATTTCGTCCCATCCAGCACGTCAAAATTCGTTACCGTCTTCCCCAGGGTGTAGTTCACTGTTTCCGGATATTTCCCATAGGGCGTGGTCATGGCTTCCTTCCATGCAGGATCCTCCTGATTCACGCTGACTGTGCTTTCGCCCTCGTCCTTGCCGCACCCTGCGAAGGACCCCAGCACCATTGCGCTTATCAGGCACATTGCCAGTACTTTTTTGATTTTCATAAATTTTTCTCCTCCATCAAACATAGTAAAACTGTTTATCAACTGTCGATTGAATTTATTTTATCAACAGCATATCCTTAAGTAAAGTTTAGAACCTTTTGTTCATGACAATAGAATGCTCGCAGAGCGTGCATTCTATTGTTTGTACTTAAATCATCATATTTCTGAAATACCGGATTGTGTAATCAACGCCTCTGTCGGAAAGCTCACCATGCCAGTATGCAGATTCCGGCTCGATGCTCAGGCCGCCGTCATACCCCAAGCCGTACAGAATACCCATAAAGGAGGTCCAATCGGTCTGATCCATGCCTGCGGGCGGGTTGTCATATACCTTGCCTTCGATTTTTACAGCGCCCTTTAAGTGCACATGTATAAATCTCTTGCCCCAGTCTCTTGTCTCCTGCAGATAATCGCCGCCTGCATTGATGCAATGGGAGGTATCATACTTGATATACAGGTCTTTTAAATAACCATGAATGATCTTATATGCTTCCGCATTGCACACAAAGTTATTCCAGCGGCAGTTGTAGGTTGCAATTTTTATATTCTTTTCTTTGCCGTATGCGATGAGCTTTTCAAAATATGCAATGGCAAAGGAGCAGTTTTCATAATAAGAAAGGCTGTCTACATAGTTGCAGCCGGTGATATAAATGCCAGTGCCAAGCTCTGCTGCCGCATCGATCAGGCTGTATTCTATTGCAAGCTCTTCCTCACGGATGCCGTTTTCATCGATTCTGGCACTTCCCCAACGTCCGATGGCCGCTACCGGAAGATCGTACTTTTTGCTATATTCCTTTGTCTGCTCCAATGCATCCAAAAATTCCTTCACTCTGTCATTAACATCCAGCTCTACGAAGGACAGTCCTTTTGCTTTTACCCGCTGAAAATCCTCTTCACGGATCCAGCTAATCATCCCCAATGTCATATCCAGTTCTCCTTTTTATTCAGGAATCCACCAGTCAGACCTTCTAATACAGCCTGGTAATTCCTTTTCCCCAAAAATCCTGCCCGACCGTCTTGCAACCGGGCAGGATCTACATTTTTATTCATGACAATAGAATGCTTGCAGAGCGTGCATTCTATTGTTTACTTCCAGAATCAGTCAAAGTAAATGGTCTTGCCAGTCTTTGCAGATTCATAAATTGCTTCCAGCAGCTGTGTAACAACCAGAGCCTGCTCCGGTTCTACAGTCAGAGGAGTGCCCTTGGTTACTGCATTGTAGAAAACTTCTGCTTCGATATCTGCGGGTTTTTCTTCTGTGCCATCGTAGAAAGCAACACCGCCTGCACCTAAGTCGGGTTTTTCTACACACTGACGTCCGTGATGTACGCGGTTGATGCGAAGGCCATCCTTCATATCAGCGCCTGCTTTGGTACCGCACAGGCTGGTCTTTGCTTCATCTACATCCAACGAATTTAATGCCCAGGAAGCTTCCAGAACGATGGTCGCGCCATTCTTCATCTTGATGAAGCCGAATGCAGAATCTTCTACAGTGAACTTCTTAGGATCCCAGTCACCCCATGCATTGCCGGTCTGAGTCTGGTCTGCCAGCTTACGGTAGGTAGAACCGGTTACGCTTGCGGGCTCGTAGTTGTTCATCATCCACAGTGTCAGGTCAAGTGCATGAGTACCGATATCGATCAGGGGACCGCCGCCCTGCTTTTCTTCATCAATAAATACGCCCCAGGTCGGAACGGCTCTTCTGCGAATCGCATGAGCCTTTGCATAGTAAATCTCACCCAGCTCGTCTGCTTCGCAGGCACTCTTTAAATACTGGGAATCTGCACGATAACGGTTCTGGTAGCCGATGGTCAGGATCTTACCTGTCTCTTTTGCGGTTTTTACCATTTCCTTTGCCTCTGCATAGGTCTTTGCCATAGGCTTTTCACACATAACGTGCTTGCCGGCTTTCATTGCTGCAATGCTGACCGGTGCATGTGCGTTATTGGGAGTCAGAACGTAGACAACGTCCACATCCTCTTTCACCAGCTCTGTATAATCGGTATAAACTCTTGCGTCGGGTGTGCCGTATTCTTCTTTTGCTTTCTCCGCCCGCTCTTTGATCAGGTCACAAAATGCAACCAGCTCGATCTTTCCGTTTTTCTTGATTGCGGGAAAATGCTTTCCGTTTGCAATTCCGCCGCAGCCTACTACGCCTGCTTTAATAATTTTTGTCATGTCAGACTCCTTTCCAAGTTCTTTTAAATAATTAAGGCTTTTTTTCATATCTCCCATGGGTGTCCCGTAGGGATGATCATCCTGTTCAATAACCAGCCACTGTGCACCGCACTCTTTTGCGGTCTTTACCAGAGTCGGAAAATCCTGTTCTCCTTCGCCCAGTGCCAGCAGATCTACGCCATCTGCTTTGCGCCGAAAATCCTTTACATGTACCAGCGGGCAGCGTCCGCTGTATTTTTTCAACCATTCGCTGGGATCCGGTCCGCCAACCTTGATCCAGCAGGTGTCCGGCTCTGCACCCAGCACATCCGCAGGAACCTCTGCATACAGCTGATCCAGCGCATAGGTACCGTCCGGTGTCTTTGCAAATTCAAAATCGTGATTGTGATACAGAAGCGTCATGCCGTGTTTTTTACAGCCCTCTGAAATCACCGGGATTCCCTTTATTGTTTCCTCATATAAAGCTGCTCCAAATCTGCGGTCTTCCCCCAGCCAGGGAATTACGATATAGCGGCAGCCGATGGTTTCATAGTCCTGCAGAGTCTTTTCCAAATCTCCAGCCAGCTCGTCATAGGAAACATGTGCACTGATCGCAGTCAGTCCTGCCGCTTTTATGCTGTCACGGATCTCTTCTGCACTTTTTCCATATAATCCTGCCAGTTCTACACCGTCGTAGCCCATCTCACCCAGCTTTTTCATTGTGCCGGCAAAATCACGCTCCGCCTCTTCCCTTACCGAATAAACCTGTACTGCAATCGGTAATGTTTTGCTCATGGATCCCTCTCCTTCTATCTATGCTGTCGGAACGCCCATTTTGCAGGCACTCCGACTGTTCCCCTGTTTTCAGGCTTCGAATTTGATAACCTGTTTCTTTTCTGCAGATTCGAAAATTGCTTCCATTAGGCGCATAACTCTTGCAACCTCATCCAGCTTGATCCTGCTCTCTGCTTTTCCTTCGATCACTGCCATTACATTGCGGTAGAAATCGCGGATGTCACTATCTGCCCAAGGCAGATCCTCTGTGCGGATGGTATCCTCTCTTCTCGGAGCCATGGTCTTTGTCAGGCCTGCTGCCGTGATGACCGGAACAACATCACCTTCATTGACGCCGGTTGCACATACCATCTTGCCGTCTCTGCCGAAATCCTGGATGACAGCCGTTCCGTCAGCGCCTAATACATACCAGCGAGGCAGGGATACAAAGTTGCTCGTGCCAACCTCAACCAGCACATGCACTCCGTTTTCAAACCCGAGGTCTGCAGAAAAGCCGTCGTCAACCAGCTGGTTGGTTACGTTGGTCAGAGTTGCATAAACAGTGTTTAACTTCACACCGGGATATAATAACAGCGCCTGATCCAGAAGATGTACGCCCCAGTCAAGCACCATGCCGCCGCCATGCTCTTTTTCCTGTCTCCAGTCACCGGGGATACCTCTGGAACCGTGTACTCTGGATTCAATTCTGAAAATCTCGCCCAGCTTGCCTTCTGCCATGATATTCTTTACCGTCAGGAAATCTTCATCCCAACGACGATTCTGATGTACGGTAAAGAATTTGCCGGTCTTTTCCGCAGCCGCGCGCATTTCTGCAAGATCCGCAGAGCAAAGAGTTACAGGCTTCTCGGAAACGGCGTTCTTGCCAGCTTCCATGGCACGAATGACAACACCTTTATGAACATCATTCGGAGTTGCTACCAGTACGATATCAACAGTCGGATCTGCCATCAGATCTTCTTCGCTTTTATATACATGGATGCCCTTGCCTTCTGCATAGGTTCTGCGTTCTTCCTTAATATCCCAGATACCTGCAACTTCCAGGTCGTCAATTCTCTGAATCAAATCATAATGCCAGCCTGCCATTCCGCCAAAGCCGACCATCGCAAGTCTATGTTTCATGTCTTTTCCTCTTTTCTGTTCTGTCGCAGCAGGACGCTTCTGCGTCCCTGCCTATATGCCGAGTTGCAAAAGCAACTCGGTAAAACCATCCGGAACTGTTTTCGCAAACACGCCGGGTTACGCAGTAACTCGCTGGAACTTCCGACGGAAGTTCCATGTTATGCCCAATACATATTTCCTCTGTCCTCAAAGATCAGGGAATTCTTCAGGCATCCGATTGCCTTTAACAGTCCTTCCTTACCAGACATCAGGCTGTCTTCATGCTCGATGCTGATCGCATAGTCATAACCTGCAAGACGAAGTTCGGAAGCGATCGCTTTCCAGTAATCTTCGCCATGACCGTAACCAACAGAGCGGAAGATCCAGGAACGGGTCAGTTCTTCGCTGTAATGCTGAGTATCCAGTACGCCGTTTACTGCAGTGTTGATTGCATCCACTTTGGTGTCTTTTGCATGGAAATGGAAAATCGCATTTGCCTTGCCAAGCTCTCTGATTACTGCGATCAAATCCATTCCCTGCCAGATCAGGTGGCTGGGATCCAGGTTCGCGCCGATTTCCGGACCAACTGCCTCACGCAGCTTTAACAGACTTCTTGTATTGTATACGCAGAAGCCGGGATGCAGCTCCAGTGCGATTTTATGTACGTTATGCGCTTTTGCAAAAGCAACCTTTTCTTTCCAGTAAGGAATCAGAACATCGTTCCACTGATATTCCAGAATCTCGGAAAAATCATCCGGCCAAGGACAGGTAACCCAGTTGGGAGTCTTGTCCTCCGGAGATCCGCCAGGGCAACCGGAAAACGTATTTACAACCGGAACACCAAGCTTTTCTGCCAACAGGATCGCATTGGTCAGATCCTCATCGAATTTCTTTGCAATCGCTTTATCAGGATGGACTGCATTCCCGTGTGCACTCAGTGCACTGATCTCCAAGCCATATTTGTGAATTGTGTCTAAAAACTCTTTCTGCTTATTTTCATCCGCCAGAAGCTCTGCCGCGTTGCAGTGCGCCGTTCCAGGGAAGCCGCCGCAACCGATCTCCACCATCTGTACGCCCTGTTCAGACAAAAATTTACATGCCGCATCCAGGGACATATCGCCCAAGGCAACCGTCAATACTCCTAATTTCATGTGCATTTTCCTCCTTTAGCATTGATCAGATTCGTCATTTTGTATTCATTTCCAACAATCACTGTTTTTATTTTGTTTCTATGCTACACATTTTAATGAATAAAACGAAAGAAAGATAGACCTCCTTTGCTACTCTCTCATACGATTCTGCTATTTCTTCTTTTCTTTTTCCGATTTTACATCCACTGGATCTTCTTTTTTTATGGATCCGATTTCGAAGGTTTTGATTCCTTCACTTCTACCCGGACGCTTTGCACTCTTGCCCTCGGATTCCCGCACCGCTTCCATCGGTGTACATTGATAATACCGCCGGAACAATCTTCCGAAATGATTGTAATCCGAAAATCCGACCGCATCCGCAACCTCTGCCGCAGAATAATTTCCGCTTTTTAACAGATGCATGGCTTTCTTTAAACGCACCTCATTCATATACTGCAGCGGCGCCATCCCCATACTCTCCCGAAACAGATGGTTAAACCTGTCTTCGCTGACATGGATCAGTTCAGCCAGCTGTGCATTTGATATGCTGTCCGTATAATTTTCCTCAATATAATGGACAACCGTGTTCAGGCGCTCCAGATTTTTCCGACGCTTTAAGCTCTCTTTATCCGTCAGCATCTGTTCTGCGTAGCGGCGCACCAGATAAGCGATCAGCTGCAGCAATGCTCCCTTACAGGCAAGCTTCCAGCCAAGGCTTCTTTCATTCTGTTCCTGATAGATCAGGCTCATGAGCTCCTGTATCTTTGTATCTGCACAGATCATTGGCTGAAACAAAATATTTTTTTCCGCTACCTGCGCAGACAGCTCGTCCAGCTCAAAAATAACAACCAGCACCTCTACCGGGGTTCCGTTGCAAAAACCGGCATGCAGGACATTGCTGTTAATGACAGCAAGATCGCCTTGTCGAAAGGTATACCTGGTCTGATTGAGCAAAATATCCGTCTCCCCATGTACAACGTAATGCAGCTCAATGTGCTCATGCCAGTGTGTGTGGAAATACTGGCATTTGTCCTGAACCTGGTTCATAAATACTTCGATTGGAAACTCTTTATCGCTGATAATTTTCTGTTCATAAAACTGCAGCTGCTGCGATGACATTGAAATTCTCCTTTTTGTACTTTCTCCCACTCTGTACTCATGCTACAATATATCGATGATACTGATATCCGTCGGTCAAACTACACACTCGTTTAAAAATCTTTACAGAAATGGAGAACCTATGAATCCACTTTGTAAACCCTCTGGCAAAACAGCTTGCCAACCGCTCCTGATCGGCTCCCATGTGGGCATGAGCGGAACATCTATGATGGACGGTTCCGTCCAGGAAGCGCTTTCCTACGGAGCCAATACCTTTATGCTTTATACCGGCGCGCCGCAGAACACCCGACGTAAACCGGTGGATGAGCTCTGCATCCCACAGGCACAGGAACGGATGCGCCAGAACAATATTACCCGCTTCGTCGTCCACGCCCCTTATATCATCAATCTCGCCAATACCGTAAAACCGGAGGTCTTTTCCCTCGCGGTTGAATTTCTCGCAAAGGAAATTGAGCGGACAGAAGCGATGGGCAGCGACGTGCTCATCCTGCATCCCGGTTCCCACGTCGGCGCAGGAACGGATGCTGGAATCCATCAGATCATCGAAGGCTTAAACGAAGTGCTTTCCCAGCCTTCTCCGGTCCGCATCGCACTGGAAACAATGGCAGGCAAAGGCTCCGAAATCGGCAAACGCTTTGAAGAACTGGCTGCAATCTATGACGGTGTCCGTTTTCCTGACCGGCTGCGCGTCTGCTTCGACACCTGCCACGTCCACGACGCAGGATATGATCTCACAGCAAATCCTGATCTCGTCCTGGATGAGTTTGACAAAACCCTCGGCAAGGATCAGATCGCAGTTTTCCATATCAACGACAGCAAGAACGAAAAGGGAGCCGCCAAAGACCGACATGCCAATCTCGGTGTCGGTCAGATCGGGTTTGCACCCCTGTACCACATCGTCCATCATCCTGATTTTTTGACTATCCCCAAAATCCTCGAAACGCCCTGGTATCCTGACCCGCAGAATCCAAAAAAGCTGCTGCCGCCCTACCGCCGGGAAATCGCGTGGCTGCGCACCGGACGGATAGACGCATAGTCCTATAACCAGTCGTTCCAGAACTTCTCCACCCGGCTGCCGATGCTCTCTCCCCGGACGACCTCAAACTGCTCCCACTCCCGTGGAAACAGCCTGCGGTAGCCCGGTGTCAGGAACCGGTCGTCCAAAAGCGCCACGATTCCGACATCATCCGCTGTCCGGATAACCCTGCCTGCCGCCTGAAGCACTTTGTTCATTCCAGGGTACCGGTAGGCATAGTCAAAACCATTTTCTCCGTTTTCTTCGAAATATCCCCGAATAATCTCCCGTTCCGTGCAGACCTGCGGCAGTCCGGTTCCTACAATCAGCGCGCCGATCAGGCTGTCCTCCTTTAAATCGATCCCCTCGGAAAAAATCCCACCCAACACGCAGAAGCCAACCAGACTGCTTTCTTCCTCCACTTCGATTTCCATATGGATAATATCGGACAGGTCCATTCCGGGATTTCCCTCAAAGCGCTGCAAAAACGCCTCCCGCTCAGCCTCATCCATATGCTCGGTCTGTACCAGACACTCTGTATCGTCTTTTACCGCATAACACCTCAGATAACGCTCATACACCTGCTGCAAAAAGACGTGTGATGGAAAAAAAACCATATAATTTCCATGCCGCTGCGACACGGTTTGATGAATGTAATTCGCGATTTTATCGTATTCCCGGTCGGATCGTCTCGTATAACGGCTGGTCACATCCTCCGCCAGAAACAGCCCCTTTTTCTCCGGCGAAAAAACGGACTTCGCGTAGACCTCATAATCCTCTGCCTCTCCGCCCAGAAGCTTTTTATAATACTGGATCGGAAGCAGAGTCGCGGAAAACAACACACTGCTGACGGAACGCTGCAGACACTCCTTTAGGTTCGTCGACGGGTCAACATTGAACAGTCGCAACAAAAAGCGTCCATCTTCATCCAGCTTTGTATACACAATATATTTCTGATCCAGCAGCTCATAAATCTGCAGAAAATGACTGATTTCAAAATAGAAGTCCAGAATCTCCCGCCGAACCGGGCTGTCATCGTGATTTTCGAGATAGTCTTCCATACAGGGCGACAACCGCAAAAGTGCCTGTACGAACGCATCTATCTCCTCCACAATACACCAGTCCCCGCATTCGCGTTTCAGGAAAAGCAGCTCACGATTGCACTTATCCAAAAGCTTCTCCATGCGAGGAGAAAATGCCTTCACAGTCTTTTTCAAGGTCAAGAAATCTTCTTTATATAACTGAGCGCTGTACATTTCCCGACCACGCTCCAAAAGATTATGCGCCTCATCAATCAGAAACAGATACTGCTCTCTGCCTGCACCTTCTCCGAAAAAGCGCCGCAGATAGACATGCGGATCAAAAACATAATTGTAATCGCACAAAATACCATCGGAAAACAGGCTCATATCCAGCCCCAGCTCAAAGGGGCAGACCTTATATTTCTGAGCACAGGCCTCGATTTCTTCCCGGCTGTAATGCTCCTTTGTCGTCATCAATTCAAAAATCGCATCGTTGATCCGGTCAAAATGTCCCTTTGCATAAGGACAGGAGTCCGGATTGCATTCCGATTCTTCCATAAAGCAGATTTTATCCCGTGCCGTCAGCACCACCGTCTTAAAATGTAATCCGCGCTCCCGCAAAAGGTCGAACGTACGATCCGCGACTGTCCGGGCAATCGTCTTCGCTGTCAAATAAAAAATCCGATCCGCCTTTCCTTCCCCGACTGCCTTGACTGCCGGAAACACCGTCGAAATCGTCTTACCCGCCCCGGTCGGTGCTTCGATAAACAGTTTTCTGCTGTGGCAGATCGTATGATAAACATGCGTGACCAGCTCTTTTTGTCCCTCCCGGTACGGAAACGGAAAGGACAGGCTGTGAATGGAATCCTGACGAAGTTTCTTCCAGGCAATGTCTGCATCTGACCACTTCCGATATTCCTGCAGCAAACTGTCAAACCATTCTTCCAGGTCTGACATCTCATACACAAACTTGAAATAGCGGATTTCTTCTGTCTCTATGTTGCAGTAGGTCATACTGACCTCCATCCGCTCTTTTCCATGCTCCTGTCCATACATCCAGGCATAGCATTTTGCCTGGGCCAAATGCACCGGATTCGGCTCCTTCATCCGGGACAAATCCCGATACGTCCCCTTGATCTCGTCAACTGCAACGGGATCGGAATCGATAATCCCATCTGCCCTGCCCTCTACGACAAGATCATATTCCCCGCAGTCTCTGCGGTAACGCAGCATAACCTCTGCATGGTAACTGGAACCCATCTTTTTCTGGATCATGCGGTGAATTCGGCTTCCCTCCGCCATAGCGTCGTCCGGGGCAGATTTTTTGCGATTGTCAATATCCCCTGTGCGAAGCAAAAACTCCACCAGTCCTCTTACTGAAACCTTGATCTCCACGACACTGTATCCTCCACATGCTTTTGCCTTATTTTTTCTGAAATTCCGTCATGTGCATCCGATACTTTAACGGCACCAGCTGTTGCTGCAGGGGTTGATTTTGCCGCTCAAGGATTGAAAGGGACCGACAAAAGCTCTGAAACAGCACTTCGATCTCCTGTTCGTTCTCATCCTTCTGCCGTCCGGCCTGCTGCAGTGTATCCAACTCCTGCTTTGAAAGCTTTGTCAAAAACCACGCCTTTCCTGCCGGATGGATTCCTGCTGCTGCCCTGCGTTCATCCAGAATCACAAAATTCTCCAACGGGAAACGGTCTGCAAAATGCGGCATAACAAACGCAAGAACGTCTGCATCCGGCGCAATCTCCCCATATAAAATTCCGCCGGTGATCTCCTGAAACCGAAGAAACTGAAGCACTCTTTCCCGCACCCTGTGTACACTCCGGCTCAGTGCAAACACCCGATGGATACATGGCTCTGCAAGTGCCTGTAAAATCGGTCCCCGGATCCGACCGGACAGACCAGCTGCAACCGTCTCATAAACTGCCTGACTCTTGTCGGCTTCCTCTGACGCCAGCGCATAGCTGATCGCTTCCCACGCCTGCTCTCCGAAACGTCTCCGCAGGGTTCGTGCTACCTTCGCCGCGCACTCTGCATCCGGCATTACCTCCCGGTACTGGGCAAACAGACATAAATCCGATGCACCTGTTTGAATTTTAACACGTTTGCCGCAAAGCTTCCATTCATAAATCCGATAAATTGCAGTAAGTATCCCTTCGACCGAGTCCTCGCATATCAGAATCAGCTCTTCCATTTCATTTTCTCCCACATCAGATTCGGTCAAACCATCGTCTCCTTCCCCATACAGGACTTTTCGGCTCGCCGCGTTTTTCTCCCCGGTTCTCGATCTCACCCCGCTGCGCCCCTCCAGGCGCTTTCCGGCTGTACCAGCTGCTTCCCATCGTAGCCGAAGTTCCGGTCATCGAATAAAGACAGCTGCTGATAGGTTACGCCATTCTTTTCAAACGGGAGATTTTCCTGGATGCCAAGAAGCTGCCGCGTAATAAAATTTTCCTCAATTCGAAGTGGATACATCTGTCTGCCGTTGCAGGTGATAAAATAAATCGCACGCTTCAAAACGACACCCATCTTTTTCAGATGCTGATACTCCAGACGACTGCTTCTGCGCGCCTGAACAATCCTGCGGGCACTTTTGACACCGATCCCGGGCACGCGCAAAAGCTCTTCATAGGAAGCGCGGTTGACCTCCACAGGGAACTGTTCCAGATGCCGCAGCGCCCAGTCTGCCTTCGGATCCAAAAACAGATTAAAGTCCGGATTCTTCTCGCTTAAAAGCTCTCCTGCCTCAAAACCGTAAAAGCGAAGCAGCCAATCCGCCTGATACAGCCGGTGTTCCCGCAGAAGCGGCGGACCTCCCAGCAGCGCCGGAAGGTCTTTATCCTCATTGACTTTTACAAATGCGGAATAGAATACCCGTTTTAAATCAAATTTGCGATACAGGCTCTCTGCCACAGACAAAATTTCATAATCATGCTCCGGTGTCGCGCCGATAATCATCTGTGTAGACTGTCCAGCCGGAACAAATTTCGGGGCGTGCCGGTAAAGCGCCACCTCCTGTTTGCTCACAGAAATTCCGTTCTGAATCTGCCGCATCGGCGTCAGGATCGTCTTGCGATGCTTGTTCGGTGCAAGGCGCGATAAGCCCTCCGCCGTCGGGAGCTCCAGATTGATACTCATGCGGTCCGCCAAAAATCCCGTCAGCCGGATCAGCTCCGGATCCGCCCCCGGAATCGCTTTGACATGGATATAGCCCTGGAAATGATACTGCGTGCGCAGCTTATAAATCGTCTGATACAAAAGCCCCATCGTCACATTCGGATTCTGTATAATCCCGGAGCTTAGGAAAAGTCCTTCGATATAATTACGGCGATAAAACTCGATCGTCAGGCGACAGACTTCATCCGGCGTAAACGACGCCCGCGGCACGTCGTTGGAACGCCGGTTCTGACAGTATTTGCAATCATAAATACATTCGTTGGTAAACAGAATCTTCAGCAGGCTGATGCATCTGCCATCCGCTGAAAAGCTGTGACAGATTCCCGCGTTTACCGTGTTGCCGATCCCTTTTCCATCACCCCGGCGATTGCTCCCGCTGCTCGTACAGGCAACGTCATATTTCGCCGCATCGCTCAGAATATTCAGCTTCTCCATCAGGGACATTTCCTGCATGATCCTCATCCTGTACTCCATTCCGCAGACAGAAGTTCCTGAATTTGTTTGATTTATTCGAACATTTGTTCTGTCTGTAGCTTTATGATAGTACGTATGTTCGATTTATGCAAGCTCTTTTTGTGCTTTTTTTAGCCGTTCTGAGAACTGATCGTAAAAATTCTGTTCTGCATCCCAGCCCCGGAAATAAAATTCCTGCAAAATGTAGCGATTGATCCTCTGCGCTGCCTCCATATCGGACTGCTGCATCAGGCGATCCTGCAGCCTACGCACAAAAAAATGCCAGTCCGCCACAAACGTCTCATAACGACTAAATTCCGGCATATCGATCCATTTGCGGATTTTCTGCTTTGTGCGGTTTTCCCTGCTGCACTCTTTTGTCTGTAAAAAATATCGGAAGCTCCCGTTTTCATAAAAACGTCCCAGCGGAAACAGCCGACAAATGCCTGGGCGGAACGGATGGATGCTGCAGCGTCCTTTTTCGTTCAAATATACGCACTGCTCCTTTTCCCCCGCCATTTTCAGATTCGGCAAAATTACACCATCCTGTACATGCAGATCCACGCTTTCATCCAGAAGCTGTTCAAAGCTTTTGCCGCGTCCCTGCATCAGCTGCCAGACGTCCAGCGGGTCTAAAATAATCGTATCCCCCATCTGACAGCAGCAATCGCAGCACCCCTCGCAGTCCTGACAGCCGACCTTCGCAAGATCTCCCGCTGTATACAGTTTTCCATCCGAAATTTCATCCAGATCGATATTGCGCAGCATAATGATTTCCTCCCAAATAGATGTTTCCATACAACTTGAAAAAACTTGTGCCCTGACACATGCTCTGCCTGCGGCGGATCGCAAAAGCGACTTTCTTCCGCTCCGTCGCTTATGCGTCCCCGTAGAGCGTTTTTTACCGTATAGAAACAAAGTTTCCCATACAACAAAAAAGAGACCTGACTCTTCAGGTCTCTTTGGAGTGAAGCACGGGGGATTCGAACCCCCGACAACCTGATTAAAAGTCAGGTGCTCTACCGACTGAGCTAGTGCTCCATAAAATTAAATTACGGGCGTCATCCGTCCGCATCAAAAGCTGGGCTAGCCGGATTCGAACCGGCGAATGCAGGAGTCAAAGTCCTGTGCCTTACCGCTTGGCGATAGCCCAGGAAGGTGGATACAGGGATTCGAACCCTGGGCCTCCAGAGCCACAATCTGGCGCGCTAACCAACTGCGCTATACCCACCATAGGGAAAATGATCACTCACTTTCCAACGTGCCCGAAGGGATTCGAACCCCCGACCCACGGCTTAGAAGGCCGTTGCTCT